>Ga0209801_1002110_pt1 | contig 11837 bp, 10 predicted proteins | sample GraSoiAngelo_127_FD_185884 | JGI IMG/M metagenome (GOLD analysis project Ga0209801, IMG submission 185884) | Grasslands soil microbial communities from the Angelo Coastal Reserve, California, USA - 14_0927_09_40cm (SPAdes) (version 2) | ecosystem: Environmental > Terrestrial > Soil > Grasslands ... | reverse complement strand
CTCCGACGTTATGGCACCGCGCCGCACTCTGGCTTCGGCCTCGGTTTCGAACGGATGTTGATGTTCATCACCGGTGTTCCGAATATCCGCGACGTGATCCCATTCGCTAGAACGCCCGGCAGCGCCGAGTTCTGATTCGCTCGAGGTTGAGACGCCGCGCTGCGGCGTCCGGTCGGCGCAGCGCGCCGATCCTACCGTGACTGCTGCGTGTCTCTTATCCTTGTGAACTCAAGCTTGGAACCGCCCGGCTCTTGCAGCAGGAGGTGGTCGCCGGAAATTTTCACCAGATAAACCGTTATGGCGAACGGTGTTTCAATCTTGATTCGGTCCTGGTCGCCGAACCGGTATCTGCCACGCATGTCCCCGACAAGGACAACGCCATTTCCCGAAAATTCCCAAACCGTTGCATCTGAACCTCCCGACATGCGCCATTTGCCAGTGATCTTGGGATTTCCGCATCTCGTTATCGCGCACAACAAGACTGCTAAGGCGATTATCCGCAAGCCGGACCTGGCTTGGAGAAAAAGGCGACGCTTGAAAGACTGGGTTCTTTTCGCGACAATCGTGATCCGCACAACGCGGAGAGTTTAACGACCCGTTTCGATCTGATAAAGCGTTCTTTGCCGCGACGCGGTGTCACCGCCGAGCGATTGGGTGCGCCCTTGACTACTTCGCTTTCGGTTCTTTTTTGGATTCTTCCTTGGAGTCTTTCAAGGCCTTGGCTTGTTTCGCTGCCTTCCTTGATTCGCTCGGGCGGTACTCTTCCTGTTCGGCAGCGGCGAAAGCTTTTTCTAGGCCGACCATGTCTTCGCCGGGACGAAGCGTGTCGAAGGACTCTACTTCTTTGCGCAGTTGCTCTTCAGAATAGTTTGCCGCTTTGATCGACAACCCGATGCGGCGCTCGATCTTGTCCACTTTGATGACGCGCGCTTCCACTTCCTGACCCACCTTTAGCACATCCTTCACTTTCGTGACGTGATCTTCGCTCAATTGCGAGATGTGGACGAGCCCGTCGATATCATCCTGTAGTTGCACGAACGCGCCGAAGCTGGCGAGCTTGGTCACTTTTCCTTTCACGAGATCGCCGATCTTGTACTTCTCATCAATGGTCTTCCACGGATCTTCGGTGAGTTGTTTGATCCCAAGACTGATCCGTTGGTTTACTTTGTCGATGTCGATAACGACGGCCTCGATTTCGTCGCCTTTCTTAAACATTTCGCTGGGATGATTGATCTTGCGGGTCCAGCTTAAATCAGACACGTGAATCATGCCGTCGATGCCTTCCTCCAGCTCCACGAACGCACCGTAGGCAGTCATGTTGCGAATCTTGCCTTTGACCTTGCTGCCAATGGTGAATTTCTTCTCGATCTCATCCCACGGATTCGGCTCGAGCTGGCGCAGGCCCAATGAGATTTTTTGTTCCTCTTTGTTCACCCCGAGGACCACAGCTTCCACTTCCTGGCCGACGCTGAGGATATCGGATGGGCGCATGATCCGTTTCGTCCAAGAAAGTTCGGAAACATGGATGAGGCCTTCCACGCCTTCCTCAATCTCAACAAATGCGCCGTAAGGAACAAGATTGGTGATCTTGCCTTTGATCCGCTGTCCGGCCGGGAAACGCTCCTCGGTCTGGTCCCAGGGATTCTTTTGAGTCTGTTTCAGTCCCAGCGACACACGCTCTTTCTCTTTGTTGATGTCGAGCACGACGACTTCCAACTGCTGCCCGACTTTCAGTAGCTCGCTGGGATGTCCGAGCCGGCCCCAGGTCATATCCGTGACGTGCAGTAAGCCATCCATGCCATCGAGATCGATGAACGCGCCGAAGTCCGTGATGTTTTTCACGGTGCCCGTGACGCGGTCGCCCACGTTCACGCCTTCCATGAATTTTTGGCGTTTTTCGCTGCGCTCCTGCTCGATCACCTCGCGCCGGCTGAGCACGACGTTTTTGCGGTCGTCATTGAGCTTAACGATTTTGAAGTCGTAGGCGTTGCCAACGAATTGCTGCAGATCCTTTGGCGGAACGACGTCGATCTGGGACGCCGGCAAAAACGCTTCGACCCCGATGTTTACCATGAGGCCGCCTTTAACCACCGATTTCACCTTGCCTTTGATCAGCCCGTCACCTTCGAAAACACTGACTATCTTATACCAGTTCTGACGGTAGGCGGCTTTCTCCTTCGAGAGAACGACCATGCCTTCTTCGTTTTCCAGCCGCTCCAGGAGAACGTCCACCTCGTCGCCCACTTCAAGCGAATCGGCTTCTTCAAATTCAGTCAACGGAATGACGCCCTCGGATTTGTATCCCACGTCGACCAGCACTTCGCGCGGCCGAATTTCCAAGATCCGTCCTTTGACGATGCTTCCCTCGCGGAAGTCAGGCATCGCCTTCGACATCACGTCCTGCATTTGAATCATAAAATAAAAAGCCCCCGTCAGGCACGACGGCGCTCTCAATGGAGCGCCGATCTTTCCCGCAGCTAAGCAGGGGAAATGGGGACGCACATAATAGCCAAGTTACCAGTGGAGGTCAAACGCTGCGTTTGGGTTCGACGTTGGGCGTTTCCCCTTTATCCTTTAGCAGAACATGTCGATCGTCCGAATACCGATATTGATTGCCCTTCTCGCAGCCATATCACTGCACGCCGAATCTCCAGCTGAACAAAAAGTCCTCAGCGCGATCAAAACGCCGGATCTTACCGTCGTGCATCTTTGGGCGGCGTGGTGCTCGAATTGCCAGGCTGAACTCAAGAGCGGCGGCTGGACCAAAATCGTTAACGAAAATCCGAACGTGAAATTTTATTTCGTCTCGGTTTGGAATGATGGCCAGGATGGGCGCGCAATGCTGAAAAAGTTCGATATTGCCGATCAGCCAAACGTCACAATCGTTGCGGAGCCCGGCCCGCGGCGTGGCGAAAACAAGATCAAGCAATTCGCCGGTCTGCCGCTTTCGTGGATCCCGACGACTTGGATTTACAAAGGCGGCGAGCTCCGTTACGCATTAAACTACGGCGAAGTCCGTTTCCCTGTGCTCCAACAATTTCTCGCGGACAGCGAGTCGGAGTGGTCGCACAAGGGCGAACCGTCCATCGAGTAGGCTTTGCATGAGTGACACTTCTGAAACGCCGGCAGGGGCCGCCCATAGTAAACCGCCCGCAATTCTGTCGCTCATTGGCGACACGCCGCTGGTGGAGGTGACACAGTTCGACACCGGTCCGTGTCACCTTTTTCTCAAGCTTGAAAATCAAAATCCTGGCGGATCGATCAAGGACCGAATCGCGCTCTCGATGATCGAAGCGGCAGAGGAAGAGGGGAAATTGCAACCCGGTGGCACAGTCGTAGAGGCCACAGCAGGCAATACTGGCCTGGGTCTGGCGCTCGTTGCCGGTGCCAAAGGCTATCACGTCTTGTTGGTGATCCCGGATAAGATGTCGCAGGAAAAGATCTCGCACGTGAAAGCGCTCGGAGCCGAAGTGCGCATCACGCGATCTGATGTGACCCGCGGTCATCCGGAATATTACCAAGACATGGCCGCGCGACTCGCCGAAGAAATTGCAGGTGCCTTTTACGTGAATCAGTTCGGTAATGCGGCGAACCCCTTGGCGCACGAGCGCACGACCGGCCCGGAAATTTGGGAGCAAATGCGGCACGATGTCGATGCCGTTGTTGTGGGAGTTGGTTCGGGCGGAACGCTGACCGGTCTTGGGCGCTTCTTCAATCGTGTGAAGCCACGTCGCGGGATCGAAATGATTTTGGCCGACCCAACCGGCTCCGTGTTGTACGAATACGTAAAGACCGGCAAGCTGGTTGAATCGGGAAGCTGGGCGGTGGAAGGCATTGGCGAAGATTTCATCCCAGAAATCGCCGACATGTCGTTGGTCACAGATGCATTTGAGATTGACGACGCAGAAAGTTTTGCGACCGCGCGAGAGCTTTTGCATAAGGAAGGAATCTTCGGCGGTTCATCGACCGGCACGCTCCTCGCTGGCGCCCTGCGCTATTGCCGGCAGCAAACGAAACCAAAACGTGTGGTCACTCTCGTTCCCGACACCGGCAATAAATATCTCTCAAAAATGTACAACGACTTTTGGATGGCCGAGCAGGGATTCATTCATCGCCACCCGCACGGCGATCTGAGCGATTTGATCTCGCACCGATACGAAGCGGGCGAAGTGATCACGGTCGGGCCCGACGATTCGCTGCTCACCGCGTTCAAGCGCATGCGCGGCTCGGACGTCTCGCAGCTGCCAGTTGTCGATAAAAACGGACGCGCCATCGGCATTATCGACGAATCTGATCTCCTGGTGAGGGTGCACCGCGACACATCGCACTTCAACGATCCGGTAGAAAAAGCGATGACCGACCGGTTAGAAACGCTGCCGCCAGACACGAAAATTAAAGACTTGCTGGATGTATTTGACCGCGGGCGGGTCGCTATTGTCATGGAGGACGACAAATTTCTGGGGCTGATTACGCGCACCGATTTGCTTTCTTATCTCCGGCTTCACATGCCGAAATCGGCCACGCCGCCAGAACGAGAGTTCGTCTAACGAATCCACAGCAACAATGAAAAAAGAACAGGGCTTCGCGACGCGCGCCATTCACGCCGGTCAGAAACCTGATCCCACGACCGGCGCGGTCATGACGCCGATTTACGCCACGTCGACATACGTCCAGGAAAGCCCGGGAAAACACAAAGGCTACGATTACGCGCGCTCAATCAATCCAACCCGGCTCGCCTACGAAAAGTGCATTGCCGATTTGGAAAGCGGAACGCGCGGGTTCGCCTTTGCATCCGGCTTGGCTGGGATGGCGACAGTGCTGGAGCTGCTCGACAGCGGCTCGCATATCGTCGCGAGTGACGATCTTTATGGCGGCACATTCCGTTTGTTCGATCGAGTGCGGCGACGCTCTGCGAACCTCGATTTTACCTACGTCGATTTGACCGACCCGGAAGATCTCGAGCGCGCAATCAAAACAAACACGCGCATGGTTTGGATCGAAACGCCGAGCAATCCGCTGCTGAAGCTGGTCGATCTCGAAGCGATCGCCAAAATCGCGCGCAAGCGGAAAATCATTTCTGTGTCCGACAACACATTTGCCACTCCCTGGATCCAACGTCCAATCGAGACCGGCTTCGACATTGTCGTGCATTCCGCGACGAAATATTTGAACGGGCATTCCGATCTCGTGGGCGGCGTTGTTGTCGTTGGCGAAAACAAGCAACTCGCTGATCAAATTGCATTCTTGCAAAATTCGGTCGGCGCAATCGCCGGCGCATTCGACAGTTTTCTTGTTTTACGCAGTTTGAAAACGCTGGCGCTCCGCATGGAGCGGCATTGCGCGAATGCGCTGGAGATTGCGCGCTGGCTCGAGGAACAGGGCGAGATCAAATCAGTCCATTATGCCGGCCTCAAATCCCATCCGCAGCACGATCTGGCCCGCCAACAGATGCGCGGTTTCGGTGGCATGGTCACCATCGTTTTGAAGACGGACCTTGCCGGAACGCGGCGTTTTCTCGAGAACACCGAGTTGTTTGCGCTGGCAGAAAGCCTGGGCGGCGTTGAGAGCCTGATCAATCATCCTGCACTCATGACCCATGCCTCAGTGCCGAAGGAGCAACGCGAAAAGCTCGGCATTACTGATTCGCTGGTTCGCCTCTCGGTCGGCATCGAAGACGTGCGAGATTTGATTGACGATTTGAAGAGCGCCCTCGAAGCGATCTAGCGTAGCACGGCCCACAGCCAAAGAGCCTGTGCTACAATACACGCAATGGGCAATACATTCGGCCGGCTCTTTCGCGTCACCACTTTTGGTGAATCGCATGGCGGCGGCATCGGCGTGGTGATCGACGGTTGCCCGCCGCGGATCGACATCTCTGAAGCGGAGATTCAACGAGAGTTAGATCGCCGGCGGCCGGGTCAAAGCAAACTGACGACGCAACGGAAAGAGGAAGACCGATGCGAGATTCTCTCTGGCGTTTTCGAAGGGAAAACGCTCGGCACTCCCCTCACGATAATGGTGCGCAACAAAGACGCTCGGCCTGAAGATTACAGTGAGATCGCCGGCAAATTTCGGCCGTCCCACGCCGATTACACTTACGAGGCTAAATATGGAATTCGAAATTGGCAGGGCGGGGGCCGCGCGTCTGCGCGCGAGACGATTGGTCGGGTGGCCGCGGGCGCGATTGCAAAAAAGATATTATCAGGTTTGTACGCGCACTTCGAGATCGTCGCGTACGTGGCGCAAGTTCACGACATCGTTGCAAGCGTTGATCGCGCTGCTGTGAAAATGAAAGACGTGGAAAAGAACATTGTTCGCTGCCCGGACGCCGTCGCTGCAAAAAAGATGATATCGTTAATAGAGCAAGTTCGTGACGAGGGCGACTCAGTTGCGGGCATGATTGAGTGCGTTGCACGTGGCATCGCGCCTGGGATCGGCGAGCCTGTTTTCGACAAGCTCGAAGCAGACCTGGCGAAAGCGATGCTGAGCATACCGGCAACCAAAGGCTTTGAGATCGGCTCCGGATTTGCAGCGACGCGGATGCGCGGTTCGCAGCACAATGATCCTTTCGAAATGCGCGGCGGAAAAATACGCACGACGACAAACAACTCCGGCGGCGTGCAGGGCGGAATCAGCAACGGTGAAGACATTTATTTCCGCGTGGGATTCAAACCGCCAGCGACGATCGCGCTTCAGCAGAAAACCGTCACCAATTCAAAGCAACAAAGCGAGCTCGCGGCGCGCGGACGCCATGATCCGTGCGTTCTTCCTCGAGCAGTGCCAATTGTGGAAGCGATGGCCGCGCTCGTATTTTGCGATCACGCGCTGCGGCAGCAAGCCATCGGTGGTCGATCGCAGTGACGCCTGAACCGCAACCGACAGCCGGTTCGCTGGTTTGGCAGGCAGTCTTCCTTTCTTTTGCCGTGGTGTTGATCTTGTTCGAAGTCATGCGCGGCTGGCGCTTGGGGTTGCTTCGCCAATTGATGCGGCTTGCCGCGCTTGTCGCTGCGTATGCGGCGGCGTTTTTCGGCGGGCGGCTGCTTGTTCCGATGGCCCGCCCAGTTCTGAAAATGCCTGACTTGATTCTGTCGGCGCTGGGCAGCGCAATGCTGGCATTCGTTGCGTACGCTGTGGTGAGCAGCATGGGAGGAATCTTGTTCAAACGAACCGGCGAACAGGATTCCAGAAGTTTCCAACTCATTTACGGATTCGCAGGCGCGATTGTCGGATTGTTTTTTGGCCTCTTCGCTATTTGGCTGGTCGTAGTGGGCGTGCGCGCCGTCGGTGCCGTGGCAGACGCGCAGGTCCGCAGCCGACCAGCTACCGTGCACGCCGGTTCGGACGCCACGTCCCATGCTTTGGAAGTTCGGCGGCACTTTCTCGGAGACGGAAGAGAACAACCTGCTGCATTTGCCGGATCACTGGCGCGTCTAAAAAATTCGCTGGAACTCGGTCGGCTTGGAAACGCGATCAAGCAGACGGATCCTGTTTCGGAAAAGAGTTATGACACGCTGGCGAAAATCGGCGCGGTGATTTCCAGTCCGGAACGAGCCCAAAAGTTCCTGTCGTTTCCAGGTGCGCGCGAGTTGAGCGAGCATCCCAAAATCGTAGCGTTGCGTAATGACCCAGAAACCTCCGAGATGATCACACAACGGCGTTTTCTCGATCTTCTTCGAAATCAACGGATCATCGATGCAGCGAACGATCCCGTGCTTGCCGAGCGAATAAAAAAAATCAATTTGCAACGCGCACTCGATTACGCGCTGGAGCAGAATTCGTTGAAGCGTTAAAAGGTTGAAGCATTGAAGCGGAGACCGTTTGACGTTTTAACGCTTCAGCGCTTCAACGGATATTCTAGCCAGCATGAATTACATCACCACCATCGGTCTTGAAGTGCACGTGCAGCTCAAGACACGCTCGAAGATGTTTTGTGATTCTCCCGTTGAGTTCGGAGCGGAGCCGAACACTCACACTTGTCCGATTTGCCTCGGTCTGCCTGGCGCTTTGCCAGTGATGAATCGGGAAGCGTTGCGCATGACGGTTCTTACCGGGCTCATGCTCGGATGCGACATCGCGCCGGTCTCCAAATTCGACCGCAAAAACTATTTCTATCCGGACATGCCAAAGAATTACCAGATTTCCCAATACGACATGCCGCTTTGCACAAATGGCAGCGTGCCATTACATGACCTGGCCTATCCGAAAGATGCGCAGAAAAATATCGCAACCCCAGACAAGGAAGTGCGTCTGGTGCGGATCCATCTCGAAGAGGACGTCGCGAAGAGTTTTCATTTCGAGAACAGCACAGGGATTGATTTTAACCGCGCCGGCACTCCGTTAATGGAGATCGTGACGCAGCCCCAAATCAATTCGCCAGAGGAAGCGTTCGCGTTTTTAACGGCGCTGAAACAAATCCTGATCTACGGCGAAGTGAGCGACGCCGACATGGAAAAAGGGCAGCTCCGCTGCGATTGCAACGTTTCCGTACGGCCCGAAGGGCAACGCGAACTCGGAGCAAAAATTGAGATCAAGAACATGAACTCGATCAGCGGCGTGCGGCGCGCTCTCACTTACGAGATCCGCCGCCAAATCAGCGTACTGGAGAGTGGCGAACAACTCGAACAGGAAACGCGCGGCTGGGACGATGTCGCTGGCGAAACCTTTCTCATGCGCACGAAAGAGTTCGCACACGACTACCGCTATTTTCCAGATCCTGATCTGGTGCCCGTGGAAACTGACGTATTGGTGGCTGACGTGCGAGAGCACGTGCCGGAGTTACCAAAAGCGAAGCGCGCGCGCTTCGTGGATCAATATCAGGTCAGCGCGTACGATGCGGGCGTGCTGGCGAACGATCTGGAGCTGGCAAGATATTTTGAGGTGGCCGCTAAAGGCGCTAAGAAACCGAAGAATGTCGCCAACTGGATCCTAAACGATTTGCAGAACGCGCTCAGCGCCGCCCGTAAGACCATCCATGATTGTCCGATTCCGCCGGAGGCGCTGGACGAGCTGGTTAACCTCATCGACACCGGGAAAATTAGCGGCAAGCAAGGCAAGGAAGTGTTCGCGGAGATGTTTGCGAGCGGCAAAACCGCAGCTACGATTGTGAAGGAGAAAGGGATCGAGCAATTAAGCGATGCTGGCGCGATCGAAGCGCTCTGCGACGACGTGATTGCGGCAAATCCCAAGCCCGTGGCAGATTACAAGGCGGGTAACATGGCTTCGCTGAATTTTCTCAAAGGCCAGGTGATCAAACGCTCGAAAGGGAAGGCGAATCCGCGATTGGCGGGCGAAATCTTAGAGAGGAAGTTAAAGTAGCGCGAGCCTCCGGCTTGCGCATCAAGACTCGCAAGCGAGGACGCTCGCGCTACCATGAAAATCCTAATTGCCCCCGACAAATTTAAAGGCGCGCTCCACGCGCATGAAGTTGCGGAAAACATTGCCAAGGGGCTGCGCGATGTGCTGCCGGACACAAAGATCGACATCGTGCCGATGGCAGACGGTGGCGAGGGAACTGCGGAAGTGATTTGCGGTGCACAAGCCTGTACTTGGTTGCAATGCAAAGCACACGATCCGCTGGGTCGCGAGATCGGTGCGCGTTACGCTTGGATCGAAGACGCGAAACTCGCAGTGATGGAAATGAGTGAAGCCGCCGGAATGCGACGGTTAACTCAAAGCGAACGTGATCCGCTTCGGGCAAATACATTCGGCACTGGCGAAATGATTTTGGACGCCGCGAATCGTGGCGCGAACGAAATCATTATTGGCCTTGGTGGCAGCGCAACAAACGATGGCGGATTCGGAATGGCGCGCGCTTTGGGTTTTCGATTTCTCGCGCATGAGCACGAGTTAAGAGGCGTGGTTACCGAGCTGGCTGGTCTCGAGCGAATCCAGAAGCCGAAAGACTTGATCCTGCCGAGGCTTATTGCTGCGGTGGATGTGAAAAATCCATTGCTCGGCAAGAATGGCGCGACGCGAGTGTTTGGCCCGCAGAAAGGCGTGACAAAGGACCAGATCGACAAATTGGAACGGGCACTGACCAGACTGGCTGATGTTGTCGCCGAAGAATTTGGTTTTGATTATCGCGATAAACCGGGTGCGGGCGCAGCAGGCGGACTAGGCTTCGGCCTGATGAGTTTTTGCGGCGCGAAAATTCGACCGGGGTTTGACGTTGTAGCAGAGGCAGTCGGCCTCGAAGCGAAAATCAAAGATGCCGATGTTGTGATTACAGGCGAGGGAAGTCTGGATCGGCAGACCCTCGAAGGGAAAACGCCAGCCGGCGTGGCGCGACTGGCGCGACAACTCGGAAAACGTGTTTTCGCAATCGTCGGCCGCGCAAGCACAGATCGAGAAGTCCGTGAGATTTTCGACGGCGTTTCTGAAAACACGCGACCGGGAATGAGTCGGGAAGAAAACATGAAACGCGCAGCGGAATTATTGCGCGAGAACGCGCGCGGCTTGGCCTACGATTTGTAGGGCGCTTCTGCGAAAGCCAGTGACTTAGGGCGATTTCTTTGCGTTCCTCGGATCGTCGGCGGGATTCACATAATTGATCTGCCATGGGCCGATGCCATGGAGTTGAATGATCGTTTCCCCCTCGAACCACGCGGTGTGCTTCATGCTAGCGGGCCAGAACCCGAAGGACCCAGCAGGAAGCTTTTTCGCGCTACTGCGATCGAGCGCTTCCCCCGCCGCGAGGTAAACCGCGCCCGAAATCACAGTGACGCGCTCGGTCTTTGGATGGGTATGTGGCGGTATATGATAGCCGTCAGGAAACTGAAAGCGCACCACGAACGGGCCTCCTTTCGTTGGGTCGCCTTCTAGCGCAGCCATCTTTGCCCCGGGAGGCAAAGCCGCTGGCCCATCTTTCCATTCAATCGTTGTGGGAGGATAAAGACGCATGTCCGCCGGTTGCGTCGCTTCGGCAGGGCTTTGTGCGGATGACCGCACCAAAGGGTACACCACGGTCAAAACAGAAACTAATGCGAAAACGACAGTTCTTTTCATCAGTCCATTATTGTTGGTCGAATTCTGTGGATGCAAGCCATAAGAAGAGTTGGGTCCCGCCGCCGGTGCGACCAAAATAGCGCTACAGCTTTAGCAAAGTTCGCGGAACTGCTTCGCGGTTTCGACGTAGCTCCAGGCCCAGCGCGCGATGTCCTTCTGCTCGTCGAGTGTAAGTTGGCGGCGAATTTTCGCGGGCGACCCCAAAACGAGTGAGCCGGGCGGAATTTTCATTCCAATTGTGACCAGCGCGTTTGCGCCGATGATGGAGCGCGCGCCTACCTCGACGTCGTCTAGAATAGTGGCGCCCATGCCAACCAGCACTTCATCGTCAACCTTGCACGCATGGACGACGGCATTATGGCCGACGGTGACCAGTTCGCCCACGGTTGTCGGATAGTTCGTATCGACGTGAACAACGGTATTATCCTGAATATTTGAGCGCGGCCCGATGATGATGCGGTTGATGTCGCCGCGCAGCACCGCGCCGTACCACACGCTGGATTCTTCTCCTAGAATCACGTCGCCGAGTACCGTCGCGCCTGGGACGACCCATACGCTCGAATGAATTTTGGGACCTTTTTTCAAACGCGCAGCGATGCCGGCGTGTCCGGTCGGCAGTGTATCTGGCTCGATGTGCATTTAACAATTAACGTCTAACATCGAATGCCCCACCCGCCTTCGCAAGGCTACGGCGTGGCAAGCATCCAACGCCGAAAACGACAGAATCGGATTTTCTTATTCTTCCGTCTGGGCGATGATAAGCACCGCATGCCTGAATTTCCTCCAGAAGAAGTCACACCATTCGTTTTCTCCGATCCCACCGGTAAACGCTG
>Ga0209801_1002103_pt1 | contig 11859 bp, 10 predicted proteins | sample GraSoiAngelo_127_FD_185884 | JGI IMG/M metagenome (GOLD analysis project Ga0209801, IMG submission 185884) | Grasslands soil microbial communities from the Angelo Coastal Reserve, California, USA - 14_0927_09_40cm (SPAdes) (version 2) | ecosystem: Environmental > Terrestrial > Soil > Grasslands ... | reverse complement strand
CGCCGACGGCGAGGGCGGCGGGGCGTTGCGGCACCACGGGCATGCGGCGGTCCACCCATCCCGCGAACAGCAACCCGGCTCCGGCCGCCGGCAGCGCCACGACGATACCGACCAGGACCATGGTTCCCAGGTCCACCCCCAAGGTGCCGGCGATTGCCAGTGGCCCGGGGGTGGGTGGGACCAGCGTGTGCGTCGCCCCCGCGCCCGCCGCGATCGCCAGGAGGTACTTGAGATAGTTGCGGTTGGTGCGCCCGTACATCGAGCGGGCCAGGGGAACCAGCAGATAGAAGACCGTGTCGAAGAACACCGGGATCGACAAGATGTAGCCCGTGGAGCAAAGGGCCGTCGCGCCACGCTTCTCCCCCAGCAAGGCGAGGAACCCATTCACGATCCGGTCCGCCGCCCCGCTGCCCAACATTGCTTGACCGGTGATCGCGGCCAGCGCGATCACGATTCCGACGGTGCCGGCCGTGCGACCGAAACCCTCCGCCACGCGAGCAATCTTCACTGCGGGCTCACCGGGCGCGAGCAGGCTGACGACGATCGCGGCGATGATCAGGGCCAGGAACGCGTTGAGGCGGAGCAGGACGATCCCCGCGAGGATCGTGGCCATTCCAACGAGCAGGATCAGCGTAGGTGGCATGCGGGCCCCGTGGTGGGTTGAACAGCTTGCCTTTCCCCGTTCTCTACTCCTCGCGCCTCCCCACTTGCTGTCGATAAACCTCGGGAGCAACGCCGAACTCGGCCCGGAAGGATCGGTTGAAGTTGGAGATGTCTCCGAACCCCGCTTCGAGCCCGACGTCGATGACCCTCGCCTTCTCCCGCACGAGTCGCGCCGCAGCTTGCCTGAGACGAGCGCGCAGGATGAACTGATGCGGGGTCACGCCGGTGAGCCGCTGGAACGTCCGCAGATAATGGAATGGACTGAGGCCCGCGTCCGCGGCCAACTGATGCAGGGTCAACTGAGCGCCGGGGTGGCGCTCGATGGTCCGCACGCTTCTCGTCACGCGAGTAAGGCTGCCCGGCGGTGGCTGGAGGCGGTCACGCTGGAGGTCGCCCGCGAGACGAATCGCCGTGGCCGCCACTTGAATGGCGAGCTCCTCCCACGACACATCGATGGAACCCACGACCCCCGCTGCAGCACGAGCGACCAGGCCGGATAACGCCCGCACGGGCGGCAGCCGAGACGCGCGAAAGCGCCGCTCGCCCGAAGGCGCGCCGGCATCGGCGGCGAGACGGTCGAAGTAGTCGGGCGCGTATCGCAACGCCACGCAGCGGTCGCCCGCCGCGTGCTCGTGCCCGCACTCGAAACACTGGCCGGCGTTGCCGAGCAAGAACGACCCCGGCGTCATCAAGTCGCGCCCGAGGGGCGACCGGTACTGAAAGGTGCCGCGCACGACGACCCCGATCGACATCGCCGTGTGCCGTTCTTCAAACGGACGGTCCCCAGGCCCGCACGTGCACAGCACGTCCTCGACGGACCAACCGTTCCCCCCCGCCACGAGTCTGCCCGTGGTCCGCCCCGGGGCTCCGCTCGCCTCGCGCCGGGCCAGGGCCTGGTCCAGGTCCGCAGCAATTTTTCCCAAGACGAAGCCTCGCATCCCCAAATATCGTACTCAAACATCGAAGGCCGAGGCCTAATTCTCAACAGCGGTCGCACCTGGACCAAGACGAGGACACCATGAGCACCACAACCGCAGATAACCCAGCAGTGAGCGCGCGAATCCTCGCGGAGGGATACGGGCCCGGCGCCTGGCACGGCCCGGACCTGAAAGCGGCGCTGGCCGACATCTCGCCCCAGGCGGCGCTGTGGCGACCAGCCCCGGACCGCCATAATGTCGCGGAGATCGCACTGCACCACGCCTCGTGCGTCCGGTCAGTGATCGCCCGGCTGACGGGGGATGCGCCCGAGCCGTTCGTGCTCGAGGGCGAGGACTGGTTCGAAGTGTCCGAGCGGGGCCGCCCCGGCTGGCCCGAAGTCGCGACGCTCGTGGAGGCACAGCAGCGCCGCCTCGCCACGGTCATTGCCGATCTGGGCGCCGGCCGGATCGAGTCCCCGCTGTCCGCGCGTGAACACTTCGACCTCGTGCTCGGCATTACGTGTCACGCGATCTATCACGCCGGACAAGTACAACTGCTCAAAGTGCTCGGGGCGGCATGACGATGGCCGTGTACTAGATCGGCAGCTACGACGAGCGCGCCTTGCCGTGACGGTGACCCGGGTCCCGCTCAGGCCCCCAGAATCTCGGGCAGCCTCGCGATGACTGTCTTCTTGCCATCGGACGCCCGCATTCAGCGCTCGACGCGGCGGTCGAGCACCGGCTTCACGTCGACGATCGGCGTCCGGTCGAGCGCCTCCAAGTCGCCGACGCGCATTCTCGTGCCCTGAATCGCGAGAATCCGCACCCGGTGCAATCCGATCGGGTTGGGGCGGTCCGGAGAACGGGTGGTGAACACACCTTGCAGTGGGTTAGCGGGATCGCCCCTGGGATGGACGGTCAGCACGTCGCGCCGGGCGCGATCGAGCCACGTCAGCACGATCACCTCGTCACCGACTTGCAAGTCGCGCAGTCCCTCGCTGAACCGGGCGTCGAAAACCAGCCAGGCCTCCGGAGAGCCTTCGTTGCCTTGCCGGGGCGCGGCCGCCCGATCGACGAGCGGAGACTCGACCCAACCGATCGGCTGCAGCTCGTGGCGCTGATCGCTCAACGAATCCTCCCTATGGGTTAGGTTCGTCAATGATATTCGCGCCGGCACGTCTCGACCACGCCGTAGCGCCGCCCTGGGAAGCGTATGCGAGTCGCGCACCACGCGACCCGGCCCACGGACCAGCGCCCGTCGGCGCGCGGCCCCAGCTCGAGGCGAAGGATCGCCCCCCGCAGGTGCTTGGAGAAATTCACGCCAAACGTGAAGTTCCCGAGCGAGTAGGCCACGAGACGTGGGCCACCCGTCGTGTGGTACAGCGTCACGGGCTGGGGCCAGTGAGAGTGGTGACCTACGATGGCGTCCCATTGCCGGAGCAGCCGACCGGCATGCACAACCTGAGGCGGCCGTGGATTCGCCTCGAGCTCGTAGCCCCAGTGTGGGCATGCGATCCGGAGCGCCGCATCCACCTCAGCCAGCCGCCCGAGGGTCTCGAGGCGAGCCGCATAGCCGCACCGCCGGTTCGTCCAGTCCGTCCCGACGGCGATCAGGACACGCCCGTCGACCAGTGCCGCCGGCTCGTCCGCGCGCCCAACGACCCGGAAGCCGCGCGCCTCGAGCATCTGCTGCGACTCCGCGGAGAGGTCCCAACCGTATTCCCCGGCGTGGTTGTTGGCGCACGTGAGAAGGGTGCGCTCGGGCGGAAACAGGTCGGCCAGGAGATCGATGGTCGCTCGCGTATGTGCCTGCCCCATGAACCGCGACGGCGCCCGGCCGTCGATCACCGTACCCTCGAGGTTTCCGACGAGCAGATCCACGCCCGCGAAGAACGCCTTCACGCGGTCGTCAACCACGAACTCTCGCGCCCCGAGTGGCATGATGTCTCCGAGAAACCCCACCGTCATTCGTGGCGTGATCGCCTCGGTGCAAACGTTCTGGTCGAGCCGTGGCACGAGCCCGGCATGAGCCCGAGCTGGGCCGAACAGCGTCTTGGCGACCCACCAGGCCGCCTCGCGCCACGGATACGGCTGCGAGAGCCACTGCCGTGGCGGGTCTCGTCGCCATCCGGGGGGCGGGGTGAGGCGGATCTTCTCGATCTTCATCGGGCCCCCCCGGGCCGGCCCGGCCACCAGTTCCACCGACCCGCCAGAGCGAGCAGCGCCGGGCCGATGCCGACCCGCACCACGGTCGCGTCGAGCGCGACGCTCACCGCGAGCGCGAGCCCCAGGATCTGCATCACCAGGAAGTCCCCCAGCGTGAATGCCGCGAACACGGCAACCATCACGGCCGCGGCGCTGGTGATAACGGGGCCGGTCTGCGCCAGACCCTCCGCGATCGCGGCGCGCTCGTCCAGCCCGGAACGCCGCGCCTCCGCCACCCGAGCCACCAGGAAGATCTCGTAGTCCATGCTGAGCCCGAACACCGTGCAGAAGACCAGCGTGGGGATGATGGTAAAGACGGCATCGAGCGGCGCCGCGAGGCCGAGTAACGCCGCACCGATGCCGTCCTGGAACACGAGCACTACCGCGCCGAACCCGGCGGCCACCGACAACAGGTTGAGACACACCGCCTTGAGGGGAACGAGCACCGACCGGAATCCCAGGAACAACGCCACGAGCGTGCCCCCGAGCACAAGCGCGACTACTAAAGGAAAGCGGCGACGGACGGCGTCGTCGTAATCGGCGCGTAAGGCCGGCAGGCCGCCGACCCGCAGGCGGGCCCCGGAGAGGCCGGTGACGGCGGCAGGGTCGACGCCCCGGAGCTCGCGCACCAGCCCGATCACGTCGCGCGCCTCGGCACCCTCGCGTGGGATGACGTCGAGCAGCACGGCCCGGCGATCCTCGGCCAGGTACGAGCGACGCACGTCGGACGCCAGAGTGAACACGGCGAGCCGCGACATCGGCCGGTCGGACTGGAATGTCGCGAAGGACAGCGTGGCCGATACGCGCGGGTCCTGGGCCAGGCGGCCCCGGAGGCGCCCTGCCGCCTGCCACCCGGCACGGCTCAGCACGTCCTGACCGCTGGGAAGCTCCAGGATGACGCGGACGGTTTGCGGCACCGCCCCGCGCCCCATCTTCTCCAAGTCGCGCAGCGCGACGACCGACTCGAGCCCCGGCGGGAGCCATGCGTCCCCGCGCGGTAGCCCCGACCGCAAGCGCGTCGCCTGCCACGCCAGCAGGACGAGGGGCGCGCCCGCCGCGATCAGCACCGCCACGGGGTGCCTCGTCACCCAACGCCCCCACGCGCGCCACCGCGCGCCCACGGCACGGCGGGCGGGCCACAGCCGGCCCGCCTCGATCCGCCGGCCGAGCCACGCGAGCAGGGCGGGCAGCAGCGTGACTCCGACGAGCATGGCGAACGCCGTCGCGAGCAGCCCGCCAACAGCCACCGACCGCAGCTCGCCGAGCGGCACGGCGAGCAGCGCTGCGAAACCCAGCGCCACCGTCAGACCCGACAGGAGAATGGTGCGACCGGCGGATCGGCCCGTCGCGACGGCCGCCTGCACGGGGTCGCCGCTGGCCGCGAGCGCCTCGCGGAACCGCGAGACGGAGAGGAGCGCGTAGTCGATCCCGAGCCCCAGCCCGATCATCGAGACGAAGGTCTGGAGCAGGATCGAAAGCGGCCACCGGGCTGCCAGCATTCCCGAGGCGCCGAGGGCCAGTACGATCACCAGCACGCCGCTCACGACGGGCGTGCCAGCGGCGACCAGGCTGCCGAACGCCACCAGCAGGAGCGCCATCGTGAGCGGCAGGGCCCGCCGCTCGGCCACGCGCGCGCTGGCGCGGCTCGCCTGCCGCAGGTCGGCATTGAGCACTGTCTCGCCGGTCCAGCGAAGCTCCAGCTCCGGGAAGCGCCCGACCAGCCGGCGGGCAAGCGCGGCGGTGGCAGCGCGAAGCTGCGGCACGATCGCGTCGGGTCGTCCGGCCGCCGCGTCGAGCCCCACCAGGACGAATGTTCCGCTGGAGTCGCGCCCGAGCAGCAGCGTGTCGCGCCCATCGCGGTAGCCACGCACCGCCGCGACGCCCGGGACGGCGGCGACGGCGTCGCGGATGCTGTCTCCGAGCTCGCGTCCCGCCGGCGTGAGGGGCGACGCCCCTCGGACCACGAGCAGCGCGTATTGCGCGAACGGCGCCCGGAACCGCGAGGCCAGCTCCGCTTCAACCCGCGCCGACTCGCTCCCATCGACGCGTGCGGCCGTCTCGAGCACGCGCTCCACCCCCACCGCGTGGGGAGCGAGGACAGCGAGCGCAGCGGCCCAGCATACCAGAACCAAGCCGCGCCGGCGCACGACGACGTCCGCGGTACCCATGCGCCAAGTGTTGGGCCGCCCCATCAAGACGGGGTCAAGGCCGGGAATTCGGCTTGACCTGGACTTGACCGGCGGCGTCGACCTTGGGTGGCATGAACGGCTACACTCCACGCTCCGCCACATCCGCCGATAACGCCGGTCTGCTGGCGCTGGCCGCGGCCTGCCCCATGCGGGGCGAGCTCACGCTGTGTGTGCGGCGGGAGCCGGATTTCTTCGCCCTGAACCGGCTCCAGGGCGATCGCTGGGATGTCGGCGTGGTGGATGCGGGTCGGGCCGGCGTGATCGGCTGCGTCGCGATCGCCGAGCGCGTGGCCTACGTGAACGGCGTGCCTGCGCCCACCGCGTACGCCAGCGACCTCAAAGTGCACCCGGCATTCCGCGGCCGGCGCAACGAGACGGGAAGGGTGGCGGACGCGTTGACCGAGTATGCCCGCGAGACGCTCGGCGCCATCGGTCCCCACATGCCCGTGCTCGTCACCGTGCTCGGAGGCAACGCGGCGATGGCACCGCGGCTCTGCGGTCCGCGCGGACTGCCGCAGTTCATCCGCTTCGCGACGATCCGCACCTTCGCGGTGCCGCTCTTCACGCTGCGCCGGCTCGACCCTCTCCCCGGCCTGTCTGTGCGGCCCGCAGAAGAGCGGGATCTCGACGAGATGGCAGCGCTGTGGCGCGCGGTCGCGCCGCTGCGCCAGCTGGCGCCGGTGCTTCGCACGGACGACTTCCGCCGTGTGTGCGCCGAGGCCCCGGGGCTCGCCCTCTCGTCCTACTGGATCGCACGACACGCTGCCGGGCACCTGGCCGGGTTCGTCGCGCTGTGGGACCAGCAGCAGCTCAAGCACACGGTCGTGCAGCGGTATGCCCTGCGGGCCGCGGTGTTCCGTTACGGGTTCAACCTGGCCGCACCGCTCCTCGGGTCGCCACGGCTCCCCGCGCCGGGCACGCCGCTTCGCTACTTGAGCGCGTTTCAGGTCTGCGTGCCGGCGACCGATCCCGGCGTGCTGCGCGCGCTCCTGGTCAAAGCGGCCCAGGCTCACGCGGGCTCCCCGTACGCTTTCTGCTCCCTCGGGCTCGACGTCACCGATCCGCTGACCAGCGCCCTCGCAGGCTGCTGGGCCCAAACGACTCTGGTGCACGCTCATGTCGGCACGCCCGCCGGCCCTTATGACGGTCCGCCGCTGGGCGCGCGTCCCCTGCACTTCGAAACGGCGCTCGTGTGAAGGCACGGGCGCCTGTGGAGGACCACATGGACACAGAGACCATGAAGCTGCCGAACCACGAGATGCGCGCCACCGCGCCGTCGGTGAACCAAGTACTGCCCACGTCCGCATGGTTCGTGGCCGCGCGGAGCGACGAGCTGACCCTCGACGGCCCGCTGCCACGCCTGGTGAACGGGGTGCCAGTGGTGCTGTACCGCGACTCGACCGGCCGCGTGGCCGCGCTCGAGGACCGCTGCCCTCACAAGAACGTGGCGCTGTCGCTCGGCAGGGTGCAGGGCGACTTGCTCCAGTGCCGCTACCACGGCTGGCGCTTCGACCGCGGCGGAGCGGTGGTGGACGTACCCTGCCACGCTCCGTCGGAAAAGCTCCCGGCGTGCGCGGTGCGCGCGTTTGCCGCCGTGGAGCGCGACGGCTGGATCTGGGTGACGCTCGGTGCAGACGGAGCCCCGCCGGAGCCGCCGAGCTATCCGCGGGACCCTGCCTACGGCTGGTTCGAGCTGCAGAACATGATTCACGCGCCGGTGGACCTGATTCTCGAGAACGGGCTCGACTGCAGTCACACCGGGTTCGCCCACGAAGGGCTCTTCCGATCCGCTCCGAAGGACAACATCCGGGCCCGCGTCGAGGAGACGGCGACCGGCGTGCGCGTGGAGACGCTGGACGAGTGCTCGGCGGGTGCCAAGGACGTTCGGTCCGTGTTGGGACGCAGCCAGCCGATGCGCCACATCGACGAGGTGATCCTGCCGCACACACTGCGCGTGGACTACTGGATCGGTGACCACGCGCACGTCGTCACGATTCTCGTCGCCACGCCCGAAGACGATTACCGGACCCGCGTCTACACCCGGATGGGCGTTCGCTACGGCTGGCTCACGCCGTTGGTGACACGGTATGTGCAGTGGGTGACGCGGAAAGTGGTGGCGCAGGACATCGCGATCCTGAACAGCCAGGCAGAGCGCATCCGGCGGTACGGCCGTCGCGAGTTCCGCACCGTCACCGCCGACCTTCCCGCCGCGTGGATGCAGCGCGCCTTCCGCGGGTTTCTCGAGGGGCAATACCCCACGGAAGTGCGGCGGACCCGCGAGATCACGTACAAGCTGTAAAGGAGGAGCGATGGACAGGAACGGTAAGCTGCGGGTTCGCGCGGTTCCCATGCGGACCCTGGATCAGGCCACCATCGACGTCATGTGGCGCCTGTATGAAACGCACTACGACCACGTGGACCGCGCCACGTTCGACCGCGATCTGGCGGAAAAGACGCTCGTGTTCCTTGGCACCGACGCGGGGAGCGGCACGGTGGTCGGGTTCTCGACGGCGTTGTTCTACCGGCAGCGACACGCTGGCCGCCGGGTGGGTATCTACTTTTCCGGCGACACCATCATCCATCCCCGGTATTGGGGCCAGACCGCCCTGCACCGCTGCGTGATTGCCACGCTGGTCCGCTGGAAGCTGCGCCACCCGTTCACCCCCCTCTACTGGTATCTGATCTGCTCGGGCTACCGGACGTACCTGACGCTCGTCCGCAACTTCCCCGAGCACTGGCCGCATCACCAGCGCGTCACCGAGCGCTGGGAGCGCGGGCTGCTCCACGCCCTCTCGCGCAGCCGCTACGGCGATGCCTACGACGCAGTCCGGGGCGTGATCTCGTTCGGCGAGCGGCAACCGATGCTCAAGACGGTCGTGGCAAGCCTCACCAACAGTGCATTGGCGTTGCCCGAGGTTCGGTTCTTCACTCAGGTGAACCCCGGTCATGCCCGAGGTGAAGAGCTGGCGATGATCGCGCGAGTCAACCTGCGGGCCGTGGGTGGAATGGCCCTCAAGTGGCTGCGACGCGCGCTCATTCGGCGGAGCCACGGCGCACCTGCTCCCGTGGCCGGATTCCCGCGGCCGACGCCGTGACGGGGCTTCCCCTGCCCCCGGCATTGGGGAGACTCGGCCTGCGCCTCTTGTGGGCGCATCGCTTTGGCCAGTTTCGCGCCGCGCTCGCGCGACCGCGCGTCGCGCAAGCGAGGGTGCTCCACGCGGTCCTCTCAGCAGCGGCGCGCACGGAATACGGCAGACATTACGCGATAACCGGTCGCGAGTCGTACCAGGAGTTCCGGGAGCGCGTACCGATCGTGGACTATGACGAGCTGGCGCCATGGATCGAGCGGCAGGCGAGCTGCGGCGGCGCGGTCGTCACCGCCGAACTGCCCCTGGTCTACGAGCAGACCTCGGGGAGCTCGGGGCGGCGAAAGCTCATCCCCTACACGACTGCGCTGCTCGCCTCGTTCAACGCGTGTTTCGTGGTCTGGGCGTACGATCTCCTGGCGCGCGGACCGCGCTTCGAGACCGGCCGGCTGTTCTTCAGCGCATCACCCGCGTTCCCGCAGGAGCGCGCCACGCCTTCGGGCGTGCCGCTCGGCTTCGACGACGACAGCCAGTACCTCGCTCCCGCGATCCGGCGCCTGCTGGGCCCGGGGTTCGTGGCGCCGCACGGGCTCAAGGCGGTGACGGACCCCACGGCTTACCGTCTGGCGCTGGCCACGTCGCTCCTCGCCGAAGCGCGGCTCGAGATCATCTCCGTGTGGAGCCCCACCTATCTCCTCGCCCTCCTCGAGTTCATCGCCGAGCATCGCGCGGCAATCGGTCACGCGCTCGCCCGCGGCGACCTCGAGGCCGGCGGCCGACGCTTCACGTTCGCCCCCGCGCAGGAGGCCCGCCTGCGGCTGCTCCGCGCGGATCCGATCCCGTGGGCGGAGCTGTGGCCGGCCCTGAAGCTCCTCTCCTGTTGGACCGACGGCAGCTCGGGCCTGTTCGTGAAGGCGCTGCGCCGTCGTTTCCCAGGGGTCCTGCTCCAGGGGAAGGGTCTCCTGGCCACTGAAGCGCCGATCACGATTCCCCTGATCGACGCACCGGGGCCGGTACCGCTGGTCGACGAGGTGCTGCTCGAGCTGGAGGACGAAGCGGGGCGAGTCCTTCCGCTGCACGAGGTCGACGACGGGGGCGTCTACGGTGTGATCGTCACACAGCGAGGAGGGCTGCTCCGCTATCGGATGCACGACCGCGTCGTCGTGCAGGGGCGCGTGGGACACACGCCCTGCCTTCGCTTCATCGGGCGCGATGATCAGGTGAGCGACCTGGTGGGCGAGAAGCTCAACGAGACGTTCGCCCGCGACGCCCTGCGACGGGTGTTCGGCGACGCCGAGGCCTTCTCATTCCTGGTCCCCATCGTGGCCCGCGACCAGCTCCCGCATTACATCTGCATCACCGACCATCCCGCGGGCGCCTGTCCCACCCGTGCCGCCTGTCTCGAAGCGGAGCTGGGGCAGGCCTTTCACTACCGTCAGGCGCGGCTGCTCGGTCAACTCGCTCCCGTGAGCGTCATAGCCCGCGCCGCGGCGCGGGACGGATTCGAGCGGCATTTTCTGGAGCGCGGCCTGGTGTGGGGGGACATCAAATACGCTGCCCTGCTCGTGCGACCGACGTCCACCGAGGTGGCCGCGCTCAGGGCATGATGTACTATCCCTGTCATGCTCAACGTCGGACTCGTGGGTTTCGGATTTGCGGGTAAGACATTCCATGCGCCCGTGATTCGTGTGGTCGAAGGTCTCCGCCTCACCACCATCGTTCAGCGTCATGGGGGAGGCGCGCCGGACCCGCGCTACGCAGATGTCGAATTCGTGCGCAGCGTCGATGAGCTGCTCGCCCCGTCCGTCGATCTGGTCGTCATCGCCACACCCAACACATCGCATCACGCGATCGCGAAGCAATGTCTCCTGGCCGGACGTCACGTCGTGATCGACAAACCATTCACGACCACCGTGACGGACGCCGACGAGCTCGTCCAACTGGGGGCTGCGCGGCGCCGGGTACTGTCGGTCTACCACAACCGCCGGTACGTGGGAGACTTCGTGACGCTGCGAGCACTGCTGTCGCAGGGTGCCCTCGGCCGGGTGACGATGTACGAATCCCACTTCGATCGTTTCCGTCCCGAGCTGCGGCCGGGGGCGTGGCGTGAACAGTCGCTGCCCGGCTCTGGCGTCTGGTTCGACCTCGGCGCACACCTGCTCGACCAGGCATTGGTGCTGTTCGGAACGCCGCAGGCGATCTCCGCCGACATTCGCACCGAGCGCGACGGCGCCGCGGCCGACGACGCGTTCGACGTCACCCTTCACTACCGACACATGCGGGCCCTCCTGCGTGGGTCCATGCTGGCAGCCGCTCCGGGGCCGACCTTTGCAGTGCACGGCACAAAGGGTTCTTACATCAAATACGGGCTCGACCCGCAGGAAGCGGCCCTGAAGGCCGGCCGCCTGCCCGACGAGCGGGACTGGGACGCTGAACCGTCCGAGCTATACGGCGAGCTGACCGGGCCCGAGGATACTCGAACGATTCCGACCATCCCGTCGAGCTTCACGCACTATTACGAGAACGTGCGCGACGCCATCCTGGGGAAGGCGCAACTGGCGGTCACGCCCGAGCAGGCACGGAACGTGATCCGCGGTCTGGAACTGGCCGTCGCCAGCAGCCAGCAGCGCTGCGTGGTGCCGTGGAGCGCGTCAACGTAGAGTCGGTATCTTTTGCATCATGACCGGTACGCCGCCCGCCGTGACCGTGAGCCTGCTGACACGGATGCTCGTTGAAGCCTTCGAAGGGCCTCCCGGCCCCTGGACCTACTTCACCGACGCATCCCCGGGGACCGGCATG
>Ga0209801_1002100_pt1 | contig 11867 bp, 13 predicted proteins | sample GraSoiAngelo_127_FD_185884 | JGI IMG/M metagenome (GOLD analysis project Ga0209801, IMG submission 185884) | Grasslands soil microbial communities from the Angelo Coastal Reserve, California, USA - 14_0927_09_40cm (SPAdes) (version 2) | ecosystem: Environmental > Terrestrial > Soil > Grasslands ... | reverse complement strand
TCGATAAGCAACAGCGCGCCCAGTTCAGCTGCCAGGGTGATCGCCTCGGCTTCTCCGATATCGAGTGAGTTTGCATAGTGTGCGACACGCTGCTGATCGTGCGGAGCACGAACTTCTACGAACGGTATGACCGATAAATCGAGCGGTTCGAATGGGTGTGCTGGGTGAATCAATTCATTGGCTACCGCAGGTGGGATAATGACGGCCCCGAAGAGTCTCTGTAATAAGGAGATCTGTCTGAGAAAGTGGAAAGCACGAATGGGAGAGGTGTCACTAACGACGATGCTCATCGTTCGACCGGAATTCTACGGTTGACGACTCATGGCCAATTCGTGTTTCAGATACTCTTCGTCGATGCGGTGTACGGGGATGCCGCGTGATACCAACGCTGATTCAAATTCGTCTCGACTCAAGCCTGCCAATTGCGCAGCTGGCCACAAATGAAGCTTATCGGCGTCATACAATCGGCACGCGATCTCGACGCGTGCTTCGTCCTCACTTAGACCTGCTTGTTTCAACGTTTCATCAGGAATGATCACCGGCATGTCAGACCTCCGACAACCTCGATTCTAGCATTTGCAAGTTCAGAGATGAACAAGCGGGAGGTTCTCGTGTCGTGAAGGCTTTTAAGCTTTTAGGCCAACGTTTTTTGTGCATGATGAAATGGTTACGGTGGCTGGTGGTCATTTGGTGGCCAGGTTGGTGGACAACAATCGCATCGTTATTGGACACCAAAATGAATGGACGTTTGGGAAGTTCAAGAAAAAAGGCCGGTTATTCACCGGCCCGGATTGCGGGGGAAGGATTTGAACCTCCGACCTTTGGGTTATGAGGACAACCGCATATTTGCTCGCTCTTTCGCTTCAATCATTTGGCTCGTTCTTGTTCATTCGTGTTTCCTACTGTTTGGGCGTTTCTGTGGTAGGACGTGTGGTAGAAGGTTCTCAGAAGCTTCCAAACCAAATGGAACCATTCTCATTCTTTCGGGTCCGAAGCTTCGCCGGTTGAAATTCGGCAAGACTTGGGAGGCCCATCATTGTCTGGAGCGCTGCGCTCCTGCCCTCGTCAATTTCACCTTGAGTGCAGAGGCTGCGGCAGACTTTGAGTCTGCTGCTACTTTGCGCGAAATATTACGAAAACCTTCGTCAATAGCGAACTTGCCCGGGTTTTCGTCGCTGAGACCTCGTGCAATCTGACGAAACACCCTAGTGCACCATATACCGGACCGATACCGACATAACGTACGACACTTCGGTCTCTTGGCGCCTCGGCTCAAGGCGCGCAGTCATGACCTCATCTTCAGGCTTTTGGACCAAGAGAGGCTCGGGAAACCGAAACATCTGCCCTGGGCTCGTTCGCTGCGAAAGCACTTTGGAATAGATCCACTGATTGATACCAACGGTCAGCGAATGCGTTGGCTCCGTCGCGTTCCGCCAGCGACAACAATTCGGCGCACTGTCTAGCTTCCAGTTTCCTCGGTGACATCCAAAATTTAGCCTTGGCGGATTTCACAGTTCACATCAATTGGGACTCGAATTTCGCGGATTTTCTCCTTTGACTGCCCAGCGGTCTGGAGGCCGCTCGCTGTAGAGAATTGACCCGCCCTCCACCCATCCGGCCTTGCCGAAGATTGTTGCGCGAATACAACTCTGTAGCCTTAATGGAGTCTTGTGCGTGCGTTCCAGCCTTGTCATACGAATAACCTAACCTTGCGAGCGCGTATCTAGAAAATGGATTTTTGATTTTCCTAGAGATCGAGAAGGAGGCGGGACCGAAATTCGCCAGCTATGGCCTCAACTGGCAATATGCGTTCCAATCAAGCTGGACAGCGGTTTAGTGAGAGGTGCACATTGAGAAAGGAAGGTAAAATGAAAACTTCTGGGGAAGCGCCCGAACTTGCCTTTGTACGAGCTTGATTCGATAAACAAATGATAGTGAGCACGTGACTGTAGAAGCCCAAACCAAGCCTTCGACGCCGGTTCGCCGAGGCGTGCGCCGGATGCTGGCGGCCTTCGGTTATCGCGACTTCCGCGTCCAGTGGATCGGCGCCTGCAGCTCGGCGATCGGCACGTGGATGCAGATCATCGCGCAGAACTGGCTGGTCCTCTCGCTGACCAATTCCCCGTTCTTTCTCGGCCTCGATGCGTTCCTGCAGCAGCTCCCGATCATCATGTTCACGCTCATCGGAGGCGTATTCGCCGATCGCTACGACCGTCGCAAGACGCTGCTGGCGTCGCAATATATCCAGATGTTCACGTCGGGCACGCTCGCCGTCCTGATGTACATGCAGGTCGTCCAGGTCTGGCACATCATGAGCCTGTCGTTCATTACGGGTGTCGCGCAGTCGTTCGGAGGCCCGGCGTATCAGTCCTTGCTGCCCTCGCTCGTGGCCGAGAAAGATCTACCGAACGCCATCGCGCTGAACTCGATCCAATTCAACCTAGCGCAAGTGCTCGGACCGCTGCTGTTCGCCGCGACGCTCGCCACGTTCCTGAAATGGGGTTACAACGAACCGCAGGCGATGAACGCGGCCTTCTTCCTCAATGCGCTGTCGTTCCTGATCGTAATCGGCACGCTAATGTCGCTCCACGTAAAGCACGTCCCGCCGACGCACACCAGGCGCATGCGAGAGGAGTTGCAGGGCGGGCTCCACTACGTGCGCAACCACGGCAGCCTTGTCGCCCTCATCGTCCTCGCGGCGGCCACGACGTTTCTCGGGTTTGCGGTCCTGACCTTTCTGCCGGTGTTCACGCAGCGGGTGTTTCGAGGAGGCGCCGGCACGTACAGCCACCTGATGGCGTTTTCCGGCACCGGCTCTATCGCCGGCGCACTCGTCGTGGCGTGGCTTGGAAAATTCAAGCGGATGGGTGTGACTGCGCTGACGATGCAGGCCATCTACGGTCTGCTGATTCTGGCGTTCTCCATGTCGCACACGATCTGGCTCAGCGAAGTTCTACTCCTCTTCACTGGCGCGTCACTGATGATGGTCTTTTCGACAATCACCTCGCTCGTTCAGCTCATTGCCCCTAACGCGATGCGCGGCCGCGTGATGAGCATCTACATGGTGGCGTTCCGCGGCGGCATGCCGCTCGGCAGCCTGGCCGGCGGCTACTTCGCGACGATCATCGGGGCGCCGAAGGTCATCGGCATCAACGGCTCCCTCCTGGTCCTCGTCGCCCTCTATCTCCTATTCGTTCGCAGCCACGGAATACGAGAGTCCGGTTGACAGATTTCCCGTTGCTCACGCCCGGTGTGGTGCTGCCGCCCACCGTTTTCAACGACCAGGTAATAAAGCCGGCTCAGCTTTGTATTCGGCCGGCGGCCGCCAAAATTCGGTTCATCTCTTCGGCAAGGCGAAGGCGACGATCTCGTCGTTTGTAACATCCGAGCCCGTGAGGCTGCCGCCCGTGCTGACCACGGTCACGAACTGCCGCCCATCCGCGCCCATATACGTGGCAGGCGTCGCCTCGATCGATGACGGCAGTTTGGTCTCCCAGAGCTGCTGACCGGTCGCGGTCGCAAACGCGCGGAAGCGGAAATCATCCGTGCCCCCGACAAAGGTAAGGCCGCTCGCGGTGAGGATGGGACCACCGGTGCTCGGACGGCCGGTTTTCTGAAGCTGCGGGGGAAACGCGTCGGTGACGCCGAGCGTCTTGCGATAAGCAATGTCGCCTGTATCCATGTTGACGGCGACGAGTTCGCCCCAGGGCGTCGGCCCGCATGGCAAATGTTTGTCCGCGTCGCCGAAGCCGTGCGCGGCCTCATCGCTCTCCGCCGGTTACCACAAACAGCATTTCTAGAGACCGATGCAGCCTGACCCACGGCCACACCCCGCTTATTCTTACTATCCGCTCTCTCTTCGCTTCTTCAACGTGTACGGGCCCAGGCAGGACCCATCGAGTCCGTACTCCGGCGTGCTGAGTCTGTTCATGAAACACCTGTTGGCGCGCAACTCTCCTACGATCTTCGTGCGACGGCGAGCAATCGCGCGACTTTACCTATGTCGAGGATGTGGCCGAACTGTGCGTCAAAGCGGCGCACGCTCGGGGCGTCGAAGGAAAAATGTACAACGCGGGTAACGGCGGCCGCTATACGCTGAATTTCTTGTGGAACGCTCTGCAAAAAATGGAAGGCATCCGGATTCCCGCCCGCTACGAAGCGCCCCGCGCGGGCGACGTGCGACACTCGCAGGCCGATATTTCTGCCGCAGTAGCGGAGCTGGGCCATGCGCCGCGATTCAGCATCGAAGAGGGACTGAGGAGGACGCTTGAATGGTACCGCCGGGAGGGATAAGAGGAGGGCGTCCGAGATTGCGTGGTGGCCCGCCGCGCGCGGCCCGCACTCCCCGGGCCCCGGTGAAGAAGCGCGTGCTGTTTGTCTGTATCGGCAATTCCTGCCGCAGCCAGATGGCCGAAGGATTCGCGCGCGCCTACGGCTCCGACGTGATGGTGGCGCGCAGCGCCGGCTTGAGCCCGGCTACAGTGATCGCGCCGCTGACGCGGCAGGTGCTGGCCGAGAGAAATATCCGCATTGACGATCATTTTCCGAAGGGCCTCGACGTGGTTTCGCGCGAGAAGTTCGACATGGTGGTGAACCTGAGCGGGATGCCCTTGCGCGTGACGGCGCCCCGCGTGGTGGAGTGGGCGGTGAAGGATCCGATCGGACAGACCGAGTCGTTGTACCGCACTGTCGCGGCGCAGATCGAAGGGTTGGTGATGCGGCTGATTCTGGAGTTGCGCGCAGCGCCGCATTGACACCACCTGGGCGAGTCTCCGAAAATGGAGTTGCCCAACCATCGTGCGGATGTGGCGGAATTGGCAGACGCGCTAGATTCAGGTTCTAGTTCTCGCAAGGGAGTGGAGGTTCAAGTCCTCTCATCCGCACCACTCAGTCGGGATAGGAGATAAGGGCTTTTAAAACTGCCCACCTTCTGCCTCGCTAGTAGGCATGCAGCCGCGCGATGAATTTACTTAATTTCAAATTGAGATGGATCTGGGCTCTATCTTGCGGCGGTGATTGACTCCACCTGGATCGTCTTGGTCTTGGCGTCGAGCGCGCCTACGACGGTGACTTTCTGTCCCGCAAATCTTTCCGGCGTTTGCTGGTCGCTCAACGTGTAGATGTCTTTGCCGTCATAGAGCACGTACGAGGCGCTGTGGGCGCTGATGCAGGCCCGGACGCATTCGGCGTCCGTCGGCCCCATTCGCATCCGTGAATGATCGGCGTTGCCGCACTCGTCGTCCGTAATGGTGCCAGTGAAGGTCTGCTTGCCCTGCGGCGCGGACAACGCGGCAACCGCTAGAAGACACACGATCAGATACTTCATATACTTCATAACGACTTTCGAGACGCGGCCCGAGCTACGAGCGTGCGGACACAAAGGCGGCTTGTGCCGCCGCCCTCCTGTCTTTTGAGCGGACGCCGAGATCGCAGGATCATCGAAGGATCACCGAACAAACTGGGGCCTGTTATAGTCCCGGCAACATGATGTGGGCCTCTGACGTGCCCGCGAACATCACCCAGGAGCCGCCTGCGTCACGGACCTCCGGCAGTGAGACATCTTTCCCCCGGAGGTTCGGCACGGCGATAAACGAGTGCCTGACGGCAGTCGCCTCGCTGTTGCCCCAGAACTTATACCATATGGACCCGACTTCGGACATGATGCGCGTTCCGTCTTTCGCGGCGGCCGCAACCGCCTCGTCAATCTTTGACCGGTCGCTCGCCCCCGCAGTCCCCAGCGCCGCGAGCTTTCGATTCTGCGCGACGCGCGGCAGATTGGCCTCGCTGCTGGTGCACTCCACCGAGAACGGCCGCTCTCCGGGCCAGCCGGTCAGGTCGTAGCAGACCATACGGCTGGTGCCTTTCTTTAACACTTCATACGTAAAGTCGGGTTTCCACTTAATGACCGTGGCGTCCTTGGCCATAGCCGCGTTCGGAGCGGCGAGCAACGCCTTTTTGATGGGGTCTGTGGTCTCCTTTTTGATGGGGTCTGTGGTCTGCGCCTGCGCCGACGCGCTCATCGCAACCGCCAGTACGCCGAGTACAAACAGAGAAATCAGCTTCATGTGGGTCCTCCTCGCTATGCCTCAAAATTTGGGTGTCGAAAACCCGGTGGCAGTATACCCGACGGCGCGTACTCTGCTCTATTGAATTCTTCCGCCGACGGGCAGGCCGCTCGGTACGCGCTCGGGAATCGTCCGGTCGAACGAGTCATCGCTCAGAGCCCTTAAAAACTCGACCAGATCCACGTCCTCCTCGTCGAAGTCCCCCAACTCGCGAATCAGCGGATCGAGCTTCTCGCTGCTGACGTTCGGGTTCCGGGAGCGCCCGCCGCGGGCGTCTTCATAGAACCCCACGACGTCGCTCAGCGTCCGGAACATGCCATTGTGCTCGTAGGGGGCGGTAAAGGCGAGGTTTCGCAGCGACGCCGTGCGAAAGGCATAGGTTTTCTCCGCGCCGTCGTCGGAGGCGGGCAGAGCGGGGTTGTCGGGCACGCCCATGACATGTAGTTTGTAATCGGAGAACATGGGCCCGTTGTGGCACTTGATGCACCCGACGCGCTCGAAGCGCTGCATTCCGCTGACCTGTTCCTCCGTCATGGCGCTGCGGTCGCCGCGCATGTAGCGGTCGAACGGCGAGTTGTTGGCCAGCAGCGTCCGCTCGAACGCCGCTATCGCCCTGCCTAGGTTTTCCGCGTTGACCGGCTGTGCACCGCCGAAGGCCCCGGCGAACAGGCTCCGGTACTCGGCGTTGGCCTGGAGCTTCGCCACCACGCTCGCGACAGCCTCATCCTCCTTGTAGGTGTCCCCACGCATTTCCTCATTCGCCTTGAGCGGTTCGAGCGCCTGCTTTTCGAGGCTCTTGACGCGCAGGTCCCAGAACATCGGCGCAGTCGCCGGGTCGTAGCGGCCCGATTCATCGCTGCCGCTGAAAGCAATGTTCACAACCGTCGGACTATTGCGTTTGACGATCGGAATCGAACTGCCGGGCGCTTGCCGCCGCTTGCTGCCCAGGCCGATGGCCGTCACGCCGAGCGACAGGTCGCGGTCCTCCGCATAGCCGTTTTGGGGATGATGGCACGTCGCGCAGGCTACGTCTTGGGGTCCCGACAAAAGCGGGTCCCAGAACAGCAGCCTTCCCAGCGCAACTTTTGCTGGGGTCGTCGGGTTGTCTCCCGGCGCCTTCGGAGTCGGCGGCAGCGCCGATCCCGTACTTTGTCCAACGGCGGCAACTTCCATGTAAAGGAGTACGCCGACCGTAGCTGCTGCGACCAGCAGTCCGGTAAGGTGTTTCGCTTCGAACAAAAATCCACGGAATTGACTTTTCATCAAGGTTGCCTCCTATCGCACGCGCTACTACGATGCTCAGTATAATGTGTCCTTTCGGCAGGGGTGAGTGAATTCGCGTAGCGTGGACTGATAGCTTCAGCGTGCCATTTCAAAAGGAGGGCATGCTGATGAGTGAGAGACCTAACGTCGCGGTTCCGGCCGCAATTCAAGAAGCACAACTGGAATTTGAAAACTGGCGGCGTGACCGCAAACGCGGTGAGCGCATTCCGGGGAACTTGTGGGCGGCGGCCGTGGAGTTGGCGAAGCAACATGGCGTGTGGCCCACGGCTCGGGCGTTGCATCTGGACCACAGCCGATTGAAGCGGTGCGTTCGGAATGGCGAGGACGACGAGAAGAGCAGTGGGTTCGTTGAACTCATTCCAGAAGGGTCGGTGCTTTGCGCATGCATCGTGGAGATGGAAGACGGGCAAGGCGCGCGGATGCGAGTCGAGATGAAAGGCGCCGCGGTGGACGTGACGGCATTGAGCCGGACGTTTTGGAGTGAGCGTGGATGATCGCCCTCACCGCACAAACTCGCATCTGGATCGCACGGGAGCCCGCAGACTTTCGTTGCGGGATCGATGGTCTGGCGAAGATATGCCGGACCGTCTTGAAGTCGGATCCGTTTTCAGGAGCGTTATTCGTTTTCCGGAATCGGAGATCGAAGTCGATAAAAATTCTTAGCTACAATTCGCGCGGATTTTGGCTGTGCCAAAAACGCTTGTCGAAAGGGCGATTCCGATGGTGGCCCGAAAGCGATCAGGCAAGCCTGACACTGGAGGCTCACCAACTGCAGTTGCTGTTGGCGGGTGGAGACCCGGCAACAGCCAAAGGCGTCGCCGTGTGGCGGCCTGTTCAAGAAAAGGTCTAACGTCGGGAGAAGGGACTTGCGTTCCAGAATGAAAGTTGCTACGGTAGCGACCGATGGCGATCGTTCTGAGATACCGTGGCCGCAGCGTCGAAGACGCTGACGTTGGATTCATTCAGAGTCTCATTCAAGCGCATCCGGGGGCAAGCCGTCGCCAGCTATCGGAGAAGTTGTGTCAAGCATGGAAATGGGTGCAGCCCAACGGCGCGCCGTGCGACATGGTATGCCGAGGATTGATGCTGGCGCTGGACCGCGGCGGTCACATCCACTTACCACCGGTCAAAATCACTCCTCATAATCCATTCCTTCATCGCCAGCGTCCGAGTGTTCCCGATATCGATGCTTCCGTCATCGAAGCCCGTTTGAAAGATCTGGGACCGCTGGAATTCCGGCTGGTGCGGCGGACAGTGGACGAGGCGTTGTTCAATGGTCTGATCGAACATCATCATTACCTCGGATACACGCAACCGGTCGGAGAGCAGGTGAAGTACATGATCCACGCGTTGGGCCGACCCATCTCGTGTTTGGCGTGGTCGTCGGCAGCGCGCCACCTCGGACCGCGTGACCGATTTATCGGATGGAGCGCTGAGGAGCGGCGCCGCAATATCCGCTTCATTGCCTACCAGAGTCGTTATTTAATTCTTCCTTGGGTCCGCGTCCCTCATTTAGCGTCGCACATTTTGGGACGGGTGGCGCAGATGCTCCCACGAGACTGGGAACGCGTCTACGACCATACGATCTACTACCTGGAAACGTTCACCGACCCGACACGCTGGCGCGGGACCTGCTATCGTGCAGCGAATTGGATGGCGTTGGGTTTGACCACAGGGCGCGGGAAGGCCTCCAACGGTCACCGGCCGAACCGATCGCTCAAAGAGGTGTGGGCATATCCGCTGTCGAAGGATTTTCGGCGGCGATTGACAGAGCCGGTATGAGACGCAAGCCGGTTTCGGATTGGACGATGGACGAACTGAAGCAGATTCTCCAGCGGGTGCGCATGGCATTGGGCGAAGAAGACTACAAGGTCATGAACGCCGTGGTCGAGACGTTGTCGTACTTGACGCACCTGGCCAAGGACAAGCAGGCGGCCGAGATCTATCGGATTTTGGGTTCATCGAAAAGCGAGAAGACGCGCAAAATTCTGCGCATACTCGAAATCGAATCCGCAACGGATTCCGACGCTGCCGATCCTGTCGGCGCCAAACCGCAGCCCACACCGGAGCCACCTGTCCTTCGCCAAAACCTCGTGCGCGCGTAACCGATTGATTTTCCAGAGCTGCCTCTTTTGGGGTCGGCTGGGCGCTCGATCACCATCGTGCTCTCTTCAGTGACCACTGAGGCGGTTATTCGTCGTAATCTTCCAGGTTGTCCGTTTCGCTCAGCTCTGCTTCCAGATCCTCGATGCTGGGCAGGTTTCCTTTCAGCCTTTCGGGTAGAGCGGCGGTGATCCGATACTCTGCAACACCGAGAGGTTTTGAGGTGTCGCGCAGCGCATACTCGACGACCATCTTCTTTTTCGTCTTGCAGAGGATAATTCCGAGGCTCGGCTGATCGCTGGAATGTTTAAGCAGATCGTCAACGGCGGAGAGATAGAAGTTCATCTTGCCAGCGTACTCTGGTCTGAACTGGTCCATCTTCAGATCGATGACAACGAAGCATCGAAGTTTAAGGTGATAAAAGAGTAGATCGATAAAGAAATCCTCGCCGTCAACTTCAAGTGGGTATTGACTCCCGACGAACGCAAAGCCGACGCCGAGTTCCAGAAGAAATTTCTGAAGCTGAGCGATGAGTCCTCTCTCCAGGTCGCGTTCCTTCGCCTCGGAACCGAGACTGAGAAAATCGAAGTTATACGGATCCTTTATGATCTGCTGAGCGAGTTCGGACTGCGGCGCCGGAAGAGTTCTGTCGAAATTCGTAATAGCCTTGCCCTTCCGGTGGAAGAGATTGCTTTCAATCTGGTGAATGAGGATGTTCCGACTCCAGCCGTTCTCAATGGTTTGTTGCGCGTACCAAATGCGCTCAGCCAAATTCTTCAGTTTGTCCAAAATCGTGCAGTTATGGAACCATGGCAATTGTGCAGCAACCTGCTGCACAAAGTCCTCGTCCGGCCAAGCCTCGGCAAAAGCCCTCATATATTTAAGATTTCGTGGAGAAAAACCGCTCATCTCCGGAAACGCACTGCGAAGATCCGCGGCAAGCCGATCGATCACTTTGCTTCCCCAGCCTGATTGACGTTGCCGTTCGAGAATGTCCTGACCGATCCGCCAATATAGGAGAACAAGCTCTCGATTTACCGCGAGGGCAGCCCTCACCTGCGCGGTTCGGATTCGTTCCTTCAAACCCCGAAGGAATTCGTCGTAGCCTTCCGGAATGAGAGCACCAGTGTCAGTCATCTCTTTCTTTTAGATCCCATTAGCCTGCAAAGGATTCTGTGCGATTTGAATGAAGGTCAAGGGTAGCACTGCTGCGCCTGGTCGGATTCATGAGCCGGCCGCGCTCGCAATATTTTCACCATCGGCAGGCGCGAAAGTGCGAGGAACTACACCTCTAAACCAGCGAGAAACCTTCGGTCCTGTTTTCATGAAAACTTCTACCCAGTTTCTACCCAGTTAAGAGGGTGAAAAAAGGCAGAACCGTGAATCTGGGCGTGTCGAGGTATTCAGAAATGGTCGCAGTAGACGCGATTGTTGTTTATTTTCAATCGACTCCCAATTTCCCAAGCTGGACGTCGCCGGTTCGATCCCGGTCTCCCGCTCTTTGTTATCAATATCTTGCCGCTCTTTTCAAAACAGGCTGTTACTACATTAAGCTCTTAAAGCAGTAATCGCAGTAACGCCTCGACCACATCTGCATCATTATTAATAAGGTTAACCGTATGAATGCCAGTTCAGGTGGTTGGCATTCACAATGAACACGTGTAGGACAGCATCAGCGGGTCGCGAAGGCTATGGAACTTTCCGGGACCGCAGCGTTCGTCTTGGCGTGCGGAACAATGCCTGCGCGACTGAGGAGCCCGTGCGTCGGCTTCAGACCGACAATCCCGTTGGCGGACGATGGGCCACGGACAGATCCGCCAGTATCGGTGCCCAAGCCAAATTGCGCGAAAGCGGCAGCAACCGCGGCCCCTGTGCCGCCGCTCGATCCCGCAGGACCGTGCAGGAGCTCGTGTGGATTTTTCGTCTGACCGCCTGCGGAGCTGAAGCCGTTGGGTATGGAGCCCGCTGTTTGTCGTAGGCCTCGATCCGCTTGAGGTACGCGCTCACCAATTGCGCGGACGTCAACGTTCCGCCGGCAAACGCCGCATTCAAGTCGGCGATTGTCGCGATGATCGAAGAATTCGACGAGCAGCGTTTGTAGCATCAGTTTGTTTCGATGACAAACGTTTCCAGACGGTTCTAAAATGGGATCCGTTCGACTGGAGATCTGATGATTCATAGACCGTGCCTGTGGGATGTGATCAGAGTCAGAGTCCGCTGGGCCGTTCGGGCACTGCTTGTCTTGGCTTTTACGTTGCCGGTTTCCGCTCAATCGCAGGAATCCACAACCCTCCCCGCTCCAGGATTCGATCTCAACGAGATGCGGGTGAAAGTCCAGACCAAAGCAACAGAGATGAATATCGGGCGCCAGTGGTCGCGCCGGTTTGAGAGGCGGGCCAAACTCCTCAAAAACGC
>Ga0209801_1002095_pt1 | contig 11875 bp, 9 predicted proteins | sample GraSoiAngelo_127_FD_185884 | JGI IMG/M metagenome (GOLD analysis project Ga0209801, IMG submission 185884) | Grasslands soil microbial communities from the Angelo Coastal Reserve, California, USA - 14_0927_09_40cm (SPAdes) (version 2) | ecosystem: Environmental > Terrestrial > Soil > Grasslands ... | reverse complement strand
TCGAGGCTATGCCAGAACAGTCCGGCGGCGATCAGCAGCGGCAGAGAAAGGGCCACCTGGAGGAATACCAGGCCGCTTCGCAGACTAAAAAGTCGCCCGCCGGAAGCTACCGAGGGAGCTTCATCCCTCAGAGCGCCAGAGACCGAGGAGTTCAAAAGCTGCCAGACTGGGGCGAGACCGAACAGGAGACCCGTCAGGAACGAAGCCAGCAGCGTAAATCCAAGGACGCGCAAGTCCAACGGCACATCCAGGTTTGCTGAATAGCTGGCGGGCAAAAACCCGACGAGCGCACTTTTCGTCCAAGCTGCAAGCAGGATTCCAGCAAAACCGCCCATGGCGGAGAGCATAAAACTTTCAGTGAGCCACTGCCGTATCAGCCTTCCTTTTCCGGCTCCGATCGCCAAGCGCACGGCGATCTCTTGTTTGCGCCTTTCCGTGCGCGCAAGCAGCAGGTTGGCAAGATTCGCGCACGCCACGAGCAGCACGATGCCGGTAACAATAAGAAGCAAAAGCAGCGGACGTTCCATCTCTGCGCGGAGATGGGCAAACCCTTGTTCACCGGCGACCAGTTCAATTCTTCCGCCCAGCGCGCGCTTCCTATCATGCTCGGTCAGGTTAGGTGAATTCTCTGCGAGCTCCTCAGCGAGCGTCTGACGATAGAGCACATCGACCGCCGCTTGCGCTTCCAGAGCAGAGACCCTTGGCCTCCGGCGCGCCAGGATGGTCATCCATCGATGGCGGGGGTTCTCGAGCCGGTTGGCGGGAACTGGCCTGAAAACGGTGGCCATCATCATGGGAACGCGAACACCCGGATTACGCGCCAATTCCGTGCCGTAAAAACCCGGTGGCGTGACCCCCAAGACGGTCATCGGTCTGGCGTTGAGAATGATCTGCTTTCCAACAATCAACGGATCGCCGGCGAACCGCCGCTGCCAGTAGCCGTAGCTCAGCACGGCCACGGGATGCCCGCCGGGCAGGCGATCGTCGTCATCTGTAAAGAGCTTCCCCAGCCAGGGCTGCACGCCAAGAGTGGTGAAGTAATTTCCCGATACCAGTTCACCGTAGAGCTGCTCGCTCTGCCCACCATAGCCGACGTTCAGTTCGACCCCGCTTCGCGCCAGCACTCCGGAAAAAGAAGCGTTCTTGTCGCGAATAGCCTGATACATCGGGTAGGAGAAATCTTCATTCAGTTGTCCTGATTGCGGGTCGGAGTATTTCAGGACCACCAGCTCTCCCGGTTTCTCGACCGGCAGACTCTTCAGCAGCACGGCATTCACCATCGAGAAGATCGCCGTGTTGGCGCCAATTCCAAGCGCGAGCGTCAAAATCACTACAGCCGTGAAGCCCGGACTTCTCGCTAGCATCCGCAGGCCGTAACGCACATCTTCGAAGAGCGTGTGCACCTTCACTCCCCCTGCGAGCGCCCGTTGCGGTTGCTTGGTGGGCGCAGAGATCGGGAATCACTGATTCGCAAGCCCCGGCTAAGTTCAACACACCTTATTACTTCAAGCGGATCCGGTCGAAGGCGTCCCAGGCGGACATATCGGAGAGAATCACTTTGTCTCCGACCTTTAGTCCCTGCACGATTTCGATGGTGTTCACCGAACTCCGCCCCAACTTAACATTGACGCGCACGGCTTCCGATCCGTCATCAATAATCTTGAAAATTCCGATCGTGCTGTCCGGCTGCCCATGTACCGGCCGGCCCACAAAAAGCACGTCCTTCAGATTCTCGAGAGTGACCGTGCCGTCCACGCTCAAATCCGGCCGCGCACCCAAGGGAAGGGGGTCGTCGATAGTCACGTCCACCGTAACCGTGCCGTTAACCACCGATGGATCGATCCGCGAAACGTGCCCGTTTACCACCCCATTCCGCGTATCGATCGAAGCTTTTTGTCCCGGCGTCACATCCTTGGCTTGCGTCTCCGGAATCTTGATTTCCGCTTTGAGTTTCTTTGGATCAGCTACCCGTGCCAGGTTTGTGCCGGGAGTCACGTGCTGGCCGACGTCCACTGGCACAAGCTGCAATACGCCATTGATGCCCGCGCGAACATGTAGCGCATCCACTTGGCTCCTCTTCAGTTGATAGAGGGCCTTCTGTTCATCGATTTTCGCCTGCTGCGCGGCGAGTCGGGCTTTCGCAGAATCGGCAGCCACCGCAGTCCTTTCAGTCTCCAGTTTTAGGCGAATGGCCAGCTGTTCTTCCTTCACTCTGGAGAGATTCCTGACGTGATCAGACCCGATGCCCTCCTTGAATAGCTTTTCGTCTACTTCATGTTGCAGGTGGGCCTGCTCGAAATCACTGCGTACGGCGGCTTCGTTCGCCTTCTGGTTCATCAGATCGCTGTCAACCTGCACCTTGAGATTTGCGTACTCTGCTTCCGCGCCCTTGAGCTGGAATTCCGCGTCAAGCGCGTCTCGCTGCAACGTTGGGTCACTCAGTTCCATAATGATGGAATCTGGCTTAACGACAGCCCCGGGACGCAATACCCAGCGCTCCACTCGCGAGTCCGTCTGCGCAGGGATCCAGCGAATGTCTTCGGGAACAAGGGTCCCCAACCCACGCACTTCCCGCAGCATGGGGCCGCGCTTCACTTCATCCGGCCAGATCGTGGCCCGGTCCACACTGGGCGCGGCCGGCCGGAGCTTCGACAGCCCATAGGTTACCCCTCCGATGATGATGAGTGCGACGGTGCCGTAAGCGATCCTTCTGATCTTCTTGGCCCGAGCGTTCGATGGTCGTTGGATGTCCATATATGTCGCCACCTTCTAGAACGCAACTCTCCGGCCCCAGGTTCCCTTCGCTAAGTCTATCTAGTTTCAATGAATTAGCCGGAATTCTTTCTCCAGAATCTCCTCAAATCGACCGGAAATGGGATTAACCGTCCCACCTTCGGACAAGCGGGCCGATGTCCGGTGTCTGGTTGTTACTCGCCGACTGTGCCGTGCCGGAATCAGTCCGGCCTGGCATTCTCTTCTTAGCGGGACGGCGGCAGATTCACCCAAGCCGAGTTTTGACGAGATGATTCCAGGACTCCGGAGATGAAACGAACACCCGCTACTCCGTCCCGCACATTCGGTACCAGCAGCGATGCGGGCAATGGAGCGCGCCCGGCGTTCCGTGCGGCGATCTGCTCAGCCAAGTCAGCATACAGTTGCGCGAAGGCCTCTAGGTATCCCTCCGGATGCCCGGACGGGATGCGGCTCGCATGCTTCGCCGACGCCGTGGCCGCGGCCCCGGCGCGACTGATCGTAACCGGCGGCTTGCCATACGGTGCAAAACGCAGATAGTTCGGATTCTCCTGCCCCCACTCGAGTCCCGCCTTTTCTCCATAAACCCGCAGCCGAAGGTTGTTCTCGTTTCCTGTAGCCACCTGGCTCGCCCACAACATTCCTCGCGCACCGCCCTCAAATCGCAAGAGCACTTGCACGTTGTCATCAAGGCGCCGCCCCGGCACGAATATGGAAACTTCCGCCGCCACCTGATCGCAGCGAAGTCCAGTCACAAAGCACGCGATGTTGTATGCGTGCGTTCCAATATCCCCAAGGGAACCGGCAGGTCCGCTCTGCGCCGGATCGGTGCGCCAAACCGCTTGTTTGTGCCCAGTAGCCTCAACCGGCGTGGTCAGCCAGTCCTGCGCGTACTCCACTTGCACGACGCGAATGCGCCCCAGCTCTCCGGCCAGGACCATCTCTCGCGCTTGCCTCACCAACGGGTAGCCAGTGTAATTATGAGTCAAGCCAAAAATCAGCCCGCTGCGCCGAACGATCTCCGCCAGCGCCAGGGCATCCTCCACCGCGGTGGTCAATGGCTTGTCGCAGATCACATGAATGCCGGCCTCCAAAAACGCTTTCGCCGGCTGGAAATGAACATGATTGGGTGTGACGATCGAGACGGCATCAATGCGGTCAGGCCGCTTGGCTTCGGCCGAGGCCATTTCGGCGAAACTCCCGTAAGCACGTTCCGGCGCGACATGCAGATCAAATGCAGCGGCTCGGCTGCGCGCAGGATCGGAAGACAAAGCCGCCGCAACCAGCTCAAAGCGATCATCGAGCCGAGCCGCCATGCGGTGCACCGCTCCAATGAAAGCGCCCGGTCCGCCTCCGACCATGCCTAGGCGGAGCCGCCGCTCTGTTGCATCACTCGCTTGTGGATTTTCTGTCATCGTTCTCGTCCCGTTTCCATCCCGTATCGCGCCCCAGGATGATTTCTAAGATTCGCGACTCGCAGTCAATTGTAGGAGCCGAGCCCGCCCGCCCGTCCGCGTCAACAGGTATGCAGCCTGTTTGCTGGAGACTACCCTAGTCCCAACATGCGCCGATTGGCGCGTTGATCCGCGCCCGAACCGGCGAAGTCATCAAAAGTGGTGCTCGCAGACTGGATGATATGCCGCTGAATAAACGGCGCCCCTTCCCGAGCGCCCTGCTCGCTGCTCTTGATGCAGCACTCCCATTCCAGCACCGCCCATCCCGGAAAGTCATACTGTGTCAGCTTGGAAAATATCGCGCTGAAATTAACTTGGCCATCTCCCGGCGAACGAAACCTCCCCGCTCGATTTGCCCATGGTTGATAGCCCCCGTAAACCCCCTGCCGGCCGGTCGGACGAAACTCCGCATCCTTCACGTGAAACATCTTGATGCGCGCGTGATACAGATCGATGAATTCCAGATAATCGAGCTGCTGCAGCACGAAATGACTCGGATCAAAAAGTACATTGCATCGCGGATGATGGGCGGTGCGCTCCAAAAACATTTCAAACGTGACTCCATCGTGCAAATCTTCGCCGGGATGGATTTCGTAACACAGATCTACCCCCGCGCTGTCGAAGGCATCCAAGATGGGACGCCAGCGCGCTGCCAGTTCATCAAAGGCCGTTTCAATCAGCCCGGCAGGTCTCTGCGGCCACGGATACAAGTACGGCCAAGCAAGTGCCCCGGAAAATGTAACATGGGCGCTGAGTCCCAGATTCGCGGACGCTTTCGCCGCGAGCAATAACTGTTCAACCGCCCAGGCTTGCCTCGCTTTTGGGTTGCTTCTCATCTTCTCCGGCGCGAATCCATCGAAGGCCAGGTCATACGCGGGGTGCACCGCCACCAACTGGCCTTGCAGATGCGTCGAGAGTTCGGTGACCTCCAGGCCGTGACCCGCCACCGTGCCACGGACCTCGTCGCAGTAGGTCTTGCTCTCCGCCGCTAGCTTCAAATCAAATAGCCGGGCATCCCAGGATGGAATTTGCACGCCCCGGTAGCCGAGCTTGGCGGCCCACAGAGCAATGCTCTCTAAGCTATTGAACGGTGCTCGATCACCCGCGAACTGCGCCAAAAAAATCGCTGGTCCTTTGATGGTTCTCATCGTTCCCTCAACTCCACCCTCCGTCTACGATGAAGTCCTGCGCCGTGCATTTTTCCGCCGCGTCGGAAGACAGGAACAGCGCCATGTTCGCGACGTCGCTTGGAAGCACACGCGTCTTCAAGCATTGACCGGCCATAACTTCCTTCTCGAACTCCGGCGTATACCACAATTTGATTTGCCGCTCAGTCCAGATAGCTCCGGGCGAAATCGTGTTGACCCGTATGCCGAAGGGCCCCAATTCGCGGGCCAATACTCGTGTCAACCCCGTGATCGCAGCCTTGGTGATGTTATAAACCGGAGCCCCCGTTAGCTTCAGCCTCCAAATAATGGACCCCAGATTGATGATGGCGCCTCCGCCAAGCCGCTTCATTTGTGGCGCGGCGGCTTGCGCCGCAAAGAACATGTGCCGCAGGTTTACCGCGACCCGCTCATCCCAGTAGTCCGGTGCGACTTGGTCTAGCGTGTGGCGGTCGTCGTTGCCGGCATTGTTGATGAGCACTCCAATGTCACCCAACTCGGCACGGATTTTCTCGATGGCCGCCCGCAGGGCGGCGATGTCGTGGAGGTCGCAATCGATGAAGTGTGGCGCGGTCCCCGTCTCTTTCTGAATCTCAGCGACCAACATCCGGCTCGCTTCCTCCGCAATATCCACGAAACTCACGCGCGCCCCCTGCCCGGCGAAGGCGCGCGTGACGGCCGCACCAATACCGCTTCCTCCACCGGTGATGAAGACCGTTTTGTCAGCGAGCCCCGCATACCTCGACGGTCTGCCTGTATCCATATGCCTCAGCCGCCATGATCTCGGCGCGAGACGCTACTCTACTCATTTTCTGTCTCAAAGGAAATCTCTAGCGGCCCCGTCCGGCCCCGTCCCCGATGCGCTCTACGTCCTCGCCAGTCACTCGTCACGATTGAACGTTGGCAATCCGTTGTATCATCTCACTCCGTGAACATCCTCCTGAACGAAGTCGAATGCCGGGTCCTGGGTTCCCTGATTGAAAAAGAAATCACCACCCCCGAATACTATCCCCTTTCTTTGAACGCCCTGGTCAACGCCTGCAATCAGAAATCGAATCGCGATCCCCTCATGAATCTCGACGAAGCGGCCGCCCGCCAGGCCTTGCATTCTCTGGATGGACAATCTCTAGTCCGCTACGTCAGCGCTGCGGACAGCCGCGTCACCAAGTACGAGCACCGCCTCCAGGAAGCCTTCAACTTCTATCGTCATGAGATCGCCATCCTTTGTGTCTTGTTGCTGCGCGGCCCGCAAACGCCCGGCGAGCTCCGTGGCCGTACTGAACGCATGCACCAGTTCGACGACTTGGGTGCCGTGCAATCCAGCCTGCAGCATCTGATGAAGCGCGAGCCCGCGCTCGTCAAAGTTCTTCCCCGCCAGCCCGGCACCAAGGAGTCCCGCTATGCACATCTCTTGTCCGGCGACGTGGAAGAGTGGGATGCCAAGCCAGTACCGGAACCGCCCCTCACTCCCGCGTCCGCCGACGGGGAACACCTGCATCTGGAAAAGGAGGTCGCCGCACTTCGCAGCGACGTCCGAGACCTTCAAAAGGAGATCGCCGACCTAAGGCAACAATTCGCAGAGTTCAAAAGGCAATTCGAATAAGAAGCAACCTTGTGGTGAGAGTGCGTTTGGCCAGACCGCGGCGCGTACATTAGTTTTGGGATGTTAAGGTTGAGGAGATGCGAACGAATGGGATTAACCACCATCGACTGGGTCATCATGGCCGTGTACTTCGCGTTCGTCCTTGGCATCGGCGCGGCCCTGCAGCGCTACATGAAGACCAGCGCGGATTTTTTCCTCGCCGGACGGTCGATTCCCGCGTGGGTCTGCGGCCTGGCGTTTATCTCCGCTAACCTGGGCGCGCAGGAAGTCATCGGCATGGGCGCATCCGGCGCAAAGTACGGCATCCTCACGAGTCATTTTTACTGGATCGGCGCCATCCCGGCCATGGTGTTCGTGGGCGTCTTTATGATGCCCTTCTATTACGGCTCGCGCGCGCGATCCGTGCCGGAGTATTTGCGGCTGCGCTTCGATGAAAAAACCCGTGGGCTGAACGCCATCTCTTTCGCCACCATGACGATTTTTTCTTCGGGCATTTCGATGTATGCCATGGCCAAACTGATCCAGACACTGCACTTTCTGGACGCGCCATTTCGGCGTTTCGGCATTCCGCAGGCGTGGATTTTTCACACCGGCATCATCGTGTCGGCGCTGGTAGTGCTCACCTATATCTATCTCGGCGGGTTGACCAGCGCGATCTACAACGAGGTGCTGCAGTTTTTTCTCATCGTCGCCGGGCTCATACCTCTCGTGTGGCTGGGCTTAAAGAACGTGGGTGCTGGTCTGGTTTGAAGCTCGCGCTCGGCCCTTCTTACATGCATTCGTGGATTGGTCTGGGCAGCCCGCACACGAACCGCCTGGGCGTGGAGTGGTTCGGCCTGACCATGGGTCTTGGGTTCGTGCTCTCGTTTGGATATTGGTGCACGGACTTCCTCGTCGTGCAGCGCGCTATGGCTGCTGACTCCATGGCTTCCGCGCGGCGCACTCCCCTCATTGCGGCTGTTCCTAAGATGCTCTTTCCCTTCCTCGTCATTCTTCCCGGATTGATCGCCATTGCGCTTCCCACCGAACCGCCTGCTATCCTCAATGGTCCGCAAGGTTCGGCGGTTCGAACTCCCACCGGCCAAGGTCTCATCCCAGCCAAGCTTGACGCCACGACGGGGCAGCCCGTGCTGGATAACAGCGGCCGTCCGCAACTGGACTATGATCTCGCCGTCCCCAATCTTCTTCTCCATTATTTCCCAACCGGGATCCTTGGTCTCGGTCTCACGGCACTCCTCGCCAGCTTCATGTCCGGCATGGCCGGCAACGTGACCGCCTTCAACACCGTGTGGACACACGACATCTATGAGCCGTATATCAAGCCGAACGCTGGCGATGCACACTACTTAATGATGGGCCGCCTGGCCACCATTTTCGGGATAGCCCTGTCCATTGCCGGCGCGTATTTGGCTACCCGCTTCAACAACATCATGGATATGCTGCAGCTGGTCTTTGCGTTCGTGAACGCTCCGTTATTCGCGACATTTCTCCTGGGCATGTTTTGGAAACGAGCAACCGGGCACGGAGCCTTCATTGGGCTGCTCTCGGGAACACTCGCGGCCGCCGCTCATCATGCGCTGACAATTCCTGCGGAGGCGATTCCCGGGGTGAAAGGCGGCTGGCTGAGCGTGCTGCACACTTATCCTAGCGAGATGGCGCAAAACTTCTGGACCGCGATCTTGGCGTGGACCACCTGCTTTGTGGTTACGATTCTCGTAAGTCTCGTCACCAAGGCTCCGGACGAATCACGCCTCGTCGGCCTTGTTTATTCCCTGACGGAACGCCCGCAGGAGGGAAATCTGCGTTGGTACAAGCGGCCGGCCTACCTGGGCGTAGCGATTCTGGGAGTCACCGTGCTGTTGAATTTCATCTTCCGCTAGAGAAAGGCGCTCATGGGCCTGGATATTCGTTTACCCATCGGAATGATCTTTGCCATCTTCGGAATCATGCTGATCGTTTTCGGCGTGTTCAGCAACCCTGCGCTGTACGCACAATCGCTGGGGATCAATATCAACCTGGTCTGGGGTTCCGTTCTGCTGGTGTTCGGCGCGGTCATGCTCTTTCTGGGAGCGCGGTCGATGTTTGGTCCGCGCCCGGCCAATCCGCAGGGCGGGGAACCCCGACATTAAGGGCCGCTTCCTGTCTTTTCTCGCGTTCTGCGGCTGATGGGTGACTCGTGAATTAAGGATGGATGCGCGCTGCCCATCCGCCGCCCGGCGCCAATTTGATTTTTAGTTTCGCGGATTTGTTGAGCGGCATTGCTACTCTCTTATAGTCGCTGGCCATGCGGTCGGCGTTTATACCGTCCTGATAGGCTTCCATCGAAAAATTTCCTTCCGGCAAGAAGGAGAAATCGACTTCCAGTTCGCGCCCTGTCCAGTTGGTCATCGCGCCCACATACCAGTCGTTGCCGCTTCTTCTTGCCACCGCAACGTATTCGGCGATGCGGCCGTCGAGGACGCGAGTGTCATCCCAGACCGATGGAACGGGAGCAAGAAACTCCATGACCTCCGGTTCGCGCAAGTAATTCGACGGGCTGTCAGAGAGCATCTGCAAAGGACTTTCGAAGACCACATACATAGCGAGTTGGTGGCAGCGCGTGCCCAGTGCCATGGGCTGCTGAAAGATGGGTGCAAAGGTCGTTTTGGTAGCGTTCCGCATGGCGCCGGGCGTGTAGTCCATTGGGCCGAGGAACATTCTTGTAAAAGGAAGCGTGACGTTGTGGGTTGGTTCGGATTCCGCGCTCCATTTGCTCCACTCCATCCCGCGAACACCTTCGCCACTGATCATGTTGGGCCACGTGCGGGTCATGGTGACTTGTTTCTGCCCGCCGTGAAAATCAACCAGCATCTTGCGTTTCGCAGTTTCGCGGCTGACTTTATGGTAGAAGTTGATCAGCAGCTGATCGTCGCGCTGCATGAAATCGACTTTGATACCCTTGACGCCCCACTTGGCGTATTGCTCGAGAGCGGGGATCAATTGATCGTCGAGCGACTTCCAGACTACCCAAAGAATGATGCCCACGTTTTTTTCTTTGGCGTAAGCAGTCAGCTCCTCCATATTGATTTCGGGAACGACGTCGAGCACATTCCCAAGCTTGTACCAGCCTTCGTCCAAAATGATGTACTGGATGCCATATTTGGCGGCGAAGTCGATGTAATACTTGTAGGTCTGGGTGTTGATTCCGGCCTTAAAATTCACATCGTAAACGTTGTTGAAGTTCCACCAGTCCCACGCGACCTTGCCTGGCTTGATCCAGGAAGTGTCTTCGAATTGCGATGGCTTGGCCAACAGCCAGACAAGCTGGTTCGTCAGCAGGTCTCGGTCCTTCTCGACGATACCCATGAGCCGCCAGGGAAAAGTGCGCGTGCCGGAAGTAACCGCGATGTAGTCTGCGGCTTCAACGACTCTGAAATCGCGGTCTCTTTCTAGTTTTTCTTTTAGCGGATAAGGAGGAAACGTGCCGGCCAGTCCGCGTCCGCCGGTGCCGCGCAGCCACATTCCAGGATAATCTTCGACGTCGGATTCCGCGATCGCGAGCTTGGCGCCTTCTCCGGCATCCGCAATTGCCGGCATGGTGGCAATGAACGCCGGATCGATTTCCCGCAAATGCTGCGGAACATATTTTCGCTCGTTGTGCGAAAACATGCTGTCTTCCTGCGGATAGTAGACGATGGAATCTCCAGGGAAATTGAACTTTGTTTCTTCGCCGTAGACCTTTACCTGCTGCTGAGGAAGCGACGTTTCGAATCGGTAGGCGGCACCTTCGTTGTAAGCCCGAAAGACAACGGCGTAGCCGCCTTCCATTTCGAGGCGCAATTCATTGTAGTTCTCGCGAATCCTGGCAAACTTCTGACGAACCGCAGGTTCAACGGTCTGGTCGTAGCTGCGTTTTCTTGCGGCGTGCACTTTGGCGTCCAACCCCAGCGTCTGGTGGTCAATGTCGAGAGCCAGAGTGCAATCCTGAAGCAAGGCCCGGCCTCTTAGGAGCACGTCGTAGCGCACCGCGGGAACGGTGCGGATTCTGATTTCGATCCGGTTGTCAGGAGAGCGCAGGTCGTAGCTCGATTGGGCAGTAGCGCTAGCGGCCGCCGCCAGCAATGCAGCAAGTACAGCTAGCAGGGGCGGAGACATTTGTTTTAGAGCGTTCATCAGGTCGGTTTCCTCTCGATAAAGTACTGCGATTCGCTTGCCCCGCGGGCACGCCGCGCCAATGTACGTTTTGAGCGGGGCGTTGTAAAGCGCTTAACCTGGCGACCCTGAATTAGCGCCAGGGAAGCGGTGGCACGCGGATGGCGAGAGCTGAATTTCGCGCCGGACGGAGTTCGGCCACGATTGTTTCTTGAGGAGCGCGTGGAGTGCCGCTTGTGCATCCGAGCGCTCGAGCCATCCCTGATTTGGCGCTGCGTGGCTGCCAGGCCGCCGATGGTCTAGCCGGCTTCTCGGAGGCGCAACCCGCCTTGGTGGCGAAGAACTCCGGGAGAGCCAGGACATCGAGATGGCCTTTTTTTACCCGTCGGTACGGTCCTTCGAACGACTCTCCAGCACGGTGCTCCGCTCGGAAGATAGCACGGGGCTCGGGTGTTTACCGGAGAGGAGAAGCAGGGGTTGACTTGCTTGAGGGGGCAGGTAAGTCATGGTATTTGTTGGGAATGCGCGGGGTACCCAGGCCATTTGCCTGGTACAACTGGAGGCCGTCCAGCGCAAGGAGAATCGATTCATGTCCAGACAAGTGAGCAATCCGGGAGGGGAATTGGTGCGGAGTGAAGCGCCCTCAGAGCTTCTGCGTGAGTTGGTGGCGCACCTCCGGCAGAACCGTACGCTGTTGCGCGAGGAATGGGTGGTGCGCATCACGGAGACGCGGCTGCTTACGGCGATGACCAAGGAAGAGATTTTCGCGG
>Ga0209801_1002094_pt1 | contig 11880 bp, 9 predicted proteins | sample GraSoiAngelo_127_FD_185884 | JGI IMG/M metagenome (GOLD analysis project Ga0209801, IMG submission 185884) | Grasslands soil microbial communities from the Angelo Coastal Reserve, California, USA - 14_0927_09_40cm (SPAdes) (version 2) | ecosystem: Environmental > Terrestrial > Soil > Grasslands ... | reverse complement strand
ACCACAGTTAATTAACAGGCGGCCGTCGGCCTCCGGCGTGACGCCGTGTTCGATCGGCGGCGCTCGGCAGCGGAGCGGCCAGGTCGGCGAATCCGTTGCGCACGCCGGGGCCGAAGTCAGCGAATCTGCGTTCGGCACCCGCGTTGCACATATGCATGGGGTGTTTCTCCGTCTGGTGCTGGCGGTGCTCCTGCTGGTAGCGGCCGTGGCTCATGCCCACCACGCGGCTCCGCAAGCCGTTCTTCGCGACGCCAACGCATCGGGTGTGATCGCAACCGTCTCGACCGGCGGGGTCATCGACCCGGCAAATCCCTTTTTTCAGAGCGTGGGACGCAATGGGCGCGCGTGCGTCTCCTGTCACGACCCGGCCGATGGCTGGACGATCACGCCCGCGGGCGCTCGAGCGCGCTTCGAGACCAGTGAGGGCCTGGATCCGCTCTTCCGTACCAACGACGGCTCCGTCTCGCCACGCGCCGACGTCTCGACCGTCGAGGCGCGCCGCAGCGCGTATCGATTGCTCCTGGAGCGCGGCTTGATCCGCGTCGGGCTATCGGTCCCGGCCGATGCCGAGTTCAGCGTCGATGCCATCGACGATCCCTACGGCTACGCCACGGCCAGTGAGCTCTCCATCTTCCGCCGTCCCCTGCCCACGACGAATCTTCGCTTCGGCGCGAGCATCATGTGGGACGGGCGCGAGCTGGCGCTCGACGCCCAGGCCGACGGCGCAGCGCGCGATCACGCCCTGTCCGCGCGCCCGCTCACGGCCGACGAGCGCGCCAGGATCGTCAGCCTGGAGTCCGGGCTCTACACGGCGCAGATCTCGGACAATTCGGCGGGAGCGCTCGACGCCGACGGCGCACGGGGCGGGCCGCGCTCCCTCACCGATCAGCCGTTCCATCCCGGCATCAACGCCGGAGCGAGCGCTGACCGCGCCGTCTTCTCACTGTTCACGCCGTGGGCGAACGCCCGCGGACGACTCGCGCCGGGTCGCCAGGCCATTGCACGCGGCGAGGCCATCTTCAACCATCGTGCGTTCCGCCCGCGCGGCGTGTCCTGCAGCTCGTGTCACGACGCGCCCAATGCCGGCAGCAACTCGAGCGGCGTGTTCGTGAGCCTCGGCCTGAGCGACGCCGGGTTACGGACCCCCGACATGCCCGTCTACACGCTGCGCTGCGCGAAGGCCGGCGGCGTGCTGCGGACGACGGATCCGGGCCGCGCACTCGTCACCGGCCGGTGTGAGGACGTCGGCAAGTTCAAGGTCCCGACGCTGCGCGCCCTGGCCGCCCGGGCGCCGTACTTCCACAACGGCTCGGCGGCCACGCTCGAAGACGTGGTGGAGTTCTACGACCGGCGGTTCTCGATCGGGTTCACGGCGGCGGAGCGAGCCGACCTGATCGCCTTCCTGCGCGCGCTCTGACTCACCCGGAGGCCGCGCGCCTCCCCGCCCGGCGGGATCCTCAGAATCGGCGGATCGGATCACGCCGCACGGGCTTCTTGCCCCAGCAATCGGCGTGCACGACCTCACCGTGGTCGACCGTCACCGCATGTTTCGGCTCGATGGTCTTGAGGCACACGGGGCAGACGGGATCGTCTTCCCGGCGGAGCGACGCCGGGGCGGTGCGAGTCACCGCATCGGCGTCCTCGTGGGTCTTGACCAGGGCGAACGTCTGGGTGAATTCCGCACACCGGAGACACTGATCGTGATCGATCCTCACGGCGACCGACTGGCGAAGCCGGTTGAGCACCACGGTCACCCGGGCGACCGGCATCCGGACGTGATGCGACAGGCACGGTTCGCACAGCGGTCCGTACTCCTTGAGCAGCTCGATCAGGATCCGGCCGACGCTGGTCACTCAGGCTTTTTCCTCGTCTTGGGGCGACGGTCGCCCTGGAGCGCGCGCTCCCAGAGATATTCTCGTTCGCCCATGTGCTTGGCGACCCAGCGGCCGAGCACGAAGAAGGTGTCGCTCAGCCGGTTGACGTAGCGCAGCGGCCACTCTCCGAGCGGCTCCACCCGCGACAGCTCGAGGACCCGCCGCTCGGCTCGGCGGCAGACGGTTCGAGCCTGGTGCAGAAAGGCGTTGATGCGCCCACCTCCGGGCAGCGTGAACGAGCGGAGCGGCTCGAGGTCCTGCTGGCAGTGATCCATCAGACGCTCGAGGGCCGTGACCTCGGTCTCACCGAGCTTGAACATGCCTTCGTACTCGGCGCCCGGCGGCGTGGCCAGCTCGCTGCCGAGATCGAACAGCTCGTTCTGGATCTTGCGGAGGACTTCGTCGAGCCAGCGATGGTGTTCGCCCTGGTCGAGGCGCTCCTCGTTGAACGTCCGGACGAGCCCGACGATCGCATTCAGCTCGTCGACGGTCCCGTACGCCTCGATGCGTGGAGAGTCCTTCGGCACACGCCGGCCGCCGACGAGGCCGGTGTCGCCCTTGTCACCCAGACGGGTGTAGACGCGCGTGATGCTGATGGTCATGGCCGCCTCCGTGGTGCACCGACGCCGGTATTCTACTCGACCCGACGACGGCGCACCCCGGACGCGCGAGCGTTACTCCGGTTTGACGAGGAAGTGAGCGCGGCGGTTCTTGGCCCAGCAGGCTTCGTCGTGATCGGTGCAGACCGGCCGCTCCTCACCGTAGGAGATGATGCTCACGCGGTTCTGCGCCACACCCTGGCTGACGAGATAATTCATCGTCGCCTTGGCCCGGCGCTCGCCGAGCGCCAGGTTGTACTCGTTGGTGCCTCGCTCGTCGCAGTGGCCCTCGATGAGCACCAGCATCGTGCTGTTGCTCTTCAGCCACGCCGCGTTGGCGTCGAGCATCTTCGTATCGCTCGGCCGGATGTCGTACTTGTCGAAGTCGAAGTGGACGTCCTTCAGTTCGGTGGTCGCTCGGAACGTGCCGGGCTGCGGGCGGGCCGTCGACGACACGGCCCGGTTGACGGCGCTGCTCCCGCTCGGGCTGCTGGTATTGCTCACGCTTCCACCGCCGGGAGCGCTTCCGGTTCCACTGCTGAGGCTGGCGGCGCCACCCGGCGCCGGCGCCGACGCCATCGACGTCGCCGGCCGCTTCGCGCAGCCGGCGGCGATCAGCATCAGGAGCATCGCGGGCACTACCATGAATCGCGTTGTCATTGCGTTCCTCCGCCTCCAGTTCGTGGTGTCCGTTGCTCTCGACGGGCCCGGCCCCGTCCCGGCATCAACTGCCGGAGGACTCGCACCAGCTCCGGGCCCTCGGTCCTCAGCTCCTCCATCGAATACAGCGCGAGCTTCCGCAACACCGCTTCGCCGGCCGGGCGTAGCGTCACCGAGACTTCCCGCCGGTCAAGGCTGTCGCGCCGGCGCGCGACCATGTCTCGCTCGACCAGGCGGTCTACGAGCTCGACGGCGCTGTGGTGGCGAATCTGGAGCCGTTCCGCCAGGGCCCCGACCGTGGTGGGCCCGCGGTCTTCCAAGCCCTTGAGCTGCAGCAGCAGGAGATACTGTTGAGGCTCGATGCCGGCCGCGCGGGCTGCCTCTTCCCGTCGCCGCATGAAGAGCCGGATCTGGTAGCGCAGCTCGGCCAGGGTTTCGTAGTCGACCGGCGACGCCGCGCCCGCCTCCCGTCTCGTGACCGCCATACGTACACGATTATATCGCCGGGCGATATACCGTGATGTACTTTTTTCAGTCGGCACTTTTTTCACCCGGCGCCCCGTCTCGAATGGTCGTCCTGCCCGGCTTGAACGGTCGTCACGCCTAGAGGATGATCGCTCCGTGATCGCGCGGGCCCGGGCGGTGCTGGCCGCCGCCTCCACCATCCACTTCGTCCACGACGGCTTCTCGGACATCCTCTACGTCTTCCTGCCGCTGTGGGCGAGCGAGTTCGGGTTGAGCCTCGCCCAGGTCGGCGTGATCCGGACCACGTACACGGGCGGCATGGCGCTCTTTCAGATACCGGCCGGCTTCCTCGCCGAGCGGTGGGGCGAGCGCCGGTTGCTGGTGGCCGGCACGGCCGTCACCGCGCTCGGATTCGTCGCGGCGGGGTGGGCCGGCGGCTTCCTCCCCCTGCTCGGAATCCTGCTCGCCGCCGGCCTCGGCTCCGGCGTGCAACACCCGCTGTCGTCGTCGCTGATCTCGAAAGCCTACGAGGGCGGCGGCCGCCGGGCCGCGCTCGGCACGTACAACTTCTCGGGCGACGTCGGGAAGGCCGCAGTCTCGGCCGTCGTCGCCTTCGCGGCGGCGGCGGTCGGCTGGCGGGTGGCCGGCGCCACCTACGGCGTGCTCGGGATCCTGGTGGCGGGCGCCCTGCTCATCGTCCTCGTTCGACTCGGCGCTGGCAGCGCGACACTGGAGGAAGCTGCCCAGGGCGATCGCGTCACCGGCTGGGGCATTCGCGATCCGCGCGGCTTCGGCGCCCTCGCGGCGATCGGCATGATCGACAACTCGACTCGAACCGGCTTCATCACGTTCCTGCCTTTCGCGCTCATCGCCAAGGGCTCGACGGTGGCTGGAATCGGCACCGCGCTGGGCCTGCTGTTCGTGGGCGGAGCCGCCGGCAAGTTCCTCTGCGGCCTCGTCGCCGACCGCGTCGGCGTGATTCGAACCGTGATCCTCACCGAGGCCGCGACGGCGCTGGGGATCGTCGTCATCATCGCCGCGCCGCTCCCGGTGGCGCTGGTGGCCCTGCTCCCGATGGGCGTGGCGCTCAACGGGACGTCGTCGGTGCTCTACGGCACCGTCGCCGATCTCGTACTGGCCGAGCGCCGATCGCGTGCCTACGGCCTCTACTACACCCTCAGCGTGGGCGCTTCGGCGCTGGCACCGACGATCTACGGCCTCGTCGGTGACATGATCGGGGTCTCGGCCACGCTCGGGATCGTCAGCACGGTCGTGCTCGTCACGATCCCGCTCTGCCTCGTGCTCCGCCCCGCCGTCAGCGCTCCAGCTCGCGCCTAACCCTTCAGCGCTCCGGCCGACAGGCCGCGGATGAGGTGGCGCTGGAGATAGGTGAAGAGGATCGCCACGGGCACGGTCGAGATCATCACGCCCGCCGACAGCTGGCCCCACTGGATCTCGTACTGGCCGACCATGAAGAGCAGCCCGGCGGAGAGCGTCCGCATCTCGGTCTGGCTCGTGAAGGTGATGGCGAAGAGCAGCTCGCTCCACGACGTCACGAACGCGAAGATCGCGGTGGCCGCGATGCCGGGTGCGGCCAGAGGCAGCACCACGCGGAGGAGCGCGGCGAACCGCCCGCAGCCGTCGATGAGCGCGCTCTCCTCCAGCTCGCGCGGGATGGAATCGAAGTAGCCGACCAGCATCCAGACCGTGAACGGGACCGTGAAGGAAAAGTTCGAATAGATGAGCGCCTGGTAGGTGTCGATCAGCCCGAGCGCGTACCACTGGGAGAGCAAGGGCGCGATGAGCAGCACGGCCGGAAACATCTGGGTGGCCAGGAACACGAGCAGGATCACCTGGCGACCACCGAAGCGGAAGCGCGCCAGGGCGTAGCCGGCCAGGATGGAGATCGCGGTGGTGGCGACCATCGTCACCGACGACACCCACAGGCTGTTGGCGAAGAACCGGCTGAACGGCGTGAGCTTCGACGTCCACGCGTCGACGTAGTTGGTCACGGTGGCCGTGCGCGGCAGGTACTGGAGTGGCGTGGCGTAGAGCTCGGTGCGCGTCTTGAGCGAAGTCAGGAAGACCCACACGAACGGCGCCAGCGCAAAGGCGGTGAGCAGCGCCAGCCCCAGCCACAGCACGGGGCCGCCGAGGACGCGCTCGGCCAGGCTGCCACGCCCGCGGCTCACGTTGCGCTCTCGATCCCGCGCGTCACCCGCAAATAGAGCATGGTGAACACCATCATGATCACCAGCAGCACGACCGACAGCGTGGCCGCGTAGCCGAAGTCGAGGTTCGAGTACGCCATCAGCAGCGTGTAGGTCGACGTGATCTGGGTGGCGTTGGCCGGCCCACCGCTCGTCATCACGAAGATCAGGTCGGCGTAGTTGAAGGTCCAGATGATCCGCGTGGCCGTCGCCACCACGATGATGGGGCGCACGAGCGGCAACGTGATGTGCCAGAAGCGCTCGGTCACGCTGGCGCCGTCGACGCGCGCGGCCTCGTAGAGCTCGTCGGGAATCGCCTGGAGCCCGGCCAGCAGCATGATCGCGAAGAACGGCACGCCTCGCCACACGTTGGTGGTGACGACCGCAGCCATGGCCAGCGCGGGATCGGACAGCCACGCCACGCGATCGCTGAGCCAACCCAGCCGCAGCAGGAGATCGTTGATGACGCCGTAGTTCGGCTGGTAGAGCCACTCCCAGACCAGCGCGACCACCACACCCGGCACGATCCACGGCAGCAAGGTGACCGTCCGGACGAACGCGCGGCCGCGAAAACTCTGGTGGAGCAGCAACGCCGCCGCGAAGCCGCCGAGGAACTGGAAGATGACCGAGCCGAACACCCACACCATGGAGTTCCACAGCGTGAGCCAGAACGTCTCGTCGTGCAGCAGTCGCGCGTAGTTGCCGAGCCCGATGAACCGGTACTCGTGCGGCTTGATCAGCACGTGGTTGTACAGGCTCATGTGCATGGCCTTCAGGATGGGAAACACGATCGTGCCGCCGAGGCAGATGGCGACGGGAAGCAGGTAGAGGTAACCGGTCACCAGCGCCCGCCGCGAGAGCAGCGGGCGCGGAAGCGCAACGGCGACGGTCGCCGGCGACGATGCCATCAGCCCATGTTCTTGGTGAGCATGTCGGCAAACTTTTCGAGGAACTCCCGAGCGGTCAGCTTGCCGACCAGCGCTTGCTGGAACAGAGGCACGCCTTCGGAATCGAGCTTGCCGCCCCATCCTGCATAGGCCAGATACGGACTGACGATCGAGAACGGGAACGACTTGATGAAGCCCTGGTAGGCGGGATCCTTCGCGAACTCCGGCCGCTCGGCGAGCGTCTTGCGCGCGGGCAGCAGCCCGAGCGTCTTGCAGTACATGAACTTGGGCTCGTCGTCCATGAGCCAGCTCATGAAGCGCCAGGCGCCCTCACGGTTCTTGGCGTTCTTGAACCCGGTCAGCGTCTCCGAGAAGTAGAACGATACCCGCTTCTTGGCCGGGCCGACCGGCAGCGGCACGGTGGCGAAGTTCTTCACGCCCACGAAGTCCTTCTGTTCCTCGGACGAGCCGGAGTTGTGGATGTACATGTTGGTGACGCCGCGCCCGAAGCCTTCCACGATGCCCCGCCACCCGTCGGTGGGCACGCTGGGCGGGCAGACCTTGTACTTGCGGAACAGATCGAGGTACCAGTCGAGGCCCTCGGCCGCCTCCTTGGAGTTGATCGCGACCTTCCCGTCCTTCAGGACCTGGGCACCGTTGGCGTACATGAACTCGGTGGCGTAGAGCACGGCCCACGTGCCCTGGCCGCGCATGCCGAAGCCGTACTGATTGCGATCGCCTTTCGTGAACGTCCTGGCCGTGGCGAGGAATTCGTCCCAGGTCCAATCGTCCTTGGGCGGCTTGACGCCGTACTCCGTCGCGCGGTCGGTGCGCCAGTACACGCCGTCGTTGGTGACGACCCAGGGGAACGACAGGATCTTGCCCTTGACCGTCACCGTCTGCCAGGCGATCGGCGTCACGTCGCTGTAGTACTTCCAGTCCTTCACCCGAGCGGTCAAATCCTCGACGGCGCCCATTCCCTCGAACTCACCCACCCAGTTGTCCCAGACCTGGCAGCAATCCGGCGGGTTGTTGGCGGCAATGCCGGTGATGAGCTTCTGCCGAGCTTGCGCCTGCGGCACGAACTCCACCTTCACCTCGAAGTCCTTCTGGGACTGATTGAAGCGCTGGGCCAGCGATTCGACGAGCGCGGTGCGCTTCGGCTCGGGGACGCTGAACTGGAAGCGGACGGGCGTGGCGCCCCACGCGCGTCGTGGCGAGACGAGCGGCTCCTCCCACCACGCGAGGTCGGCGGCGGCCAGAGCACCCGAGGCCGCCATGGTCTTGAGGAGTTGGCGACGGGTCAGGATCCATCGGGTATCCATCTCGGATGCCTCCTTTTCGCTCCTCATGGAATCCGCGAGTGGGCACGCGTCATGATATCCGCGAGCGGCTGGCGAGCGTGTAGCACGCGGCTCGAAGCAGTGTCAAGACGACGGATGGCTCAGGTCAGATAGAACGGCCTGATGGCGGCGCCGCTCAGAGGAAAGCGCCGCACGACCTCGAGATCGGGGTCGGCCCCGAGTCCCGGAGCCTGGGAGGGGTGAACGAATCCACGGTCGCAGCGGATCGGCTCGGTGAGCAGCGGCGCTTGGAGGGAGCCGGGCGGCATCTCGATGTATGCCACGCCTGGTGTGGCCGCGCAGAGATGGACCGTCGCCGCCAGGCCCGGTCCGAAGTAGAACGAGTGGGGCTGGAAGGTGACGTTCGCGGCCGCGGCCAGCACGGCGATCTTGCGCATCTCGCCCAGCCCTCCGACCTTCGTGACGCTCGGCTGCACGATGTCCGCGCCGCCGGCGGCGATCAGCTCGCGCGCGCCGAACATCGTGGCGTCGTTCTCACCGGATGCGATGGGGATGCGCAGAGCCCGACGCACTCTGGCGAGGCCGGCGTAGTCCTCCGGCGGCCAGACCGGCTCCTCGAGCCAGCGCAGGTCATAGCGCTCCAGCAATCGTCCGATCCTGATCGCCTCTTCGACGGACCACGGGCAGTTCGTGTCGAGCATGAGATCGACACCATCGCCGACGGCCTCGCGAGCGGCGGCGACGGACTCGACGTCCACCTGGTGGAGCTTGATCGCCGTGTAGCCCTGGCCGACCATCGCCCGGCACATGCGGCCGACGTCCGAGGCGGTGTCGTAGCGCAGCAGGCTTGCGTAGGCCCGCACGCGAGGCTGGCTGAGGCCACCGAGCAGGCGATGGACGGGCACGCGCTGGGACTTGCCGGCAAGATCCCACAAGGCGAGCTCGACACCGCTCACCGCGCACATGGCGAGGCCACGCCGTCCCCAGATCATCAACGCGCGGTGCATCACCTGCGTCAGGCGCTCGATCTCGGTCGGATCCTGGCCGACGACGAGCGGCGCGAGGGCATCGTCGACCACGTTGCAGACAGCCAGTGGTGCGCCGTAGGCGAAGCATTCGCCCCAACCGATGAGGTCCGAGTCCGTCGTCACGCGGACGAGGATCTGCTTGCCGATGCCGGCCGCCCACGACGACTCCGGTGTGGACGGCGCCAGCGGAATGGCGAGCGGAACCGCGCCGACGCCGGTGATCTTCATCGCATGCCGCCCATGCTACAGATCCCCGAGGCCGTATTCCTGCCAGCGTTCGCGCACCCGCGCTTCGTCCTCGGGCGCCGGCCGCACCGTCGGCGGAAAGCGCTCGTTGTCCCACTCCGGCCGCCTGGCCATCCGCCACGAGCGCGTGGCGTCGATCAGCACGCGGTTCCAGAGCCCGGTGCCGAGCTGCGCGACGTCGCGGTCCTCGAGCGGCGTCGAGGGATCGATCGGCGAGCCGAAGCTGCCCGGGAAGATCACGATGCCGCCTTCACCGGCGTTCACGCGATGGGCGAAGGCCCAGTCGACCTGCTCGTACGACGACGCGTCGATGTCGTCCTCGACCACCACGACGTGCTTGTAGCGATACTGCGCGGCGCTGGCGCCCCACAGCGCGGCCGCGATCTGCTTGGGCTGACCCTGGTAGTGCTTGGTGATCTGCACGTGGATGTTCACGCCGTTGGTGATGGGCGGCACCCACACGTCTCGAATGCCGGGGATACCGGCCCCGTTGAGGATGTTCCAGGCGATGGCGGCGCGCTGGGTCGAGGACATCACGCTGTTCTCGCTGTAGGAACCGGGCAGTGTCCCCTCCAGGCAGCCCTGGAAGATCGGGTCGGTGCGATGCGTGATGCACGTGATCTGCATCGTCGGCCGTCGCGTCGGCACGTCCGAGACGTACCCGGTGAACTCGCCGAACGGGCCTTCGATCTCCCACGTCGCCGGATCGTCGTGGATCAGGCCCTCGATCACGATCTCGGCGGTCGCCGGCACTTCGAGGTCCACGCTCTCGCAGCGCACGAGCTCGGCCGGCTCGCCACGGTAGGCGCCCATCACGTCCCACTCGGAGACTCCGGCCGGGATCGGCGATCCGGCCAGGAACGGCATGATGGGGTCCCAGCCGATGACACAGGCGACGGGCATGGGCTGGCCACGCTCGGCATACTTGACGAAGTGTTGCCCCCAGTGCTGGCCGCCCTTGATCAGCAACATCGGTGTCGTGTCCTTCTTGCCGATCATCCCGCGGTAGATCCCGGCGTTCGTCGCACGAGTGTCGGGATCGCGGGTCACCATGGCCGAGAACGTGTGGATGTAGCGTCCGCCCTCCTTGAAGTGCCACTTCGGGACCGGAAACTCCGTCTGATCGATCTCGCCACGGCGCAGGATGTTCTCCTTGACCGGGCCGGTCCGCACGATCACGGGCGGCACCGTGTCCCGGTTCTTCTGCATGACGTACTGCACGAGCTCTCGGTTCGGCACGTCCTTGGGAAACCCGAGCGCGAGGGCCAGACGGCGGCGGTCGCCGAGAACGCCCGTGACGAGCTTCGTGCATCGCCCGGTCTTGTAGCCCTTGATGTTCTCGAAGAGCAGCGCCGGGCCTTTCTTCTCGAGCACACGGCGGGCGATCGCGCCGAGCTCGCGGTCCCAGTCCACCTCGGCGGTGATCCGGCGCAGCTCGCCGTCCTTGTCCAGCCGACCGAGCCACTCACGCAGGTCCGCAAAGGGCATGTCGTTCTCCTCTCCCGCTACTCGTCGCCGTGCACGACGCGGCCACCGACCATCGTGAGCCGGCAGACCAGCGAATCGATCTCGGCCAGCGGCATGGTCAGCGGATTCTGGTCGAGAACGGCGAGATCCGCGTGGCGTCCCGGCGCGAGCACGCCGCGCTCCCGCTCGGCGAACGTGATGAAGGCGCCACCCACGGTGAGCGCACGGAGCGCCGCGAGCCGCGTCAGCCGCTCGCGCGGTCCCACGATCTCGCCCGACGCCATGTCGGACCGCTCCACGACGGCGCGGAACGCGAGCCAGGGATCGGCCGGCTTGTTATCGGTGGCGAGCCCGAAGGGCAGACGCACACGCTCGAGACTGCGATGAGGCAGCAGCGTCTCGGCTCCACTGCCGAGCTTGCGAGCCTCTTCGGCGGCCGAGCGCCAGAGATAGGAGATCGGATTGGTCGTCGCGACCGCGCCGATCCGCTTGAGCCGCGCGAGCTGATCGCCGGTCGCCGCGTTCAGATGCACGGCCACCCATCGAAGGTCGGCGATCGGCGTGCTCTGAGCGATCTTCTCCCACACGTCGAGGATCACCTCGGGAATCGCTTGCCCGGCGTCGGCGGCGTTCCACGTCGGGCTCACAGCAAGAAAGGCGCGGAGCCGCAACGCTCCACGCTGGTGAGCCTCCCGGTACACCGATAGCAGCTCTGGCGCCACGCCGTGGCCCTCGTAGATGGCCGTCACACCGCGCGCGGCGTAGCGGCGCTGAGAGTCGCCAAGCGCCGTGAGCCGATCGGCGTGGGTGAATCGCGGCGCGACCCGCATCAACGTGAACTCCAGCACCTGGACCAGGTTGTGCTCGACGAGGACGCCGGTGGGCTCTCCGGCGGCGTCCTTGAGGATCTCGCCGCCCTTCGGCGGCACCGTATCGCGGGTGACGCCGGCGCGCGCGAGCGCGGCGCTGTTGGCGATAGACACCACCGGCGGCTTGTTCCAGTACCCCCAGATCCCCCGGATGTACGCCGGATGGTCGGGCGCGGCCGCGTCGAGATCAGCCCGGGTCGGCCACCGATGCTCCTGCAGGCTCCCGGGCGCATCCAGATAGAAGGGCGGCGTGCCCACCGGCATGGTCACG
>Ga0209801_1002088_pt1 | contig 11906 bp, 7 predicted proteins | sample GraSoiAngelo_127_FD_185884 | JGI IMG/M metagenome (GOLD analysis project Ga0209801, IMG submission 185884) | Grasslands soil microbial communities from the Angelo Coastal Reserve, California, USA - 14_0927_09_40cm (SPAdes) (version 2) | ecosystem: Environmental > Terrestrial > Soil > Grasslands ... | reverse complement strand
CGCCCAGCATTCGCTGTAGAGCCTCCAAAGCTCTTGGGGCGTCGGCTTCCGTGACCAGCAATATGTCCTCTGGGGAATTGCAAATGATACCGACTAGGTTGACATCGTTTAAGGCTAGTTCAGTGGAAATCTTCGCGATGATTCCCTTGGTCCCTCTCGCTTGTCGGTGTCGATTATTCATTTTCACTGCAGAGAGGGTAGCGGCGAACAATCCCTAGGATGGCATCTAGAGTCGAGTCCACGCCGTTAGCCTCTAGGATGTATCTATCGAGTGCCCTAGAGTTGATAATTCTCTGTTGAAGTCCCTTCTTTATCACAGGGTCGGCGTCTATGAACCTCTCTACCTGTCGCCTAATATCTGCCACATTCAGCATACTTGGGCCGCAATTGCTACTCTTTGTCCACGTGCGACAACAATGTTAAATGAATTCGTCGGGAACCAGGACGATTGAGAGAAATGAACAAGACGCACCTTCTAGTTACTACGGCAGCTTTGCTCGCGCTTATGACATCTCTCGCCTCTACAAGCCTCGTCCACGCTCAGACTCCCGACTTCAGCATTGCAGCAGCCCCTCTCGATATTTGCGTCAGTCCGGGCGAATCAGCATCCTACCTCGTCACCGTCTCAAGCACAGACGGCTTCCAAGGCAACGTAGAGCTCGCCGACAGCATTGATCCAAACGCGACTAACGGTCCCACACTTTCCCCCATCCCATCGAGCGTGAGTCTGACCGGCGGTCAGAGTGTTACGTTTACCCTAACCGCATCCACAGTACAGGCTACCCCGGAACAGGGTTATACCATTACGATAATCGGAGGGACAGATGTTACTGTGCACTCTGCGACAGTCTATCTGACAGTCCGGCCTGCATGCGGATCTGTGGGCGGCTCCCTTGCACCCGTGAACAGTATTGGCCTACTGGTACCCTACGCTATCATTGCTGCAACTGTTGTCGGTGCAGGCGCGAGAACAGCAACACTACTCTACAACAGACGAACCAGAGTCCGATGATTATTCGCAAAGCAATTGTCGAACTCTCCCTCTCTTTTTCTCAACCGGTTAACCCCTTCGACTACCTTGACCTCCATCAGGATAGCCATATTTCAGAATAGATAATGGCGAAATCATACACACTTAATGTTGCAGACGAAGCAGCAATTTTCTCTTTCCTGGTCGGAGCGGAACATGAAGGCTTGACAGAAACTTCTCTATCTACTGTTTCAAGAGTTGAGTGACCCGCTTCGGCACCAATTCGTCATATCTCATCGAGACCGAGCAATAGCAGAACCTACACTTCGCCAAGCGAGAGAGCCTTCCGCAAAACCTCAGTCTCCCGCGATCTGTGTTCACTTGTGTTAGGTAAAACTCACAATTCACGATAAATACTAGCATTAACGACAATCGTTCGCAGATTCGAGGACCATGTTGCCACTTCTCGATTCTAGCGAGATTCCGCCGTGAACTTCAACTCAACACGCCCTGTCCGAATGGCCTTTGCCGGCCAGAAAACTAGAAAAGCAGTAAGAATTTCGACCGGCCTTTTCTTCATCCTTCTAACAACGTTAAGTTTCACCTTCGCGCTTCCTATTTCTCCAGTCCAAACGTCCCCTAGACCAGATTTGAACGGAGGACCTGCACAGCCTGGTAGCATAGGGTCCCGCACGTTGTCTCCTCGGATTGTCGGTGCGACTCCTCTTTCGGGTATGAGCTTGCCGGAGACTGTTGTCTCCAGCGTCGACAACATGCTCAATTCAGGAGTAGTGAGCACCTCACAGGACAATCTCACTCTATACAACCGTGCGGTAAGAATGAGACTCCTCGGCGGCCTGTTACCCCGCGACGAGCTTCTAGGCCCAACCGGTGGAGTCATGAGTTCGTACTCTTGGTGGAACGTCCAGGCGAACATTAGCGGTATCTGGGTTCCTCTGATTCCTTACTCGAACAACTTCACAATTATTGGCACCAACAGGACCGGGACGTTCGTTGTGCGAAATATGGGAGTCAAAAACGGTCCTTATTCCGGACTTTTGTGGATCTACTACAAGGCCCTTTCCGCAGGACCTCTCAAGTGGGACGTGGGATTCAGGCCTGATGTCACTGGCCAATACAGGCTGTATTATTCGATATGGAATCTAACTAGTGCGGAGCCTCTGGCATCAGGTTCAAGGCAGATCGGGCTACACTTCGCCTCATCAAACTACACTCTTTCATGGAATGATATCCCCGCTTCTCTGAGTAACAACGCGTCAACTTCAAACGGGCAATTCGCATTGACTATCGATTTGGGGAAAGTCTCAGCAGCATCTACTAATTACGTCGATCCAAGCATCATAGCTTCGTGTAGCAGTTGCGTTTCGACAACAGACATAGTGAGAAGAATCTTCTACGAACCTAAGGGAGGATTCTACTGGGTCTTTTACGACGATGGGACTTATCTGCGGTACAAGAATTCACGCGACGGTACGAACTGGTCCGCGGCGGGCACGATACCATTTGCTGACCCTGGAGTCGACCCTGCACAACCCACGAAAACCGACAATAAGCTTCCAGTCTATTACTCCGGTCAGCAAGTGATCGTAGCCAAGGGGGGGTGGTGGTACTACAGCGGTCAATCGCCCTACTCCGCATACGGTTACGTATACTATTCGATTGGAAACATTACCGGTTCAACAATCGCATGGGGAAGTGTCAAAGTGTGGGATGCACCATCAAGAACATGCAGCAATGGTAGCAGCTCATGCTCGCTCTATGTTGGAGTAAGATCCATCAATCTTGGTGCGAGCTCAGACGGCTCTCTCGCGGTTTCTTTCGACTGGTTCAGCTGGGGTGATGCAGGAACCGGTCTTTGCCCTGGGGTAGTTAGTGGTGGAGAAAATGCGATTGTTGTCAGATACAAGACTCAGAGGCTTGTTACATCATGCGTCACTAGTCAGGGACTGCAAATTGTTTCATCCATTTATCGATTCGATAATGTCCTTCCCTCTGACTCAAGTGGAGGGATGAGAGTTCTGTACTCGCAGAACGGTCTCGGTTTGTATTCGCAATGGCTTGACGGTCTCAATCACACCGCGACCATCGAAACAATATCCCCTCCATCCGCTAACGGCAGTGGAAGCAGTGTATGGTCAGCAGTAGCAGACTCTAACTATGGAATACACGTTGTCTACCAAGGAACAAACAATGTGTCGTATGCGTATCGTTCCGCCTCGGGCTTAAGCTGGATTTCCAGTCTGAATATTTTCGGATTGCAGACAACTGATCCAACAATTACAGTGGACCAAACGACGAACGATGTCTATGCCTTCGGCATCTTCGGACAGAACTACTCGATAGTTATGAAGAGAAAGCCTCTAGCCCAGAGCTGGCCAGACCAGTCACCCGTTTTTCCCATAACTCGACTTTCACAAGGGTCCCAGCTGGGCTCAAATTATGCCTCCGCAAGTGGCACTAGCTCATCAACGATAATGTTGGTCTGGCAAGAGTACGTCGGTAATTATCAATACAACACCATGTTCGCTTCAATACCCATGGAAAACGTCTGGTCACCTTTCGGATACTCGGGAGACCCGTGGGATGGGTACGGGATTTCTCCGTACGTACAATACTTCTCAAATCTGGGTGAGTATGTCTCCACAAGCACAGGCATGCTGACAGTTCGCCAGACCGATCTGACTCTTGCGGGAAGAGGGATAGATCTATCCATTACCCATGTTTACACTGAGCCAACGAGCTTCCTTTACGGACCCTCGATCGAAAAGTATCCGTGGGCACCCATAGGCAATGGATGGCAACTAGATTTTCCGTGGATGGAGAATGTTTCGGATCCAACTTACGTCCATCTAGTGGACGGACAAGGCTACAGGATCCCTTCGAGCTTTTGGAATAGCTGCGGCCTGTTTGATAATCATCAGGGGGAGAACTTCCGCTTGACCCAGTTCGGAACGCTGTGTGGCAAGTCGATAAGGATATTCGACAAGTCGGGAAACATCTACACCTTTGACTCTATGCATTCGAACAGGCTAATCACGATCGGTGCCCCCAGTGGAAACAGCATTTCTTTTGGATACGATTCGAATAATAGGATCGCGAACATTACTGATAGTGTCGGAAGGGTTTTTCAGTTCTGCTACGCTAACGGGTTATTGCACAGCATCAACCAGACCTCGGGCAACTGTGCCAGTAGTGCTGGTTCAGTGAGGGGAGTAGTCTTCGGGTACAGTGGTCAAAGCTTGCAAAATGTCACCGATCCTGCTGGACGAGTGACAAGTTACCAGTACCAAGCTGTCAGGGATCCCAGCGCCGCCCCCTGGCTCCTCTCGCGCATAACTTATGCGACTCGGACATACACAAACTACACATACATTCCGTTCTTGATGGGTACGGAGGCAACTTCCTACAGAGTAAAACTCCAGTACGTTGGCTCGCCATCCTCGTCCGGTCCAATTCGCCAGTTCGGCTACCAGTACACTGATGGTGCTGGTGACCAAGTGAACAACTCGACAATTACTACATACGATGGGAAGAATGTTGCGGGCTACACATCTTATGGTTTCTCCTTCGCGGGCGATAATCAAACATTCTATGATTCAACTCACTCTTTCCTGCACGGTGTACAGCAGCGCTTTGGCATGGGAGGAGAAGTTGTAAACGAGACGGTAATGGTCAGTCCCACCCAAGGCTACTCCAACTATTACGGCTACGACCTCTGGGGAAACATGATCTACAGTCACCAAGCAATCAATGCATCCGCAAACCTCTATCATGACAAGTACAATGCCTACTATAATGGCCCGCTCCAGCCTGCCTTCTACTCATTCGAAGAAACCTTCAGCCAGAACCAAGGGAACTCCACGGACAATACCTGGAATATCCAGAACGGGTACTGGATGGTCCAGAACGGAGTATACAACGGCACAGAAACACGAGGGGACCAGAAAAGCATGTTTGCTTGGACCGGCTCGACGAGCCCGAATGTCACGATCCAAGCTCAGGTCTACATCGCTCGATCGGTAAACGCCTCAGATCAGAAAGTTGGAATATTCGTACACTACCCTGGCAGTGGGACAGGCAAATGGGCACTCGTCCTATACAACAGCAGCATCTGGGGTCCTTCACTATCGCTCTTCGATGAACAATATCCCTCGGGCTGGCTCGCGGAGAGTTCCTGCTCGATCTTACGCGGCCGCTGGTACACTTTCACATTATCTGTTGTGGGAGAATCTGTGCAGGGGACAGCCACAACTGCAGATGGGTTAGTAAACTGCGGCGTATCCTGGACTTTTCCCACATCCGACGGAATCAGCGCTGCCACGGGCTTTGGAGTCTATGCGGGAGGATATTCTGCACTATTCGATAATATCACCGCTGTGCCCATTCAATCTCTAACCTATGGAACCGGTTTTTCCAACTCCTTTGTCCCCGAGTGTCCCCCCACTTGTAATTCTTTCATTCACGATTCCATCGCTGGGAGCGCAGAACTCCAGAACGGAGCCGGCTCATTACCAATCGAGACCTACTACACCTATTATGGTACCGGTCGTCTGAACCAAGTCGAACAGCGACACAACGTTTTCGACTACATTCAATGGCCAACAACCTCTCGAACATATGATAGCCATGGCAATCTCGCGACTTTGACTGATGCTAACGGGAACATGTTCTACTACTCATACGCTTCCGCCTACAAGTCTGCCTACTTAACAAATCAGACCCAAGTCGTAGGAACTGCGAGAACTACAAGCCTGTATGGCTACAACTTCACCCTGGGAACCAAGACTTCCAGTGTAGACCCGAACGGCTACAACTCCACGTACCAGTACGACATACTCGGCAGAACAACACGGATCAGGTATCCGACGGGGGATTACACGACATACACTTACAATGATGTTGCAAACTATGTGAACATCACTAACGAGAACGGTTGGAGGAGCCAACAAGACTACGACGGTCTAGGACGGCTCACCTCAATAGTGAGGTTCTCTACCGCCACCGTGTACCCGACAGAATCTTACAGTTACAACTGGCAAGACAAGACCGCGACCATGACAGACGCTCTAGGCAACGTCACCCGCTATCGATACGATGCCCTAGGACGAGTGACCAACGCGACCACGGCTGACGGGAACAGTGTTCTTACAACCTACAACGACCTGGCCTCATGGGTCCGCACCAGGGACCAGAATCAGGTCTACACGTGCAGCGTCTTTGACATGGCCTCGCGGCTGATCTCCCTGATCGAGAACGCTAATAGCATATGTTCGTCGGGAATCGTAACCAACTACTACTATGACGAGGCTGGCAACCTCGTTAGGGTGACAACTCCCAATCTCCAATCAACAATGTACACCTACGACAATCTGAACAGGCTAGTGAAAACGAGCTATCCAGACGGAACGGCCGAATCCTACAGCTACGACAACGATGGAAACGTTGTCAGCAAGACCGATCGGATCGGCGTCCAGATCACCTACTCCTACGACTCGCTCAACCGGGTCCAGGTCGTCAAATACTATGGAACAATTGTGACTAATGATACGTACGCCTACGACAAGAACAGTAACCTGATTAAGCTACAAAGCCAGAACGCTACCCTCAGCTACACCTACGACGCGAGGAACAGGGTCACATGCGAAAAGTATGCCATCAACGGGGCGACCAGCATCTCGGGTCCATGCGGCACAGGCGGTGGAGGAAGCGTTGCCGCTGGGACACTCATCACGCTGGCTAACGGAACCTCGATTCCCGTCCAGCGGCTCAGCGTCGGGATGAAACTCCTATCATACAATGTGACGACGAGTCAGTATGCCGTCTCCACAATCTCCAGCTTCGTTACAGTGGACACCGACAATATGCTCGTGATAAACACTCAGAACTCAATTCCACTGAGAGTAGACAACGCGACAACCCAGAGGCTCTGGGTCAAGACGAGCAGCGGCACAGTGGGCTGGTTGTCCGTGACCGAGCTCAGAGCGGGAGACAGCCTCTTCCTGCCCCTGATGCAAAAGTGGACCCTCGTGACGAGTATAGAAAAGGCGTCAGGCGGGAACCATCTGATGTACGACATCTACACCACCTCGCCAGGAGACTATATTGCTGATGGATACTTGGACCCGGTCAAACAGGGCCCTACTCCTCCAACCCCACCGGGGATCATCACAGCAGGCTACTCATTCACCTACACCTACACTGGCGAGGCTCTCTCCCAGATAACATACAACGACATGGACGTTGTATCCTATGCCTATGATAGCCTGGGAAGAGTCCAGAACGTGACCCAATCCCCGGTGAGTCCCCTCCTGCTGGTGAAGCTCAGCTACTATCGCAACGACCAGGTGAGCAACATGACCTATGGAAGCGGCGTCAAGGCCAGCTACACATACGACAAGCTCGCAAGACCCCTCAACATAACGTACTATGGAAGCAGACAACTCGTCTCCCTCGTCTACTCATACAACAAGACAGGGACAGTGGCGAGCGTCGTCGGCCAGGTGAACGGAACTAGAGTGAACGAGCAGTACCGCTACGATGCGCTGCAGCGTCTCACGAACGCGACCATCGCGAATGGAGCAGTGAACAGCACATTCTGGTACCAGTATGACAGTGCCGGAAACCGGATCAACCAATGTTGTACAGCTCTGACAAACAGTTCTTTCAGTCCAACCAACAACGAACTTCTCCAAACTTCTCGTCGCATCAGTCCTGGACATTACGCCACTTCAGCGTCGTATGCCTATGATTCTGACGGCGATTTGAAATCGGCGAACATCACCTCTCTTGCACCTCCGGCTCACTGGACGTATGTCTGGAGTCCTCAAGGGAATCTCTTGAGAGTCAGTAACTATACTAGTATCCAGGGCCTGTACGCTTATGATGGTCTGGGCCGAAGAGTGGAGGCAAAGGAGGGATCCTCTACCACCTTCTATGCGTACGAGGGCACCGACACGCTGGCCGAAATAGTTCCAAGCGCACCATCACCAGACTACGTGTACGCTAATGGAATCCGAATAGCAAGGACCGGTGGCACAGTCAGCACAACGTACTACATTACAGACGCGCTTGGAAGCACACGCCTGGTTACAGATACAAGTGGCAGAGTTGTCTTCTCGGACAACTACCAGCCCTTTGGAAGCGACAACACCTCAAAAGGCAGCGAAACCTACAAGTTTACGGGCAAACCTGTTAGCCAAACGACAGGTTTGTACTACGACTACCAGCGCTGGTACGACCCCTCGATTGGGCGTTTCATTAGTCAGGATCCTTCCGCTGGATACCTGTCTGATCCTCAAAGCCTGAATCCCTACGTCTACGTTCTAGACAATCCTACTGGCCTGTCAGATCCATCTGGGGCATCCCCATGGTACGTAGATTTCCTCGAATCATTAGGACCAGGGAATGGTATCCTCAACATCGCCCAACACTTCACAGGAGTCAACACTGATCAGCTTGTTGGCGCCACGCTGGGTCCACAAGCACAGGAGATTTTCACAGGGTCAAGGATGCTTTCTGGTGGCGCGTTTCTCGCTAGCGGCGTGGTCGCCACTGCCGGAATTATTGCTCCAGCAATATTGGGCACTGCAGGATCAACAGTAGTTACGACGGGCATATCCGGGTGTACGATAGAGGAAGGAGCGTGTCAAGCAGGAGCAGACGCCTTAATCAAGGATCTCAGTGACGCTGGTGCAAGTAGCGGGACGGAGGCTCTCACTAAAGGAGCAACTGACGATCTCGTCAGCACGTCACGGTTCTGGAGTACTACTGAAAGAGGAGGATTCGATTTCGAGGAGACGGAAATTCATCACTTACTGCCCAGGCAATTTAGCGCATTCTTCGCCAGGGCTGGTATCAATGTAGACGACTTTACTGTCCAAATGGACCGTGGTGTCCACATGGTTCTGCATGGAAGAGGAGGATTATATGCTGAAAGCTGGAATCCGTTATGGCAGAGATTCCTGTTTCAGAATCCGAACGCTAACAGTGCGCAAATGCTTGAGTATCTGAAGGCGATGCTTGAAGGCTTTGGTTTCTAGGATTGACTTGAACTTCTATTGTCTATGTCCTCCATTTCTGTTAAGCCCGCCACCGGAGGTGGCGCCCGTTTACGGGAGAGAGGAATGGGCAACAGAGTACCACGCCGCGGACGTGCTAGACGTAGACTACGAGTCCATCACTTGCACTCTGGTCCCAGGCCACAGACGTGCAGGAGCTAGGATTGGAGACCTTCATCTGCTAACCTCAAAGCATATTGGCGACTTCATCTGGACTTACATGAGCGAATGTGTCGTTACTGACACTGTTGCCAGCTTGTTGACGCGAGAAGGACTTACCGGGTTTGGGCTTCGCAATGCGTCCATAGTCAGTACCGGAGGTTCGCAAACGAAGAGTGCCCGCTCTGTTCCAAAGGTTTGGGAACTCGAAGTTCAAGGAAAGGGTGGCAACGCTGACCCTAACTCCGGAATTCGGCTCCTCTATGTATGTCCGGAATGCGGGTTCACTGCCTACTCGTCCTTTAAGAAAGGAATAATCGTGGACGAAACGCAGTGGGATCGAACCGATTTTTTTACGGTTAACGGTTATCGCAGGCACATAATCATCACAGAGAGAGTGAAGGATCTCATAGTTCGAAACAAGCTTACAAACTGTGCTATATTTCGCTCGCAAGACCTTAGGTGGGGAAACCTTCCCAGACCAGAGGAACGCCCTGAATTATTCATCACCAAGCAGTTAACATGATCCAGCAACTATGATGGGTCTGTAAGTGGATTCTCAACTACTATTGTGGGCTTTCTTCGGCGCCCAGAGAGACCCTCTAATTTCTCCACTTTGCCTTCAAGTTCTCCATGTTTCGATTCCAGGACCTGTTGTCCGGCAAGCCGGATCTTGGAGTCGGTAGGCTTCGCTACCATAAGCCCCGTGGTAGGACTTGTTCTCAACGAATTCACTCCATACTCAACTTAATGAATGGGTAAGCTCTTCGCTAGATCTCTCTCGAAGGCCTTCCAAATCTCGGTCCGTGTAGTGGAATACAATATGAGTTGCAGACCTGAGAGCGTGGGTCGTCGGTCTCTGGAGACCTCTGATAAATATCCCGATAGCAACAATAGAACTAGTGTAGATTCCGATGGACTCTTCAGTAGTCGGGCTTCGCGTTCAAATCATGATCGAAGATGATGGATCTTCAGATCCACCTATTCTACCACCGGGAACAATAGTAAGAAGCATCATGGGTCCTGACCGAGAAATCTACTATTTGGTTCGATTGGACAATCCCATTAGAAGTCAACACGTCAAGACAGGTGGAGATTGGATACTGCACAACTTGGCCATCGCCCCTAATTTTAAGGGAGGAACCCTGAAACCTATCGAGGCGTCCTTGAACGATTATGTACCGATCGGAATAGTCAATCTTTTTGCCGTCCCAGACCCCGACGATCCGTTGTTGGACTTCTCAAAAGGAGAATATTTTGCAATGGGAAAGGTCAAGAGAGCAACTTGAACAAAGCTGTAATCCATCCCGCCCCCCTACGGGGGAGTCAAGAATCGATAGGCCCATACTTTAGTTCCCATCTTGTTGCTATAGTTGCTCGCGAAACAGTTTCATCTGGTCCAGTTCATCTTCGAGGACTGTTAGCTTAGCCTCTAGGACCCGTTGTCTGTCAAGTCGGGCTTCGAGATCCGCAAATCTTCTGCTGTAAGTTCTCGTTTTCCCTTCTGGGCTGAACTGGACTGTCGATGCTGAGTCTGATGAACGGGTACGCTCTTCGATAGACATCGCGTAGTTGTTCGACATCTCTGTCAGTATAATGCTTGGCGCGGGTCCCAGCCAAGTGCCCCTCGATTATCATCTTCTTCTCGTGGTCAATGTTCGCATCATCCAAAGAGTTCTCGAAGTATTTCCGAAATCCGTGACAGGTCTGAACGCTAGGGTCCAACCCTACCTTTCTACTCGCGCGATGAATGGCCGCCCAAACACCATAGTAGCTTCGAGGAATTAGCCTGGCGTCAGCTCTGGCTTCGACCAAGCCTTGCTCGATGCATTCTCTGAACAGTCGGACGGACCCCGATCCCAGAAACGTGTAACCTGCAGCCTTCTTTCCAACGTAGAATCGTGGGTCCAGGCGGACTGCAACTGGAGCCGTTCCATTCTCTAGGTCTTCCATGACGTGACGATACCGTAGCTCCATCAGTACGTGAGAGCGAAGACCCGATTCAGCAGCCATCAATACGAAGAGTCTGTGATGTTTCTTTCTCAGCTGAGCGAGGAGTGTCTGGATCTCCCCGCGCTTGTATCCTCGATGCCAAGACTGAGACACGTACTGGAGGTCTGTCTTGGGCAGACTGTTGTAGCCATTGTGACGTAGGAAGCTTCTCAGTGCTACTCGATAACAAAACTGAATAGCAGGCTTGAACTCCATGGAGGTCTTGTCGATTACGTCTTGGACCTCTACAGATTGGACGGTCTTACACCAAGCAAGGAACTGTTCGGGTGTTAGACCTGTTAGAAGCTGGAATCGATTCAGATAGCTGGGATATCTTTTCCGAGTTAGCGGCGCCTTGTTTCGAAGCCAGCGCTCAACACATGGAGGTCGCTGAAAGTAGATTCTGTCTCCATCTACATTTTGAGTGCTACGCGTCCGGTCCCCTAGTCCAACAAGATCTTCAGGCAAAACAGGTTCTTGAGATCGTACAGTCCTTCAATCTTGTATTTAGCTCGGACAGGTCAGGTGACAGGTTTACGGGCAAACCTGTTAGCCAAACGACAGGTTTGTACTACGAATACCAACGCTGGTACGACCCAACCATAGGACGATTCATCAGCCAAGACCCGCTGGCTGGTCATTTGTCGAATCCACAGAGTCTCAACCCCTACGTCTACGTCCAGAATACACCCACGACCTATGCCGAT
>Ga0209801_1002084_pt1 | contig 11923 bp, 9 predicted proteins | sample GraSoiAngelo_127_FD_185884 | JGI IMG/M metagenome (GOLD analysis project Ga0209801, IMG submission 185884) | Grasslands soil microbial communities from the Angelo Coastal Reserve, California, USA - 14_0927_09_40cm (SPAdes) (version 2) | ecosystem: Environmental > Terrestrial > Soil > Grasslands ... | reverse complement strand
AAATAGGACTGTGATCGATCTACGGTCGGATACGTTGACCCAGCCGACGCCGGCGATGCGCGACGCGATCGCGAACGCCGCGGTCGGCGACGAGCAGAAGCGAGAGGACCCGACCGTCAACGAGCTCGAGCGCCGCGGGGCCGAGTTCCTCGGGCACGAGGAGGCGGTCTTCCTCCCGACGGCGACGATGGCAAACCAGATCGCCCTGAACATCCACGGCCGCCCGGGCGATACGCTGCTCGTCGAGCGGCACGCTCACATCATGCTCTCGGAGCTGGGGGGTCCGGCCGCCCACTCGGGCCTGCTGACGATCGGGCTGGAGGGAACGAAGGGCCGATTCTCGCCGGACCAGGTCGTCTCGGAGATCCGCGACCGCACGAGCGTGCACGTTGCGCCGACTCGGGTGGTCACGATCGAGAACACGCACAACAGCGCCGGAGGTCGCGCCTGGCCGCTGGACGAAGTCGACGCGATCGTCGCGACCTGTCGCGAGCACGAGCTCGCGGCACACCTCGACGGCGCACGGCTCGTCAACGCGGCGGTCGCGACCGGCGTCGACTCGGCAAGGATCGGGCGCGGCTTCGACACCGTGACCCTCTGCTTCTCGAAGGGCCTCGGCTGTCCCCTCGGCGCGTTGATCGCGGGCTCTGCGGAGCTGATGGCGCGAGCGCGACGCGGGAAGCATTACTTCGGTGGCGCGATGCGCCAAGCGGGCATCGTCGCCGCAGCGGCGCTCTATGCGCTCGACCACCACGTCGATCGCATCGCCGACGACCACGCCCGGGCGCGGCGACTCGCGGAAGGGCTTGCGGAGGCGGGCGTCAGCGTCGACCTCGAACAGGTAGAGACGAACTTCGTGCAGATCGACGTGGGTCCGGATCGCGGCGGGGCAATCGAGCGGATGAAGAAGAGCGGCGTGCTCGTGTCGACGACCGTGCACCCGACGGTCGTGCGCGCAGTGACGCATCTCGACATCTCGGACGACGACATCGACGCGGCAATCGAAGCGATCCCCACGGCGCTCGGCGCTACTCGTACTGGAGTGCCTCTAGAACGTTGAGCCTGGCGGCGCGGCGCGCCGGGAAGATCGACGCCAGGACCCCGACGAGGATCGTCGCGACCACGAAGATCACCAGCGACGTCCACGGCACCGCAAAAACGATGCCCTCGCTCGAGAGCGCGTGGGTGACGAGTAGCGCGAGGAAGACGCCGACCGCCATCCCCAGGACACCGCCGATGAGCGCCGTCACGATGCTCTCGTGGCGAATCATCGAGCGCGTCTGCCGTCGGGTCATTCCGACCGCGCGGAGCATCCCGATCTCACGCGTTCGTTCGAAGACCGTCAGGACGAGCGTATTGACGATGCCGAAGAGGCTCACGATCACGGAGAGGAGCAGCAGCACGTAGAGAAGGATCAGGATCTTGTTGATAGGCCGCTCGAAGTTCTTCTTGAACTGGGCTGAGGTCTGGATCTTTGCGTCGGCGAAGCCCTTCACCTGCTGGTCGAGAATCCTCGTATTCGCATCGGTGATACCGCCGCGGACATTCACGAACACCATCTCGTTCTCCGGGCTCGGATAGTTCTTGTCGAAGAGCGCGTTCGAGATCGTCACAGATCCGAACGGCGAGCCGCCGTTCGGCAGCTTGAAGACCCCTTTGACGTGGACGGTGAACGTGTGGTTCGACGGTGTCGTCACCTTGATCGGCGATCCGAGCGTCAGGTGGTGTTTCTTCGCGAATTTGTGGTCGACGAAGGCGCCGTCCATGCCGAGCTGCGCGGGCACCGCCGTAGAGCCCTCTTTCCAATCGAGGTGGATGACCTTCGCCAGGTTCTTGTCGGCTCCGGTGAGGTTGTCGGTGCTTCCGTAGATGCGCGCCGAGCCGGCCCGCACGCCGGAGATGGTGGTCAGGTTCGGGGCCTTTGCGAGTTGGTTCTCCGCCGACACCGCGAGGGGGGTGAAGGTGTCGGTTGCGGTCAGCGCGTAGTTGCCCTTCAGCAGCTGGTCGACGGCGCTTTCGAACGACGTCCGGATCCCCTGTCCGAGGATCGCGACGAACGTGACGAGGGCCAGGCCGATCATCAGCGCGGAGGCGGTCGACGCCGTGCGCTTCGTGTTGCGCATCGTGTTGTCGCGCGCGAGCACTCCGGCGGCTCCGCCGATGCGAGTTGCAGGCCAGCCGAGGATCGAGGCGAGGGGGCGTACGAGGCGGGCGGCGTTCGACGAGACGCCGAAGAACAGCAGCACGACCCCGAACCCGAGTGAGACGAGGCGGTTGGCGGTCGAAAGACCGTGACCCAGGACGCCGTAGCCGAGGAGAAGAATGCCGAGTGCGAGGGTGATCAGTGCGAGGATCGGCATCAGGCGCGCGAAGCGGCCTGGGGGGAGAGTCGCCCCCTCGCGCACGGCGGCGATCGGCGGTACGCGCGTGGCGCGGAGGGCCGGTCGCAGGCTCGCCACCAACGTGATCACGATTCCCACGAGGAGGCTCACGATGATCGTGCGAGTCGCGAAGATGGTTCCGGCAGTCGGCAGGTCGAAGCCGATCACTTTGAAGAGCGCGTTGAGGCCTTTGGCGAGGCCGAGCCCGAGGAAGAGGCCGACGACCGAGCCGAGGGCGCCGACGACGAACGCCTCGATCACGACCGCCTTCAGGATCTGACGGCGCGTCGCGCCTAGGGTTCGTAGCGTCGCGAACTCGCGTACGCGCTGCGCGATGGTGATCGAAAGCGTGTTCGCGATCACGAAGCTTCCTACGAAGAGCGCGATTCCGGCGAAGGCGAGCAGGAAGTACTTGATGAAGGAGGTGAAGCTCACGCCCTTCTTCACCTGCGCCGCGACGTCCGTGGCCTGAACGGTTGCCGGCAGGAGCGGCTTGATCTCGGCGAGAAGTTGGGGCGTCGAGACACCGCTCTTCGCCTGGACACGAATGACGTCGAGCTTGCCTGCGCGGTGAAACAGCTTCTGCGCGGTCGGGATGTCGAAGACGGACATGGTCGCGCCGCCGATCGAGACGCCGGGCAGCTTCACGATTCCCGCCACGTGGAACGTCTGAACGGGGCCGCGGCTCTGGATGCCGATCGTGTCGCCGACCGCGTAATGCTGCTTACTTGCGGTCCCGCTGTCGATCGCGACCTGGTTCGGCCCTTCCGGCCATGTTCCGGCGGTGACCTCGAGTGGATTGAAGCGCTGGTCGCCGCCCGGGTCGACGCTGAACGCAAGGTTGGGCGCACCACCCTTTGCCACGACCTTGCCGTCACGGCCGACGAGCTTCGTCTTGTCATCCGTAAGAGAGCCTGCGGCCGCGTTGACATCGGGGAGCGCCTTGATCTTGGCGAGCACCGACTCCGGGAAGCTCGGAGGCTGAACCGTGTTGCCGTTGCTGTCCGTGTCGAACGCGGTCTTGCCGCTGACCACGACGTCGGCGTTCTTGTAGGACTGCGTGATGATCGAGTCGAAGGCGCCGTTCATGGTGTCCGTGAGGACGAACGTGCCGCTGACCATCGCGACGCCGAGGATGATCGCAAACGCGCTCAGCGACGCGCGCAGCTTTCGTCCCGCCAGTCCCTTCAGTGCGACCTTGATCATCTGGCTGCGATGTCTTCCAGGACGGAGATGACCTCGTGCGCGTCGGAGCGGCCGAGCTCCTTCACGATCAGGCCGTCGTCGAGGAAGAGGATCCGATCCGCGATTGCCGCGGCGCGCGCGTCGTGGGTCACCATAACGGTGGTCTGCCCGTAGGAATCGACGGAGCTGCGCATTACCTCGAGGATCTCGCCGCTGGTCGTCGAGTCGAGGTTGCCGGTCGGCTCGTCGGCGAAGACGATCGTCGGCTTGCTGACGAGCGCGCGGCCGATGGCGACACGCTGCTGCTGTCCGCCCGAGAGCTCGGCGGGACGGTGCGTGCGTCGGTCAGCGAGCCCGATCCTGTCCAGTAGCTCGTCGACCCATGGGCGATCGGGCTTCGCGCCCGCGATCGAGAGCGGCAGCAGGATGTTCTCCTCCGCTGTGAGCATCGGGAGGAGGTTGAAGAACTGGAAGATGAAGCCGATGTGCCGGCGCCTGAGCTTGGTCAGGTCCGAGTCGTTCAGCTTCGAGATGGCCGTGCCGTCGATTGCAACCTCGCCGGAGGTCGGTTTGTCCAGGCCGGCGAGGATGTGCATCAGGGTGGACTTGCCGGAGCCCGACGGGCCCATCACGGCCGTAAGCTGGCCCTTGGGCACGTCGAGGGAGACGCCTCGGAGCGCGTCCACAGCGGTGTCGCCCTCGCCGTAACGCCGAGTCAAGTCGGTGGCAGAGACGACCGGCCCCGCGGAGGAAGCCTCGCCTGCCGCTGCTGTTGCTGCCATTTGCGCGGGAACTGCCACTGTCTCGCTCATCTGTCCTCCATGTCGGTGCGGCCAGTGTCCACCGTAGCGGGATGGCTCACAAGGCGGCCTACTGGCCGCTGCCTGGTGCGGTTAAACCGCACCCGCGCGGTCTTATCGGTCTCCCGCGGAGAGGAACCAGATGACGAAACCGCCGTAGACGGCGATCAGGAGCGCTCCCTCCCAACGCCGGGCACGGCCGTCACGGATCACGAAGCCGACGAAGAGCGCCGCCGCACCCATGGCCACGAGCTCGATCGGCCTGAACGCAAGCGAGAGCGGGTGCGCGGAGGCGAAGGACGCCAACGTGACCACGGGGATGACGAGGAGTCCGACCTGGGCGCTCGAGGAGATCGCGATCTCGGTCGCGAGCTTCATCTTCCCGCGGCGGGCGATCACGACCGCGCCACCGTGCTCAGCAGCATTGCCGACGATCGCGACGATGACGATTGCGATGAAGAACTCGGAGAGATTCGCCGCTTCCGCGAAGGCCTGGAGGGAGTGGACGAGGATCTCGCTGATCACCGCGGTCGCTGCCGTGGCCGCTCCGAGGATCCCGAGTGCCGTGCGCAGTCAGCTCGTCCGGTGAAACACAGGACGAGCTGACGCTCGAGGAAGGAGAATGCGTCGCCGCCATCCTTGCTCGCGATCGAGATCGACGCGGAGGTCACCATGATGAGGCCGAGCAGCACGATCGCAGGGCCGACGCTGAGCACGGCGAGCGAGTGGCGATTCGGGTTGCTGTGCCACCCGGGGACCGACGGGATCAGCAGCAGCACCACGGCGACGATGACAAGGCCCAGCTGGCTGAGCAGCGAGCGCCGGTCGAGCTCTGCGTTGTCCTTGCCGAGGACCAGCGCCGCACCGAGCACGAGCAGGATGTTCGAGACGATGCTGCCGGCCACCGAGCCACGCACGACATCAGGCAGGTTGTCCGCAACCGCGATCAGGGCGATGATGACCTCGGGCGCGTTTCCGAAGCTCGCGTTCAACAGACCGCCGATGCGTGGGCCCGTGTGTTCTCCCGCGTGTTCGGTCGCCTCCCCGATCAGCCAGGCCAGGGGGATCAACGAGAGCGCGGCCAGCACGAACAGGGCCGTCTTGTCCGGGTGGACGAAGACGTCGAGGAGCGTCGTGATCGGGGCGAGCGCGAGCGAAGCCCAAAGGAGTCGTCGCGCCACGAGCTCCTAGCCTAGCGGCCTTAGCTGATCTACAGCCTTCATGTCAAGTCTTGCGGAGGCCGCTTTTCGGGACGACAATTCCGGCATGCAACCACCACCGGCCCAGCGCCTCGAGGCACTGACCGTTACGGAGCTTCCGCTCCGGCCTCAGGACGAGTTGGAGTGCCGCAGGTGTGAGGTGCACTGCGACAAGGTGGTCTATCCGTCCGCATGCGTGGAGCGCGCCTGCCCGTTCTTGTATGCCTACGAGGAATTCGGGCACACGTACATCGGCTGTATGCAGCGGGTGTACGGCGTCGAGATCGATCTGGAGATGCTGCGAGAAGCCGAGGCGCGCCGCGAAGGGTTCGGTGCGATGCGCACGACGCGTGCGCCGCTCCCGATGTGCCGCGTCGAGGTGGAGGAGTGCTACGACGCGGGACGATCGGGCGAGCTCGGGTGCGTGAACCCGGAATTCCACGAGCTTCCCCTCGGCAGACCGACGTTCAAGGTCTTCGCCCAGCTGGCGGACTGAGCGCGCGGACCCCAGGCGCGTCGCGGCCGCGTCGAGCCGGCGACGCTCTCTAGGAGGTCGCGCGGGCGTGGAGCTCGCGAAGCTTGCGGATCTCGTCGGCGTTCGGGCCCTTTCCGTCTGCGCCGGGCACCTCGAGGACGACGGGTAGCGCTTGCAGCTTCGGGTGCGCGAGGAAGACCCCGAGCCCCTCGCCGATCAACCCTTCCCCGATGTTGTCATGGCGGTCGCGATTCGATCCAAGCGGCGCCTTGGCGTCGTTCGCATGGAGCGCGCGCAGGCGGTCGAGCCCGATGCGCTGGTCGAGATCCTCCAGCAACGCGGACCAGGTCGACGCATCGGTGACATCCACGCCTGACACGAAGAGATGGCACGAGTCGAGACAGACGCCGAGGCGCTCGTGCCGTCCGAGCGCGGTGAAGACGGCGGCGAGCTCGTCGAGCGAGCGACCGATCGTCCCGCCCGCGCCGGCGGAGTTCTCCATCAGCAACCAGGTTCGGTCGTTGCAGCGGTCGAGCACCTGCTCGACCGCCGGCACGAGCCGCTCGAGGGCGGTCTCGAAGCCGGCACCGAGATGCGAGCCGAGGTGCAAGACAACCGCGTCGGCCTCGAGCACGCACGCCGTGTCGACCGTCGCGCGCATGGTGTCGACGCTCTTCGAGTAGATCGCGTCGTCCGGCGCGGCGAGGTTCACGAGATAGAGCGCGTGAACGAGGACAGGGACGCCGGCCTCCTCGCGTTTCGACCTGAACTCCTCGAGATCCGCGGGGTCGTGCTCGGGGAACCGCCAGGTGCGTGGGCTCTGGACGAAGAGCTGCACCGTCTCCGCGCCCATCGCGGCCCCGTTGTCGAGCGCCTTCTTCACACCTCCAGGACAGTGGGCACCGAACAGCACGCCAGTAACCTAACGGTGTGTCCGTTCGTGTCCGCATGGCTCCGAGCCCGACCGGCTTCCTCCACATCGGGAACGTCCGGACGGCGCTCTTCAACTGGCTGTTCGCCCGCAACAAGGGCGGGGAATTTCGACTGCGGATCGAGAACACCGACACGAGCCGCGAGGTGGAGGAGGCGACCCAGCAGATCCAGGATTCCCTTCGCTGGCTCGGGCTCGACTGGGACGGCGACGTCACCTTCCAGCTCGACCGGCTGCAGGACTGTGCCGCCGTCGCGCACCGTCTCGTCGAGGAGGGGAAAGCGTACGAGGACGAGGGCGCGATTCGCTTTCGCATGCCTGACGAGGGCGGCACGGCCTGGGACGACGCGGTGCGCGGCCGGATCGAGTTCCCGAACGACAAGCTCGAGGACCTCGTACTCGTTCGCTCCGACGGACGGCCGACCTACAACTTCGCGTCGCCGATGGAGGACGTATGGGACGGAATCACCCACGTCATTCGCGGTGAGGACCACATCTCGAACACGCCGAAGCAGATCAACATCATCCGCGCCGTCGGCGCTGAACCTCCCGTCTACGCGCATGTCTCGCACGTCCTGGGCCCCGACGGCAAGAGCCTGTCGAAGCGACATGGATCGGTGACCGTGGACGAGTTTCGACACGCGGGTTATTACGCGCCCGCGTTGATGAACTTCCTCGCGCTCCTCGGCTGGAGCTACGACGACAAGACTACGATCATGTCGCGCGACGAGTTGATCGAGCGGTTCAGCCTCGACCGCGTGGTTCCGAGCCCGGCCACGTTCGACTACGAGAAGCTCGACTGGCTGAACGGGATGTACCTGCGAGCTCTGTCACCGGAGGAGTACGCCGCCGAGCTCGTGCGCTACCTGCGCGATGAGGGCTACGACTGGGACGAAGCGCTCATTCGGCGGGCTGCGCCGATCGTGCAGGAGAAGATCGAGCGCTTCGGACAGTTCCCCGACTTCGCCGGATTCCTCTTCCGCGACATCGAGCCGGATCTAGCACTGCTCAACGGGGCCGCCCCGGTCGTCACCGCCGCCCGTGAGGAGCTCCAGAGTGTGGAGCCGTTCGCCGCTCCCGAGATCGAGGCCGCGCTGCGTGCTCTGGCCGACCGGCTGGAGCTGTCACCGCGCAAGGCTTTCGAGCCCATCCGCGTCGCGGTCACCGGCTCGAAGGTCTCACCCGGCTTGTTCGAGAGCCTGGAGCTGCTCGGGAGGGAGGAAACGCTGCGCCGTCTCAGCGCTGCTGCCGACCGCGCAGCTGTCTAGGGCTCGCGAGCGGGTCGAGCGCGCGCTGGAACGCAAGCCAGGAACGGCGCCTGAACTGCGGTGAAGGCCGCGGGATGCGGCTCGAAGCTCGATCGATCTCGTGCTCGTAGTCGCGCTGGGAATCGGCACCCTCGCTTCTCATTTTCAACTAGTAAACGGAGTCTCCCGGGATGTAGGTACGCGTAGAATCCCGGCCCGCGTGGACTCGCCCAGCCACACCGTGCTTGTCGTCGACGACGACGCAGCCATCCGTTTCCTGTGCCGTGTGAACCTGGAGCTCGACGGTTGGGCCGTACGCGAAGCAGGAACGCTCGACCAGGCTCGGGAGACCCTCGCGGCGGGCCCCGTCGACGTCGTCGTGCTCGACGTTCACGTCGGAGCCGAGAGCGGGCTCGCCTTCATTGCGGAGATTCGGGGGCGCCACGCGGGTCTCCCCGTCGTGCTGCTCACCGGGTCGGTCGGGTCGCCGGATGTCGAAGGAGTCGACGCCGACGCAGTGATCTCGAAGCCTTTCACGCTCGAGCAACTGACCGGTACAGTCGGCAGGTTCGTGGTACGAAACCGCCCCGAGGCTCGATAGAGTCTTCGAGATGTCGACCACTGCGGTACGCAGTCCCGCGGAGTTCGAGGAACAACTCCAGCGGTATCTGTACGAGCGGTCGGAGGAGGGGCGAGCCGTCCGCGTTGGCGAGAAAGAGGTATCGGAGCAGGCGGCGATCGTCGCCCGGTACGCCGACCTCTTCAGCCGTGACCAGTTGCGGGCGCTCAGAGACGAGGAGGAGCGCGCGGTCGAAGATCGGCGCGAATGGCTCTACCGGCTCCGGAAGACCTGCGAGAGCGGGCTCATCGCAGCTGAGCTCGCCGAGAAAGACGACGAGCTCGAGAACGAGATCCTCGCAGCGCGCGTCGAATTCAAGGGAGAGGAGCTCCCCCTGCGCTCCGCACTGGCCAGGCTCTCGGTCATCTCCGACTACGCGGACCGCGACGAGCTCGGAGAGCGCTATAGGCGGAGGTCAGCCGACTTCAACGAACAGCGGCTCGAGCTCCTCCGCGCTTACGAGGAGCTGGAGGCGGACCTGACGGAAGAGCCCGACGCGGTGGCGAGGACAGAGGAGGAGAAGCAGATCTCCCTGCGCGACCTGGAACACGTCCTCGCGGCCGCGAGCGACGAGATCGAGAGCCGCTTCGTGGCGTCGCGCGAACGTTGGTTCGAGCGGTTGCTCGGCCCGGACCGCGAGGAGCTGCCGTCGTCCGCGCACATGGGTTACATCCGGCGGCTGTCGCCGCTCGACTCCACGTACACCAAGGAGCGCGCGACTGACGTCTGCCTGGCGACTCTGTCGGCGCTCGGCTTCGACCTCGCCGCGGACCGCAACATCCGTCTCGACCTCGACGACAGGCCGCAGAAGTCTCCCCGCGCGTGCGTGATCGCGTCCGATCCGCCGCACGTCGTCCACCTGATCACTCGTGCGCAGGGCGGCCTGCACGACTATCAGGCTTTCCTGCACGAAGCCGGTCACGCTCTCCACTACGCGGGTGTCGATCCGAATCTGCCCTACACCTTCCGCAGGCTCTCCCGCGATCATGCGCTGACCGAGATCTACTCCTACATCTGCGAGGCAATCACGCGCGAGCCCGCCTGGCACGCCGAGTACTTCGGCCTTTCGGACGAGGAGGCGAGCACCAACGCGGAGGCGACGATCTTCCTCGAGGCGCTTCTCTTCAAGCGCTACACGGCGAAGCTGCAGTTCGAGCTCGACTTCTGGTCGAGCTTCGACGAGGCCGGGCTGACCAGCGAGGACTACTCGCAGCGGCTGACCGCAGCGACGGGGATTCGCTTTCCGAGCGACGGCCACCTGGCGGACATGGATGCCGGTTTCTATTCGGCGGACTACCTGCGCGCCTGGATCCGCCACGCCCAGTTGCGCGCCTACCTCGTCGACGAAGTCGGCGAGGACTGGTGGCGCAGCGCGAAGACGGGGGAGCTCCTACGCAGTCTCTTCGCCGAGGGAACCAGGCCCTCGAGCGAGGAGATCGCCGGGCGGCTCGGCTTCGAGCCCTACGACACTGCTCCCCTCAGCTCCGAACTGAGCCACTAGTACGTGCGCTCCGTCGCGTACGACCATTTCTACGCCTACGACGAGCTGACCGACACGTTGCGCACGTGGGCGGAGGAAGCACCGGCCCTGTGCGCGCTCGAGTCGATCGGCAGGTCGTACGAGGGCCGCGATATCTGGCTCGTCACGGTCACGAACGCCGAGACCGGCGTACACGGCGACAAGCCGGCTCTACTGATCGAAGCCAACATCCATTCGATGGAGTGGACCGGGTGCACGGCGGCACTCCACCTCATTCACCGGCTGCTCGTCGGACATGGCAAGGACGAGCTCGTGACGCGCGCGCTCGACACTCGTGCCTTCTATGTCATCCCGCGCTTGAACCCGGACGGGGCCGAGAGAGGTCTCGAGGAGCGACGCTTCATCCGCTCGAGCGTTCGGCCGTATCCGCGGGAGGACCCGGCGGACGGTCTCCGTGTCGAGGACCTCGACGGTGACGGGCGTGTGCTCGACATGCGCATCGAGGACCCGAACGGTGCCTGGCACCCTCATCCCGACGAGCGCAAGCTGCTCGTTCGCCGCGAGCCCGTCGACTCGCCCGAGGACGGGCCCTTCTACCGGCTGCTCACAGAAGGGCGCGTCGAAAACTATGACGGCGTCACGATCAAGGTCCCGCCGCCGCTCGAGGGACTCGATCTGAATCGCAACTTCCCCGCCGAGTGGGTGCCGGAGCACGAGCAGCGTGGCGCCGGCCCCTACCCGACCTCGGAGCCGGAGGTGCGCGCCATGGTGCAGGCGGTCACGGATCGACCAAACATCACCGGCCACATCGCCTACCACACGTTCAGCGGTGTTCACCTGCGTCCGTACGCCGGCCGTCCGGACGACGACTTTCCCACACCCGATCTACGCGCGTACAAGCTGATCGGAGCGCGCGGCACGGAGCTCACGGGCTATCCCGCCATTTCCGTGTTCCACGACTTCAAGTACGAGCCGAAGCAGACGATCAAGGGCGGAGCACACGACTGGATGTACGACCACCTCGGCGTCTTCTCGTGGACGACCGAGTTCTGGAGCCCTCAGCGCCAGGCCGGGCTATCCGACTACCACTTCACCGACTGGATCAGAGAGCATCCGATCGAGGACGACGTCAAGCTGATCGAATGGGCAAAGAAGAATTACCCGGACGCGTACGTCGACTGGTACGAGTTCGACCATCCCGAGCTCGGCAAGGTCGAGCTGGGTGGCTGGGACATCATCAACTACTGGTTCAACGTTCCGTTCGACCGGTTGGAGGACGAGGTCGCGCCCCATACCGAGTGGGCGCTCTTCCATCTCCTCGTCTCGCCCCTGCTGGAGGCCCGCTCGCTCGACGTCGAGAAGCTGGGGGAGAGGTCGTTTCTCGTCCGTCTCGTGTTGCAGAACTCCGGTTGGCTGCCGACGAACGTGACGGAGAAAGCTCTACAGCGGAAGGCCGTTCGGGATCTCGAGGTCGAGGTCGAGTTGCCTGAGGGTGCCCGGCTCGTCGGCGGTGACCCCAGGACGGAGGCCGGACAACTGAAGGGCCGGAACGACAAGCGCTCCACGACCTGGTGGGCAAACGACGAATCCACGGGTGACCTCCTCA
>Ga0209801_1002082_pt1 | contig 11939 bp, 14 predicted proteins | sample GraSoiAngelo_127_FD_185884 | JGI IMG/M metagenome (GOLD analysis project Ga0209801, IMG submission 185884) | Grasslands soil microbial communities from the Angelo Coastal Reserve, California, USA - 14_0927_09_40cm (SPAdes) (version 2) | ecosystem: Environmental > Terrestrial > Soil > Grasslands ... | reverse complement strand
GACCGTACCTGCTGGCGCTCCGGCAACGCAGACCTGAGTCAGTTGTTACAAAATGCGGTGAAGTGGGTACAGGGCGATGACCCTGTCGTTTCAATCAGCGGTGACGGAATCATTGAGGCTTTCGCTTGGGAAACTGAACCTGGCTATGCGCTGCATCTGCTGAACTACACCAACCCAAACATGACGCACGGCGCGATCCGGCATACTTACGCTCTCGGACCTCAGCAAGTGCGCTTTCGGGTCAGTCGCGGTGGTTCAATCAAGAGCGTGCGTTCGTTGCGCTCTTCCGCGAACCTATCCTTTCAGCAGCAATCTGACATAGTGAGTTTTGAAGTGCCGGGAATCGCGGACTATGAAGTCATTTCCCTCGTCGCAAATAGATGAAAAACAATTTGACGGAGGAAGGATGGGCGGGGATTTGGGGGATTCTCCTCCCATGGTTTCGCGAATGAGTAAGCTTTTATAGGTAGAGTAAGGTGCCACTCTGGTTTGACACGTAAGTTCGACTTTTCATTTCCAATGGAGCTGCTCCTTTACCCGCCGTCGTTTCTTGTTCGATCCCAACCAGCACCTTTTGGTACCGTTGGGCGTTCTACTCCCCGGCGAGCGTTAACTCAATATGGTTAATCACATAAAGTGCTCTACGATTATACTTGACAATATAAGTTAAGTAGCTTATGGTGGTCATGTACCAATACCGAATAGAGGCAGACGGCAATCTGAGGGACGCGAGTCATCTGAAATTGCCCTGGCTTAAGACAGAAAAAAGTTTTAATGAGGTGGTTAAATTGAGGACACTGAATCGTTGGGAAACATCCCGCGGGAATACGACGCTGCAAGAGCAGGTCAACCGCGTGTTTGGAGACTTGCTGGAGCGCGCGGGGGACGAATCGAACCTGACCCCCTGGGCGCCAGCCGTCGACATTTTCGAGACCGAGCACGAACTGGTAGTGAGGGCGGACCTGCCGGGTGTGAATCCGCAGGATCTGGACATCCGCGTCGAGAACAACATCCTCACCATTCGGGGCGAACGCAAGTTCGATAGCAATAAGGGGAACGAGGAAAACTATCTACGCGTCGAACGGGCGTATGGCCCGTTCAGCCGGAGCTTCTCGCTGGCGAACTCCGTGAAATCGGATGCCATTAAAGCAGATTATCAGAATGGCGTACTGACGCTAAGCATCCCGAAGCGCGAGGAAGCCAAGCCGAAGCAGATCAAGGTGAATGTAGGAACGCAGGCGCAGGCCATGGCGGCCGCTGCCGGGGCCCGCTGAAGAGACCCCGCAGCGCGTAGACGAAGGAGCGAGAGGCTGGCGAGAATCGCCAGCCCTGCTCGTCAGATTTGGAAAGGTTAGGTACCAATCCGACAGAGTCTCGTTGGCGCACTGGCAGGAAGGAACTCAACGTGGCATTGAAGATGACGAACCGCGAAGTAGATGGCGCGTCGGTGGTCGCGCTGGACGGTCGCGTCGCACTCGGCGCATTTAAAGTCAGCGGAGGCTCGACTTCAGTTTCGATGGACGGCGTCACCGCAGTTGCTTCGTCTTCTAATTGCCAACCGGCTGCTTGAGAGCGAGTGCCGCGAATTGCCCGCACGCATCTAGCCTTGTTTATCAACTACTCTGATTGCGATGGGAGCTGTCCTCTTGTATATTTCGACCATCCGCCATAGCCGATCAAGTCCCTCGTACACCTTCAATTCGCATTCGGCCGTGTCGCTCCATGCAGAGAGAACGATCGTAAAATCATCGATTTTTTGCGCCATTTCAACGGTCCTCGCTGCCGGCTAGAATCTTCTGAATCCAAGATCTGCCGGCGAGCAATACTTAGGCGTCGTTAACACTCATTTTCGTCCCGAATTCTGCACCGACGGTCGATCTTCCGCGCGAAAATGGAGCGGGTCCCTGAGGCTTTGCAATTCCCGGTAGTAATAGAGGGGAGTGGGGCGTTTTCCATTGAACTTCAGCTTTTTTAGAAATTCCACTTCTTCCTTTGTGGCGGTCCCGCTGAGGGAATTATCATCAAGGAATGCTCTGAACCCCGGCTCCACTTCTGGTTGATCAGGCCCCAGTTCAACAAACTCATATCTTCTAGGATCCCCGGAGGCTACTCTCCGATTTAACACAATCTCCATACCGAAGGTCGTCAGGTCGACGTCCCAGGATTCGATCAGTGGATCCAGGAAAGAGACGCAGTTTTCAGGCGACAAGCTGAAGACATCCGTGTCCAGGAACTCAAGGAGGGTAACCCGCAACTGTTCATAGCTTCGGCCGGTGAGCCGAGCCATCAAGTGGAGCCAGTTTTCACTGTTCAATTCTTCTTTGGCGACATTCTTGATCACGTCCAAAAGCTTTTGTGTCACGAAGCGTTCGAGTTCGCCGAAGGGCTGTTTTTCAAAAATCGCCCGTATTTGTTTTTCTTTGGCGGGTGCGCACTTGCGGAGAATCAACTCTCGAACTTCTTTAAACAAGGGCGCAGGCGGGTCTCCCAAGCTTCTCTTCAATTCTTCCCTACGCTGGTGGTTGGCCAGCTTCGAAAGCCTATCGCTCGGAAGCTTCAAAAACTTTGCCATTTTCTCATAAATATCTGTTCGGTCAGGTCCGGGAGGCAGTTTCTTGCGAGCCAGCAGTTGGGAAATATAGGATTCCGTAACTTCGGCGGCGGTCGCCAGATCCTTCTGCTCAAGCCCCAGTTCATCCAATCGCCGTTTAATTACTAGGCAAACGTCCACAAGGCCCTCCACTTGGCTTAACTCTACAGATTAACCATAGAGAATAATCTCAGATTCTACTTGACACGTCAAGTGAATTAACCTATTGTGGTTAAGCGTTTGACTTGGCCATCTGGCATTCTAAACCAAAATGAGTTATCTGAAATTGCCTTGGCCAGGACAACCAAGGAGGTTGCAATGATTGGACACAGAGAACCATCGGGAGAAGAGATCGCTCGCCGGGCTCATGAGCTGTACCTTCAACGCGGCGGGGAGCACGGAAAAGATGTCGAGGACTGGGTTAGAGCCGAAAAAGAGTTGAGCGACGAGCCTGTCGCGGGACTAGCGAAAACCAAGGCTCCTCAAGCCGTGCGTACCGCGTCTAATTGATGCCCCGCCTATGAGTAAACATCTGGTTTTCGCAAGTGCCACGCGCGAGACAACAGATCCCACTGCTTGACGGCCTGGTTTTTCCTAGCGGCCAGACCGGAGAGATTCTTTCGTCCAGAGGGGGCGGGCAAGTTCGCCCCTTCACTTGTACGGGGAAGGGGAAACTGGGCGGAGAAACGAGGTTGCCAAATGGTCAGGAAAATCATCCAGTGGGTTCCCATTGACGGAACTCGATGGAGAAACGAGTTTGTCAATCGTCACGAAAATGATGGAGTGGGTATCCATTATGGCGTTGTTCATCGTGGCGTCATGCCAACGCAAAGGGCGATTGGGTTAGGACCTAGCAAAAGTATTTGTTCACAATACGCGAGCGTAAACTCGGAGGATGCTCGCTCCCACCACTCATCTATTTGTTGGTGAATACGCGTGTGGCTGTCAAGAACTCGGTTCTCAGAAATCCGCAGAAATTAGATCGCATCAGGATGCCCTGCAAACGATCCTCCTCCCGCTTAACTTTATCTGATTAACTGTTGAAAATAGCCCCAGATTCTACTTGACAGGTAAAGTGAATTAACCTACTGTGGTTAACAGACTGAGGGAGTCTTCAGAACGTCTGAACCAATGGTGGTTATCTGAATCGCCCCTTTGGCATCGAGAACCAAGGAGAGTGTCATGTTTGCACGCAGAGTTTATATGCATCTGAAGCCCAATAGCGTTGCGGAGTTTACCCAGAGGCTGGAGAAGGACATCCTCCCCCTGCTTCGAAAACAGAAAGGATTCCAGGACGAAATCACCTTCGTTGGACAGGACGGGTCGGAAGCCTTCGGAATCAGTTTGTGGGACAAAGCGGAGAATGCCGAGGCTTACAACCGCGGAACCTACCCTGAAGTGACGAAGATCCTCGCCACGCTAGTTGAGGGAGCTCCTCAGGTTGAAACCTTTGACGTCGCCAACTCGACGTTCCACAAGATCGCCGTTGCAGTAGCAGTCTAGGACCGGTGGGTCCTTTCGTTCATTGAGGGGCGGGCAAGGTCCGCCCCTCCTAGAGTGAAAACCTGCCGCAAGATTCAGAGTCGATCGGGAGGGCGGTCTAATGCCCTGCCGGTGGAGTGAAGGGCCATGCAACGTAAGGAAGTCCAAGTCGTATTCGGTCAGGATGGACGCGCACCGATACCGGAAGCGGCACGAACACACCTCCGCGAACGCAGCAGCCGCCAAAGGTTTGTGGCGGACCTGCCGAGCATTATCTCCGCAGCCCATGAACTGCCTGCGGAAGTCGATCCGCCGGCGCGCGTATGGGCTTCTTTGCACGCGCAACTGGAAGAAGAAGGCATCCTCAGGCGTTCGGTGAGGGGGAGATTACAGAAACGCACGCGATTTCCAATGCTCCGGAAAATTCGAGAACGGCCCGAAGAGGCGCCCTTGCGGCAGAGCGAAGCAAATTTCCGCACATTAGCCGAAACGATCGCATCTGCCATTTTCATTAGCCGGGGAAAGCGGCTGCACTATGTAAATCATGCCGCCGAGGTCATCACAGGCTACGCGCGAGAAGAACTCTTATCAATGAATTTCTGGGATCTTGTCCATCCTGAAACACGGGAACCACTCTTAAATGAGGGGCGCGCGCACCGAGAGGAGATCGGGCTCATTTCGCGATGCGAGGTTAGGATTCTTACGAAGAATCATGAGGAGCGTTGGTTTGATATCACCGCAACACCGATTGATTTTGACGGCCAGTCGAGCAAGCTGATTTCAGCCTTCGACCTGACCGAGCGCAAACGGGCGGAAGAGCAGGCACAACTTTTGGCTGTTACCGATCCCCTTACTGGCCTAGGCAACTATCGCCGACTTCTCGACGTCCTCCACGCGGAAATCGAACGATCAGGGCGCACGCGACGGCCGTTTGCTGTCCTGCTGCTCGATTTGGATGGGCTGAAGAAGATCAATGACCTCTACGGCCACGTGGCAGGCAGCCGGGCACTTTGCCGCCTCGGCGACGCACTCCGATTGTTTTGCCGGGCTATCGATACAGCCGCGCGATACGGCGGTGATGAGTTTGCTGTCATCCTACCCGAGACAACCGCAAGTGCCGCCGGATTTGTTGCCTCTCGCATCCGCGAGCGGATAGCAACGGATAGTGAGCAACCGGCACTTTCCGCAAGCATCGGGGTGGCTGCCTATCCGCAGGATGGCGAAACTATTGAGGCCCTCCTCGAAACAGCGGACCGCGAGTTGTACGGGATGAAGAGGTGCGGTGCGGAACGACCTTCTTTACTCGTGGTCGAGTGAATTCGCCAACCCGCTTCGGGTAACGAAACGTGTCCTTCGAAAGGAGGCACAAATTAGCCACTGGCGAAGAAGCGGTTAGAAGATTTCGATAAAGGGAGGAATGTATGTACTTACTTGCATGGATCTTGATCGGGGCGGTCGTTGGCTGGGGAACGGGAAGAGTTTTGCAAGGTAACGGTTATGGCCCGTTTATGGATACCCTCATGGGTGTTGGTGGCGCGGTAGCGGGCGGATTCCTGATGCGCTCCGCGGGCCTAGCTAGTGGCTACGGTGGAACAATCGTTACAGCCCTGGTTGCGATGATTGGCGCATTGCTTCTGACAATGCTCGCTGGTTTCGCGAACGGGAGAAGGATTTACGCCCGTCAACTCTAGTGGTTTCAACACGCGAACACTCAGGATGTAGGAATTGATCCTAATCTCGAGCGCCGCTGTTCCGGTGAACATTGCTAGTCAAAGATTTCACGTCACTGGGCGTTTTTGTCGTAGGCCAACGTCACTGTTAATCGATGCTTGCGTACTCAACGTTTAGGAAGCTCAAATGTCAGCCAACAACACGTCTGGAACCCTACTCATCAGAGAGAACGCACTTTTGCCGGCAGGTTTGGCGGTCGACAGTGAAGTTTTCTTGTCAGGGTGGAGAATCGTCAAGAATCTCGATCGCTCTGCGCTGACCCGAAAAATCGAAGGCGCGAATTGGAATTTTTTCTACCTGGCCGGTGAAATAAGAGCCACCGTCTTGGGTCGCGACCGGCCAGGGGCCCTGTGCCGGGCAGTGAAGCGTGTTCTGGCGAAGCAGGAGGGTTGGAAGTTTAACTCGCTAGAGATTACGAAAGCTGTTTCGAAACGGTTCCTCGGCATTCCTTTTATGAGCGTTACCGCTCATTCCCGACATATCCAGCAAGGTATTGGCCTAGTTACTGAAAAGGATTTTGTCTTGAGAATACCTGCTGCTCCTAACGGAGAAGTAGTCACAAGGCAATACGTGGCTCTGGCGTCAAGTTCTTAGGAATTGGTGGGGGGATGAAAATGAAAACGAAAACGATTCGCAGTTCAATTCTTTGTCTTGTTGTCCTGCTCCTTGCGGCGCCATTGCTTCGCGCACAGGATCTTTCGAAGTATCGGCACTTTACCCTTGGCATGAGTTTGACCAAAGTCCTGGAGCGTACCGGCCAAAAAATGACCGATGTGAAGTTGATTCATGGTCGTCCAGCGCTGGTTCAGGAAGTAAATTGGTGGCCGCCAAACCTCCCCGGGACTTCGTACCAATCGGATACCGTAGAACAGATCCTTTTCTCCTTCTACAACGGTGAACTCTACAAGATTTCTGTGACTTACGATCAAACCTCCACGGAAGGGCTCACTGAGGAGGACATGGTGAAGTCCATTTCGGCGAAATACGGACCGCCGACATATGTTGCGCTTGCGATCGACTACGCGACGAACGACCGGTATGGCGTGACTCAAACGCCCGTCGCGTCCTGGGAGGACGCGCAATATTCCTTCAATCTTGCCCGTTCTTCCTTCACCGATCATCTTGGGCTCGTCATTTACTCCAAGCGAGTCAGTGCAGAAGCTGACCTTGCCATTGCGGAGGCTGTGAAATTAGAGCAGCAAGAGGGCCCGCAAAAAGAAGCCGATCGTCTGAAAAAACAGACAGACGACCTAGAAACGGCGCGGCAGAAAAATCGGAAGCTTTTTCGCCCGTAGTGTTGGCCTAGAGCCACAAAAAGTTGATTGTTCGAGTTTTGGAATGGATTGAATGGAGGTCAAAGAAATGACTGTGAATATCACTCCTCTGCACGACCGCGTCCTCGTACGCAGGCTAGAAGAGAAAGAAACCGCGAAAGGCGGGATTATTATCCCCGATACGGCGAAAGAAAAACCTCATGAGGGCGAAGTAATAGCCATCGGGGCCGGCAAGATTGAAAAGGGCCGTCGCGTCCCGCTCGATGTGAAGGTCGGTGACCGGATCTTGTTCGGCAAGTACACGGGCAACGACATCAACATCGACGACCAGGAGTACCTGATCCTTCGTGAGGAAGAAATCCTGGTGAAAGTCAGCGGGATCGCCAAAGCGGCATCCGGCAAGAAGTAGATTTTACCCGAACCGAAGATTTCGGACGGGGCAGAAGTGCTCAATCACCCGGGAGGGTGACGTCTAATGGCAAAACAAATTGTAACTGGTGAGAATTCACGTCAGGCGATTTTGCGCGGCGTCAACATTTTGGCTGACGCGGTAAAGATCACGCTCGGCCCGAAGGGACGCAATGCGGTGATCGAGAAGAAGTTCGGGGCGCCCATCATCACCAAGGACGGCGTGACCGTTGCGAAGGAGATCGAGCTGCAAGACCCGCTCGAGAACATGGGTGCCCAAATGGTGCGCGAGGTTGCGTCCAAGACTTCGGATGTGGCTGGCGATGGCACCACTACTGCGACTGTGCTGGCCCAAGCAATCTTCCGTGAGGGCGTACGAACGGTTGCCGCGGGCGCCAGCCCGATGGCCCTCAAACGCGGCATTGATAAGGCCGTCGAAGTTGCCGTTGGAGAGATCAAGAGGCTCTCCCGTGAGGTGAAGGGCGACATGATCGCGCAGGTCGGGACCATCAGTGCCAACACCGACAAGCAGGTGGGCAGCATCATCGCCGAGGCCATGAAGAAGGTCGGCAAGGATGGCGTCATCACCGTCGAGGAATCCAAGACGATGGATACAACCCTCGAAGTGGTCGAAGGCATGCAATTTGACCGCGGATACCTCTCTCCCTACTTTGTAACCGACCCGGAGCGCATGGAATGCGTGCTCGAAGATGTGTACATCCTGATCCACGAAAAGAAGATCAGCTCGATGAAGGATCTGCTGCCCTTGCTCGAAAAGACAGCCAAAATGAGCAAGCCGTTGCTGATTATTGCGGAAGAAGTCGATGGCGAAGCCTTGGCGACCCTGGTAGTGAATAAGCTGCGCGGCACGCTGCAGTGCGCGGCGGTGAAAGCTCCTGGCTTCGGCGACCGCCGCAAGGCCATGCTCGAGGACATTGCGATTCTCACTGGTGGGAAAGCCATCACCGAGGACCTCGGCATAAAGCTCGAGAACATGAAGATTGAGGACTTGGGCAGCGCCAAGAAGGTGACCATCGACAAGGACAACACGACGATCGTCGCGGGCGCTGGCAAGTCCAGCGAGATTGAAAGCCGAATCAAGCAACTCCGTGTACAGGTCGAAGAGACCACCTCGGATTACGACAAGGAAAAGCTACAGGAACGTCTTGCCAAGCTGGTTGGCGGCGTCGCGGTAATCAAGGTGGGGGCGGCCACCGAAACAGAGCTGAAGGAGAAAAAGGCTCGCGTCGAGGACGCCATGCACGCCACCCGTGCGGCCGTTGAGGAAGGCATTGTCTCCGGCGGGGGCACAGCCCTACTGCGCTGCTTGCCCGCCCTAGAGAAGCTCAAACTCCACGACGACGAAGCCATTGGGGTGAACATCGTAAAGCGTGCGCTCGAAGAACCCATTCGCCAGATTGCCCAGAACGCCGGGCACGAAGGCGCATTAGTGGTTGGACGCGTGCGCGAATCGAAGGATGAGAACTTCGGCTTCAACGCAGAGGCTGGTGAGTTCGGCGACTTGGTCAAGGCCGGTGTGATTGATCCAGCGAAGGTCACCCGTCTCGCACTCCAGAACGCTGCGTCCATTGTCTCACTGATGCTAACAACCGAAGTCCTGATCGCCGATGCTAAGGGAGAGGAAAAGATGGCCGTGGCAGCCGGTGCAGGCGGCTACGGCGGCGGTTACTGAGGCCATCAGTTCCCTTGGCTCCGCTCTCTTGGTGTGGCTGGACCGTTTGTGACTCTTGGTTGTCGGTCCAGATGCTGCTAAACGAGAAATCCAATCGCAGGTTAAGCGATATGCGTGTCTTGGGGGAAACGGCTCTGTCGTGAAGCGCAACCGAGGAATCGGCTGCTTCACAGGACTCTCATATTGCGAACAAAGCGCGTATCACCTTTCTGGAGTGGGTCGACGTGGCAAGGAGATAGCAAAGCGAATGTCGGTGCCAAAGACAATGTCCCCAGTTGAAACCGTGGCCCTTATCAATCTTGGTTCCCTCACCGTTGAGGAGGAGACACCCACACTCACGACCGCACAACCGCGACCGGCGCTTCCAAGTCGAGTCGCCGTCGTCGGGAATTATCTTCCGCGGAAGTGCGGGATCGCGACATTCACGACAGACTTATGCGATGCGATCCACGCTGAATATGGCGCGACGGAACTTCTGGCGTTGCCAGTCAATGACACAGACGAAGGCTATAGTTACCCCGCAAGAGTCCGATTCGAGCTTTCCGAAGATAAGCTGGCGTCCTACCGGCAGGCAGCGGACTTCCTGAATTTCAACAACATCGATTTGGTTTGTCTGCAGCATGAGTATGGAATCTTCGGCGGTCCAGCGGGCGCTCACATTTTAGAGCTTCTACGCAACCTTCAGATGCCCGTGGTCACGACGTTGCACACGGTCCTTCGCGAGCCCAACATCGATCAACGCACAGTGATGGCGGAAATTGCGACTTTGTCGGATCGTCTCATTGTCATGAGCCAGCAATCGGCCGATATCCTGGAAGAAGTGTTTCACGTCTCTCCGGACAAGATCGATCTCATCCCCCACGGAATCCCCGATGTGCCATTTACCGATTCCAGTTTCTACAAGGATGGATTCGGAACCGAAGGAAAAGATGTGTTGCTCACGTTCGGCCTGCTCTCTCCAAACAAGGGAATCGAAAACGTAATCCAAGCGATGCCGAGCATTCTGTCGCGGCACAGCAATGTTGTTTACATGATTTCCGGCGTGACGCACCCGCATATTCTACGGCGAGAAGGTGACAATTACCGGCAGCACTTGCAAAACCTGGCGAAGGAACTCGGGGTCCAGAATAGCGTGATCTTTCGTAACCGGTTCGTTAGTCCTCGAGAGCTAGTGGAACTGATCGGCGGCGCAGATATTTACATTACGCCTTACAAGCACAAAGGGCAGGTCGTGTCAGGAACGCTTGCCTATGCCTTGAGCGCGGGAAAAGCGATCATCTCCACCCCCTACCTGCACGCCATCGAGCTGTTGGACGACCAACGCGGCGTGCTTGTTCCCTTCGACGATCCGCAGGCGATTGCCGAAAAAACGATCGAGCTATTGGACAATGGCACTGCGCGCCACGCCATGAGAAAACGTGCGTACCTCTATTCGAGGAACATGGTTTGGGATCGCGTGGCTCAACAATACATGGGGAGCTTTGAACGTGTATACAACGAGCGCTTGCGGAATCCACGCGCCACCTTTTCGGCGCAAAACACGGAAAAGGTTCTCGACCGTCTTCCGGCTGTAAAGCTGGATCATCTGCGGCGGATGACTGACCACACTGGAATCGTAGAGCATGCAGTGTTCACCGTGCCAAACTATCCGGAAGGATATTCGACGGACGACAACGCGCGCGCGCTCATCGTCGCGATTCTGCTAGAAGAATTGAGAAGCAGTATTCCAGCCGGTTCGTCGGACCTTGCCGCTCGTTACTTGGCTTTTTTGTGGCTGGCATTTGATCCGATCACCAAGAGATTTAGAAACTGCCTCAGCTATGAACGCCAGTGGCAGGAACGGGAAGGCTCGGAAGACAGTCATGGCCGCGCCCTGTGGGGATTAGGAACCGTCCTCGGCCGATCCAAGGATGCTGGGTTGCGTGGAGCTGCGGGTCGTCTCTTCGAGCTTGCGATTCCCGCTGCCGTTGAGTTTAAGAGTCCGCGCGCGTGCGCTTTCGCCGTGCTGGGCCTTCACGAATATCTCGATTCCTTCCCCGGGGATCGCGCAGCTCTTGGCGCGGCGGATGAACTTGCGAATCGCCTTCTAAATTCCTATCTCGCGGTACATTCGACGGGCTGGAATTGGTTTGAATACGGCCTTGCGTACTCCAATGCTCGCCTGCCACAGGCTTTGATTCGCGCGGGAATGCGCAGCGGTAACGACGAGATGATTTCATCCGGACTTGAAGCGTTGGATTGGCTGGGGACGATTCAGCGCTGCGAAATAAAAGGTCATTTTGTGCCTATCGGGTCACATGGCTTCTATTCGAGGAAAACGGAAAAGGCGCGCTTCGATCAACAGCCGGTCGAAGCTTGTGCCGTGGTATCGGCTTGCTTGCAGGCTTATCGTGCTACGGGAAAAAGCCGCTGGAGGAAAGAGGCGTGGACCGCCTTCAATTGGTTCTTGGGAGATAACGATTTGCAGATCGCTCTCTACGATCACACGACCGGCGGATGTCGAGACGGTTTGCATCCGGATCGAGCCAATGAAAACCAGGGTGCGGAATCGACACTATCTTTTTTGATGGCACTACTGGAAATGCGCAAGCTGGAAGAAGCGGACGTTACGGAGAGCAACTCGCGATGAGCATTCTTGCTGAAAAAAGTATCGACCGTCCGGTCATAAATAAATACGAGACGCTATTTCACCGACATCCCAGCAATCCGATCCTTACCGGAAAAGATTGGCCGTATTCGATGAACAGCGTTTTTAATGCGG
>Ga0209801_1002077_pt1 | contig 11955 bp, 10 predicted proteins | sample GraSoiAngelo_127_FD_185884 | JGI IMG/M metagenome (GOLD analysis project Ga0209801, IMG submission 185884) | Grasslands soil microbial communities from the Angelo Coastal Reserve, California, USA - 14_0927_09_40cm (SPAdes) (version 2) | ecosystem: Environmental > Terrestrial > Soil > Grasslands ... | reverse complement strand
ATCCCGCGAGTGGCCGCTACACCGTCCATGCGGGGGCCGGCGGTCTCGGGCGCACCCAGACCGGGGTGGCCGGAGCCCTCGGCGTTCCCGAGAGCGCGGTACGCGTGATGGCGGGCGACGTGGGCGGGAATTTTGGGACGCGCAACAGCTGCTATCCCGAGTTTGCCCTCGTGGCGTGGGCGGCGCGGCGTGTGGGCCGCCCCGTCAAGTGGACGAGTGAGCGCCGGGAGGCGTTCCTCGCCGATTACCACGGCCGCGACCTCGCCGTCCGGGCCGAGCTGGCGCTGGACGCCCAGGGCCGTTTCCTCGCGCTTCGCGCCGCGAACACCAGCAACGTCGGCGCGCATGCCGTCTCGTTCCACCCGCTCAACAAGGGCATGGCGCTCACGGGCACCGTCTACCGTGTTCCCGCCGTCTCGATCCGCGGTCGGGCCGTGGTCACCAACACATCGCCGACCACGCCGTACCGGAGCGCGGGCCGCCCCGAGATCATGTTCGTCACGGAGCGGCTGATCGACCTCGCCGCGCGTCGGCACGGCTTCGATCGGCTCGAGCTGCGACGGAAGAACCTCGTGCCGGCGAGCGCCATGCCGTACCGCAACGCCGCCGGCACGCTCTACGACAGCGGCGACTACCTGGCCGCCTTCGATCGGGCGGTGGTCCTCGCGGACTGGGCGGGGTTCGAGGCGCGTCGCGCCGAGGCGCGCCGGCGCGGACGCCATCGCGGGATCGGTGTGGCGAGCTACATCGAGCTGAACACGGGCTTCCCACGGGAGCGCGCGCACATCACGGTGCGGCCGGAGGGATCGGTGGACGTGGTGCTGGGCACGCTCTCGTCCGGCCAGGGGCACGCGACCAGCTTCGCGCAGCTCGTCGTGGAGTGGCTCGGCGTGGAGCTGTCCCAGGTGCGCCTGGTCACCGGCGACACCGACGCCACCGTCGTCGGCGGCGGAGCGCATTCCGCTCGCGCCCTGCGACTCGCCGCGGTGGTGATGGCGAAGGCGTCGGATCAGATCGTGGAGAAGGGCCGTCGGATCGCCGCCTGGCTCCTGGAGGCCGCGGAGGCCGACGTGGACTTCTCGGCGCGCCGGTTCACGGTGAAGGGCACCGACCGCTCGGTCGACCTGTTCGAGGTGGCGGCCGCGACGCTCCGGCACGATGCGCCCGAGAACTGCCGGGGGCCGCTCGACGGTCTGAGCGACGAGACGATGCCCGCGCCGTCCTTTCCTTACGGCACCGCGGTGTGCGAGGTGGAGGTGGATCCCGAGACAGGAGTGGTCGAGATCGTGCGCTACACGACCGTGGACGACTGCGGGCGCGCCGTCAATCCGATGATCCTGCACGGCCAGACGCACGGCGGCATCGCCCAGGGCGTGGGGCAGGCCCTCTGGGAAGCGTGCGCGTACGACGAGGAGAGCGGCCAGCTCCTGTCCTCCACGCTGATGGAGTACGCGCTGCCGCGCGCGGACATGCTGCCGTCCTTCACGACGGAGATCAGCGAGGTGCCGTCGACGTCCCATCCCCTCGGGCTGCGCGGCGGGGGCGAGGGCGGGACGACGCCTGCGCTCGGCGCAGTGATGAACGCGATCTGCGACGCGCTGGCCGAGCTGGGCGTCGAGCACATCGAGATGCCGGCGACGCCCGAGCGCGTCTGGCAAGCGATCCAGACCGCGCGGCGCCCGCGCTGAGGCGCCGCGCATCCAACACTGACGGCTCGCTTTACAGTCCGGGCGATCCCGGCGCTGACCAGGCCCGCAACTATCGAATTTCCTGGAGCCCTCTGGATGGCACGAGCGGTGCAGCCGCGTCATGTCACGCCGTCGCCCTGGACAGCGGCGGACATCGCGAGCCATCGGAGAGTGTCGTGACCGAGATCCGGACGACCGTGGTCGTGGCGCCGCGCGAGCAGTTCCGCGTGACACGACCGGCGCTCGAGAGCATCTTCGCCCATACCGGGCTGCCGCATAAGCTCGTCTACGTCGATGGCGCCTCGCCGGCGCCCGTCCGTCAGTATCTCAAGCTCCAGGCTCGGCAACGTGGCTTCACGCTCATCCGTGCCGAGCACTACCTCTCTCCCATGGAGGCCCGCGCCCTCGCGCTGTCTCACGTGGACACGGAGTACGTGTGCTTCATCGACAACGACGTGCTCGTCACGCGGGGGTGGCTCGACCGCCTCGTCCAGTGCGCCGATGAGACCGGCGCGTGGGCGGTGGGGCCGCTCTATTGCAACGAGGAGCCCGCGCGCGGGCTCATCCACATGGCGGGCGGGGAGGCGCACATCCTCGAGGCGAACGGGCGCCGGTCGTTCTTCGAGGAGCACAGGTTTCCGCGGCGCCTGATGTCCGAGGTGCAGGGGCAGCTGCGTCGCGCCCCCACGGAGCTGGTCGAGTTCCACTGCAAGCTGCTCCGCACCGAGACCTTCGACAAGTTCGGCCTGCAAGATCCGCGGTACCTGAGCTGCGGAGAGAGCCTGGACCTCTGCCTGCAGCTGCGGGACGCGGGGTACCCGGTCTACCTGGAGCCGTCCGCCATCGTGGCAAACCAGCAGCCCCCGCCGTTCCTCTGGTCAGGTCTGCCCTTCTACCTCCTCCGCTGGAGCGACGCGTGGAACCGGATCAGCCTCCGCTGCCTCCGGGAGCGCTGGGATCTCCCCGCCGACGACTGGTGGATCGGGGACCACTACCGATGGCTCACCCATCATCGTGAGCTCGCCACGGAGTGGGTCGCGGAGAAGATGATGAAGATCCTGGGTTGGCGCCGTGGCAATCGCGCGGCGAACCTCGTCGTCGAGGCTCTCCATCGCCGAGTGGTCCGCGCAGATCTCCGGCGCCGGCCGGAGCTCCGGGAGTACGAGCGGACCGCGCCCGGGCCGAAGTTCCCGACCCCGACGCCATGAACGCCAGCCCCGCTTCGGAGCGCTCCCTCGCGGTCACCGTGCTCATCGCCACGCACAACCGCGCCTTCCGACTCCGCAAGACGCTCGAGGCCCTGCTCGCGCAGCAGACTCCGGCGGGTCTGGGTTGGGAAATCCTCGTCGCGGACAATGGCTCTACCGACGACACCCTCGAAGTCTTCCGGACCATGGCCATGCGGGCGGAAGGCCGCCTCCGCTACGTGTTCGAGCCGCGGCTCGGCAAGAGCCGGGCCCTCAATGCCGGCATCGCCGTCGCGCGCGGCGTGGTGATCGCGCTGACGGACGACGACGTGTCGCCCCCGGCCCAGGTGGGAGGCCGAGCCTCCATCGTGGCTTCTCGAGAGTCCGAGACTGCTCGACTACCTGGCCATCATGGAACATGACAGGCCGGCCATGATGCCCGTCCCCGCGGGGAAGTATCCTCAGGTCTGGGGAGCGAACATGGTGTACCGACGCGCGGCCCTCCAGGCGCTGGGAGGATTCGACGTCAACCTCGGGCCGGTAGGCGACAGGCGGTTCTGCAACGAGGACGTGGATATGGTGCGCCGCGTGCTTCAATCCGGCCGCGCCGTCGCCTACGATCCCGGGCTGGCCGTCTTCCACCGCATCCCGAGGGCCCGAATGCGGCGCGCGTACTTCCGCCGCGTGATGTGGGACATGGGCGAAGGCGAGGCGCGTGCGGCGGCGGAGCCGCCCGGCGGCCCGCGCATTCTCGGCATTCCGCGCTGGCGGATTCGCTCCATGGCGCGCATGACCGCTCATTCGAGCGCCCGCACGCTTGCCCGGCGGCCCGGCGCCTTTTACGAGATGCTCGACTGCGTCTACGCGGCGGGGGTGGCCTGGGGCCAGCTGAAGCGTGCTGTCCGCGAGCGCCGCGCGCGCGGTCTTCTCGTGCCGCGGCGTCCGGGCGGAGCCGCTCGCGCCGTGCGCGGACCGCGATAGCGGGCGGAGCCGGCCGTCAACGCCGTCGCGGGCGCAGCCGGCCCACGTACCATGCCGTGACCGCCGACGCGTGCTCCACCGTCTGGGCAAGGCCGCTTCGTACATACGCGTCGCGCGCGTGAGCGGCGAGGCGCCCGGGCGCCCGTAGCGGCGTCGGGGTCAGCCCTCGAATGCTCTCGAGGGCGCCGATGAGCCGGGCTTCGACGGCGGCCGCGTCCCACCGGTGGCGCACGTGGGATCGCCCAGCCTGGCTCAAGTCTCGATGGAGCTCGCCGTCGGTGCAGAGACGTGCGACGGCCTCGGCGAAGGCCGTCGGCGAATCGGCGATGAGCGCGGCCTTCCCATCCTCCAGGTCCATGCCTTCGGCGCCCACGCGGGTCGTCACCACCGGGAGGCCCGCCGCCAGCGCTTGCCCCACTTTCCCCTTCATGCCCGCACCGAACCGCAACGGTGCGATGGCCACGCAGTGTGAATCGAGGTACGGCGTCATCTCCGGCACCCAGCCTGCGATGACGACGCCGTCGCCGGCGAGATCCCGGATCTCCGGCGGCGGCCGGTCGCCCACGATGGTGACCTCGACCTGCCCGAGCGCCCGCTTCACCATGGGCAGGATGTCGCGGCAGAAGAAGAGCACCGCGTCTCCATTCGGCGGATGGGCGAACCCGCCGACGAACAGCAGCGAATTGCGCCGGCGCTCGTTGAATCCCGGGACGTCCTCGCGGACCTGGTGAATATTCGGCACGATGGAGACGCGGGCCTTCGGCAACGTCTGGAGGATCTGGGCGCGATCGCACTCGGTGACGGTCAGGACGAGATCCGCGCGCCGGTAGACCCCGAGCTCTCGCCTCATCGTCCGTCGCGCCTTGCGGGCCGCGCGGCGCGGCCTCATGGCATACGGGACTCCCCGCATCTCACGGAGGAAGTGCACGTCCACCGAATCGATCACGACGGGAAGATCCGGCCGCAGCAATCTGACTCGCCCGATCACCCGTTCGGCGCTGGTGAAGAACTCGAAGAGCACGCAGAGGCGGACCCGTCCGAGGATGGCACTGACGCCGCCGACCACGCCGGCGTGGGACACGACCTGCACGGCGAGTCCGGCGTCGGCGAGGGCCTTGACATAGCGCGGTGATCGCGGATCTTCCGCATCCACCCATCCCAGGAGCATCACGCGGTATCGCCGGGCCAGCATCTGCAACATCTGATAGAAGCGCAGAGACCCCGAGGCGCGATCGAAATCGGGTATGGGCGCCACCACCAGCACGTCTATCGCGGCGCGCTCGAGTTGAGGCATCAATGTCAGGATAGCAGGGTGGGGCCAGGCCCCTCGCGTCCGGGAGCGCTTACGCGGGGCTGCGCGCGCTCGCGAGATCGAGCGATTCGCGGACGCGCTGGACGAGGGCGGCGGGCGCGAAGGGCTTCTGCAGGAACGCGGTGCCCGCGCCGAGCACGCCGTGGCGGATGACCGCGTCGTCGGTGTAACCCGACATGTAGAGCACGCTGAGGTCGGGCCGGAGCGGGCCCAGGCGCTCGGCCAGCTCGCGGCCGCTCATCCGGGGCATGACCACGTCCGTGAGGAGGAGATCGAGCGGGCCCTGGTGCCGCTCGCAGAGCAGCAGGGCCTCGGGGCCGTTGCGCGCCTCGAGCACGGTGTACCCGCTGGCCCGGAGGATGTCGCGCGCCAGCTCGCGCACGCCCTCCTCGTCCTCCACGAGCAGGATGGTCTCGCTGCCGCCTGCGGCCGCGGTCGGCCGCGGGCTTCGATCAACGGTGATGGCCGCGGCGTCGAGCTGGGGCAGGTAGATCCGGAACGTCGTGCCCTTGTCCGGCTCGCTGTCCACCTCGACATGCCCGCCGCTCTGCTTGACGATGCCGTAGACGGTGGCCAGGCCGAGTCCGGTGCCCTTGCCCTGCTCTTTGGTCGTGAAGAACGGCTCGAAGATATGCGCCTGGATCTCGCGCGGGATCCCGGTGCCGGTATCGGAGACGGCGAGCATGACATGAGGCCCGGGCCGCGCCCCGACGTGCCGGCGCACGTACTCGTCGTCGAGCTCCACGTTCGCGGTCTCGAGGATGAGGCGGCCGCCCTGGGGCATGGCGTCGCGCGCGTTGACGGACAGGTTCATGATCACCTGCTCGATCTGCCCGCGGTCGGCCTTCACGCGGCCGAGCCCCGGGGTCGGCGTGGTCAGGAGCGCGATGTCCTCGCCGATCAGCCGCCCCAGCATGTCCTTCATGTCCATGGTCACCGCGCTCAGGTCGAGGACGACTGGCTCGAGCACTTGCTTGCGCCCGAAGGCGAGGAGCTGGCGCGTCAGGTCCGCGGCGCGGCCGGCGGTGCGCTGGATCAGCTCGATGCCGCGGTGCATGGAATCCTCGGGCTTCAGCTGGCGCAGCAGGATGTCGGCGCGCCCGAGGATGACGGTGAGGAGGTTGTTGAAGTCGTGGGCGACGCCGCCCGCGAGCCGGCCGATGGCATCCATCTTCTGAACCTGCTCGAGCTGACCCTGGGTCTCGGCCAGCTCGTCGTAGGCGCGGCGGGACTCGAGCAGCAATCGGCGGTTCTCGACCGCGATCGCCGCGTGGGAGGCGAAGGCGGTGGCGATGGCCATGTCCTCGGCTGAGAATCCCTCCTCGCGCTTGGTCTGGAAGGTGAGGACGCCGACCACCCGGTCTCCGATCTTGGCGGGTACCCCCAGGAACCCACGGGCGCCGAAGCGACGCACCTCCTTCGCGTCCTCGGGGAGCATGCGGGGATCGTCGGCGGGATCCCGCACCAGGAGCGGACGTCCGGAGGCGGCCACGGTGCCGGCCAGGCCACTGCCGATCTTGAGACTCGGCGTCACCATCAAGTCACTGCTCTCCAGTGTTCCGGCCATGGCCAGCTCGTCGCCGTCCACGAGGCGGAAGCCCACCCAGTCGGTGTTGACGAGCCGCCCGCACGCCTCTGCGATGCGCCCGATGAGGGAGTCGAGCTCCTGCATCCGGGACAGGTCGCCGCTGATCGCGACGAGGCTTTCCAGCCGGGCCTCACGGGTGCGGGCCTCGTGGAGCGCCTGCTCGAGGCTGGCCGCCATCGAGTTGAAGGCGCGCACGGTGGGGGCCATCTCGCTGAGCCTGGTCTCCCGCATCCGGGCGGTGAGGTCTCCGCTGCCGAGCCGAGCCGCGCTCTCGGCGAGGGCGCGCACCGGCCGCAGGCCGACGAGCAGGATCACGTGGGTGAGGCCGAGGAGGGTCACCAGGAGCACGCCGGTGACCGCGATCATGGTGCGAATCTCGGCCCAGAGGTCGCTTTCCAGGCTCTGCACGGACGGAGTCACCGCGAGCACGCCGTAGACGACGGGCGGCGCCGCGATCGCGACCCGGTGCTCCTCGAGCGTCACGGGAACCAGGTGCTTGACCCAGCGCGGGGCCCCGGATTGCTTCAGGTTGTCGGGAGAGGCATCGAGGATGAGCCGGCGGCCGTCGCTCTCGTACAGGGCCACGCGGCTCCACACCGATTCCGCGTTCAGGCTTCGCAGCATCTGCTCGGCGCGCGCCAGGTCGCCGACCACGAGCGCGTCGAGGAGCAGAGGAGCCGCCGCCGTTCCGAGGCGCTCCGTTTGCTCGCTGAGCCTCATCCGGGCTGCCGTGCTGCGATCGCTCAGGTTTACGGCGAGGCCGCCCAGCGTGACGGCGACGATCGCGACGCTCGAGACGCCCAGCAGGAGCGCGCGGAGGCTTGATTTCACTGACCGACGAGACGGTAGATGCGCCGGACGCCGTCGTAGTCACGGTCGGTGGCCGCCTCGAACCCCTTGGACTTGGCGAGGGTGAGGATGGAGGCCGCCGCGGTGTCGCTGCTCATTCCGAGCAGGGCGCGGCGCACGCGCTCCACGGTGGCGGCGGGCACGCGCGGGTGCGCGATCACCGCCAGGTCGGGGAAGCCCTCGGACACGTAGATCTCGCGGAACTGCACGTGCTCGCGCTCCGCGTACTGGCCGAGGAAGCGGGAGTTGACCGCGCCCGCCTCGACGCGCCTGGCCTTGAGCTGCGCCAGCGTGCCTTCCTGGTTGCCACCGAAGACCTCCTCCACGCGAACGCCCGCCCGCTTGAGCGCCACCAGCGGGACAGCGTAGGCGACGAAGGCCTCGTTGGAAGGGAAAGACACGCGCTTGCCTGCCAGCTGGTGCAGGTTCTGGATCGGGCTGTCCGCGGGTACCGCGATGACCGCCCGGATCGGCTCTCCCGCCCAGCGGGCGATCACCTTGAGGCCGAGGCTGTCGAACTCCGATTGAAAATTGTGATTGGTGAACACGAAGTCGAATTCGCCGCGGGCCATCATCGCGTCGGTGTCCTGCACGGTGCGGCCCATCTTGAGCTGGAGCGGGACGCCGCTCACCGTGCTCGCGTAGTGGAGGATCGGGTTCCAGCGCTCCGCGGTGAGCGCCGGACTCTGCTGGTTCAGCACGCCGAACGCCAGGGGTGGCTGCTGAGCGGCGGCGGTCCATGGCTGCAGTAGCACCACCAGTCCGAGTAGGAGCTTCGTCAGGTGTCTCATGATTCTTGAGGGACCCTCCTCCTTTCCAGTCGCGTGCCAAGTACGCATTCTTGTAAGTCAGCGAAATGGCAGCCCAAAATATTGCCTCTTCGGGAAGGACTCCACAATCAGCCGAGGCGTGTCACATGAAGGACAGAATTCGTCAGGCGGGCGTCCAGAGGGTCGAGAAAGGACCGGTTTCTCGGGCCTTGGATCTTGGCCCGGCTCTTGCCAGTGTTCCTCGACAACCATGGCCAAGACCAGGACACTCGCCGGCCTCCTCGTGCTCGTGACGGTGGGCATCCTCGCGGCGCTGAAGGCTTCTTCGGGCGAAACTTCGGGATCGTGGTCCGAGCCTGTGGACATCTCCGTCACGATGAACCGGGTCGATTCGACCGAGCGCCCCGACCTGATGGTCTGTCTCGTCGACGCGGCCGGACGCGTCCAGTGCCACCACAAGGCGGGTGTCCTGGCCTGGGGCGCGAGCGCGGAGGGTCACGCGGTGTGCCCGGGCGCTGATGAGCGCATCCGACCGCGGTGCGATGGGTCGGCCTCGTGTAAGTTCGCGGGCGTGGCGGCGCCCGGCGGGTCCTTCGGGCTCCTCGTTCTACGCCTCGCGCCTCCGCTGTTCGGCGCGCCCCGCCACGACGTGCTGGACGCCGCCGTCTTCACGCGCTCGAGCGCTGATGCGCAGGCTCCGGAGAACCGGCAGATTCGAGCCTCGCTCCAGGCGCTGGCCCGGTGCATCGCGCCGTCCGGCGGCCGCATCGCCGAGCGCCGGCCGGTGCCCATCCTCGCGCGGCAGGCCTGCGAGCGCGCCACATGCCGCCTCGGCGAGTCCAGCGTGACGCTGTTGCCCGGTCTGTCGCGAACCGCTCAGCAGCCCTGATCGCCCCCGGACCTCACCGCCCGGTGTGACACCGCCTTCCTGCCGGTCTCGTGCTATACGAGAGCGTTGGACACTCTCGTCTACTCCGGGCTGGTCTTGTTTCTCGCCTACTTCGTCCGGGGCATGGCGGGTTTCGGCTCGGGTCTCATCGCTGTCCCGCTGCTGAGCTTGGTCTCGCCCGTCACCGCTGTTGTCCCGCTGGTCGTCTCGCTGGACTATCTGGGCTCGGCCAGCCAGGGGATCAAGAATCTCGGCCAGATCGCGTGGAGGGAGCAGCTCGCTCTCGTCCCGTTCATGCTCGTGGGCGTGGGACTCGGGCTCTATCTGCTCCAGGCGGTTCCGACGGCGGCGCTGGCCCGGGGGCTCGGCGCGTTCGTGATCGTCTATGCCGTGTACCAGGTGCTCCCGCTTCCCGCGCTGCGCGGCTCGCGTCTCTTCGCCATCGTGTGCGGGCTGCTGGGCGGCCTGGTCGGGACGCTGTTCGGCAGCGGGGGCCCCTTCTATGTCATCTACCTGAGCCTGCGAAATCTCGAGAAGACCACGTTCCGGGCGACCTTCGCCTCGAACTTCCTCATCGACGGCGGCATCCGGCTCGTCGCCTACGCCATCCTGGGCCTGTTCCGCTGGGAGACGCTGGTGTCCATGGCCGGCGCGCTTCCGATCGTGGCGGCCGGGTTGTTCCTGGGCGGGCGCATGCAAGCCCGCTTCTCGCAGCGCGTCTTCGTCTGGGTCATCAGCGCGTTGCTCATCGCCAGCGGCGCGGGCCTGCTCTTCAAGGGCTGAGGCCGTCAGCGACAGGCCTCTCGCTCGGTGCCGTCGGCCGGCACGTCCCTCCACAGCGCTCCGTTGCGGATGACGCGTCCGAAGCGGCGTGCCTCGTACATGACGCCGCCCGCCGTGATCGCCCCTGCCGCATCGATCGGACAACCGGCGACGGCGAGCGCGCGGGCCGTCCAGGTGTTGGAGTTGTTCAGGAGGCGGTACTCGCCGGTGGCCCGGTAGAAGGCGCCGTGGCCGTAGATGCCGGGCCCCACCGCGACGGGGCGGCCCGAGGCGTCCAAGACATAGGTCGCGTGGATGAAGCGGGCCAGATCCTCGAGGCCCCGGCGTGACAGCGTGACCTCGATGATCTTCGACATGCCGAAGAACTCGGGAGGTCCCGCGTCGAATGCGGCGACGTGGAGCACGCTCCCTCTCGAGCGGAACGTCGCCTTCAGCGCGAGCCCAACGGAGCCGTGGGCGGTTGGGTAGTAATTGGCGTCTCCCCAGCCGACCTCGAGGTACCGGAAGCCGCTGAACTCCGCGCTCTCCGGCCAGATCGTCGGTGGGACGTTCCCCTGCTCCACGGCGATCCCGACGTGCCAGCCGTGGCTGACCAGATAGACGAAGGGTCCGGATCGGGGAGTGTGCGCCGGCGTGACGGGCGGCAGCGGCGCACACGCGGCGACGAGGGTGATCAGGAGTGGGCCGGTCAGACCCTTCACGATCTACCAGGCACCTCAGGGTCAAACTGCGGTGTAGCCGCCGTCGATGAGCAGGTCGCTGCCTGTCATGAAGGCCGAGGCATCGCTCGCGAGATAGACGGCGGCGCGGGCGATCTCCTCGGGCAGACCGAGCCGACCGAGCAGATGCTTCGGCCCCATCATCTTGCGCGCCTCGTCCATGTCCTTCCACCGCCGGAGCATGCGTCGTGTCTCGATGGCGCCCGGCGAGATCGTGTTGGCCCGGATGCCTTGCCCCGCGTGGTCGGCCGCGAGCACCTTCGCGAGCTGGATCAGGGCGCCCTTGCTCGCGCAGTACGCCGGGCGCCCGGGTGAGGCGACGCGGCCGAGCTGCGACGCGATGAGGATCACGCTTCCGCCGCCGCGCGCGATCATCGCGGGGATCGCCGCCTTGGCCATCAGGAACGCGCCCGTGAGATTGACGCGGATCACGCGATCCCAGGCCGCCTCGTCCATCTCCAGCACGGTGGCGGTACGGTCGCTGTCGGCGGCGCCGTAGAGCAGGACGGCGAGATTGCCGAAGCGCTCGACGGTGGCGGCGATGGCGGCGCGGCAGCTGGCGCTGTCCGTCACGTCGAGAGACACGGGCAGGGCGTGCCCGCCGCCCTTCTCGATCTCGGCCGCGGTGGCCTTGGCCCCCGGCTCCTCGATGTCGGCGCAGGTCACGTGGGCGCCGGCCGCCGCGAACGCGAGGGCGGTCGCGCGCCCGATCCCGTTGGCCGCGCCGACGACGATGGCCGTCTTCCCCTCGAGGGTGAACGCCGGGTCCATCATCGCGACCTCCTGATCCGCAAAATCATGGCGGTGTCTCCACTACCTCGGCTTTCACGGCGTAGGCGGGATGAGGGGCATGACGGCAAGATCCTGCCAGACGGCAAGGGACAGATCAAATTGAGCCTCGGAGCGCCTGCGCCTCATGCGCTGTGCCCGCGCTGTTCTTTCTCGCAGCGTGTGCGACAAGCCGAGGCGCGTGCAGCTCGATAGCTCGGGGCAAGCGTGGGGCGAGTGGCCCATTGTTTACCTCTGGCCCGAAGATCACCCGGTCTTCGGGATGAGGCGGAAGCCGCCCGGGATGTCCTGCACCTCCCATCCCATCCCCTCGATCTGCCCGCGCAGGCGATCGGCCTCGGCGTAGTCCCGGCGCGCCCGCGCCGCTTGACGCTCCTCGGCGAGCCGGCGGGCCTCAGGC
>Ga0209801_1002069_pt1 | contig 11990 bp, 10 predicted proteins | sample GraSoiAngelo_127_FD_185884 | JGI IMG/M metagenome (GOLD analysis project Ga0209801, IMG submission 185884) | Grasslands soil microbial communities from the Angelo Coastal Reserve, California, USA - 14_0927_09_40cm (SPAdes) (version 2) | ecosystem: Environmental > Terrestrial > Soil > Grasslands ... | reverse complement strand
TCGACCAGCCGCATGGTGACGGGATTGATCACGCCGTCGATGTGGATGAGCGACACGGGCGTGGGCTCGGCCGCCACCGGAGCGGCCGCGATCAGCGAGAGGACGAGACCGGCGAGTGCGCCGGCCACGCGCCTCATCGCCGGAGGGCCATCACGCTGACCAGCTCGAACATGAGGTTGGCGGCCATCAGCGCCGTCACCTGCCCCGGGCCGTCCCACTGGGGCGCCACCTCCACCACGTCGGCGCCGATGATGTTGAGCTCGGCCAGCGCGCGCACGAGCACGAGCGCCTCGTAGGACGTCAGCCCGCCGACCTCGGGTGTTCCGGTGCCCGGCGCGAACGCGGGATCGACGGCGTCGATGTCGAACGAGCAGTAGACGGGGCCGCCGCCGAGGCGACGGAAGCGTTCGGCCACCCACGCCGTTCCCTGCTCCTTCACGGCCTCGATGCGGACGACTTCGATGCCGTGCTGATCGTGAAAGGCGAAGTCCTCGGGGCCGTAGAGCGGCCCGCGGATGCCGACCTGGATCATCCGCCTCGGATCAATCAGTCCTTCTTCGACCCCGCGGCGGAACGGCGTGCCGTGGAAGAACTTGCTCCCGAAGTATTCGTCCCACGTGTCGGGGTGGGCGTCGAAGTGGACGATGCCGAGCGGGCCGTGGCGGCGCGCGACCGAGCGGAGAATCGGCAGCGTCACCGAGTGATCACCACCGACGCAGAGGGGCATCGCGCCGGCGGCGACGACCTCGTCCATCTTGGCCGTGATGGCCTCGAACGTCCGCTCGATCGAGATCGGCACGACGTCGATGTCACCGCAATCCGCCACGCGGAGCCGCTGGAAGGGATGGACCTTGAGGACGGGGTTCCACGTCCGGATCAGCGACGACTGCTCGCGGACGGCGCGAGGGCCGAAGCGGGCGCCCGGCCGATACGACGTGCCGCCGTCGTACGGCACGCCGATGAGCGCCACGTCGAGCCCCGCCGGCGAGCTCGCCGCGGGCAACAGCATGAAGGTCGCGATCTGGCCGAAGCGTGGTGACAGGAACGGATTCCGCGGCTCGAGCTGCATCTAGAGCGCGGAGGAGAGCCCGGCCACCGCCGTGGCCAGCCGGTCGATGTCCTCCGGGGAGTTGAACACGGAGAAGCTGGCGCGTGAGGTGCCCGTGACGCCCAGGCAGCGCATCAGGGGCTGGGCGCAATGGTGCCCCGCTCGCACGGCGATGCCTTCGGCGTCGAGCAGCGCGGCGACGTCGTGAGGATGGAGCCCGGCCACGCTGAAGGCCACCACGGCGCCGCGCGGCTCGGGCCGCCGCGGCCCGTAGACGGTGACGCCAGGCACCGCGGACAGCGCGTCGACACACCGGGTCGCCAGCTCGCGGCCGTGCTCCTGAATCCGCTCCATGCCAAGCTTTTCGAGGTACTCGATGGCCGCGGTCAGCCCGACCGCCTCCGCGATGGGAGGTGTGCCCGGCTCGAACCGCCACGGGAGATCGTTCCACTGAGCGCGGTCGATCCAGACCTCCTTGATCATCTCGCCGCCCCCGCGCGTCGGCTCGAGCCGCTCGAGGACCTCGCGATGGCCCCACAGCACACCGATCCCCGTGGGACCGAGGATCTTGTGGGCCGAGAAGACGTAGAAGTCGCAGTCGAGCGCCGGCATGTCGAGCGGCATGTGCGGAGCCGCCTGAGCGCCGTCGACCACCGTCAACGCGCCGGCGGCGCGAGCCAGCCGGGAGATCTCTGCGACGGGCGTGATCGTTCCGAGCACGTTCGAGACGTGAGTGAAGGCGACCACGCGCGTCCGCTCGCCCAGCAGCCGCCGGAACGCGGCGAGGTCGAGCAGGCCGTCGCCGGTGACCGGAATCGCCCGCACCGTCGCTCCGGCCAGGCGGGCGGCCATCTGCCACGGAATCACGTTGGAGTGGTGCTCCATCTCGGTGATGAGCATCTCGTCGCCCCGCCGCAGCGTGTGAGCGAGGGCGTCGGCGATGAGATTCAGGCCGTCGGTGGTCCCGCGCGTGAAGACGACTTCCTCACGGGCGGTGGCCCCGATGAAGCGCTGGACGCGATCGCGCGCGATCTCGTAGAGCTCGGTCGCTTCCTCGCCGAGCGTGTGGATGGAGCGATGCACGTTGGCGTGGCTGCGCTCGTAGTAGCGCGTCATCGCTTCGAGCACGGACCGCGGCTTCTGGCTGGACGCGGCCGAGTCCAGGTACAGCAGCGGCCGGCCGTTGACGATCCGCTCGAGGATCGGGAAATCCGGGCGCGTGATCTCGTCCAGTCTCACGAGGTCCCTCCGAGCGCGGCGCCGAGCACGGTGAGCGGCAGCGTGACGCAGCGCATGCGGGTCGGCCGGATGTCGGCGTGCAGGACGTCGAGCACGTCGGCCACGCCGAGCGCCGTGGCCTCGGCGCGCCGGCGACCTTCCACCAGCTCGGCCACGACGTCGGCGGACGCGGTGCAGATGGCGCACGAGTCTCCGACGAATCGCGCCGCGGTGATCCGGCCGTCGCCGAGCTGCAGCATCATGCGGACGCGATCTCCACAGAGCGGGTTGACGTCTTCGGCGACCGCCGTCGCGCCGGGCAGGTCGCCCCGGCGCTGGGGATTCCGCCAGCGGGCGCGGATCACGTCGCTATAGAGCGCGGGCCTCACCGTCGCCCTTATTTCGGTCATTTCACCGCTCACCTCGCCGCGCTCGTCATCTTCCGAACCATTTCACCGCTCGCCTCGCTGCCCGAGCGCAGCTCACCTCGCACGGCCACGGCAACTCGGGCGCGGCTCGGCTCGCACATCCCGGTCATTTCACCGCTCACCTCGCCGCGCTCGTCATCTTCCGAACCATTTCACCGCTCGCCTCGCTGCCCGAGCGCAGCTCACCTCGCACGGCCACGGCAACTCGGGCGCGGCTCGGCTCGCACATCATTCGAGCTCTCCGCGCGCGGCGCTGGCCTTGTACGGCGGGAAGCGCGACGCCGAGTCACGCGAGAGCAAACCGCCGTGACCGAGATCGGCGACCTCGCGGTTGCCGACGCGCTCGCCCGTCAGGATCCGCGGGAACACGAGGTCGAACGTCGTCGCCTGAGAGAACATGCCGCAGGTCGGCATGCCGAGGACCGACAGGCCGTCCCAGCGCGCGACCCACAGCAGGCTGCCGGGATGGGCCGGCGCGCCGTGACGCTCCATCCGCGCTCCGAGGAGCTCCAATCCGCCGAACACGGGATCGAGAGGATCGAGCGCGCTGGCGCCCGCGACGATGAGCACGTCGGCGCCGCCTCGACGCAGCGCCTCGAGCTCCTCGGCGACGGATCGCGAGCTGGCGCCGGCGTACCGCACCGGCAGCAGACGACTCCCGAACCAGTCGATCTTCTGGCCGAGCGCCGCCTCGAAGCGCGCGCGCTGCTTGGGCTCGAGCTTCTCACGCGCGACGGCACCGATGGTCAGCGTCCGGAACGCGCGGACGGCGAGGACGCCGCCGGCGGCGCGTGCCGCCTTCTCGACGGTCGCCATGGTCTGCTCGGCGATGACCAGCGGCGTCACCTTGGCCTTGGCCACGGTCTCGCCGGGCTCGACGGGTTGGCCATGGAAGAGCGTGAAGACCGCGATGCCTTCGTGAGCATTGATCTCGGCCAGCGCCGATGCTGCGATCGCGAGCAGGCCGCGCCGGGTCGACGCCAGCGTCCACTGCCCGCCCGTGTAGGCCTTCACCTCGACGCCGTCGCCCACCACGGCACGCGCCAGGCGTGCTCCAGCGTCTTCCTCGTGGAGATCGCCCGGCTCGATGGCCAGCACGTGCAGCTCGTCCCACGGCGCCGCCAGCACGCTCCGCGCGGTCGCCTCGTCGAGCTGGGCGCCCTTGCCGCCCACGACCTTGCCCTCGGCGTCGCGCACGTCGTAGCAGAGCACGGTGCCGGTGAGCCCTTCGACCGTGGCATCCGCACGCCGTTGGGCCAGGGCCTTCATCGCGCCTTCACCTTGGCGGAGAGCGGCTGACCGGTCCCGCCGGCTCGCGCGGCCTGGATCTCGGCCAGGATGGCGAGCGCGATCTCCGGCGCGCTGCGAGCGCCGAGATCGAGCCCGATGGGCACGCGCACGCGCTTGAGCTGGGCGTCACCCACGCCTTCGTCGGCGAGGAACTTGAGGATGGTGGCGCCGCGGCGCGCCGAGCCGAGCATGCCGATGTAGCCGATGTCGGTTCCCAGGGCGTGGCGCAGCACCGGGAGGTCGTACTTGTAGTCGTGAGCGACGAGGACGAGCGCGGCCGACGGCGTCAGCGCGTACTCGCGAATCATCTCCGACGGGATGCCGATGCGGAGCTCGTCGACGTCGGCGAAGCGCTCGCGAGTGGCGAAGCGCGGCCGCCCGTCCATGACCACCGTGTGGTAGCCGAGCGTCCGCGCCAGCGTCGTGAGCGGCATCGCGACGTGACTGGCGCCCACGACGAGGAGCAGTGCGGGCGGCGCGATGACCTCCAGGAACGCGCGCACGCCCTCGAGCACGAGCGTGCGCGAGAGGCCGGCGGCCATCGCGTCCCGCGCTTCGGCGCCGAAGCGCTCGTCGAGGAACGCCTCGCCCAGCGTGCCCTCGCTCGTGCCGTCATCGAGCAGGAGGAGCTTGGCGCCGGTATCGAGCCGCGTGACGATCGCCGCGTGTCCGCCGCGGGCGGCGTGCTCGCGCACCTTCACGTAGAGCTCGGGCGTCAGCGGCTCGACGAAGACCTCGATGGTCCCGCCACACGTCAGCCCGATCTCCCACGCTTCCTCGTCACCGAGGTTCAGCTCGAGCAAGCGCGGGCGATTCTTGTCGAGCACGTCGGCGGTCTCTTCGATGACCTGGGCGTCGACGCAGCCTCCGATCGTCACCGAGCCGAGGACGCCACCGCCCTCGCCGACGAGCATCTTGGCGCCTTCTTTTCGTGGAGTGGTGCCGCGGGTGTTGACGAGCGTGGCGACGGCGACGCGACCGGGAGCGCGACCTAATTGATCAATATGTTCGAAGATTTCGGGCATGGCAGGACAATCATACGCTGCCGAAAAGGAAAACGAAACGGGCGTGCCGACGGCTACGCGGCGCGCTTGATCGGTGCGGGTTCTTCGCGGCGAATCGGCGCGGCGCCCGGACGGGCCGGAGTCTCGGAGACGGCGACCTGCTCGTCACGCGAGCGCGTGCGGTGCGATCCGAACCGGCCGAGACTCAGGAGCGCGATGCCGGTCAGGAAGAGGACGACCGGCTCGCTGGTCGTGAAGTTGTAGGGCAGCAGCTCGAACAGGCGGGCCTGGGCCGGTATCGGTGCGTGGACGACGGCCACGAGCAGCAGAATCACGGGTGTCACGATCTTACGCATCCGACCCAAGGCCTCTCCTCTCGCCAGCACTTTGAAGTGGTTGCAAGGCCGGCGCCATGCGCCGGGCGAGGAGAAATCAGGCGAACCCGCCGGGGCCTTCTGCAACCGCTTGCAGAACTCCCGCAGCCTGGCCGTCGGGCTGTGGAGCGGACTGCGAAAGTCGGTGATCGCGTTACAGCGTCAAGCGGGCCGCGAGATCGCGCAGGGAGGCAAGATTGTGCGCAGCGGCAAAATCGTCGACGAGGGGCAGCGCCGCGGCCATGCCCCGGGTGAGCGGCTCGTACGAGGGATTGCCGAGCAAGGGATTCAGCCAGATCACGCGCCCGGCGCGGCGCTTGATGCGCAGGAGCTCGCCGGCCAGGAGGTCGGGCTCGCCCGTGTCCCAGCCGTCGGAGAGCACGATCACGATCGTCCGGCGATCGACCACGCGCGACCACTCGCGGTTGAACTGTGCAAGAGATTCTCCGATCCGCGTCCCTCCCGACCAGTCGCGCACGTCGGTGAGTCGTCGCAGCACCTGCCGGTATGAACGTCCTTTCAGATGGTCGGACACCCTCGTCAGCCGCGTCGAGAATGTAAAGGTCTCCACTCGTTCAAAGACATTCTGGAGCGCGAAGAGGAACTGGAGGAGAAAACGGCTGTAGAGGTCCATCGAGCCCGACACGTCGCACAGGAGCACCAACCGCACCTTGCGCCGCTTGCGCCGGCGGAACTTCAGGTCGATGAGGTCGCCGCGGCTCAGGTTGGCGCGCAGCGTCCGCCGCAGGTCGACGCGCCCGCGCCGGGCGACCGGCCGCCGGCGACGGCTGAGCCGCCGGGCCAGTCGCCGGGCAATCTGCACGGTGAGCCGATAGACTTCGTCGAGCTGGTCCGGCGTGAACGTCGAGAAGTCACGCCCGGTCAGGGCTTCCTGGTCCGACACGGCGGGAACGCCGAGCGGCTCGTCGCTCTCCGACTCTTCCTCGGTTCCCCACGTCTCGAGCGCGAGTGCTTCGCGCTTCTGGGTGCTCGCGCTCGGCGCCGCATCGTCCTCGCCTTCCCGGGTTGGCTGCACCAACCCGGGCAGGCCGGCCTCCGCCTCGCTCGGTTGACGCCAGAACGTGTCGAAGCAGCGCGCCGAGCGGCTCGTCGCTCTCCGACTCTTCCTCGGTTCCCCACGTCTCGAGCGCGAGTGCTTCGCGCTTCTGGGTGCTCGCGCTCGGCGCCGCATCGTCCTCGCCTTCCCGGGTTGGCTGCACCAGCCCGGGCAGGCCGGCCTCCGCCTCGCTCTGTTGACGCCAGAACGTGTCGAAGCAGCGGTCGAATGCGGGCACTTCCTCGGGCCGGCCGATGAACACCGTGCGCAGCCCGAGCCGCAGCTCGTCGCGATCACCGACGTCGAGGACCTCGAGCGCTCGCACGCCGTCGGTGGTCTGGCTGAGCGTGACGGGAAGGCCTTCCCGTCTGAGGAGCGCGGAGAAGCGGATCATCGCGCTCCCGAGGTCGCGCGACGGCACGGTTACGGCTGGGCGGGGACGAACGGGGTCAGGCCGGAGCGCGCCACTTCAGCCCGGAAACGCTTGATGTCCTCGGCGTCCTTGAGCACGCAGCCGAGCGTCTCGCTGACGAGCGCCTCGTCGAGGTGGTCGGCGTGCAGCGCCGCCAGCGCCTGCGCCCAGTCGAGCGTCTCGGCCACGCCGGGCACCTTGCTGAGCCGCATGCGGCGCAGCGCTTCCATGAAGCGCGTGACCTCGGCGGCCAGACGGCGGTTGATCCCCGGAACCTTGAGGCTGACGATCCGCACTTCCTTCTCGAACGCGGGATAGTCGATCCAGAGGTAGAGGCAGCGGCGGCGGAGCGCGTCCGACAGCTCGCGCGTGCGGTTCGAGGTCAGGATCACGTGCGGCGGATGGGTCGCCTTGATCGTGCCGATCTCGGGGATCGTCACCTGCCACTCCGCGAACACTTCCAGCATGAAGGCCTCGAACTCCTCGTCCGACCGGTCCACCTCGTCGATGAGCAGGACCGGCGACTGGCCTTCCTGGCTGATGGCCTGGAGCAACGGGCGTCGCAGGAGAAAGGGCTCGGAGAAGATCTCGTGCTCCTGCTCGCTGACGGAGCGGCCCGGCGCAGTCTCGGCCAGCTTGATGTGCAGGAGCTGCTTCTGATAGTTCCACTCGTAGAGCGCGGTGGAGGCGTCGAGGCCCTCGTAGCACTGGAGTCGGATCAGGTTCGTGCCGAGGACCCGCGACATCACCTTGGCGACTTCCGTCTTGCCGACGCCGGCGTGGCCCTCGATCAGCAGCGGTTTCCGGAGCGACAGGGCGAGGTGAACGGAAGTGGCGACGGGGGCGTCGGTGACGTACTCGGCCGCCTCCATCATTTTCTGGATCTTCTCGATCTCGGGGCGCACGGACGCCTATTCTACATGAAGCCGCGCGTAATCCTCGGGGGTGTCCACGTCGGCCGGCATCGGCGCGTCGATCGTGACGAGCTCCACCCGCTCGCGGCGTGCCTGCACGATGGACTTCGCCCCGCTGTCGCCGGAGAGCGCGCGCAACTCGGCGAAGACGTCGGCGGAAAAGAGCACCGGCGTCCCCTGCGTGCCGTGATAGACGGGCGCCACGATGGGCTTGCCCGTCCGCCTCCACGCGTCCAGCAGCGCCGGCACGACCGTCGAGGGCACGCGCGGCTGGTCGCCGAGCGCGACGAGCGCCGCGCTCGTCCAGGGCATCAGCGCGGCGACGCCGATGGCGATCGACGAGCCCTGGCCGTCCTGGGGCCGCGGATTGGTCGCGAAGCGCGTGTCGATGCCGGCGAGCGCCTCGCGCACGCCGGTGTCGTCACGACCGGTGACGACGACGAGGTCTTCGACGTGAGGCCGGAGGGCTTCAACGCTGAGACGCACGATCGGTGCGCCGCGCACCGCCAGCAGCAGCTTCTGGCGGCCCATCCGCCTGGCAAAGCCCGCCGCCAGCACGATCCCGGCGATCAGCGCGAGGGCTCCCGGCTCTCCTGCGAACGGCTCTCCTGCGAACGCGCGGCGGTGCCGCTCTCGCCGGCGTCGAGATCGCACGGCTGCTGCGCGATCTTGTAGCGCAAGCGCCGGCGGATCATCCAGCGGACGGCCAGCAGATCGACGAAGGCCCGTAGCGCGCGGTTTCTCACGCCGAACTTCGACGCGCCGAACCGCCGGTGACGATGACTCACGGGAATCTCGACGACGCGGAACCCGGCGATCTTCATCAGTGTCGGCACGAACCGGTGCATGCCGGCGTACGGGGGAATGGCGGCCACGCACTCACGGCGCATGGCCCGGAAGCTGCTCGCGCTGTCCGCCACGGGATCGTGGGTCAGCCGCGTCCGCACGCGGTTGGCGAGCGTCGAGGAGATGCGCCGGAGCCACCGATCGCGCCGGATCTGCCGCCATCCCACCACGACGTCGGCGCTGTCCAGACGCGCCAGCAGGAGTGGGATGTCGCGGGGATCGTTCTGCAGGTCGCTGTCCATCGACACCACGACCCGGCCGCGAGCCGCCTGGAATCCGGCATAGAACGCCGCGCTGAGGCCGGCGTTGGCCTCGAAGCGGATGAAGCGGATCCGCGGATCGGTCTTGGCGAGGCCCTCCACGATGTCGGCGCTGCCGTCGGTGGATCCGTCGTCGACGAAGATGACCTCGGCGGACGTGGTGACCCGAGGCAGCACCGCCGCCAGCTCATCCCAGAGGATCGGAATGTTGTCGGCCTCGTTGTAGACGGGCAGCACCACCGAGAGCTCGACGGCGGCGCGCGTCACCGGCGCTCTCCCGGGCTGGCGACGACCACGGCTTTACCGGCGAAGCTCGTCCGGTCCCAGACCGACCACGGCCGGCCCGTCGTGTCGTTGACGACTCGCCACCACCGCTCGTCGGCGACGAGATGAACCGGCCCGCCGTCCTGGAGGGACTCCTCGACCTCCATCGGATGCCGCACGGCCCGGGCGCTGCGGTGCGAGTAGAACTCGACCGGAAGCGCCCCGACTCCGAGCGTCACCAGCCGGGCCTCGGGCGCGAGCTTGGTCGCCAGTCGCTGCGAGAAGCTCTTCACGTCGAAGCTCCGGTTGAAGGCCGGCACGAAGATGCTGGTCTCGTACGCCAGGATCAGCGCCATCGGCGCGCACACGGCCGCGAACGCCAGGAGCGGTCGCCCCATCTGCGCGGTGACGATCGTGATGACCGCCGTCGCCAGCAGCAATCCCACGAGGACGAGCTTCCCGCCGAACGTGGCTGGAATCAACACGGCCTGTTCCAGGCGGACCGGGGGCGGAAGCTGCACGACGAGCGACATCGCGATCGCGAGCACCGCCCACGCCCATCCGTGCTTGCGCAACGAGCTCGGTGCCGGCCGCCGGGCCCACTGGTCCCACAACCAGCCGATCATGATCGCGAGAACGGGATAGGTCGGGAGCAGATATCGCTCCCGCTTGTGCGGCAAGATCGTGATGACGACGGCGTAGACGACCACCCAGATGAGGAGAAAGCGGAACCGCCGACGGACGTCCTCGTCCTCGGCGCTCCACCATCCGTGGCGCACGGCGGACGGCAGGAACAGCGTCCAGGGCAGGAACCCGACGCCGATGGGACCGACGACGAAGAACAGCTCGGAGAACCGGTCCCAGGGCTGAAGCCGCGGCGCGAGGTAGTCGCCGAGCAGCACACTCTGCACGTAGCTCTCGTCGCGCTGGAGCGCGAACGCGAGCGCCCACGGGGCCGAGACGAGCGCAACGATGGCGACACCCATGAGGGGCCGGAGCCTCCCAAGGCCGCGCCAGCCATGCTCCATGACCAGGAACACGGCGCAGGGCAAGAGCGGCATGAGGCCGGCCGGGCCCTTCGCCGAGTAGCCGAGGCCAAGGCACAGCCAGAAGAGCGCCATCGGCAACCGGCGGCCCGCACCGTCCGCGGCTCCCGCCCAGAACGCGACGAGGCTCACGACGATGAAGAAGGTCACCATCATGTCGGCCAGGGCGAGCCGGGCGTGCCAGTAGTAGCCCCAGGTGGTCGCGAGGATCAGCGCGCCGAGCAGCCCCGTCCCGGCATTGAACATCCGCCGGCCGAGGAGCAACGTGGCCCCGACGCCGGCGATACCGCTCAGGGCAGCGGGCAGGACCGCGGTCAGCTCGGTCACGTCGCGACGGGCCAGCGAGAACGCGGCGATCGACCAGATGAAGAGCGGCGACTTTTCCATGTGGACGTCATCGCCGATCCGCGGCACGAGCCAGTCGCCCGTCTCGACCATGTTGCGCGCCAGCAGCGCATACCGCGCCTCGTCCCCGCTGTAGAGGATCCGCTGGCCGATGCCGGGCAGGAAAAGCAGAGCCGCCACGGCGAGCGGCGCGAGTACAATGAAACCCCGGCGGTGATCCAGCGTGTGGTTTCGGCTCGGCTCGTTCGTCACGAGGGGTCCTCGGGGCCTCATACTATGCGACTCTTGCTCGCCGTGATGCTCGGAAATCGGCGTGTGCGGGCTTAGCGGCTTCGTCGCGCCCGACCATCGGCGGGCCGATCCGGCCATCGTCCGCCGGATGACGGCGACGCTGCGTCATCGCGGCCCCGACGACGAAGGATATTACGTCGACGGTCAGGTGGCGCTCGGCCACCGGCGCCTGCAGATCATCGATCTCACCACCGGGCATCAGCCGATTGCCAACGAGACGGGCACGGTTCATGCCATCCTCAACGGCGAGATCTACAACTACCGCCGCCTGGCGGAGCAGCTCCGCGCGCGGGGCCATCGGTTCACCACCAGCTCCGACACCGAGGTGATCGTCCACGCCTGGGAAGAGTTCGGCGAGGACTGTCTGGCGGAGTTCGACGGCATGTTCGCGTTCGTGATCTGGGACGCCGAGCGGCAGACGCTGTTCGCGGCTCGGGACCGGATGGGCGAGAAGCCCTTCTACTACGCGGAGCGCAACGGCTGGTTCGTCTTCGGCTCCGAGCTGCGGGCGCTGCTCGCGCACCCGGAGATCCGCCGCGACCTCGACCTGCGCAGCGTGGCCCGCTACCTCGGCAACGGCTACGTGCCCGATCCTCACACGATCCTGGCCGGCGTGCAGAAGCTGCCGCCCGGTCATTTCCTCCACCTCACCGCGGGCAAGGTCCGGGTCGGCCGTTACTGGGATCTCCCCTTCACCGTCGGCGAGCCACGGCCGACGAGCGAGGCCGGGTGGTCGCAGGCGCTCTGGGACTCGCTGTGCACCTCGGTGAAGAACCGCCTCGTCAGCGACGTGCCCGTCGGCATCTTCCTGAGCGGCGGCCTCGATTCGAGCGCGACGACCGCCGCGGCCGTGACGGTGGCGCCCGGCCAGAAGTTCAAGACCTTCTCCATCGGCTTCGAGGAGACAACCTACAACGAGGAGCCCTACGCTCGCGCGGTGGCCGAGCGGCTCGGGACCGAGCATCGCCAGTTCACGTTCACGTCCGGCGACGCCGCCGCGCTGTTCCCGCGACTGGGCGAGCTGCTCGACGAGCCCCTCGCCGATCCTGCCTTCTTGCCGACCGTCCATCTCGCGAGGCACATCCGGGAATGGGTCACGGTCGCGCTCAGCGGTGATGGCGGCGACGAGCTGCTCTGCGGCTACCCCACGTTCCTCGCCGTGAAGCCGATGCAGTGGGTCAACCGCCTGCCCG
>Ga0209801_1002064_pt1 | contig 11998 bp, 6 predicted proteins | sample GraSoiAngelo_127_FD_185884 | JGI IMG/M metagenome (GOLD analysis project Ga0209801, IMG submission 185884) | Grasslands soil microbial communities from the Angelo Coastal Reserve, California, USA - 14_0927_09_40cm (SPAdes) (version 2) | ecosystem: Environmental > Terrestrial > Soil > Grasslands ... | reverse complement strand
GGGTGGTCCACAGTTGGCCGCCATGCGCCTCGATGATCGAGCGGCTGATCGATAACCCCATGCCCATCCCGCCGGGCTTGGTCGTGAAGAAGGCGCTGAACACGTGATCCAGGTGGTTCGCGGCGATGCCGATGCCGGTGTCCTGCACGGCCACACTGACGTGATCGTCGTCGTCCGGCTCGGATCGGATGATCAGCCTCCGCGGCCGGCCGGTCACCGTCCCCATCGCCTCGACCGCGTTCATCACGAGGTTGAGCAAAACCTGCTGCAGCTGGATCCGGTCGCCCAGCACCGGGGGCAGCTTCGAGGCGAGGTCCAGCATCAGCGAGATTTCCTGATGACGCAGCTCGGCCCGCACGAGCGGCACGACGTCGCGAACGACGTCGTTGAGGTCTACCGCATCCTTGCGTGGCGCACCCTTACTTGCCAGTTGGCGGATCCGCTGAATCACCTCCCCCGCCCGGTGGCCGTCTCGCACGATGGCGTCAAGCGCCCCCCTCACGCTCTCGAGGTCGGGATGCGCGGCGGCGAGCCAGTTCAGGGAGGCGTTGGCATCGGCGACGATGGCCGCGAGCGGCTGGTTCACCTCGTGGGCGATGGACGCGGTCATCTCGCCCACCATGGTAACGCGGCTGACGTGGGCGAGCTCGGCCTGGGCCTGCGCGGCCCGCTGCTCGGCGTGCTTGCGCTGGGTCACGTCGATCATGGTGATCAGCAACCGCTCGAACCCTTTCGCGGTCGGCGGGAAGGTGATGGTGAACAGGGCGGTCAGCTGGCGGCCCTCAAGATCTTGCAGGGTGATCTCCCCCTCGCGGGAGGTCCAGCCCTCGGCGATGTTGACCAGCAGGTCGACGAAGGTGGCCCGCGTTTCGGGAGTCCGGAGCTTGTCGAGCGAGGCCAACAGATCGGCCTTGCTCTTCGCGCGGAACATCTTCACCGTTTCCTCGTTGACGTCGAGGACGCGCACGAGGCGGTCAAGGCGGCGGACCACGTCCCAATGCGCGGCGAAGTACTGGCGGAAATCGCGCACGCCCTGAGCCTTCAGCTCGTCGATCATGGCTTTGGCCCCGGAGAAATCCTGCTCCCAGATCGAGACCCCGGTGGATTCGAAGATCGAGCGGTGGCGCTGCTCGCTCTCGCGCAGCCGGCGGAACATCGTCAGGCTCGTCAGGGCATCCGAAAGCCGCCGGCCGGTCGCCTGGAAGAGGACTTCCTCGCGCCGCGTCCAGACGCGCGGGTACGAGCACTGGCTGAGTCCGAACATGTACGGGAGATCACCCTTGGGGTACAGCGCCATGACGATCCGCGACTGGATGCCGAAGAGCTTCCCCTCCTCGGGCGACAGCGCATGCTCTGACTCCGGGTCGAAGCGGACGGGCCCGCTCGCCGCCCGCACGATCCGGTGCACGGTGACGCTGTCCGGGTGCAGCGGAACATCCTCGCCCACGCCGAAGCGGCCGGGAAACTCGGGTCGCGCACGGTGCATCGTGTGCCTGACGGAGGAGGCCTCCGGATCGCACGGATACACCAGCCAGGCGCGATCGCACTGGAAGATCGAGAGCGTCGCGTCGAGCACATCGCTCATCATCTGCTCGAGGTCGTTCGTCCCCTGGATCGCGCGGTTCACGTGGTCCATGCTCTCGATCATCCACCGACGCTCCTGGCGGTCCTCCTCCGCCTCCTTGTGCTCGGTGATGTCCTCGGAGGCGACCAGGACGATGGGCTCGCCGCCCGCCCGGCGCATCGCTTTGGCCGTCTCGCGCACCCACAGCACCGTGCCGTCCTTGCGCACCTTGCGGAGGTCCCAGCGGAACGGGCGGCCGAGCTGCTGCAGGCAGACAGCGACGTGCGCCTGAACGGCTTGTCGATCGGGTCCGTAGAAGACCTTCAGCATCGACTGGCCGACCAGCTCGTCGACGCTGTAGCCGAGCTGCTCGGCGCCGAATGGATTGACGGACACGACCGTGCCGGCGGCATCCACCATGAAGTACATGGTCGGGTTGTTCTCGAACACCGCCCGCCATTGCTCTTCGCTCTCCCGCAGGCGCTCGTTGCTCCGCTCGAGATCGGCTGTCCGCTCACGAACGCGCGTCTCCAGCAGCGCCCGCGCGCTCTCGAGCAAACCCTGCGCCTTTCGTCGCGCGGCGCTCACCGTGGCCATGAACAACCCGAGCAGTGTGAAGATGATGAAGCCGAGCCGCTCGGGCGGGTCGACGCGGAAGGCATAGAGCGGCGGCGCGAAGTAGTAAGCAAACGCCAGCGTGGCCAGGACCCAGGCGACGAGCGCCGGTCGCAGGCCACAGACCCAGCCCGTGATCAGGATGGCGACCAGTGACAGCTGACCGCCGACCAGCGTCACGGGTCGTAGCCACAGCGCCAGGATGACGGCGACCGTCACGCAGTGAACGGCGATGCCGTATCGGACGATGGCGGATCGCGCGACGTGACGCTGCATCAGGCACGCCCTCACTGGCAGAAGACGGCCATCACGTCGAGGCGAGCGCTGCCCGTACGGTGTCGAGCAGGACGGGAGACCGGACGGGCTTCTCCAGGAACGCGACGGCCCCGGCTTCGAGCGCTTGCCGCCGTGTCTCGTCCTCCCCGTGAGCCGTCAGGATGATGACCGGAATCCGTGAGCCGCTGGCGGCCAGGTGTCTCAGCAGATCGAGGCCGTTCATCCCGGCCATACGCACGTCGAGCACCACGCAGCCGATTTCGTCTCGATCGCCAGACTGGAGAAAGGCCTCCGCGGACTCGAACGTCTCGACGCGATAGCCGACGGACATCAGGAGGTTGCGGAGGGAACGACGCAGGGAGGAGTCGTCGTCCACAATGCCGATCACGCGCCCCTCTCGTCTAGCCATGCGCCATTGCCGGCCCTCCGTCGACGGGGTAGGCTCGACCCTGCTCCGATCCTAGGGTCCGCTGCCGATCCACGTCTACCCGACCTTCGTCTGGTCCGGACGGGCGTCAACCCTACCTTCGTCGGGTTGGGCATCGGGACCAAGATCGGAGAGGGTTCTGACGAAGGACAGGGCTGGCTTCACAGGGCCCTTGCGGTCGACCTTGCCGCGGCACAGAATCGCTGGGGCGTACGAGCCGCCGGCAGCGCGCGGCCGTGAGCACTCGGCGCGGCCGAACGCGAGAGCCGTACGAGCTCGTAAAGGCGGCCACACGACGTGCGCTCTGCCCGCGCACCGTTATGCGCGATTAGTGGAAAGCATGGTGAAGACACGGTCTGCCGCTCCGGAGGTGCAGGCCTTCACCATCTCCAGCCTGCCGCCAAGCCCGGCGCAACGGCGGCTCGCCCTCGGCGTGGTGCTGGCACTGATGGCGGCGTTCGTCGTGGCGGCGGGGCCACTGTCGACCGTCCCACTGGCGCGCATCGACGCCTTCGTCCCGATGTATGTCGCGGCGATGTTCGTGAGCGACGGGATCACCGCAGTCCTGCTGTTCGCCCAGTTCGCCATCCTGCGCTCCCACGCGCTGCTGGCGATCGCGAGCGGGTATCTCTTCACCGCGCTCATCGTAATTCCCTACGGGCTGACGTTCCCTGGCGCATTTGCGCCCGAAGGGCTACTCGGCGCCGGGCTGCAGAGCCCCCCTTGGCTCTACTTCCTGTGGCATGTCGGCTTTCCTCTGTCCGTGACCGCCTATGCGCTGCTGAAGAATGCTGATCCGTCAAAGCAACGTTGGAAGGGCACGCTTACCACGGCGAGCCTTTTGAGCCGTGGTCGTGGCCGCGGTGTGCGCAGCGACATTGCTCGTTACCGCGGGCCATGCGCTGCTGCCCAGACTGTTGCGCGATACGGTTTCCTCAGCCGGCCCGCTATACCAATATTCCGCCGCACGCACAGTGCTGGTAAACGCCGTCGTCGCGCTCATGGTGCTCTGGATCCGCCGGGGTTCGGTGCTCGATCTGTGGCTGATGGTGGTGCTGTGCGACTATGTGATCGAGATCTCTCTGTTCATGATTCCCGTGGTGGTTAACCGCTATTCCTTCGGCTGGTATGCCGGCCGGTTCTTCGGGCTCATCTCCGGGACCCTTGTCCTGTTCGTGCTGCTGTACGAGATCACGACTCTTTACGCGCGGCTGGTCAATGCGATCCTGTCCCAGCGTCGCGAGCGTGAAGCTCGCCTGATGACGGGGGACGCGGTATCGGCTTCCATCGCTCACGAGGTCAACCAGCCCCTCTCAGCGATGATTGCGAATGCCGACGCCGGACTCAACTGGCTCACTCGAGCCGTTCCCGATCTCGAGGAGGCGAAGGCTGCGTTTACCCACATCGCTGCCGATGGTCATCGTGCAGGAGCCGTCATCGCCGGCACTCGCGCAATGTTCAAGAAGGACGTCCGGGCCCGAACCACGCTCGACGTCAACGAGATCATTCGGGGTGTTCTCGCCGTGGTCCACGACGAGTTGGAGCGGCACCGGGTGTCCGTTCGAGTCGAGCTCACCGACTCTCTGCCATGGGTGAACGGGGATCGCGTACAGCTCCAGCAGGTGCTTCTGAACTTGACCACGAATGCGATCGAATCGATGGCGACCGCGGACGGGGCACGGGCGCTCGGCGTGACGTCGGAGATTCACGCCTCCGGCGGGGTGATGGTATCGGTGAAGGACACCGGGACGGGAGTGGCCCCGGAGGACGTCGACCGCATCTTCGCTCCGCTCTTCACGACCAAAAGCCACGGAATGGGGATGGGGCTCTCGATCTCGCGCTCGATCATCGAAGCTCACGACGGCCGCCTGTGGTCCGCGCCGAACGCCCCCCGCGGCAGCGTCTTTCACTTCGTCCTACCGGCCGACACCGCCATGGCGGCCGGCCGTCAGGCGGCGCGCCACGCTGGCGCGGGTCGCTGAGACGTTTGACCGATCGTTCGTTGCCTGCGTCGATAACTGGTAAGTGTCCTCGGCACAGGCGGCGGCCGCCCATGCCGAGGATCTCCGTTCAACCTAGTGAGGCCACGTCCACTGATCGACTTCGGGCTTGTCGACTCCGTATTCGTAGGCGTAGTTCTGGCAGTCGATCTGCATGTTGCGCAGCTTCTCCTTGACGTGCGCGCCGGCGACCCGCAAGCGCTCCACCCGATCGATGACGTCGATCGCGAGGCTGAACCGGTCGATCTGGTTACGAATGGCCAGATCGAGCGGCGTGTTGATGTTGCCCTTCTCTTTGTAGCCGCGTACGTGCAGGTTCTTGTGATTGGTGCGCCGGTAGGCCAGCCGATGGATCAGCCAGGGATACCCGTGGAAGTTGAAGATGATCGGCTTGTCCACGGTGAAGAGGCTGTCGAAGTCCCGGTCCGACAAGCCGTGTGGGTGCTCGCTGGACGGCGTGAGCTTCAACAGGTCGACGACGTTGATGAAGCGAATCTTGAGGTCGGGGAAGCTGTCCCGCAGCATCACGACCGCCGCGAGCGCCTCTTTGGTCGGGATGTCGCCGGCGCTGGCCATCACGACGTCCGGCTCCGAGCCCTGATCGTTGCTCGCCTGAGACCAGATGCTGAGACCCTTGGTGCAGTGTTCGATGGCCTGCTCCATGGTCAGATATTGCAGGTGCTTCTGCTTGTCCGAGACGATCACGTTAATGTAGTTGGTGCTCTTCAGGCAGTGATTGGCCACGCTGAGCAGACAATTCGCATCAGGAGGGAGGTACACGCGGCACACGTCGGGGCTCTTGTTCAACACCAGGTCGATGAACCCTGGATCCTGATGCGTGAAGCCGTTGTGGTCCTGGCGCCACACCGTGGAGGTGATGAGCAGATTGAGCGACGACACCGGCGCACGCCAGGACAGCTCGCGGGCAATGGCCAGCCACTTGGCGTGCTGGTTGAACATCGAGTCGATGACGTGAGCGAAGGCCTCGTACGTCGAGAAGAAGCCGTGCCGGCCGCTGAGCAGATAGCCTTCGTACCAGCCTTCGAGCGTGTGCTCGGAGAGCATCTCCAGCACGCGGCCGTCCGGCGACAGCTCTCCGCCGTCGGCGTCCTCCGGCAGGTAGTCGGCGAGCCACAGCTTCTTGCTCGCTTCGTAGACCGCATCGAGCTTGTTGGACGCGGTCTCGTCGGGGCCGAAGACGCGGAAGTTCGTCATGTTCTGGCGCATGATGTCGCGCAGGAAGCGACCCAGCGGCCGCGTGTTCTCGGCTGAGGCCTGACCGGGCTTGTCGACCTTGATGGCGTAGGCCCGGAAGTCCGGCATGCGCAGCGCCTTTCGCACCAGCCCTCCATTGGCGCGAGGGTTGGCACTCATCCGTCGCGTCCCCTTGGGCGCAAGGGCCCGGAGCTCGGAGATCAGCCGCCCCTTCGCGTCGAACAACTCCTCCGGTCGATAGCTGCGCAGCCAGGCTTCGAGCTGCGTGAGGTGCGCCGGATTCTCGAGCACACCCGCGAGCGGCACCTGGTGAGCGCGCCAGAAGCCCTCCACTTTGTGACCATCCACATCCTTCGGGCCCGTCCAGCCCTTGGGAGTGCGCAGCACGATCATCGGCCAGTGGGCGCGGCGGGCCGTGCCGTTTGCGCGCGCCTCTTCCTGGATCCGCCGGATCTCGAGCACGCAATCCTCCAGGGTGGCGGCCATCGTCTGGTGCATGCGCTCGGGATCGTCGCCCTCGACGAAGTAGGGCGTCCAGCCATAGCCTCTGAACAGATCTCCCAGCTCCTCCCGGGGAATGCGCGCGAGCAGCGTCGGGTTGTTGATCTTGTAGCCGTTGAGATGCAGGATCGGCAGGACGGCGCCGTCCCGGATGGGATTCAGGAACTTGTTCGAGTGCCACGACGTCGCGAGCGGTCCCGTCTCCGATTCGCCATCGCCCACCGCCACCGCGACCAGCAGGCCGGGATTGTCGAACGCGGCGCCGAAGGCGTGCGAGATGCTGTAGCCGAGCTCCCCGCCTTCGTGGATGGAGCCGGGAGTCTCGGGCGTGCAGTGGCTGCCGATGCCGCCCGGGAACGAGAACTCCTTGAAGAACTCGCGCATCCCGTCTTCGTCTTCAGCCTTGGTCGGATACACCTCCGAGTACGTGCCTTCGAGATAGGTCGGCGCCAGCACACCCGGCGCGCCGTGGCCGGGGCCGGCGAGGAAGATCGCGTCGAGGTCGTACTTGTTGATCAGGCGATTGAGGTGGACGTACATGAAGCTCAGCCCCGGGCTTGTGCCCCAGTGACCCAGGAGACGCTTCTTGATGTGCTCCGGCTTCAGCGGATCCCGCAGCAACGGATTGCTGCGCAAGTAGATCATGCCGGCGGCCAGGTACGTGCAGGCCCGCCAGTACGCGTGCACCTTCCGAAGCTCTTCGCTCGACAGCCGCTCGGCGGTCGCGAGTGTCTTCGCGTCTGCTGCCGTCGGCTGCACCTGCTTGATCAACGATGTCATGACTGCCCCTCCGTTTCACGACCCACGATCAACCACGTTTCACGAGCCACGATCACCGTGCTCGCGTTCACCATGCGACCATGCGTTCCCGATGCACCACTGCAAACCGCGCGACCAGGCGGTCGGAGTCGTAGTCGCGGCCGACCCCGGCGAGGTCGTACAGACCGCCGTACCTCACGTCTCCGCCGACGAGCGCCTGGAACCGCACGCGGCCGTCGACCGTCCTGATGAGATACCCATCGAAGTGAGTCCAGCACGGTTGTCGCCCCCAGCCCTCTTTCTCGCCGAGTCGGAAATGGACGTCTGAAGGGATGCAGACGAGACGGAACACTCGCGGGTCGAGGCCGAGCTCCTTCTCCAGCACGCGCGTGCCGTGCGTGAGCAATGCCCGCTCGATCGCCTCGCGCGTCAGCCCGCGGCGACGGGAAAGCTCGAGGGTCGCCAGCAATGGCGACGACGGTGGCTGTTCGCCGTCCTTGGGATCCGGGAAGTCTTCGACGAGCACGTCCTCGGCGACGAACATCGGCAGGTGTCGCGCGCCGCCAGAGTTCGCGAGCGGGTGGATCATGAGCACTTCTACCCGGTCCCGAAGGCCATCGGGGGATCCTGACGGCAGGGTGACCTGCTTGATATTGGTCAGCCGCGACTCGTCGGAGAAAGGGCTCCACGCGTACTGGCGAAGCGAGGCGAGGTCGCCGCGAGGTTCCAGATGGCGAGCGCCCAGTCCAAGCTGCTGCGCATGTGTCAGCGTATCGCTCGACCAGGAGGCGACGAGATCCTGGCTGGCCTGCTGCGGCGTCTGAATCGTCGCCGTCGGCGCTCCATGCCTGGACTCACTCGCGCCGGGTGTTCCCGTCGGCATGAGATCGGCCAGTTGCGCCAGCGCCTTCATGTCGCCGGCCTTCAGCGCCTGTGCGGCGGCCTCCCGAACGCTGTCGGGCGATGTACTGGCAACCCCGCTGGTCGGCGCCGCGTCCCAGTCGATCGGAGCACGCGTCTGGAAAGCGGCTCGTCGTCCCGCGTAGAACTCTCTCCACGGCACATCCGACTGCTCGAGCGCCGTGAGCTCTTCGACGATCCGGCTCCGGAGCGCCGGCAAGTCCCTCGTCGAGACCCGGGTGAATTTCTGCAGGCTGTGGCAAAAGGGATCGAGCTGAACGTCGGTGACCGCGTAGACTCCGCGAGCTGTCGCGAAGCGTTCGGCCTCGCTGGTCACCACTTGCTTGACCGCGTCCGCGCGTTGGCTCAGCTCCTTGACCAGAGGCCAGTCACCCTTCTCCAGCGCGCGCGCCACCGCGAGTGGCAGCTCAGCCAGAGCCGCCTGCTGCTGCTCGAGCCGATGGAAGTCCTCGAGCGAGATCAACGGGCTCAAGAGCGTCTGCGCCCGCCCGAGATACAGGTCGCGATACACCGTATCGATGCTTCCGGCCTCGATCAACGTAGAGACGAGCGCGATCGGATCGGTATCCATATTCCCTCACTCGCGGCGCAGCACGCGTTGCGTGTGTCGCGCGATCATGACTTCCTCGTTGGTCTGGACCACCCACGCACTCACCCGGCTGTCAGGCGCGCTGATGCGCGGGCCGCCTCCCGCGTTCGCCGCCGCGGCGAGCTCGACCCCGAGCCAGGCGGCGTCCCGACACACCCGCTCGCGAATGGCCGGCGCGTTCTCGCCGATTCCCCCAGTAAAGACGATCGCGTCGAGTCCGCCGAGCGCGGCGGCGAGGGAGCCCAGCTCTCGCCGGATCCGGTACACATACACGTCGATCGCAAGCCGCGCTGACGGAGCGGCGCTCGCCAGCAGCGTCCGCATGTCGCTGGAGATTCCCGAGACGCCGAGCAGTCCGGATTCGCTGTAGAGGAGCCGCTCGATGGCGCGAGCATCCATCTTGCGCTCGTCCATGAGATACAAGATCACGCCCGGATCGAGCGCGCCGCAGCGCGTGCCCATCGGCAGCCCGTCGGCGGGTGAGAATCCCATCGTCGTCGCGACGCTGCGTCCCGCATCCATCGCGCACATGCTCGATCCGTTCCCGAGGTGCAGCACGATCGTCTTCGCCGCTGCCGCCTTCGCGTCCACGCGCGGAAACTCGGCGGCGATGTACTCGTAGGACAGGCCGTGGAACCCGTACCGCTGCACGCCGGCGTCGTGGAGCTCGGCCGGCAGGGCAAATCGCTGGGCCACGTCGGGATTCGTCCGGTGGAACGACGTGTCGAAGCAGGCGACCTGCGGGAGGTCTGGCGCGCGTTCCAGCAGCCGCGCGATCGGCGCCAGGTTGTGCGGCTGGTGCAGGGGCGCGAGCGGGATCAGGCGCTCGAGCGCTTTGAGCGCCGCTGGCTCCACCCGCACCGGAGCCGTGTACTCGAGTCCTCCGTGGACGACCCGATGCCCCACCGCCACCAGCCGGTGATCGGCAAGGTGGTGCTGCAGGAAGTCGCCGAGATACTCGACCGCGCCGTCGTGACCGAGTGTCGTTCGGCCCCATGACTTCTCGGCGAGGACGCGGCCCGCAGGGTCGTGCGCCTGGAAGCGCGGATCGGTGTACAGGCCTTCGACCTCTCCTCGGAGCTCGAGCGCGAGCTCACCAGCACGCTCGGCGAATACGGCGAGCTTGATGCTGGAGGAGCCGGCGTTCAGAACGAGGATGGCGTCGCGGCCCATCTCCACCTCACTTGCCGCCATCGGCGTGGAGGCCTGCGAACAGCAACACCACGGAGCGCGGCTCCGCGCGATAGGTATGGCCGGAGACCACGGGCGCGCGCTCCCAGTCCACGATGTCGTGCGGAGAGTCGAGGAAGGTGTCGATCCAGCGACGCCATGCACGTCGACCGTCATCGGAGACCGACGGCAGCTCGAACTCGAGCGGCTCCCAGTACGCGTTGAGAATGACATGGAAGGACACCCGGTCCCTGGTCACATTGGCCGTGAACGCGATGCTGTGCGAGGAGGGGCGCCAGTCCGGCTGTCCGAGTTTGACGCCGTGCCACGTGATGTCGGCCTGCCCGATCAGCTGGTTCAGCGCCACCCGGCGCCGCTCCTGCTCGACGTCTCGCAATACCCGACGAGCATTGAGCAAGGTCACGAACCGGTGCACGTCGGCCCGCTTGGCGAGGAGCGTCCAGTCGAACCAGCTCGTCTCGTCGTCCTGGCAGTAGGCGTTGTTATTGCCGCCCTGCGTACGCCGCACCTCGTCGCCCATGAGCATCATCGGCATCCCCACCGAGAGCATCGTTACGGTGAGGAAGTTCTTCACCTGTCGCGTTCGCAGCTTGTCGATGTCGGGGTTCTCCGTCGGTCCTTCCACCCCACCGTTCCAGCTTCGATTGTCATCGGCGCCGTCACGGTTCTGCTCGCCGTTCGCCTCGTTGTGTTTACGGTCGTAGGAGACGAGATCGTTGAGGGTGAATCCGTCGTGACACGTCACGAAGTTGACGCTCTGCTCGGGCTCGCGCTGCTTGTGGCCGTACAGTGACGGGCTCCCGATCAGGCGGTCGGCAATCCGCGCGACCGTGCCTTCCTCACCGCGAAAGAAGCTGCGCACGTCGTCGCGGAAGCGGCCGTTCCATTCCTTCCAGCTGTCACCGACGAAGCTGCCCACCTGGTCGAGGCCGGCCGCATCCCACGCCTCCGCGATCAGCTTCGTCCCGACCAGTACCGGGTCAGACTCGATGTCCCACAGCACCGGAGGGTTCGGCATCACATTGCCCGACTCGTCACGGTCCAGGACCGAAGCCAGATCGAACCGGAAGCCATCGACGTGCATCACTTCGACCCAATAACGGAGACTGTCCAGGATCATCCGCCGGACGATGGAGTGATTGGCATTGAGCGTGTTCCCGGTGCCGCTGTAGTTGGCATAGCGCGAGCGATCGGCCTCGAGGATGTAGTGCGTCGGGTTGTCCAGTCCGCGAAGGCTCAGCGTGGGCCCGCGGTGGTCGCCTTCCGCGGTGTGGTTGTAGACGACGTCGAGAATGACCTCGAGGCCCGCTCGGTGCAGCGCCTTCACCATATCGCGAAACTCGTCGACGGCACCAAGCGGGTCGTGCCGAGAACTGTAGCCGTCGTGGGGCGCGAAGAACGACACGGGGGCATAGCCCCAGTAGTTCACCAGTCCGGGGGGACAGTCCTGGGGGTCGAACTGGAACACCGGCAGCAGCTCCACGGCCGTGATGCCCAATCCCTGGAGATAGGGAATCTTCTCGACGAGGCCCGCGAACGTGCCGCGTGTCTTTTCGGGCAGACCAGAGCTCGGATGACGGGTGAAGCCGCGGACGTGCATCTCGTACACGATCGTCCGCGACGACGGGTGGCGCAGCGGGGCGTCGCCCTCCCAGTCGTAGGCGGCGACGTCGACGACGACGCTCTTCATGGCTGTCCCGGAGTTGTCGCCCGGGCCACGCGCGCCGTCGCGACCGTAGGCTTCTGGAACCATCACGCCTCGGCCATAGGGATCGAGGAGCACTTTGGTGGCATCAAAGCGCATTCCATTCGATGGATCGAAGGGGCCCTCGACCCGATACGCGTACAGCTGGCCGGGTCGTACGTCGGGCACGAAGACGTGCCAGTAGTGGTACGTGCGGTTGATCGATGGATCGAGGCGAAGCACGCGCTCGGCTTTT
>Ga0209801_1002062_pt1 | contig 12003 bp, 8 predicted proteins | sample GraSoiAngelo_127_FD_185884 | JGI IMG/M metagenome (GOLD analysis project Ga0209801, IMG submission 185884) | Grasslands soil microbial communities from the Angelo Coastal Reserve, California, USA - 14_0927_09_40cm (SPAdes) (version 2) | ecosystem: Environmental > Terrestrial > Soil > Grasslands ... | reverse complement strand
CGGCGGCTTTGACCACTTCTTCAACAACGGTCGTCGCTGGTTTTATGCCACGCAAGAATATCCGATCGTGCGGGCGATGGCCGCGCTATCGTTGGTCAAACTGTACCGCCAAAACGGCGAGAGTCGGTTTCTGGACTCTGCGGCCCGGCATCTGGAATGGCTGGTTGCGCACAGTTGTAGGGGATACAGCGGCCCTTGCTGGGGGCTCGGCTTTCCCTACGCCGTGAGCGCTGAAATCGTCTACGATGCGAACACTCCCTTCTCGACCGTCACGCCTTACGCGCTCGAGGCCTTTATCGCCTACCGGGAAGCATGCGGAGACGAGCGCTTCGAGTCTGTCGTGCCAGGGATCCTGGAGTTTTTCGACCGCGACCTGTGCGTCATGGAGGAAGATGAGGAGGTCTTGGCGACGTCCTATGGCCCGCGACGCGACCGGGTGGTCATCAATGCGATTTCCTACACTCTCTGTGCGTACAGCCTGTTCCTTCCTTACGCGCCTGCCCGGCGGAGGGTGGTCCTGCGGGACAAGATCAGAAGGCTCTACCAATACATTCGCCGGCAGCAACGCTCTGACGGTTCCTGGTTCTACTCGCCACACGGCCGGTCTTTTATCGACTGCTTTCATTCCTGCATCGTGCTGAAGAATCTCCTCAAGGCGGGCCGCCGTGTCGAGTTCATGAATTCGACCTCCGTAGTTCAGGCGGGATACGCTTACCTAAAGCGTGCCCTTTTCGACGAACGGGCATTCCTGTTCCGGCGATTCTCCGTCCGCAACAAACTGAGCCTGGTGCGCTTCGACCTGTACGACAACGCGGAAGCCCTTAACCTGGCCCTCCTTATGGGAGACCTCGACTTCGCAGACCGACTTCTGTCTTCGATCCTGCGGCGGTTTGCCGACGGGCCCGCCATCTATTCACAGATCGACGTGCTCGGGATCAGGAGAAACAAGAATACCCTTCGCTGGGCGGTGATGCCGCTTTTGTACGCCATGTCCCAGAGGATCTCGATCGAGGCAGGCGCCGTTGAACGCGAGTCCTTGTCGGTAGGGAGTTAGCATGCGGTATTGCTGGATGATTTTCTACTACCTCGTCGCCTACAACCTGCCGAGTCGCTACTTTCCGTTTGGCAAGTGGGCGGGCGCTCTGCGCGCCCTGCTGGTGAAGAAAATCCTTGGCGCACGCTGTGGAGAGAACCTTGAAATTGAAGGCCGCGTTTTACTCGGTCGCTTTACGGACATCGAAATTGGCAGGAATGTGCAGATCAACGAGGAGTGTCGGCTTCGGAACGTAAAAATCGGCAACGACGTGATGATCGCCCCTCAGGTGTACGCGCTGCATAGCGGCCATAACCACTCTTCGCTCGACGTTCCGATGCGTTGGCAAGGGGCAAGACACTACCCACCCACGATTATCGAGGACGACGTGTGGATCGGCGCGCGCGCTATGGTCATGCCCGGCAGAGTGATCGGGAAAGGCGCCATTGTAGCGGCAGGCGCTGTGGTAACGCGCAACGTGGAGCCCTGGACCATCGTCGGGGGCAATCCCGCTGATATTATTCGGCGCCGTATGCCACACCTAGGGCGCACGGCCGTCGGGGTTTCGGCAGGGAAGTGATGTGCGGAATTCTGGGAAGCGTTGACCGCGTGTTTAACCAAAGCACGCTAGAATTAATCCGGCATCGCGGACCGGACGGCTTGGGCCTGGTCCGGATGCGCGTGGGTCAGCATAACGTGGCCTTGGGACATTGCCGGCTGGCCATCCTGGACCTGTCACCCTCGGGTCAGCAACCCATGTCCACTCCCTCTGGGGGTCACACTATTACCTTCAATGGAGAGATCTACAACCATCTCCAACTAAGAAATGGTCTCGGGAAACAAGCCTTTCGCGGACATTCCGACACCGAGACCATACTCTACTGCCTGGCTCATAGCGGCATCGGTGCGGTCGGGCAGTTTAACGGCATTTTCGCATTCGGCCTACTGGATGCCGAGCACGACAAACTGTTTCTGGCCCGTGATCGCTTCGGGGTGAAGCCCCTGTACTACTGGGCCGATGCGAAAGGATTCGTCTTCAGCTCGGAAATCCGAGCCGTGCGTAGCTTCGTCGAGACCTCCATCGATACCGCAGCACTCGCCGAGTTGCTTCGCTTGCGGTACCTGCCCGCGCCGGACACATTGTTTAAGGGCATCCGAAAGGTACGCCCGGGCCACATCGTCGAAGTCGATCTCGGCTCTCCCGAGTTGTCCCTGCGCGAATACCCTTTTTTCGATCCCGTGCCGGTCGAGGCGGCACCCTCGAGCCAGACCCAAGCCATCGGGCAATACGGGTCATTGCTGGAGCAGGCGATCAAGCGCCAGCTGCTTTCTGACGTCGAGGTGGGCGTCCTTCTGAGTGGTGGTATCGATTCTGCGTTGGTCGCGGCCTGCGCGCAAAAGCATTCCCCTTACCGGATCAAGGCGTTCACCGTCGGATTCACCGACCCGGATCAAACCGACGAAGTCGCCGATGCGGCAGAGACCGCGAGCGCGATCGGACTGGAGCACTTTTACGTGCGTCTCGGTTTTCCCGAGTTCCTGGAAATTCTGCCGCGAATCGAGGCGATCGTCGAGGAACCTTTGGCGACCACGTCGATTGTTCCGATGTTTTACCTGTCGCGGCTGGCGGCCAGCCGTGTCAAGGTCGTACTGTCGGGGCAGGGCGCCGACGAGGCCATGGGCGGGTACCGCAGATACCTGGGTGAACTGCTGAGACGCTTCGTGTCGGTGCGGGCGTTTCCGACCTTGACGCGGACGGCGCGACTGCTCGGGGTGCGCAACGGTGCGGTCTGGCGCGGGCTCGCTTCGGCGGGCGAGCAGGACGACTTGCGCCGCTTCCTCAACGTGTACACGGTTTTCCCTCCAGACCAGATCCGCCGACTAACCGGGCTCGAGGAGAGGCTCGCGACCGAGCGGATCGGCTACTTCTTCAAGCTTTTGCTCTGCTCAAGGCAACGACATCCCGCTGTCCGAATGATGAGCCTGGACCTGCGGATGAACCTCGCCGACGATCTGCTACTCTACACCGACAAGATCACCATGCATCACTCGCTCGAATGCCGTGTTCCGCTGCTCGATTTGGATCTCGTTCGCTACGCGGAGGGCCTGCCTTGCAGCTACCGCCGCGGTCTTTTGCACGGCAAACTGCTCCACAGGCAGTTTGCGCGCCAGGTATTGCCGGGTCCAATCCTCCGTCGCAAGAAAAAGGGCTTTCTTTCTCCGACAAAGCGATGGTTTCACGAGACGACCGTGATCCGAGACATCCTACTCGACTCGCGATCCTGCTTTTCCACTTACTTCGATCGAGCCGCGGTAGGGGCCGTGATCGACGAACACGCAGCGGGCATGGACCGTGAACGCCAGCTCTTCCTGCTGCTGAGCTTGTACTTCTGGATGGAGGAGTGGCTCGGCCCATCTGGCAGTAAGCCGCGGCTCCAGTCGCTTTCGGCCGCCTGACGCATCCTAGCGTGCGGCCAACGGTTTCGAGACGACTTGACAGGAAGGGCGGATTCCGCGCGGAACCTCAAAAAAAGCTCCGCGACGACGGCCTCACCGATGATCGGTTCCACGTCAGCCACCTGCGCCGCAACGACAACGTTTTGAAACCGAATCGACTCGAGGGGTTCGCTTCATGACAGAGCGCGTTCCAGACTCTCTTTCTATCCTCGGAGTATCCGTCAGCGTCTTTGACGCCTGCGAGGATGCGCTCGAGCTAATCAGGCGTCGCATCTTGACGCAAGAGCGCACCTTATGCATCGCCATCAATCCGGAAAAGGTGTATCGAGCCAAGCAGGATGCCCGGCTGCGCACGATACTGAACTCGGCCCAGGTTCGACTTTGCGACGGCGTGGGGATTTCGCTCGCTGCGATGCTACTCCACCGGAGATTTCTGCCCCGCTGCACGGGCATCGAACTTTTCTCGAGGCTCGTCGGCCTGTCGGCCGAGGAGGGATGGAAGGTGTTTCTCCTGGGCACAACACCCGCGACCAACGACACCGCTTGCCGGGCGCTCTTGAGGCGTTTCCCCGGTCTGAAGATCGCCGGGCGCTGGCATGGCTACTTCGAGGACTCTGCCGCCGTGGTCAACCGCATCAACGAGAGCGGGGCGGACCTGCTCATTGTGGCCATGGGGTCGCCCCGCCAGGAGTTCTGGATCAGCGAACACATGCCTCAACTGAAAACCACCTTCCTTATGGGAGTAGGCGGCAGCCTGGACGTGGTTGCTGGTCGAGTCCGGCGGGCTCCACGCCTGTTCCAGAAGACCGGAACGGAATGGCTCTTCCGTATGACTCTCCAGCCAAGTCGCCTTAACCGTGTATGGGGGCTGGTACTGTTTACGCTCGAACTGCTCCGAGGGATGCGTCACTTGGAGATGGGGAGCGTCCAATCGCCTGCTCCAACGTTGAACCGGAGGTTGCCGTGAAGAGTCCGGCTCGCTTGCGGGAGCCGTGGCGTGGGGGGGCGAATCTTCTATTCCCGGCCTTCGAGCCGGTGCCCAACCAATTTACGCGATTGCTTTGTCGCTCGCTTTGGCAGGCACCTGCCGTCGTCGAGACTCCGCGACGCCGCTACAACCGAATGAAAACTTTTGCTTCGGCTATCCTTCTCCTGTTACTGCCGAGTGTCTCGGGATGCCGTCAGCAAGTCGCCGTACGGGCCGCAAACCCAACAGCAGTGTGGATCACCGGCTTCTATGGCGCCGTGAACGGTGCCGAGCCGATCTCCGAAATTCCCTGGGGCAAGATCACACACGTGGATCATTTTGCCGCCGCTCCCGGTGTCGATGTCCGCGGAGACGGCAACGGAACGGTAGAGTTGCACTACCTAACGGACCCGGAAATCAAGCAAATCGTTGCCGCCGCCCATCGCGCCGGGAAGAAGGCCATCGTCACCATCAAGGACAACGACCATGATCCTAGCGCTTTCTCTCAAAGCACGAGCCCCGGCCTCATCGCAATTTTTGTCGCGAATATTGCAAGCTTTGTAAACCGCAATGGCTATGATGGAGTCGATTTCGACTGGGAAACAAACGTCAACGTCGCGCAGTACGAGGATCTGCTTGGCCGGGTGCGCACGGCCTTCGGTTCGACGAAACTTATTTTGACAGAAATGGGCAACTGGAGCGGGCTCGAGCAAGTCGCCGCCTCGAGCTACCCCAGTATCGACCAGATCAACCTCATGTGCTACGACATGGACGGCCCGGCCAATGGCTACTCCTGGTACAACGATGCCCTGTTTCAGGCCGGCAACTCGAGCTTAATGACTTGTGATTGGCGGGTGCGGGCATTTACCACGGCGGGCGTCCCGGCCGGCAAGATTGGAATCGGCATCCCTTTTTACGGTCGGCGCTGGGCTGGGGTGACCCAGGCTCTGGTCAACGGAACGTTCACTGCCGGCAGCACCGTATTTTACCGAAACCTTGCCTCTGACAAGGCCCGCTGGCAGCCCCAATACCAGTTTTATGACGCAGTCCACAAGTCAGACTATCTGAGTATCCCCCTTCTCCATGAATTCGACTCCTATAACGGCGTGCAGTCCATCAAGGATGTCGTGGCCTGGCAGAAATCCGAGGGCTTCGGCGGGTTCATGACGTTCACACTGGAATACGAATATCTTTCTTTCCGGGCAGGCGACGCGCGTTATCCCCTGTCCGTGACCCTCTGCCAAGAGGTCTTCGGAAGGTGTCCGTAACTGGCTTTTGGCTTGGCCCTTGAGTGTCTCGAAGGAGGTTGCCATGGAAAATATAGGATTCAATGGGAACGAAACAAAACTAAGGAACAACGACCTCATCGTCATCACCGGTGCGGGAGGCTTCATCGGCGGACACCTGGTGAAATACTTCTTTGGGAAAGGATTTACGCGCATCTGCGCGGTGGACAAGAAGCCGTTCGGCCAGTGGTACCAACACCTTCCGGAAGCAGAGAACCTTCAGCTTGATTTGCGCAGCGAAGAAGCCTGTAGGAGGGTGTGCGCGGGCGCCGCGGAAGTTTATAACTTGGCCGCGGACATGGGTGGAATGGGCTTTATTGAGCACTTTCGCGTTGAGTGTCTGCGAAGCATTCTCATCAATACACATATGATTGAAGCCGCCCATCAAGCCGGTGTCCGGCGCTACTTCTTTTCTTCTTCTGCGTGCGCCTACAACATCCTGCTGCAGCAGGATCCAAAGGTTCGCGCGCTGAAAGAGTCCGACGCCTACCCGGCAATGCCCGAGCGAGGCTATGGTTGGGAAAAGCTTCTGTCGGAAATTTTCTGCCAAGAGTATTGTGCGGAGCGGGCATTGAAAACGTTCATTGCCCGTTTCCACAATGTGTACGGACCCCACGGCACGTGGGACGGCGGGCGCGAAAAAGCGCCGGCGGCAATCTGCAGGAAAGTGGTCGAGGCGATGGATGCTGGCAACCGTGAAATTGAGGTTTGGGGAGACGGCAATCAAACTCGCAGCTTCATGTACATTGCCGATTGTGTCAGAGGAATCGACAGGATCATGCATTGCGACGAGTTGATTGCCACGCCCGTCAATCTCGGCTCAAACGAGATCGTGACCATCGATGAGCTGGTGAGCAAGGTCGAAGCGATCGCTGGCGTAAGGCTGCGCCGAAAATATGATCTCGCGGCGCCACGTGGCGTGGCGGGGCGCAATAGCGACAACACCTTCATCAAGCGGATCTTGAACTGGCAGCCGGACACAAGCCTCGAATTCGGTTTGCGGGAAACCTATGACTGGATAAAGGATCAATACTCGAGACGCAAGCAGGGTCAGCTCGTAACGATATGACGGCAGGCTGGTGTGGCCGGCATCAATCTGTCCGCCGCCCCTCGGGACTCCCGCCCTTCCGGAGCTGACACCCCGGGGTTTACAAAAAGCCGGTTACGGACACGTCCCAAAGGTCTGTTGGCAGAGGGCGGTAGACAGCGGAAAACCCGCATCGCCGGTTTGCCCGGAAAGATACTCGTAATCCACTGTGAAAGTCATGAAGCCACCGAAGCCCTGAGCCTTCTGCCAATTCACAATACCTTGGATGGACGTCGTATCGTTGTAGGTGATGAACATGTTGCTGGAGGACACGCTCAGGTAGTCGGCTGAATACGTGGAGTCCCAATGGTGATTGGCACCGCCGGCATACCAGGTGCTGTTCGTCACGATGGCGCTATACGAAGCATAGGCGCCAAGCGTGCAGGCGTTAACGAGCGGTTGTGTGCAACCGGTCCAACGATAACCGTAAAACGGGATACCGATGCCGATTTTGGCTTTGGGAACACCGGCGGTAGTGAATGCGCCCACCCGCCAATCGCAGGTCATTTTGGTTGTGTCTCCGTTCTGGAATAGCGCGTCATTGTGCCAAGAATAAGTCTGCTTCTCCATGTCGTAGCACATGAGGTTGATCTGGTCGATGTCGGAGTAGCTTGCTGCCGCTACGGCCGGCATATTGTTCCAGTTTCCCATGTCCGTCAGTATGAGCTTCGATGTTCCGAACGTGGCCCTCATGCTGCTGAGCAGGCTCTCGTACTGTGAGCTGTTGATCTGCTGCTCCCAGTCGAAGTCGACACCGTCGTAGCCGTTGGAGTTGACGAAGTTCGCGATATTGCTGACGAAGGTGGCGAGTAGCGTCGGCGACGTACTCTGTCCAAAGGCCCCAAGATGGCTGTCGTTGTCTTTGATGGTCACGATGACCTTCTTGCCGGCGGCGTGTGCGGCCAGGACGATTTGAGTGATCTCCGTCGTCGTCAAATAGTGCAACTCGACGGTTCCGTTGCCGTTTCCACTGCTATCGACCCCTGGAGCCGCGGCAAAATGATTAATGTGCGTGTATTTGGTCCAGGGGATATTGGCAATCGACAACACTCCGTTCCCTGCGGAATAGAAACCCGTAATCCATTGTCCGGGAGCCGTCGCTGGCTGTCCGCTCCCCGCCAGGGTAATAGTCGCCGGCGAGTTCGTCGCGTTGCTGACCACCGACACGCTGCCGGTAACGCTGCCAGCAGCGATGGGGGTAAATGCTACACTCAGGGTGACGCTTTGGTTTGGCGCTAGAGTCGTGCCCGTTGCCACGCCGCTGCTATTGAATTGCGAGCCTGTCACCGTAACACCGGAAATCGTTACATTGGAATTGCCGTTGTTCGTCAGCCGGGTAGTCAGCGAACTGCTGCTACCCAGGTTGACGTTTCCAAAGCTCAAACTGCTCGGATTCGCCCCGAGTAGGAAAGTTGGGGCTACGGCCGTCCCGCTTAAGGTAATCCCCAACGGAGAGCCAGACGCGTTGCTCACCAGCGAGACTGAGCCGGTGGCAGTTCCAGCGGTTGTTGGCGCAAAGACCACGTTGAATGTGGCGCTCGTGCCCGATGCAATCGTCGTGGGTGGGGCCAGACCAGTGATGCTGAACCCCGCGCCGGAAACGCTCGCCTGAGAAATGGTCGTGCTGACACTGCCGCCGTTTGTCAAGGTGATGGTCTGCGAACTGCTTGTCCCAGTGACCACATTCGGAAAGGTGGCGCTGGAAGGAGTGGCCGTGAGCAGGGCAGACGGGTTTACCGTCAGCATTGCCGTGTTGCTGGTTACGCTTCCAGTGGCGTTGCTCACCACGACGGCGAACTGCGCACCGTTGTCGGAACTGGTTGTCGCCGGCGTCGTGTAGCCTGAGGAAGTGGCTCCGGGAATGGCTGCGCCGTTCTTGTTCCATTGATAGCCGAGCGGCGCCGTGCCTGTGGCGGTGACGGTAAAGGTAGCAGCCTGCCCTGCGGTGACGGTTTGGCTTGTGGGTTGCGTCGTGATCGATGGTGCTACCGGCCCTGCGTTCACAGTCAGTGTAGCAGAATTGCTGGTTATGCTTCCGGCAGCGTTGCTCACCACGACGGCGAACTGCGCGCCGTTGTCGGAACTGGTTGTAGCCGGCGTCGTGTAGCTCGAGGAAGTGGCTCCGGAAACGGCTGCACCGTTCTTATTCCATTGATAGCTGAGCGGAGCCGTACCGGTTGCCGCCACAGAAAACGTCGCACTTTGACCTCCAATGACGGTCTGGGCTGTCGGCTGTGCCGTGATTGACGGAGCGGAAGCGGAAGGGCCACTGTTCTGTGTTCCGGCTACTCCAGCGCAGCCTATTCCGGTGATGGAGGCGCCCAAGATCAGCAACGCTGGACCGAAACGTTTTACCATTTGATTTCTTCCCTGCATGAAACGCTCCCCGAGTGGACCTAGGGAAGAGGCCCCGGTCCGCCCATCAACTCGGCTTTTTGCAGCTGGAGTAGCGAGCCGAAACCTGCGGGTTCTGGTAACAACCTACGGCGATGCCTCGCGGCCAACTACTGTTCACAAGGCCATAATTAGTTCTAGTACTTCCGCTACCCCCCCGGGCAGCCGCGCTGCCACTGGGAAGAGTGAATTCGGAAGGCACGGTACCACTTGGCAAGTCATGGTTCTGGCTCGAGATATTTAGCTTGGAGCTGCAGCAAGCTTTCCTTCCCCGGGCTCGAGGAATCCTCAGAGGCCAGGCGTGCAGAATTGACGAGGGCTCCGAGTTCACAGAATGAAGATCCTGATTGTCGTCGGCGCACGACCTAATTTCATGAAAGCGGCGCCGATCATCGCGGCGACACACGAGCACAACCGGAGTGCGTCAGGGCTAGTCGCTCGCCATCCTTGGGCTCGCGAACCGATCCACGCTCTTCTTGTTCACACCGGGCAACATTACGACGACCTTATGTCCAGTGCATTCTTCCGGGACCTCAATATCCCTAGTCCGGATGTTCACCTTGGGGTGGGCTCCGGATCGCACGCCACCCAAACGGCGGCGGTGATGGAGAAATTTGAACCGATCGTCTTGAAGGAGAAGCCCGACGCCGTGATTTTGGTTGGAGATGTGAATTCGACGCTCGCCAGTGCGTTGGTCACAGCCAAGGTGTCCTTCGATTCCGCCGGTTCCAGGCCGTTGATCGCGCACGTGGAAGCGGGCTTGCGCTCCTTTGATCGCTCGATGCCGGAAGAGATCAACCGCATTCTCACCGATCATGTGTCCGACTTGCTCTTTGTGACGGAACAAAGCGCCGTCCGGAATCTGCGGAAGGAGGGCATTGGGTGCGAGAGGATCCACTTTGTCGGTAACACCATGATTGACTCCCTGCTTGCCCTCAAGGACAAAGCCGAGGCATCGCCGATCTTAGAGAAGTTAGGACTTTGTAGGCGAGCGGGCAACAACGGCAGAGACCGGGTGATCATGCGTTACGCTCTTCTGACCCTCCATCGGCCAGCAAATGTGGACAACCGCGACGTTTTTCATAACATTTTGGCAGGGTTGGAAGAGCTTCCAAAGGAATGGCTGGTTGTCTTTCCTGTACATCCCCGGACCCGAGGGCGAATCAGGGAATTTGGGTTCGAGTCCTGCCTCAAGCCGTCCGGCCCAAGCGACGACGGGAACGCACGCGGCTCCGCGAACTACCGTGAGGGAACCCTCCTGATCGAACCGCTGGGTTATCTGGACTTCCTTTGTTTGATGAAGCACGCCGCGTTCGTAGTGACCGATTCCGGTGGCATCCAGGAAGAAACCACAATTCTGGGGATTCCTTGTGTCACGGTCAGAGAAAACACCGAAAGGCCCGTTACCATCGAAAGCGGAACAAATACGCTTGGGGGGACAAAAGCAGACACCATCCGCGATGCGATCCGGCGTCAACTAGGCAGGGAGATGAAGGTGAGCGCGCCACAGTATTGGGACGGACAAGCCGCTAAGCGCATCATTGACACCCTGGCCCGCACCCATTATGAGAGCTACCCTCTCAGTCTCCCTAGCCCAAGCCTAGCCTGAAAAGGCTTTTGTATTTTTGGGCAAACGCGCGAAAAACCTCTGGACGGACATGAAGCGAGAACGCAGGCAGGTTTCTTTCCAAAACAGACATCCCGAAGACCACCGCCTCCTACATACTCTCTTTAGGTGTCCCGTGGTAGCGAAATTTGTAACGCATACGATGACGCATGGTTGATCTTCACTGCCACATCCTCCCCGGTCTTGACGACGGCGCCAGGTCGCTTGACGAGTCTGTCGCCATGGCCGAGGAGGCCATCAATGACGGCATCACCCGCGTCGTTGCTACGCCTCACGCTAGTTCCTACTACCTTTTTGATTATGCGAAGGTGTGCCAGGTAAGTGCTCTCCTTCAGAAGAGAGTAAACGGCCGGCTGAAATTGGCCACGGGCTGCGATTTTCATCTGAGCCTGGAAAATCTTGCCGCTCTTCGCGTAGATCCCGCCCCCTTCTGCATCAATCGAAAGAATTATCTCCTCCTCGAATTCAACGATCATTGCATTCCACCCTCGATGGACCAGATCCTCAAGGATCTTCAACGTGCGGGCCTATGTCCGATCGTCACGCATCCGGAGCGCAATGCGGTTCTCCGCATGCAGCCCGAACGTCTGGAAAAATGGGTTCGTCAAGGTTGTTACGCGCAAATTACGGCGGGCTCTCTTGTGGGAGTTTTCGGCCCGAATTCCCGCGTACATGCCTGGAACTGGATTGCTCGCGGTTTGGTACATTTCATTTCTAGTGACGCGCACAATACCGCCGGTCGTCCTCTCAAACTCAAATTTGCCTACAATGCCGTCAGCGAACAATTCGGCGAAGAGAAAGCCCGCGCTTTGCTGGTTGAAAATCCTCTCGCCGCCTTTGAAGGCCGCCCCCTTCCTCACATCCCGCCAGTCTCCGAGTCCGACGAACGTCCCAAACGCAAGCGGTTCCTGTTCTTCTGACACACGCCGCCCACGGCAGCCCGACCCGGGACGTCGATCGCCTCTCCACGGCGACCCCCGACCCGATCGATCACACGGAATACCGGCAGATGTTGATACTCCCAGCGCAAGCGCTGGGATTCTGTTTGCCTAGTTGCATTGCTGCACCTCGGTTCCCAGAAACGGGGCTATCAACAAACCCGAATCGGAGCGCACTGAGTCTCCGACTACTCCACCGATAGGCATCACTCTC
>Ga0209801_1002055_pt1 | contig 12024 bp, 9 predicted proteins | sample GraSoiAngelo_127_FD_185884 | JGI IMG/M metagenome (GOLD analysis project Ga0209801, IMG submission 185884) | Grasslands soil microbial communities from the Angelo Coastal Reserve, California, USA - 14_0927_09_40cm (SPAdes) (version 2) | ecosystem: Environmental > Terrestrial > Soil > Grasslands ... | reverse complement strand
CCAGCCCCGCGACGTCCTCCGGCTCGCACTACCAGGATTACAGGCTCGCCTCGGACGGCGGGGCCCCAGCCCCGCGACGTCCTCCGGCTCGCACTACCAGGATTACAGGCTCGCCTCGGACGGCGGGGCCCCAGCCCCGCGACGTCCTCCGGCTCGCACTACCACTTCACGGGCTTGGAGGGTCGGTGGGCGTAGCCGCTGTCGCGCCCGCCGCCCGGGCCCCGTCCACCGCCCGGACCGCGCCCACCGCCGCCCGGCCGGTTACCGCCGGGTCGCGGGCCGCCGCTGCGCTGGCCCTGGGGGTTCGAGAGCTCGACCGTGATCTTCCGGCCGTCGAACTCACGCCCGTTGAGCTGAGAGATCGCGTTCTGCGCCTCTTCCGCCGTCGCCATCTCGACGAACCCGAAGCCGCGCGACTGTCCGGAGAACCGGTCGGTGATCACAGTCGCTGACAGCACGTTGCCGCACTGGCTGAAGAACTCGCGAAGCCCGTCGCTCGTCGTCGAGTACGCGAGACCGCCGATATACAGTTTGGACGCCATGTGAACCCCCTGGACTCTGCTTCCGCTTGTCGTACACGCCCCGCGAACCGGAAGACACGTTGCATCCGAGGCGAGGTCCGGCCGATCCGGCCGCCCAGTCCAGTGTACACGGGCGGCCGGACCGCGCAAGCCACCCGTCACGGCGAGCGCGGCGCCTTCGCGATCAGGTCCTCGAGGGCGACCGGGCGCGTCCGAACCCTGAAGCCCGCGAGCTCGAAGGACAGGCGCGTCTCGAGCGGCGTCCCGGGCCGTACGAGGACGACGACGGGAACGCGGGGCGCCACGCGCTCGAAGAGCACGGCGTGCTCGCGCGCCGAGAGGCGCAACAGGGCGTGGTCGATGACGATGAGTGAGACCGGGGTCACGAGCAGCGTCCGGACCCCCTCGCTGAGGGTCTCCGCGAGCGCCACGCCGACGCCGCGCTCGAGCGCGGCGTGGCCGAGCACGTCGATCGCCGTCTGGTCCTGATCGATCAGCAGAACAACACCCATGGCGCGCGGGCGCTCGTCCTCCCGAGTCGCCCGAGGCAAGCGCGATGCCAGCCGCGCGGCAGTGGGGACGCTCACGATTTCGCAACGTCGCGGACGGAGCTCGCCGACGGCGTCGGGCAGAACGCCCGACGCAGAGCCGCGGAGCCCGACCTACCGGAACTCTTCGGGGATGATCCCGTACGCGAGGATCTTCCGGTAGAGCGTCTTCGGGTCGATGGCCAGCAGCGCGGCGGCCTTCCCCCGGTGACCGCCGACCTGGCGCAGCGTCGCGACGATGTGCTGGCGCTCCATCGTTTCGAGGCTCGCCCCCGACGACACGGCCGGAGCCGGGGCCGCGCCCAGCACCTCCGGTGGCAGGTCGTCCGGCTGGATCTCCTCGCCCTTCGAGAGGATGACCGCGCGCTCGATGGCGTGGAGCAACTCGCGGACGTTGCCGGGCCACGCGTACCCCTCGAGCGCGGCGAGGGAACGGGGGCTGAGGCGCTTGGCGCCGTAGGTCGCGTTCGCCGCGACGAAGTGGTTGGCGAGGAGCGCGATGTCCTGGGGCCGCTCGCGGAGGGGCGACAGCTTGACCGTGATCGTGTTGATGCGGAAATAGAGGTCCTGGCGGAACGCGCCCGCCTTCATCGCCTCGGCGAGGTCGCGGTTGGTCGCCGCCACGAGCCGAACGTCCACCCGCCGCGGGCGTGTGGCGCCCACGCGAAAGAAGGTGCCGGTTTCCAGCGCACGCAAGAGCTTCACCTGGATGTCCGGCTCCAGCTCGCCGATTTCGTCGAGCAGGAGCGTACCGCCGTCGGCCAGCTCGACGAGCCCAGGCTTCGCGGCGACGGCGCCGGTGAACGCGCCCTTCTCGTGGCCGAAGAGCTCCGACTCGAACACCTCGCGCGGCAAGGCGCCACAGTGGATGGGGACGAAGGGCCGCGCGGCCCGCGCCGAGAGCGCGTGGATCGCGCGAGCCACGAGCTCCTTCCCCGTGCCGCTCTCGCCCAGGATGAGCACCGAGGAGTCGGTCGGCGCGACCCGCTCGACGATCCGGAGAACCTCCTGCATCTGGGGACTCTTGGTGAGGATGCCGCCGAACGGCTCGGCGCCCGGGGCGTACGCGCGCAGCGCCTCGTTGTCCCGGAGGAGCTGGGCCTTCTCCGCGGCCTTCTTGATCAGGACGTCGAGCTCCTCGATCTTCATGGGCTTCGTGAGGTAGTCATAGGCGCCGAGCTTCATCGCCTCGACGGCCGTGGACACCTCCTGGAAGCCCGTCACCACGATCACCTGCGGCTGCTCGGGGAAGGCCTGGAGCTCGCGCAGGACCTCGATCCCCTCCTTCTTCGGCATCCGCATGTCGAGGATCACGACGTCGTACGGTGTCTCCGCGAGCCGCTCGAGCGCCGCGGCGCCGTCGGCGACGCCCTCCACGTCGTGCCCCTTGCGCCCGAGCTCGCGCACCACGAGCTCGCGCAGGTTGCGCTCGTCGTCGGCGACCAGCACGCGGATCTTGCGACTCACGCCGGCAGCACCACGCGGAAGAGGCTCCCCTTACCGGGCCGCGAGGTGACCTCGATCCGGCCCCCGTGATCCGTCACGATCCCCTGGGCGATGGCGAGCCCGAGACCGGTCCCCTGCCCCGGCGGCTTGGTCGTGAAGAACGGATCGAAGATGCGCGACAGGATCTCGTCGGGAACGCCCGGCCCCTCGTCCTCGAACTCCACCTCGACCTCGCCGCGGTGCAGGCGTGAGCGCACCGTCAGCCGGCCGCGCCCCTCCATCGCCTCGAGCGCGTTCGAGGCGAGGGCGATGAAGACCTGGCGGAGCTGGCCCTCGTTGACCGCGAGGGGAGGGAGCGCCGGATCGAGCTCGGTCGCGAACCGGCCTTCGGCGAAGCGAGACTGGTGGGAGAGGAGCTCGGTCGTCCTGAGCACGAGCGCGTTGAGGTCGGTCGGGGCCCGCTGGCTCCCGGGGTCGCGCACGAACTGGAGCAGAGTGCCGGTGATCTCCTTGCACCGGAACGCCTCCTCCTCGATCAGCCCGAGGTAGTGCGGGAAGTCGGTGAGCTCGGACGTGTTCGTGAGCTCGCGTTCCGTGAGCCGTTCCCGGAGCGACTCCGCGCAGCCGGCGATCGTCGCCAGCGGGTTGTTCAGCTCGTGCGCGACGCCCGCCGCGAGCCGTCCCGCGGTCGTGAGTCGCTCGGTGAGCAGCATCTGGCGCTCGAGGCGCTTGGCGCGCGTGACGTCCTCGACGAGGACCACCGCGTGGGGGGCGCTCGCCTCCGTCGGCTCGACGGGGGCCCGCGTCAGCCGAAAGATTTTCGTCTCGCCCGCGAGGGCGACCTCCACCTCGAGCGCGGCGTCCCGCCGCGTCGCGAACGCGTCGCGGACGAACGCCTCGACCGTGCCCGCCGTGCCGGGGCCGAAGAGCGCGGCGAACGACGCGCGCGCACCCGGCTCGCAGCCGAGCACCCGCACGCCCTCGCGGTTGGCGCGGACGACGCCGAGCTCGGCGTCGAGGACGAAGACGCCGAGGGGGAGCGTCTCCAGCACCACCTCCACGAAGCGCTTCTGCGCATCGAGCTCTCGCGTCCGCTCGGCGACCATGCTCTCGAGCTCGGCGTACAGGCGCGCGTGCTCCAGCGCGATCGCGGCCTGGTCGGCGAGGGCCAGGAGTAGCTCCTCGTCCGAGTCCGAGAACGCGTGGACGTCCCTCCGGAAGACGCTGATCAACCCGATGACGCGGTCGCCCACGCGGAGCGGCGCGGCCAGCATCGAACGGAAGCCGGTCGCGCGCGCGAGCTCGGGGTACCGGGCACGCGGGTCGTTGTAGAGGTCGCGGCTCTGGACGGGGCGCCGCTCTCGGACGGCGAGGCCTCCGATCCCCTCCCCCACCCTGATGCGGATGTCCTTCACCATCGCCGGAGGCAGGTCGAGGCTCGCCACCGTCACGAACTCGCCCGTCCCCGGCTCGAGCGTGGCAAGGCCACACGAGTCAACGCCGAGGACGCCGCGCGCCTCCTCGAGGATCACGCGGATCGTCCGGTCCACCTCGAGGCTCGCCGTCACCGCGCGGCCGGCCTCGAGGAGCGCGCGCGTCTCACGGGCCCGACGGACGCTCTCCTCGAAGAGCCGGGCGTTGTGGATCGCGATCCCGGCCTGCTCTCCGAACGCCTCGAGCACCCGCTGGTGGTGCGCCGTGAACGCGCCCGGACGCGTCGCGAACGCCGAGATCACGCCGATCACCTCGCCCGCGTCCTTGAGCGGCACGCAGAGCATCGAGCGGATCCCCTCGCGCTCGTCCACGTCGCGGCGCGCCGAGCGCGGATCGGTGCGGACGTCGTCGATGCGGATCGCCGTGCCGCTCTGGGCGGCCCGGCCCATGATCCCTTCGCCGACCGGGATCGAGAGCGTGCGCCACGCCTCGCTCCCCACGCCGTGGGCCGCCACGTGGCCGATGTGGGCCCCCTCCGGATCGAGGAGGCCGATTCCGCAGCCCGAGCTGCCGATCAGCTCGCTGACCGCCTGGCTGATCCGGTCGAGGACCCACGGCATCTCGAGGCGGGCGCTGATGAGCTGGCTCGTCGCGTAGAGCGCCGCGAGCTCGTCCTGCCGCCGGTGGCCTTCCGCGAGGAGCCGTCTCAGCTCGATCGCCGACGCGAGCGGCCGGCCGAGCTCGCCGACGATCTCGACGTCCTCGTCGTCGAAGGCTCCCGCGCGAGCCGAGGCCAGCGTCACGGCGCCGAAGACGCCACGAGCCGACAGGAGTGGCACCAGCGCCACGGCGCGGTAGCCGCGCTCCGCAAAGACCCGCCGGCTCACCTCGGGGACCCGTCCCTCGCGAACGTCGTCCACCCGGAGTGGCGCGCCGCGCGCCACGAGCTCGGCGAACAGGGTCCCGGCGAGGGGCATCCGATCGTCCCGCGGCACGCGCAGGGGCACGGAGCGCGCGACGACGTCGACGATCTCGAACTCGTCGCGCTCGACGTCGACGAGCGACACGGCAATCGAGTCGAAGGCCACGAGCTTCGCCACCGCCTCGGCGAAGGCGTGGAACACGTCGTCGAGCGCGTCGGTCGAGACGAGGAGTCGCGTGAGCTCGTCCAGCACTGCCGTGCGGAGCGCGCGCCGGTGGAGGCGCCAGACGCGGTCGAGCGCCTCGCCGAGGGCCCGAGGGACGTCGGCCGCCAGAACGCCGCGTGTGAGTAGAGGCCCGAGGAGCAGGAGTGCGCCGACGCGCCGCCCCGACGCGACGAGCGGCGTCTTCAGCGCGACCGCGCGGCCCCGTGTCCAGCCGGGCGGGGTCACCCGCGCGAGCGCGAGCCGCCCGACAGGCGTCCGCACCGAGGCCTGCAACCACGCGTCGAGCTCCGCGGGCAGGCGCCCGCGACCCGCCGTGACGACCACCGGCGCGTCGCCCGGCGGCGTGAAGCCCAGCGCGCCGGCTACGGCACGGGCGTGCGCGACCAGCCGGCGCAGGGTCCGGGCGAGCTCCGCCTCCACTGCGGCGATGCTCGGGAGCGGCGCCAGCAGATCGGGGAAGACGCCCTCGAGCGTCATAGGGGCGTCAGGAGCTTGCCGGGGAGGCTTCCGGTGTGCGCGCCGTCCTTGACGACGATGCTCCCGTTCACGACGACGTGCTCGATACCGACGGGATAGCGGTGGGGCTCGTCGTACGTCGCCTGGTCGGCGATCCGCCGGGGATCGAACACGACGAGATCGGCCTTCGCGCCCACGCGGATCACGCCGCGGTCGCGCAGCTGGAGCCGCTTTGCCGGCAGTCCCGTCATCTTGTGCACGGCCTCGGGCAGCCCGAGGATGCGCTGCTCGCGCGCGTACTCGCCGAGCACGCGCGGGAACGTGCCGTAGCTGCGCGGGTGGGGCTTGCCCGCGCCGAGAGCGCCGTACGGCGCCAGCGACGAGCCGTCGGAGCCGATCATGACTGCTGGATGGGCGAGGGCCCGGCCCGCCTCATCCACGATGAGCTCGAGTGCCGCGTCGAGCGGGTCCATCCCGCGCTCGGCGCCGACCTCCGACAGACGCTTGCCCTCGGCGTCCTTCCGCTGCGGGCAGGACGCGAGCATGATGTTCTCCCAGCCGACGCGGTCGAGGAGGCTTTGGCCCGTCACCGGCGCCTCGAGCTCCCGACGGATCCGCTCGCGCACCTCCGGCGTGTGGAGCCGCTGGAGCATCGCCTCGACGCCACCCTCGAGGGCCCAGTCGGGCAGGAGCGTGCGGAGCGTCGTGCTCGACGCCGTGTAGGGGTAGACGTCGGCCATGACGTCGAGGCCCTCCGCGCGCGCGGCGTCGATGAGCGCGAGGGCGTCGGCGACCTTGCCCCAGTTGGGGCGGCCCGCGGCCTTGATGTGGCTCACCTGGACGGACAGCTCGCCCTCGCGTCCCACGCGGATCGCCTCGCCGACGGCGTCGAGGAGCGTGGCGCCTTCGCCGCGGATGTGGCTCGCGTAGAAGCCGCGGTGCCGACCCGCCACGCGCGCGACCTCGACGATCTCCTCGGTCGAGGCGTAGGAGCCGGGCGCGTAGATGAGGCCCGTGGAGAGGCCCCACGCGCCGTCCTCCATCGCGTCGGCCATGAGCCGCTGCATCCGGGCGAGCTCCTTGCGATCGGGCGCGCGACGGGCGAAGCCCATCGCGGCGATGCGGAGGGTGCCGTGGCCGACGAGCTGCATCACATTGAGGGCCGTCCCCTCGGCGTCGAACGCCTTCAAGTACTCGCCGACCGACTGCCACCGGAAATCCATACCCCGCGGCAGGTAGAGGGCGAACCCGCGCAGCTCCTGGAGAAATTCCCGGGACGCGGGTGCGGGCGAGAAGCCGCAGTTGCCCACGACCTCCGTCGTCACCCCCTGGCGGATCTTCGACTCGGCGCGCCGGTTCTCCCAGAGCCGCCAGTCCGAGTGCGAGTGCATGTCGATGAACCCCGGCGCCAGGGCGCGGCCCGCGGCCCACAGCGACGAGCCGGCCGACTCGCCGGACAGGTCGCCGACCGCCACGATGACGTCGTCGCGGATGCCGACGTCGGCGCGGCTGCCCGGAGCGCCGGTGCCGTCGATGACCTGGGCGCCCTCGATCTTGAGATCGAGCATGGCTAGAGGCCGGGGGATCGGGTGAAGGCGAGCTGGCGCTCGCACCACGCCGCCACGCTCAGCAGTCGCGCCGACGCCCCCGCAGCCTGGACGAGCTGGATGGCGAGCGGAAGCCCCGACGGCGCGAGCCCGCTCGGCAGTGAGATCGCGGGGACGCCGGCGAAGCTCCACGGTGCGCACAGCGAGGCGTCGCCCGTCGACGCGAGCCCCTCGGGGGCCGGTGCGGGCGCCGTCGGTGAGAGGAGCCCGTCATGGGCCGCGAGCAGCTCCAGGACCTCCTCGCGGAAGGCGAGCCGCGCGCGGTTGGCGCCGAGGTAAGTGACGGCGGAGATCGTCAGCCCCGCCTCGACGAGCCGGCGAATCTCGGGACCGTACTGGTCGGCGTGCTTGGCGAACCGCGGCTCGTGGGAGGCCGCCGCCTCCGATCCCAGGACAGTCTGGCCGACCGCGTGGATCCCGTCGAACGACCCCGGCAGCTTCACCTCGGTAATCGTGGCGCCCGCGCGGGCGAAGGCGTCGGCCGTCGCCTGGACGTGGGCGGCGACCTCACGCGAGGCGCGACGCAGGAGCTCGGGTGCCAGCGCCAGGCGCGGCGGACCGCAGGGCTCGGCGGCGACGCTCCTCCGCGCCAGCACCGCGAACGCGGCCGCCGCATCGGCGACCTCGCGGGTGAAGACGCCGACGTGGTCCAGCGACCAGGCGAGCGGGATCACACCCGCGGTAGGCACCAGGCCGTGCGTGGGCTTGAAGCCGACCACGCCGCAGTAGGCCGCGGGGCGCAGAACCGACCCCACGGTCTGTGAGCCGAGCGCCAGCGGGACCATGCGCGCGGCCACCGCGGCCGCCGAGCCCGAGGACGAGCCGCCCGGAGTGTGTGCGAGGTTCCACGGGTTGCGCGTGGGCGCCGGGTCGCGGTAGGCGAACTGCGTCGTGTGAGTCTTGCCGAGGACGATCGCGCCTGCGGCGCGGAGCAGCGCAACGGACGCCGCGTCCTCGTCGGGTCGACGGTGGGCGAACGGCGGGGCGCCCGCGGTCGTCGGCAGCCCGGCGACGTCGAAAATGTCCTTCACCGCGACGGGGATGCCGTGCAGGGGCCCGCGGACGGCGGCGTGCTCCGCCAGGCGCGCCGCGGCCAGCGCGCCCTTCGCGTCGACGTGCACCCAGGCCTGCACCGTCGCGTCGAGTGCCCCAATGCGCTCGAGGCACGCCTCGACGAGCGCCACGGGACTCAGCGTCCCGCGTCCGATTCGCTCTCGAGCCTCCGCCACGCCGAGCGCCGCCAGCTCAAGCGGAGCCATCCGGCTCCTCTCGCAGGCCACCCACGGTGTGAACCTGTCTCGCGCTCCGATTGACGGAGCCACGCCGCTCCTCTCGCAGGCCACCCACGGTGTGAACCGGTCTCGCGCTCCGATTAATGGAGAGCATCCAGCACCTCGGCGACGACCTCGAAGCGCCCGAACGAGGGCATGAGGTAGACGCCGGCGTACCGGCTGCGGATCTCACGGACCAGCCGTTGAGCCATCTCGATGCCGACCCGCAGCGCCCCGTCGCCGGCGTCTCTGAGCCGCGCGCGGATCTGCTCGGGGACCGTGATGCCGGGCACCTCGTTGTGGAGGAACTCGGCGTGGCGGTAGCTGTGGAGCGGGAGCACGCCGACGATCACGGGAACCGGCGGGCCGCCCGCCTGCTCGAGAAAGCGGTCGAGCTCGGCCAGGTCGTACACCGGCTGCGTCTGAAGCCACTGCGCCCCCGCGTGCACCTTGCGGTGGAAGCGGCTGATCTCCGCCTTGATATTCTCGGCCCCGGGGTTCAGCGCCGCGCCGACGCAGAACGAGGTCGGCAGGCCGATGCTGTTACCGGTCGCGTCCAGTCCCTGGTTCATCCGCTTCAGGACCTCGATGAGGCCGATCGCGTTGACGTCGAAGACCGCCGTGGTGCTGACGTAGTCGCCGGCGCGCGGCGGGTCGCCCTTGAGGGCGAGGATGTTGCGGACGTCGAGCGCGTGGGCGCCGAGCAAGTCGGCCTGGATGCCCATCAGGTTCCGGTCGCGACAGGTGAAGTGCATGTTGATGTCGAGCCCGGTCGCCTCCCGCACGAGCAGCGCCGTCGGCAGGACGGCCATCCGCACACGACCGAGCGAGCCGTCGTTGATGTCGACGATCTCGACGCCGCGCTCCTTGAGGAGCTTCGCGCCCTGGACGAGCTTCTCGACGGTGTGGCCCCGGGGCGGGTCGAGCTCGACGGTGACGACGAACTCCCGCGCCTCGAGCTTGCGCTGAAGCGTCGTCGCGGGGCGGCGGGTCAAGAGCCCGGCCGACTCGCGCAGGACCGGCGCGGTCACCGTGATCGTGGGACGCACGGCACCGCGCCGCGGAGGGCGCTGACGATCCAGCGCCTCGCGCATCGCCGCGATGTGCTGCGGCGTCGTACCACAGCAGCCCCCGACGATGCGGGCCCCCGCCTCCACCATGCGCGCGGCGTACTCCGCCATATACGCCGGCGACGAGAGGTAGATGAGCCGCTCGCCGACGCGGCTGGGGAGCCCCGCGTTCGGTTGGATCGCGAGCGGCAGGCTCCCGGCCGCCGGCACCATCTGCTCGAGCACTCCGTACAAGGTGCTCGAGCCCACGGAGCAGTTCGCGCCCAGGGCCTGGACGCCCAGCGCGCGCACCGTTCGGCCCACCTCGGCGGGAGAGCGTCCCGTGAACGTCACGCCCTCGTCGGTGAAGGCCATTTGCGCGACGATGGGCAGGTCGGTGACCGAGCGGATCGCTTCGATCGCGAGCGCGATCTCGGCGAGGTCCGAGAACGTCTCGACGATGCACGCGTCGACGCCCCCTTCGAGGAGTCCCTCCGCCTGCTCGCGGAACGCGGCGCGCGCGTCCTCCGCCGTCACGCTCCCGAGCGGCGCCAGGTACTTGCCAAGCGGCCCGACGGACCCGATGATCAAGACGTCGCGGCCCGTCGACTCGCGCACGTCACGGGCGAGCCGCACGCCGCGGCGGTTGACCTCCCGCACCTGGCTCTCGAGCCCGTGCGCCGCGAGCTTGAAGCGGTTGGCGCCGAAGGTGTTGGTCTCGATCAGGTCGGCCCCCGCCGCGACGTACTCGGCGTGGATCGCCTGCACGAGCCTCGGATTGTTCAGGTTGAGGACGTCGAAGCACGCGTCGAGCGACACCCCGCGCGCGTAGAGCATCGTGCCCATCGCGCCGTCGCAGAGGAGCGGCCCGGCGTCCAGACGCTGGCTAAACGCGCTCGGCATGGGTTCCCCTGAGCGCGGCCAGGACACGGGCGACGACCTGGTCCGGGCCGAGCCCGCCCGTGTCGACCACGATGTGCGCGCGCCGGTAGAAGGGCTCGCGCGCGCGGTAGAGCGCGCGGAGCTCCTCGACGGTCCGGCGCGCGAGCATGGGCCGGTCTCCCGACCGGCCCGCCCGCTCGCAGAGGTCGGCGAGGTCGCCCGCGAGCCACACGACGGTGCCGAGCGCGCGGAGGGCCTCCATGCGTCCCTCGCGGCACGGGAGGCCACCGCCCGTCGCGATCACGTCGCCCGATTTCAGCGTGAGTGCCTCGAGCGCCTCGGTCTCGAGCTGGCGGAAGCGCTCCTCCCCCTCCGCGCGGAAGATTTCCGGGATCGAGCGCGCCTCGCGCGCGACGATCATGTCGTCGGTCTCCACGAAGCAGCGTCCGAGCCGGTGCGCGAGCAGCCGACCGACCACCGACTTCCCCGCCCCCATGAAGCCCACCAGAATGAGGTTGTCCGCCGGCATCCTCCGCATCGTATCAGATCGCGCGCTCGTGAGAACGAGGGCCGGGACGGGGGAGGCCCTCCTCGACCACGCGAGCACTCACAGCGAGAGGTCGGTTCACGCGACCGGCGGCGAGCCAACGCCCAGAAGATACGCGTCTCGGCGGGCCTCCCCCGTCCCGTCGTGGTTTCACCGGTGCACGGTCTTCTGGGCGGGGACGCGGCGATAGGCGCAGTCGCGCATCCAGCAGCGGGCGCACTGGCTGAAGTAGTGGTCGACGCGCGCGGTGACCCCCGCGCCGGCCAGGAGCGAGATCGACTTCACCGGTGTCATGAAGCAGGACTCGTTGAGCCTGACGCCGATCGAGTCCCCCGGGCAGAGTCGGAACAGCTCCCGCTGCTGCGCCACGTCCCAGGCGCCGTAGCCGGGGCTGATCCGGTTGGTGACCTTGAGGCCGCGCGCGATCCCCTCCTGGCACAGCACGTCGTTCACGTACTCGGCCAGGCTCTCGACGGCGCCCGAGCCCACGCTGTCGAGCATGACCGCCAGGGGCAGCTCCCGCGCCTCCCACAGCTCGGCGCCACGACGCTCGAGCGGATCGCCGATCGTGCACACGGCCGCCGCGAGCTCGGCCACGGGACCCCACGCGCGCTCGATCCCCGGGACCGTCAACGCGACCCCGCCCGCCTCGAGCGTGTCGCCCTCGCGCCGGGTGACGGCCACCCAGTGGACCACCGCGCGCGGCTCGATGAGGCGCCGCCCCAGCGCGAGCGCCTCGTCGAGGAGCGCCTGGACCTCGGGGCCCGGAACGTCGACGCCGCGTTTGTAGCCCTGGAAGCGCAAGATCTCGTCGGGATCGATCTCGAGGGCGATGTCGGCGAGAACGCGGGGCGCGTCGGCAGCGGCCGGTGCCGTCACTGCTCGTTGCGCTTCCGCACGACCTCGTTCACAGACTCGCCTCGCGGCGCGCGTCGCCGAGCCCCCGCGGCCGCCGCTCGGCTCGCACGACCTCGTTCACAGACTCGCCTCGCGGCGCGCGTCGCCGAGCCCCCGCGGCCGCCGCTCGGCTCGCACGACCTCGTTCACAGACTCGCCTCGCGGCGCGCGTCGCCGAGCCTCCGCGGCCGCCGCTCGGCTCGCAAGACGCGTTCATG
>Ga0209801_1002051_pt1 | contig 12030 bp, 8 predicted proteins | sample GraSoiAngelo_127_FD_185884 | JGI IMG/M metagenome (GOLD analysis project Ga0209801, IMG submission 185884) | Grasslands soil microbial communities from the Angelo Coastal Reserve, California, USA - 14_0927_09_40cm (SPAdes) (version 2) | ecosystem: Environmental > Terrestrial > Soil > Grasslands ... | reverse complement strand
CGATCTCCTCCGGGTTCAGGTCCGCCAGCCGGTTCACCAGCGCGTCCTGACTGCCGCCGATGCCGCTGGCGGCGCTACGGGAGCCGGCGCCGGTGATCGTGTTGGCGCCGTCGGAGATGGCGTCGTTCGAAATGATGACCCCGTCCATCACGAACAGCGGCTGCCCGTTTCCCAGGATCGATGTGACCCCGCGGATTTGCACCTGTGCGCCGCCGCCGGGGGCTCCGCTGTTCATGGAGATCGTGGCGCCGAGCGCCTTGCCTTGCATCGCCTGCTCCACCGTCTGCGCCGGCGCGATCGTCAACTCGTTGTTCCTGATGTTGTCAGTCGCCGTGGTCGCGTTGCGGCGCTCGAGCGTCGTGGTCTGACCGGTCACCACCACGGCCTCGAGCTTGAACGGATCTTCCGCGAGCGATACCACGACGTTCGCCTCGCCCGGGTTCACCACGACCACCTTGCGCTCGTAGGCGATCGCCCGGACCAGCAGCCGAACCTCCCCTGCGGCCACGGCGATGCGGAACGCGCCGTCGGGGCCTGACTGGGTGACGCCCTGGCCACCGACCTCGATGACCGTCGCACCGCCCACCGGTACCTGGCCGACGGCGCGGATGACGTGACCCGTCACCTCACGACCCTGCGAGGCAGCCCGCGCCGGGATGAAGCCGAGCGCGACACAGGCCGCCGCGTACAACAACGGTCGGTTCATACACTGTCTCCGTTTCTGGGTACTGAATGCGGCCGGAGGGTGCTCGTTCTGACGGAGCGGCGCGGCGCACAACTGCGTACGCGCACCGAGGGTGCGCGCGGCGTGGGGTTCCCGACGAGCAACGCAGAACGCCCCGCCCGTCGAAACGACATGTGGACGGCCATTTCCACGCATGTCGCTTGCCGTATCAGGTGAGCAAAGTATGACACCCGTCGCGGGAGCCCGCTAGGGGTTGCGCTTAGGGACCCCTCGTTTGGTCCAGACCAGGATCACCCCGCAACCGCTGTTCAGCCGCTGGTACTGCAGCGGGGCGCTGAACAGGTTGGAATAGATCTCGATCGCAAGAATCTCTTCCGGCGCGACGGGCACCGACGGAGTCTCTACCGGCGGGAGCGGGAAATACACGCCGTCGATGAAGTACGAGGGAGGGCAGTAGTTGGCCAGCTGGGGATTGGTGATCTGGCCTTGCCCCCGCTGCAGCTCCACCAGATAGCTCGACCCGTTGGGCCGCAGCTGCACCCCGGGAACCATGCGGAATACCTCCTCGAACTGCGCGGCCCCGGAGCTGCGGACCTCGGTGGTATCGAGAAAGTGTCCCAGCGCCGTCTTGCGGCGGCGCTCGAAGCCGACCAGCGTCAAGTAGGGCCGGTAGCGCGCTTCCACCGTGACCGGCTCGAGCACGTGGACCGAGTCACCCAGCACGAGGGTCAATTGCTGCGTCCTGCCCGGCGCGATGCGGACCTGCACCCGCGCGGGAGGATACCCGATCGCCCTGCCCTCGACGATGCGCGAGCCTGCCGGGACGTTCTTGAGCGCGAAGCCTCCAGCCTCGTCCGCCTCGGCCCGGCTGTCGGTCCCGACCGCGACCACGGCCGCACCGGGCACGGTAATGCCGCTCTGGTTCACCACGACACCCGTGACGGCCCCGGTGGCCGCCGTCACGGCCAGGTGCAAGTCAGCGCGGGCGAACGCCCGCCCGGCCAGATCGATGAGGACCATGCCGGTCGGCCCGTCGCCCGCCTTGCCCTGCAGCAGCAACCCGACGTCGGTCGGAAGGTCGCAGAGCAGAATGCGACCCGACGCATCTGAGCGAGCAGCGGCGCTTACCGGCGCAGCGCGCACCGAGCCGGCGCCGATGGCGTACGTCGTCCAGTGTGCAGTCACGGCGACGTCGGCCAGCAGCCTGCCGTCAGCGACATCACGCACCAGCCCGAGGATTGCGCCGGCCTCCCGCCACGGATCGTGGGGACACAAGGCGCGATGCGCCGCCGACGGACCCGGGGTCCCGAGGGTGACTGCGGCGGTGCGCCCGGCGGCGACCTCCACGACGACGGGCGACGCCGATAGGCCGATCGAATCGAGGACGGGATCATCGAAGGTCAGCGTGTAGCGACCGGCCGCGGGCACGACCAGCTCGAACCGCCCGGCGGGATCGGTGCGCGCCATGCGATTGGTGCCTTCGATCCAGACTTCGGCGCCCGCGAGTGGGGCCGCGCCGATCAGGCTGTCGTAGACGACCCCCCGCAGCAGCGCCGCGCTTTGCGCTGTCGCTCGGGCGGCGGCTGCGACCAAGGCTCCGCAAGCGATGATGAGGGTCGGTCGGACGGCGACGCGACGGACCATGACCCTATAATACGGGGAGAATCTCCGACGGCTAGATTGGGACCGCGATGCCCGACCCCACACCCCCCCTCACCACGCTCTCCGAGGAAGAAGAGCTGTTCCGCCGCACCGTGCGCGACTTCGCCGAGCGCGCCGTCCGTCCGCGCGTCGCCGCCATGGAGCAGGCCGCCTCGCTCGATCGGGCCCTGCTCGCCCAGTGCTTCGCGCTGGGCCTCATGGGGATCGAGATCCCCGAGGCGCACGGCGGCGCGGGCGGCAGCACGCTGATGACGGTCCTGGCAGTCGAGGAGCTGTCGGTGGTCGACGCCTCGCTCGCAATCTTCGTGGATGTGCAAAACACGCTCGTCAACGCCCTGCTCATCAAGTGGGCGAGCGACGAGCTCCGCAACCGCTATCTGCCGCGGCTCGCGACCGATCTGCTCGGCGCCTACGCGCTGTCCGAGCCAGACTCGGGATCGGACGCGTTCGGACTCCAGACCCGCGCGACCGAGGCCGGCGACACGTGGATCCTCGAGGGACGCAAGCTGTGGATCACCAACGGGGCCGAGGCAGGCTTGTTCGTCATTTTCGCGAACAGCGACTTCAGCAAGGGCTACAAAGGCATCACGGCGTTCGCCGTGGAGCGCGGGTTCAAGGGGTTCTCCGTCGGCAAGAAGGAAGACAAGCTCGGCATCCGCGCGTCGAGCACGTGCGAGCTGATCCTCGACGGCTGCGAGGTGCCGGCCGCGAACCTGGTGGGTCAGGTGGGGATGGGCTACAAGGTCGCCATCGAGACGCTCAACACCGGCCGGATCGGCATCGGCGCCCAGATGATCGGCGTTGCCCGAGGGGCGCTCGCCGCGGCCCTCCGGTACGTGAAGGAGCGCAAGCAGTTCGGCAGGCCGGTCGCGGAGTTCCAGGGGGTGCAGTTCCAGCTGGCGCAGGCGGCCACCGAGCTCGAGGCGGCCCGGCTGATGGTGTACAACGCGGCGCGGCTCGAGGACGCGGGCGAGCCCTACACCACGCAGGCGGCGATGGCCAAGTTGTTCGCCGCCCAGGTGGCCGAGCGGGTGACGTCGCTCGCCGTGGAGCTGTTCGGCGGGTACGGGTACACGAAGGAGTACCCGGTCGAGAAGTTCTACCGGGACGCGAAGATCGGCGCGATCTACGAGGGGACGAGCAACATGCAGCTGAACACCATCGCGAAGCAGCTGCTGAGGTGAGCCCGAACTTCTTGATTCCACGACAGTTGTCGCGAGTAGCGTGGGGACCGTGACGGGCGCCGAGCTTCCTCGTTGTAAGTTCCCCTGAATGCATACCGCCCGGCGCACTCACGGGTTCACCGAATCGGTGATCCGCGGCATGACCCGGCTCGCGAGCGAGCACGATGCCATCAATCTCGCGCAGGGGTTCCCGAACTTCCCGGCGCCCGAGATCTTAAAGGAAGCCGCCGCGCGCGCCATTGCGGACGACGTGAACCAGTACGCGATCACGTGGGGCGCCAAACGGCTGCGCGACGCGCTCACCCGCAAGTACGCCGACTGGTACGGCATGACGGTGAATCCCGAAACCGAGATCACCGTGACGTGCGGCGCCACCGAAGCTATGGCGTCCGCGCTGCTCGCCATCGTCGACTCCGGCGACGAAGTAATCGTGTTCGAGCCGTTCTACGAGAACTACGGCCCGGACGCGATCCTGTGCGGCGCGAAGCCGGTGTACGTGCCCATGCCGGTAGCGGCCGAGTTGGACCTCGATCGGCTCGCGGCCGCCTTCTCCCGCCGTACGCGGGCCATCATCGTGTGCACGCCGAACAACCCCACCGGCCGGGTGCTCACGCGGTCGGAGCTCGAGGCCATTGCCCAGCTGTGCCGGCGGCACGACGCCTACGCCGTGACCGACGAGATTTACGAGCACATCTATTACGAAGGCGAGCACATCCCGATCGCGACGCTCGACGGGATGCGCGAGCGCACCATCACCATCAGCGGCGCGTCGAAGACGTTCAGCGTGACGGGGTGGCGCGTGGGAACGATCGTCGCCCCGCCGGCCACGAGCGATGCCATCCGCAAGGTGCACGATTTCCTGACCGTCGGCGCGCCCGCGCCGCTGCAGGAGGCGATCGCCGTGGGGCTGGAGACGCTGGGCGACGACTACTATGCGACGCTCGCCCGCCAGTACCGTGCCCGGCGCGACCTGTTGTGTCGTGCCCTCCTCGACGCGGGCTTCCGCTGCATGCCGCCGCAGGGCGCGTACTACGTGCTGGCCGACTTCTCTGGTATCTCGACGCTGCCCGACGACGAGTTTTCCGTCTGGCTCACCAAGGAGATCGGCGTCTCTCCCGTTCCGGGATCGAGTTTCTTCAGCCGCCCGGAGCTGGGACGACGGCTGGTGCGATTCGCGTTCTGTAAGACCGAGGAGCTGTTGCAGGAAGCCGAGCGGCGGCTGTCTGGCGTCAGGCACCGCGCGCGCCCGGTGGGGGCGTGACCGTGAGACGCAGTCGAGCCAGGGCGAACAGCCAGCGCCCCAGGGGGCCGCTCCAGAAGCGCAGCCGCCGCTGGCCTTTGGGGTCCGTGCGATGCTCCGTGCGGCCCCGGGCCACGACCGCGAGCAAAGCCAGGATGGCGGCGGCGGCCCATACCATCGGGACGAGCGCCAGGGATGCGAGCGCCGGGGTGCGCTCCAGTGCGACCACCACACCCGCCGCGGCGGCGAGCGCCAGGTAGCACACGCGGCGCGACGCCCGTTCGAGCCGCGACGGTCCTTCCCCATAGAGAAACGCCAGCTCCTCGCGTCGGTGGAACAGTTCCGCCCGCAGCGCGTCGGTCAAGTCCCGGTGTCCGAAGCCCGCCCGGACCAGGCGCCGCACGCGCGCCAGCATCACGGCGATCGGCGCCGCCAGGATGGCGACCGCGACGGCGATCGCCGCGGCGCGAGGCTGCGCATCGCGCCCTTCGAGGAACCGCAGCACCAGCAGCGGGAGCGCGATGCTCGCGAACGCGCCATACAGGAGAGTCGCCGTCGAGAGCTGGCGCGCCTCGGTGATGAACGCGCGGACGGCGACCGCGGTGCGCCGGTCGAGCGCCGCGGCGACGGCGGCGGCGAAGGCCTCGCCGCTGGGGTAGCGCGCGGCGGGATCCTTGGAGAGACAGCGGTCGATCGCCTCGGCCAGGCGGTCCGGGACCCCGGGGACGAACGACGCGACCGGCGGCGGCGGATCGGTGACGTGCCGGGCGAGCACCGTCATGGCATCGGGCCCGTCGAACGGGAGGCGGCCCGACAGGGCGAAGAAGCCTACCACGCCGAGCGAGTACAGGTCGCTGCGCGCGTCCACCGGCCCGCCCACGGCCTGCTCCGGGCTCATGAACTCCGCCGTCCCAACCACCCGCCGCGGGTCCGTGCTTCCGCCCCCGTTCACGCGTGCGATGCCGAAGTCGGAGACCAGCGCCCGGCCGCTCTTGAGCTCGATCAGGATGTTGTCGGGCTTCACGTCGCGATGCACCACGCCGCGCCCGTGCGCGTAGTCGAGGGCGCGCGCGACCTCCTCGAGCATACGCGCGACCGCCGTGTAGCTCAACGGACCATCGCCACGCACGCGCTGCCCCAGCGTCTGGCCCTCCACGTAGGCCATGGCGAAGAACACGAAGTCGCGCACCTCGTCCACGGCGAAAATGGGGATGATGCCCGGGTGCCAGAGCTGTGCCGCGGTCCGCGCCTCCTGGAGGAACTGCTGCTTGGCGTTGGGCTGCAGGGCCCGGTCGGGAGTGAGCAGCTTGATCGCGACGCGGCGCTCGAGGCTCACCTCGCGTGCCAGATAGACGACACCCATGCCGCCGTGGCCGAGGCGCCGTTCCAGCACGTATCGCCCGCCAAGGGCCCGCTGGAGATTCGGAAGGAGGGTGTCCCAAGTCACCGGGCCTGACTACCCCGGCGGCCCTAGCCCGGGTTCCCCTCCGGGTTCACATTCTCCGCCCTATGCCCGCCCACGACCCCTATATCCCGGCGACCCACTTCCCGGCCGAGCTGACCCCGCGCGCGCTGCTGCTGGGCGTGGTGCTCGGGCTCATCTTCAGTGCATCGAGCGTCTACCTGGCACTCAAGATCGGGCTGACCGTGAGCTCCTCCATCCCGATCGCGGTGCTCTCGATCACGATCTTTCGCGCCCTCGGCCGCACCTCGATACTCGAGAACAACATCGTGCAGACGACCGGTTCGGCCAGCGACTCCGTCGCCGCCGGCGTGGTCTTCACCATTCCGGCCGTCCTCCTGATGGGCTACGACCTCGAGATCGGTCGCGTGGCGATGCTCGCGACGGTCGGCGGGCTCATGGGAGTGCTGATGATGATCCCGCTGCGCCGCGCGCTGATCGTCAAGGAGCACGACACGCTGATCTATCCGGAGGGCACCGCCTGCGCGGAAGTGCTCATCGCCGGCGAGGAGCGCGGCCTCCAGGCCAAGCGCGTCTTCCAGGCGTTCGGCGTCGGCTTCGTCTACAAGTTCCTGATGGGCGGGCTCAAGCTCTGGCCCGACGTGCCCGGGAAGGCCCTCGGCTTCTATCCCGGCGCCGCCGTGTTCACCGAGACATCCCCCGAGCTCATGGGCGTGGGCTACATCATCGGCCCGCGCATCGCCGGGTATCTCTTCGCCGGCGGCTGCTTCGCCTACCTGGTGCTCGCCCCCGCCATCAAACTGGTCGGTTCGGGCCTCGCGGAGCCATTCGGGTTTCCGGCGGTCAAGCTGATCCGCGACATGACTCCGGGCGACCTCCGCTCCAGCTTCGTCTTCTACATCGGGGCCGGCGCCGTCGCCTCGGCCGGGATCATCGCGCTCGCCCGCTCGCTCCCCACCATCGTCAGCTCCTTCGCCTCGAGCCTGAAGGACCTGCGCGGCTCCGGCCTGAGCCAGACGATGACGCGGCCGCGCACCGAGGACGATCTCCCCATCTCCCTCACGGTCGGCGGCTCGATCGCGCTCGCCATCGTCCTCACCCTGCTGCCGCAGCTGGGCGTGAATCTGCTGGGCGCGGTGCTGATCGTGATCTTCGGATTCTTCTTCGCCACCGTGTCTTCCCGCGTCACCGGGCAGATCGGGTCTTCGGCGAATCCGATTTCCGGCATGACGATCGCCGCCTTGCTCGGCACCTGCCTGATCTTCGTCGCGATCGGCTGGACCGGCGTGGACCACCGCGTGCAGGCGATCTCCATCGCCGCGGTCGTCGCCGTGGCGACGGCGAACGCGGGCAACACGTCGCAGGACTTGAAGACCGGCTTCCTCGTAGGTTCGACGCCGCGGCGCCAGCAGATCGCCATCCTCGTCGGTGCCCTCGCCTCGGCACTGGCCGTCGGCTGGACGCTCACGCTGCTCAACCGCGCCTACACCTACCCGGTGCCCGAAACCCACGCGGCCTTCAGCGCCCAGTCGCTGACGCCCCCGGGGGGCGGCCGGGCGCCGGTCGAGGTGCTTCCGGCCACGATGTCGGAATTCCGCGTCGCGGGCGGCGACTCGGTCGACCATGCCACCTACCAGGTCGTCCGGGTCTACGTCGTCACCCAGGGCGTCGCGGCGGGGAAGTACCTCATGGATCCGAAGACGCACGAGCTGCGCTACGTGCTCGACCCCGGGATCGGCGGTCGCATCCGCGATTATCGCGGCCGGGTCATCCCCCGCCTCGATTCGCCCAAAGCGACCATCATGGCCCTCATCACCGACGGCATCCTCACCCACAAGCTGCCGTGGGCCCTGGTGCTGCTGGGGGTGTTCATCACCATCGCCATCGAGCTGATGGGGGTGCAGGCGCTGCCGGTCGCCGTGGGCGTGTACCTCCCGATCTCCACCTCTTCGGCCATGTTCGCCGGCGGCATCGTGCGCTGGTTGATCGAGCGCCGTGCTCACGTCAAGCAGCAGTCGATTGCGGACGTCGAATCGGGACCGGGCGTGTTGTTCGCGAGCGGCCTCATAGCGGGGGGGGCCATCTGCGGCATCGTGCTGGCGGCATTCGCCGGCGTGTTCGGCTCGGCGGACGCGCTCGCCGAGAAGCTGCCTGTATTCCACGCGCTCGGCGGTCTCGCCGGCTCGAACGCGCTGGCCTTTGGGCTGTTCGCGGCGCTGGGGGCAGTGCTCTACCGGGTCGCCCTACGCCCGCAGTGATGTCTCGCTCTACATTTCGGCATGCGCATCGTGTCGTTGCTCCCCGCCGCGACCGAGATGGTATCCGCGCTCGGCGCGATGGGTCAGCTGGTGGGCGTGTCACACGAATGCGACTTCCCGCCCCAGGTGCGTTCCCTCCCCCGCATCACGCGCAGCCGGATCGACCCGGCGCTCCCATCGGGCACGATCGACCGTGCGGTGGCGGAGGCGAGGCGCACGGGAGTTCCCACCGTGGAGGTGGATGTCGAGCTCGTGGCGCACCTGCGCCCCGATGTGCTGATCGGGCAGTCGGTGTGCGAGGTCTGCGCGATCGGGCAGGCCGACCTCGCGCGCGTCGTGACGACGCTGATCCCGATTCCGTGGGTCGTGACGCTGCACGCCCACACCCTGGACGGCGTGCTCGAGGACATCGCCAAACTGGGGGAGGCGCTGGAGCTGCGGGACGAGGCCGAGGAGCTGCTGGCGGGATTGCGCTACCGGTTGCGGCGCGCCGCGGCCCGGCATGCGGCGGCACGGGCGCGGCCTCGGGTGCTGGTGCTCGAATGGGTCGATCCTCCGTACGTGGCGGGGCACTGGGTCCCGGAGCTGGTGGAGCTCGCGGGCGGCACGGACGTGGCCGGCGCGCCGGGTGAGCCCTCGCGGCAACGCTCGTGGGTGGACCTGTCGGCGCTCGAGCCCGATCTGGTGCTGGTGGCCCTGTGCGGGTTCGACGTCGCGCGCGCCCGGGTCGAGCTCGACGCCGTGCGCGGCGGCGCGGCGCGGGCGCTGCTCCGCCGCCGGGTCGAGTTCATCGACGGCAGCGCCTATACGTCCCGTCCCGGACCGCGCCTCGTCGATGTGGCCGAGATCCTGGCCCGGTTGATGATCGGTTGACTGCTCGAGCGAGGTTCTCCTGATCACGTGATCGGGGCGCTGCTGCTCTCGTGGACCGTGGCGTCGCAGCAGCCCCGCGACACGCTGCGGCTGTGCGCGGTGGGGGACCTGAACCTCGACCGGCGCGTCGCCGGGGCTGGCCTGGAGGGTGACACGCTCTATCCCTTCCGGGCCCTGCTCGAGTCGCTGCGCGGAGCGGACATCACCTTCGGCAACCTCGAGAGCCCGATCGCCTCCGATGCGTCGCCCGTCCCCGACTCGGGCGCCGTGTTCGCGGCCCCCCCCGTCGCCGCCATGGCCCTGGCGCGCGCCGGATTCGACATCGTGAGCACGGCGAACAACCACGCCTGGGACGGCGGGCAGCCCGCCGCTGAGGAGACCATGCGGCAGCTCACCCGCGCGGGGGTACGCTTCGTCGGCTCGGGATTCGGGCGCGACATGGCGGAGCAGCCGGTGATCCTCGAGCGCCGCGGCTGGCGCGTGGCGTTCTTCGCGGTCACGCGCGCCTGGAACCCGGCGCCCTACAGCTTCTACAAGCACGCCGGCGCCAACTGGGTGGCGTGGGGCGACACCACTTGGATCTACCCCGCGATCCGTGCGCTCAAGGCGAGCGGCCGGGCGGACTTGATCGTGGTGAGCGTGCACGGCGGCCGGGAATACGCCGACGAGCCGCCCGACTATCATCGCGACCTGTTGTATGGCCTGGTCGACGCCGGCGCGGATCTCGTGCTGGCGCACCACCCCCACGTGCTGCAGCCGGTGGTGTGGTCCCGGGGGAAGCCGATCGTGCAATCGCTCGGTAACTTCGTGTTCGTGCAAAGCGACCCACGGACGCAGCTGTCCGCCATTCTCCGCGTCGCGGTGGCCCCCGACCACCGGATGCGCGTCTCCGCCGTCCCGGTGCGCGTCGGTCCGCAACCGACCGTCGCGACGGGCGCGGCGGCCGACAGTGTGCGGCGCCGGCTGCGCGTACGTCTCTCGACACCAATCCCCTCCACGCCATGACGCGCGATACCCTCGCCTTCCTGAAACGACTGCTCGACACCCCCGGGCCATCCGGGTTCGAAACGGCGCCCGCCCGTGTCTGGCGGGAGGAGGTCAAGGGGTTCGCCGATCAGGTGACGGCCGACGTGCACGGCAACTCGGTCGCGACGCTGAACCCCAAAGGCACGCCCCGCCTCATGCTGGCCGGCCACATCGACGAGATCGGCCTCCAGATCACCCACGTGGACGACGAGGGGTACCTCTACTTCGCCGGCATCGGAGGGTGGGACTCGCAGGTGCTGGTGGGCCAACGCGTGGTGATCACGGGACCGAAGGGAGCCGTCCGGGGCGTCATCGGGAAGCAGGCGGTGCACCTGATGAAGCGCGAGGACATGGACAAGGTCTCGAAGATCACGGACCTCTGGATCGACATCGGCGCCACCAGCAAGACGGAGGCGCTCGAGCGGGTGCGCGTGGGCGACGCCGCGGTGCTCGACGCGGGGGTGCAGGAATTCCCCAACGGCCGCATCGTGTCGCGCAGCATCGACAACCGCATCGGCGCGTACGTGGTGGCGGAGGCGCTGCGTCTGCTCGCCGCGGACCGACCCAAACACGCCGGCGTGTTCGCGGTCGCCACCACGCGTGAGGAGATCGCCTGGACGGGCGGCGGTGCGCGCACCAGCGCCGTGGGAATCGATCCGCATGTCGCGCTCGTGGTGGACGTCACCCACGCGACCGACTGGCCGGGGGCGGAAAAGAAGCGTGCCGGTGAGCACAAGCTCGGGGGCGGTCCGGTGCTGGCGCGCGGCTCGGCGGTGAGTCCGGTGGTCTTCGAGATGCTGGTCGCGTGCGCAGACGAGGAGAAGATTCCCTACAGCATCCAGGCGGCGCCTCACGACACCGGCACGGACGCCGACGCGATCTACAACGCCCTGCGGGGCATCCCGACGGGGCTGGTGAGCGTCCCCAACCGCTACATGCACAGCCCGAACGAGATGGTAGCGCGGGACGATCTCGAGCGGGCGGCGCGGTTGCTCGCGGCGTTCGCCCGGCGGCTCGACCCCAACGTCAGCTTCGTTCCCACCTGACGCGCGAGCCTAGCCGCGTCGCTTCCGCCCCAACTCGCTGACCGCGGCCCGCGCGGCCGCCCGCACCTGCTTGTCCCCGTCGTCTGCGAGGCCGTCGAGCGTACCGCGCGCCGCCGGCGTCGCGGCGAGCCGGAGCCCCTCCACCGCCGCCAGACGCAGCGACGCGGCCTTGCGTCCGAAGATCCGTCCCGCGGGCTGCGAGCACTTGATCAGGGCCTGCACGGCGTCGGGGCTGCCGATGCGGCCCAACGCGAGGATCAGCTCGCGCAATACGGCCTCGTCCTTCTCCTCGTCCATCGCGACGACCAGGGGCATGGCGAGCGCCGCGGACTTCTGCCCGCCGATCCCCAACGCGACCTGCATCCGCACCTCCGGCGACGGATCGTGCAGCGCCCGGCGCAGCGGCTCCACCGCCGCCCGCGTCCCGATCTTGGCCAGCGCCAGCGCCACGGCCTTGCGCACCCGCTCGTCCTCGTGCTCCAGCCGCCGCGCCAGCGCGGGGACGGCGTCGTCTATCCCGAGCTCGCCCAAGAGCTCCGCGACGTTCCGCACCACGAACCACTCGCGGTGCTCGAGGGCGTGGACGAGCTGCTCGGTGCCCTCGGTCATGTGCCGCAGCGCGTCGAAGGCGGA
>Ga0209801_1002041_pt1 | contig 12058 bp, 7 predicted proteins | sample GraSoiAngelo_127_FD_185884 | JGI IMG/M metagenome (GOLD analysis project Ga0209801, IMG submission 185884) | Grasslands soil microbial communities from the Angelo Coastal Reserve, California, USA - 14_0927_09_40cm (SPAdes) (version 2) | ecosystem: Environmental > Terrestrial > Soil > Grasslands ... | reverse complement strand
CGGCGAGCTGGATCTCGCGGCGGAAGCGCTCGGCGTTCAGGCCGGCCGCCATCTCCGGGGGCAGGACTTTCACCACGACTTGCCGCTCGAGCTCGCGCTCCTGAGCCAGAAAGACCCGGCTCATCCCACCCCCGCCGAGCTCCTTCTCGATCCGGTAGGCGTCGCCGAGGGCGGACTGCAGGCGAGCCAGAACGTCGCCCATGGGGCCTAAGATAGGTCGGGGACTATGCCCGAGCGAGCGCCCAGACGCGCGCCCCGGACTCGCAGTCCTCAGTGCATTACAGTCGGCGTTTCAAGCATGCAAACGGGTCTGATCGAGGGACCGGGCTGCCACGGCGATCAGGCATCAGGAGAGACGTTCCAACTCCCAAGTCAGGCGCCGGTTTCCGTTGCCGGCTCCGCGCCTCCCTCGCTCCGTCCCCGCATCCAGAGGTGCCCGGCGCCCGCGACCACCGCCAGCACGCCCGCACATGTGAGAAACAACGCGCGGATACCCAGCCGCTGCGCCAGATAGCCCGAGAGCAGCAGGCCCAGCACCTGGGCGACGGCGATCAACGACATGAACGTGCTGCTCACCCGGCCCATCAACGCCGGCGGCGTCTCCTGCTGTGAGAGCGTCTGCGCCGGGATCAGCACGAACGAGATCGCGAACCCCATGGTGAAGGTGCTGAGCGCGGCCATGGGGATGTTGCGGAACGCGCCGAGGAGCGCCGCCCCCACGCCCAGGGCGAGCATGCCCCCCAGCACCACGCGGGTGCGCGAGCTCGGCGTGTGCACGCGGGCGAGCACCTGGGCGCCCGCGATCAACCCGATGCCCACCATCGAGCTGATCACGCCCCACACGAAGGGACCGGCGTGGAGCGAGTCGCGGATGTAGATCGAGATCAGCGGGCTGAAGGCGCTCAACACGAACATGGCCGCGCCCATCGCCAGGAACACGAACGCCAGGCCGGCGTGGGTGAAGATGAACCGGTTGCCTTCCACGAAGTCCCGGCTGAGCGACTGCAGCGTCTTTTCCGTCTGCGACCGCGCCCTCAGGATCGTGAGCGTCGAGAGCATCCCGGCCGAGAACACGAAGGAGGCGGTGTCCAGGTAGAAGCAGACCTTCTCACCCAGCCACGCGATCAGCGCGCCCGCCGCGAACGGCGAGGCGAGCCGGACCACGTAAAAGGCCTGCGAGAGCATCGCATTCGCGGCGAGCAGGCGCTCCTGGGGGACGATGGTGCGGACCGTGACCGACTGTGCCGGGGCAAAGAAGCTCGATACCACGCTCAGCGCCGCGAAAATCACGCAGATCTGGGTCACGTCCCGCACGAACACGAGCAGCACGATCAGCGCGGCGCGGATCAGGTCGCTCGCGATCATCAGCCGCTTCACATTCCAGTGGTCCACGAATACCCCGGCGACCGGGCTGATCACCGCCAGCGGGAGGATGTAGGCGATCGTGACGGCCGTGACCTGGACCGCCGTGCCGTGCATCCGGAACGTGATGAGGCTGATCACGCCGAACAGGGCGAGAAAATCGCCGAAGATGCTCACGAACTGCGCGAGCCACAGGGTGCGGAACGGCCGGTGCTTGAGGATCGCCTGCGGCTTAACGGCGGGGCCCGGGGTTTGAGCAGCGGTCATAGGGCGATGAATCTCGCTCAAGGCGTGCACTGAGGACAACGGGCGGGCGACGTGAGACCACGTCGTCCGCCCGTATCGCACGTCATGTATCCGGCGCTCCGTACTTCAGATGGGGTTACGCACTCCAATGAATCGCGCCGTGCAACGCGGGTGTGCCTCCTTCACAATGCTGCTCAAACCGCAAGTCCAAAGCGGTCAGGGTGCCGTTCGTATACGTGATGCCGTCGATGGCGAACCACCCCAGGAGCGTATTGCAGCCCCGTCCCTGGCCGTACCAACTGAGGCCACCCTTGGCAGGGTTGTGGAAGGGGTACCGGCGTAGGTCGGGGTAATAGCCGCGCTCGAGCTGCGTCAGGGTGCTCATGGCTTGGAAGTCGCCGGACCACCCGGCGACGCCGACCGAGAGGTGGCCGCCCGTGGCGGTCAGGGTAATGGCGTCGGTCGCCGGGGTGTAGGTGTAGGTCTGACCCAAGCCGATGTAGTCCCCCGCGTCGCTGTCGAGGTAGACGTAGCTTCCTGTCGCGGGAGTTGAACCCGGGGCGGGCTGCCAGAGGCTGGCCGGAATGGGATAGACCGGTCCCGGCGGGACCGTGTGGTCATCGGACCGCCAGTGGATCGTCCCGTGCAGCGCGGGCGTGCCGCCCTCGCAATGCTGCTCGAAGCGCAGGTCGATGGTGGTCAGATTGCCGTTCGCATACGTGACGCTGTCGACGGTGAAGGACCCTGTGAGCGTATTGCACCCGCGCCCTTCGCCGTACCAGCTGAGGCCTCCCGTCGCCGGATCATTGAATGGGTAACGCTGGAGGCCGCTGTACGTACCGGGTTGGAGCTGGGTGAGTGCGCTAGGACTCTGGAAGTCCCCAGACCACTGTTGATCTCCGCTGATGCTGACGGAAAGGTGGCCGCCGTTTGCCGTTACGGTAAGGATGGCGCTTGCCTGGGTGTAGTTATACGTCTGACCCGCACCGATGTAATCACCCGGGTCGCTTTGGAGCTGCACGAAGTTCGGGGACGGGCTCCCGCCGACGCCCGTGATCCCTGACTTATCCGACCCGCAGGCTGCCGCCGCCACCCCAACGAGGGGAAACAAGAAGTAGCGAAGCGGGCGCCGAGGAGAGAACATGTGTCGCCGTTGTCTACCTTACCGCAAGTATTGCCCGACGAAATCCAGTACGTTCTTCCGGTCCAAACGGAACACCCCGCCGGTCCCGCCGCACGTTCCGTTGAGTCCGAACGACGTGACGCCGGCGATCACGTTACTCGTGCCGAGGTAGTTGGGCCCGCCGGAATCGCCGAAGCAGGTGCCGCCGGTCGAGGCGTTGTTCGAGAGCAGGAGCGAGAAATCCCCCACGATGCCCCCGTCGATCTGGATCAGGTGCGGCTGGGCGTCCATGCGCACCTTCTCAGCCACGACGAACACGGGATTGATCCGCTGCACGCCATACCCGACGGCGGTGAAGATCGTGGAACTCCTCGGCTGCAGTGGGTCGAGCTGGTCCTGCGCGGGGAGCTTGCCGTACTGGTCTGAGGGGAGGTTGACAGCCTTCTTCAAGAGGACCACGCCCACGTCGTGCAGGAAGAACGCGCTCTCGGTGAAGAGCGGGTGGGCGTGCCACGCCACGGCCTCGACACTGTTCGGGCCCGCGAGCGGATAGTTGTTGTTTCCGTTCTGGACATCCGACTCGGTGAAAATGCGCATGCCGCTGAACTCGCCGGGCTCCCCGGCGCAATGCCCCGCGGTGAGCACGACCTTCGGGGCGATGAGCGTCGCGGAGCAGCGGAACGCCGGCTTCCCAGCGATGTCCATCACGAGCAGGACGACGGCTGGATGCGCATTCCGGTCGAGCGAGCCGTAGGTGATGAACGAGGGGTGATAGGGGCTCTGGGGTTCGGTGGTGACTCGGTCGCAGCCGAGCAGGCTGAGGCCGACGGCGGCAAAGACGGAGATGACGAGACGGGCCCTCATGATTCCTCCTCAGCGGGTAGTCTGCACCGGCCCTCCGCGCGGGGCAGATGGGGTTTGCAGAGTGTAACGTTCGATTCGGAGGGTGACTAGAGCGCGCTCGACCGCTGACCAGGCGGGCATTGGTACAACCGCCTTTCCCGCCGAGCCCTTCAGAACAATTGTTGACAGTCGGGGCATGGACAGGCACGAAAGTCCGTTAACACCTTCCAGTCCAGCGTGTTGACACGGCGTTGAATCAGCTGCCTAATAGTACCATTCCGAAACGCCGCGAGCCGTCCGCTTGGCGCCGCACCTGCATCTCCTCAGCCTCGGGGCCCCTCTCCTTCTCACCGAGGCGGGGGACCAAATCCGTTTCCGCACGCGGAAGCACTTCGCGTTACTGATCCGGCTGGCCGTCGAAGCCGGCCGGAAGTTCACCCGCGACTACCTCATGGACCTGTTGTGGCCCGACGTGCCGGCGGTACGGGCTCGTCATTCGCTGGCTCAGGCGCTGACGGTGCTCAGGGCGAAGGTCGGTCACGAGCACTTGCTGATTCAACGATCCTCCGTCGGGCTGGCACCGGGTGCTGTGCAGGCGGATGTGGGGACACTCGACGCCGATGAACCCGCGATCCGCGGGCAATTCCTGGACGGGTTCGAGGTCCCGGGAGCGGTCCAGTTCGAGCAGTGGAAGGACGAGTGGCGGGCCAAGCTGATGCCGCGGATCCGTGACTCCCTCGTGAAGCAGATGGATGCCGGCCGCCGGATTGGCGACTTCGCGGCCGTCGAAAGGCGTGCGCAGCTCCTGCTCGAGCTCGACCCGCTATCCGAGGATGCGGTGCGGGGCGTGATGGAGGCACGCGCGTGGGTGGGAGATCGCAGCAATGCGCTCAAGGCGTACGCCCGATTCGAAGCGCGCCTGGCCGAGGAGCTCGGCGCAAAGCCGAGCGCCGACCTCGCTCGCGTCGCCAACCTCCTGCGCGAGGGGCGGCGAGCGACGCCGCGGCCGGACGCCCGGGCGGTGGCCGGGGCGGGGGCGGGCCAGGTCTCGGAGCGTCAGGAGCGGCGCTTCGAGGCGGAGACGTTGATCGGCCGCGAAAATGAATTCGCTCGCCTGTACGATGCCTGGTTGGAGGTGCGACGCCGTGAGCCCCGGATCATCGTGGTGCTCGGCGACCCCGGCGTCGGGAAGACCACGCTGGTAAATGCGTTCGTGTCGACGTGCCAGATGGAGGGCGCGGCGATCGCGCGCGCACAGGCGTACGAGGCGGAGCGCGAGCTGCCGTTTGCCGTGCTCGCGGAGCTGATCAAGCAATTGACGCTACAGCGAGCGATCGGGGGGGCTGATCCGGAGGCGTTGAGCGAGCTGACACGCGTGTCGCCCGAGATCTTCAGTGCGTTTCCGGGCGTACCCAAGCCGGTCGAATGGGCGGCGGAGGTGATTCCGTTGCGGCTCGCGGATTCGTTCCTCAAGGCGGTGGAAGCCGCGACGGAGGAGAGCCCGCTTGTCCTGGTGGTCGATGACATACACGCGGCGGATAACGCGACCGTCGCGATCCTCCACATGGTGGCGCGCAAGCTCCCGTCTACGCGACTGATGCTGATTCTGACGGCACGACCCAACGACCTGCGCACGACGGCTGCGGCCAACGCGTTGGTCTGCGACGGCACGATCAAGGCTCTGGAGCCGTTGCCTGTCGACCCGCTGTCAGACGAGGCGGCGGAACAACTCGTCGCGGCACGAGTCTCCAAGGCCAAAGCCAGTATCGCCCAGGTGCCGGTTCCAAGGATCCTCCGAGCAGGCAGCGGCAACCCGTTGGCAATCGAACTGCTCACGAAGGAGTGGCTGGCACACGGTCCGAGCTCACTGCTCCGTGACTTGGAGGCCCTCAACACGCAGCCGGCTGCCAACATCGGAATCCCACGAGCAATTGGTGCGGTCTTTGAACGGCAGGTCAGGCGTCTCGACGCGACAACGCGAGCGGCGGTTGATCTGGCGGCTGTTCTTGGTCGTCGGCTTGCAAACCTCTCTTTGTACGAAGTGGTGCACCTGCCAGGGCCAGCGGCTGCAGAGGCTCTTTCAAGGCTCAAGGACGAAGGGCTCTTGCGCGAAGTCCACGGCGGTCTCGAATTCCGCAACGAGTTGATTCGAGCGCAGGTCTACTACGGCGTGGCCGGGCCTGGAAGGCAGTACCTGCATCGGAGAGTCGCAGAGGTCCTGCAGGCCGGGGTTGACGGGCCATCGGGAAAGTTGGAGGTAACGTGGCATTTCTTGAGGGGTGGTGAAGTGCTTCGAGCAGCGTCTACTGCTGTTGAAGGAGCGGAATCTGCGATCAAGGCTGGCGCGCTCTCTGAAGCGGAGCAGGTCCTTGGCGTGCTAGTTCGAGAGGCTCTCTCTGAAGACTTGACCCAACGTCTCAGGCTACTTCTGGCGAGAGCGCTGGTAGGTCAATCGAAAGCCGCCTCCGCAGCACCCGTCCTGGCTATACTCGCGCAAGACGAGCGTCTGTCGGATCGCGACCGCGCGCTTACCGCGCGCATGGAAGCGACTGTGGAATACATCTCAAACCAGGAGCCCGGCGTAGGGTATTGCGAAGCGGCCGACAGAGCGCTCAGCGCGGCACGCAAGACCGGAGACCTCGAACTGGTGGGAAATGCCCTTTTCGAGTGTGCACGCTCAGGAGCCAACGCGGGGAGTGAACAGAGGGTAGCGGCCATCCGTCAGGAGACCGACCACGTTATCACACAAACAGGTTCAGAACCGCCGCCCATTCTTCTCTACGCAAAGGCATACTGTGACCATTTCTTTTTCGAACTCGATATGGCCGCCCGCGGATTAGAGCGAGCGATGAAGACATTGAAGGAGCGCGATGACCCTGCCGGACTCTCGCTTGCATATACTGCCTATGGGACCTGCAAGCTCGGCCTATGCCAGTTCGATGAAGGATGTGATGCATATGAGAGCGCTCTCAAATACAACAAGAAGTTAGGCGACGACTTGAGATCGGCGATCATCGTTTCGAACATGTGCGTCGCTAAGCTTCACCAAGGAGACTTTACTTCCGCGGTAAGGTTTGGTGAGCTCGCTGCCTCGATGGCTGCCCGGGCGCTAAGCCCCCGAGCGATCATAATCTATCTGAACCTCGCCGGCTCTCTACTAATGAACGGTCAACGAGACGCAGCCTTATCGGCTCTGGAGTTAGCTCAAGAAGCGAGTACACGCGAGCAAAGTTGGTTGGCGACAATGGAGTTCCTAATGGGCTGTGCGAGCTTCGCGTTGGAGAATCGGGACGTCACGCTCGCATTACAATTGACTGAGAGAGCCGAGCGGGTAGCGTGGGGAAAGGAACGAGCGGTTCCGAGCAGTGGACTATTCGACAAGCTCAGGATCCACCATACTGTCCACCTCCACGGTCCGGATGCTGCGCGGGCGTTAGTTGCTGAATGTCGCACGAAGTACCGGGATCGACATCCCTTCTACTACCTCGACACGGTTGCGTGTGGCGCGTGGCTGGACAAGTTGTCACTTGGGCATTACAGCGAGGAGAGTGTGAGAGGTCTGGCTCTGTTTGAGAGCTTTGGAGCTCGGGGGCTCCGGGCCATCAACACTACGCAGGGGTTTCTAGAGTAACGAGCGAAAAGCCATTTACTGGGTCGAGTTGGATACGTTCACTCGACTGGAAGCGTCAGCGAGCGACGCGTTGCCCAGCTTGGCCTAGCCTGCCTACTCCTTAGGTGGGAGGTCTCTTCGTCGCGCGGCTCTTCCCCGAGAAGCCGGCGTATGGCATCCGATGTTGTGACGAGGTGCACCAACCGCGGATCGAACTGACGGCCCGCGTATTTCTGCAGCTCCTCGAGGGCGGTCGCCAAGCTCATCGCCCGCCTGTAGGGCCTGTCCGTCGTCATTGCATCGATCGTGTCGGCAATCATGATGATCCGCGCACCGACCGGTATGTCCTCGCCAGCCAATCCGTCGGGGTAGCCCGAGCCATCGTAATTCTCATGATGATGCCGAATCATCGCCTGAACAGACCCCCGAAGCCTCGCCGCGGTCTCGACGAGCTGCGCGCTCCTCGTCACATGCGTCTGCATGGTCATGCGCTCCTCCGGCGTCAGCTTGCCTTCCTTGCGCAGCAGAGGAGCGAACTCTTCGTAGATCTTGCCGACATCGTGAAGTAATGCCGCGCGCTTGATTGTATCGACTTCGTTCGCCGAGAGCCGCAACTCGCGCGCAATCGCTAGCGCGTACTCGGAAACACGAAGGGAATGCCCCGACGTATAGGGATCTCGTGCTTCCATTGCTTTGACCATCAACTCCAGCTTTTCCTCCAGTTCGATTTGCATCTGGAGGTTCATCTGGTACAGCTGGCGCACCAGGAACAGCGGGAATACCAGGATCGCCACGCCCCAGATCTGCAGCTTCACGTACAAGAAGACGAGCAATACGGCGAGCGTGCTCGAAAGGAGGTCTGTGGCAAGCGCGTCCTTCCCGATGCGATCCCATGCTTCGCGAACGGAAACCCCGCTGCTCAGTGAGACGGCTATTGCGACGCTGCCGTGGTTAACCAGGAAATAGACAACAACGAGACTCGCGAATGGGAGGGGGTTGTGGAAGTCGAATGTCTCGAGGCTTACGGTTCCGCCGAACGCTGTGTAGACGAGGGAGCAGAGGCCGGAAGCGAGCATGAACTGCGCCGTATTGAACCAGACTCGAACGAGGGGCTTGTGACGGACCAACGTGTCAGCAACGAACGCGGTGATTCCTCCAATCAGCATCGGCCATGGGTGCCGGAATAAAGCCACCGATGCGATGAACGACACGAAAGAAACGGAGGTCCGGACGTTCGCAACCGGGATTGTGAATGAAAAGGACTCACTCACAATTCCCAAAATGATAAACGCAGCCAATGCATTCCAAAACTTGTATGGAAAAGTCGCCGGAATGCCCCAATCTCTAGACGCGAGAGACGCGAGGACGGCAGACGCGAGGACGGCCAGTGTGGCCGCAGATACCGCCACGATGTAGGCGTAGAGCCACACTTGCCGAATCTTACTTCTACGCGCCTCTGTCATTCCGGCATCGCTACCGTTGATATGTTGAAAGAAGGGAAAAGGGCCCCGATAGCCACTACCATGACACCGTGCCGTTTGCGAAAAACAACTTCGCAAAAGCCGCAAAAAGCGCTGCGAGCAAATGCAACATTTGAGCGTCACCCCCTTCTGGAGACTGCGAGTCTTGTCGACCCACCAGGAGTGGCACGCCTCGCTATGGCGCACCCGACGCTCCGCTCGTATGCTTTCCGCTCAGCTCCGCTCTAGGCTGGCGGTGACCAGGGGCCCCTTTGTTTCAAGTGTCCGTATGTGGCCCGGCGGATCCGAGACCGTCCGCCGCGACCGAAGCACTGCGTGCATCCGAACCGCTACGCCGCCTTGCGCCGCTGGAGCGCCTGCCGCATCGCCTCCACCACAGCCGGCATCTCCTCGGCCTTGCTCAGAATGACCTTCACGCCCATCTCCCGCAGCTCGTTCCCCGCCGCCTCCGGCATCCCCCCCGTAACCACGAGCACTTCGGCGTCGAGCTTCCGGCCCGGCTCGAGCAGCCGCCGGATCACCTGCGGCGCGTTCAGATCGGGCAGGCTGTAGTCGAGCACGATCAGCGCCGGCTGCACCCGCCCGATCTCGAGCAGCGCGTCCACCCCGTTCGCCGCCTCCACCACCTCCACGTCCAGATCCGACCGCTCGATCGTCAGCACCAGCGCCTTCAGGTAGGCAGGATCGTCGTCCACCACCACGACCATGTCGGGCCCGCTCCCGCGCTCGAGCTCCGGCGGCACCGCCATCGCATGCGCGCGCAGGAACGCGGTGAGATCGTCCCCCGATACCCGCCGCCGCCCCGTCGGGGTCTTGTGCCCCTTCAGCAGCCCCTGGTCGATCCAGTTCGCTACCGTCGCGGGAGAGACCTGACAAACGCGGGCGACGCGCTGCGTGCCCCAATACCGCCTGGTTTTCATTGAAATTGGCAAAGTCACGAAACCCGAAATACCGCTAAAACAAGAAGTGCGCAAGACCCTTGTTGGGCCGGCGCAACAGGTGAAGGGGCATAAATATAAGTCGCTTTATTGCAACAACTTACAACACATCGGTGGGGGATTCTCGCGCGATCAGCGGCGCGCGTCGGTCCAGCGGTTCGTCGCATCCAACACCGCGAGCACCGCGCTCCGCTCCGTGCTCTCGCGGACCTCGCACGTCCCCGTGAGCAGCTGCGCCTCCCGCCCGCCGAGCCCGTGCACCGCCACGAGCACGAACCTGCGATCGAAGGCGTCGATGATCGTCGCGCCCTCGAGCGCGATCGAGTTGTCGGGCAACAGCTGGTCCAGACAGAGCGACGCAGCGCGCGCCGCCGCCTCCACGCGGTTCCGCGTGGTGTCCGTCCCCTGCTCCTCGGCCTCCGCCTCACGCCCCTCGAACGACAGCTTGACGCGCACGATCACACGCTGCGGCCGCTCCGACGGCCGGACCTCGAGGCCCTGGAAGATCACGACGCGCCGCTTGGCCCGCGTGCGCACCGCGTCCTCCTGCAGCTGCTCGATCGGTCGCACGTCCGCGGTCTGGGCCACGCTGATCTTGCGGTGGTCGATCTTCATGCCGAGCTGCGCCATCAGGGCCGACTCGATGTTCCGCACCACCTGCTTCGCCTGGACGTCGCTCGCGGTCAGGACGTGGATCTCGCTCACCTCGCCGAGCGGCGTCACCACCACGCGCGCCGACAGGATCCCCGTGAGTCCGGCGATCAGGTTCTCGGCGCGCTTTACGCCCCACGGATCGGGGATCTGTCCACCAGCGCCGCCCGGAGTGAGCGGGGGAATCTCCCGATCGCCGCCGCCACTCTCCGCCGGATTCGATGTCGTCACGTCAGTCGCTCTCCCGTCGCCACGCGGTTTCTCCCGGAGGCCTTGGCGCTGTACAGGGCGCGGTCGGCCGCCACCAGCACGTCTTCAGATTCGGGGGCCCGTCCCGGCGCGAACTCCGCCACCCCGATGCTCACCGTCACGAGGCCCGCCGCATACCCCAGGCGGGTCCCCATCGCCTCCACGCTGCCCCGCACCTTGTCGGCCACGCCGAGCGCGCCGTCTACGCCGGTGCGCACGAGTACGAGCACGAACTCGTCGCCGCCGTAGCGCGCCGCGAGGTCGGTGGTCCGGATGTGCACGCCGCACTCCCGCGCCGCGCCGCGCAACACCTCGTTCCCGGCTTCGTGACCGAACTGGTCGTTTACCTGTTTGAAGTTGTCCAGGTCGACGAACAGCACCGCGAACGCGTCGCCGGTCCGGTCGCTCCGCGCCACCTCCGTAGCGAGGCGGTCGCGCAACACCCGGTACGTGGCCAGCCCGGTGAGCCCGTCCACGGCCGCTTGAAGCTGCGCCTGCCGGGCCACCTTGTCGAGATAGGGGGGGCAGGACTTGAGGGTGGTGCGCCCGAGCGCCGCGGCGGTCGCGAACGCGCGGCAGCTCGCGTACCCGCACGCGCCACAGTCCCACGGCTTGCCGTTCGGGGCGAGCCCGATCTCGCCCAGGATGCCTTCCACGGCCTCGGCCTGCGGCCCCTTGCCGTCGCCGTGCACGAGGAACGCCTCGGCGACGCGCACGTTCCGCGCAACCTCCTCCTCCACGACGGAATCCCGGGCGCGCGCCGGCTCCGTGGCGCCGACGATCTCCCGCCGCCGGAACAGCTCGTCCCGAGGGCCCAGCAGCGGATGGTCGAGACAGCCCTCGCACGGCAGGATGTCCACGAACCCCAGGTCGATCCGGTCCACCGCCACGGCGCGGGCGATCGCTTCGAGGTTGCCCATCCCCCGGACCTTGCGGAACCGCCGGCTGGCCTGCGTTTCCTCAAGCAACACCTCGCGCGGCAACCCGCCGGCCATGCTCCAGTGCCGGCGCCGCTCCTCGGGCAGGCGGCTGAAATAGGCCGCCTGCTTCTCGACCTCGATGCCCCGGCGCTTGAGCACCCCCGCGAGCTCGGCGAACGTGATGGCGGCGTCGACGTCGTTGCCTCCCTCGGTGATGCACACGCCGGCATAGACGACGGGCGTTTCGGGGCCGTACATCTGCTTCAGGTAACGCGCCTCCGCCGCAATCGGGGTCGCCACGGGCGCTAGGTAGGGGATCAGCTCGGGGTACTGCGCGCGCACGGTCTCGACGATCACGGGGCAGGTGCTCCGGATCAAAGTGCCCCAGCCCTGGTCGGCCCAGAGCGAGAGGTACTCGCGGGCCACCAGCTCGTCGCCCAAGACTCCGCGGTGCACCATGCGAAAGCCCGCCGCATAGCACGCGTTCACCACCTGCTCGGGCGTGCTAGGATAGAAGTAGACGGCGCATTCCACGGAGAGGATGAGGGCGGCACGGCCGGAGAGAGCGAGCTCGAGGGTCCGCGGCACGTCCCCCGTGACCTCGATCGCGTCGTGCGGACAGGCCGGCACGCAGA
>Ga0209801_1002040_pt1 | contig 12060 bp, 10 predicted proteins | sample GraSoiAngelo_127_FD_185884 | JGI IMG/M metagenome (GOLD analysis project Ga0209801, IMG submission 185884) | Grasslands soil microbial communities from the Angelo Coastal Reserve, California, USA - 14_0927_09_40cm (SPAdes) (version 2) | ecosystem: Environmental > Terrestrial > Soil > Grasslands ... | reverse complement strand
GTAGAGAGTTTCCAGATGGCTATGGGTGGCACTCAAAAGCGGTTCTGCAAATCGCCGGACATATTCGTTGCCCATGCGAAACTTGGAGAGTTGAAATCGCAGCAATTGCAGAAAATGAGCAACCCGCGAGAGTACGGTCACGGGCAGAATCTGGATATCCTTGCGGGTAATGACCGCGGCTACGAGGCGTTCGCCAGCCGAAAAGTATTCGACCAGGGTGGTGTCCTGCGGAAGATGGGCTTGAAGCTTTGCGAGGGAAAAGTCCGCGGGAGCTTCCAGCGTGGCGTTCTCCCGCTCGTGCGCCGGGAGCTCGCGCAGCGTTCGCATCAGTTCTTTCTCCTGCAATTGAGCCTTTTCCCGCAAACTCCCGAGTCTTTGGTGGGATTTTTCTTCGGGACGAAGCTGCTCGAGTTCGATACGGTGGTAGTACCAGTTGAGTTCCTCGCGCAGGTCTCTTATTCTGCGGACGAGGTCGCTCTGCCCCGCTTCACCCAGCGGAAGACTCTGTCCGCTTTGAAATATCATTTCGATCATGCTGCGCGATTTCGCAGCTTCCATGCAGGCGAGCGCTTCTTCGGTGGAGGTCTCCGTTCCATCTCCCGCAATGTACAAATCCACCAGCGCTTCGTAGACCTGCATTCTATTCTTGACAAAAGAGATCTTCAGTTCTTCGCCTTGCAATCGGCTGCGCAGGGCTTCCAGCGCTTTCCTTGCTTCCAGGTAGGCCTGGTGCGCCGCCGCGCGGTCGTCGCGAGCTTGCGCGATCTGTCCTTCGAGTAAGTGCGCTTGATAGGCAAGCACTGGAGTCTGAAGGCCAGTCAGCCGCGCGAGCGATTCGTTTGTCTCCTTTTGTGCTTCCGCCGAGTCCCCCACCTGCAGAGCAATGCGCGCGAGCAGCAGGTGCACGAGTACGGCTTTCCCGGAGAGCGCCGATTGATCGAAAAAAGCAGCGGCGGCAACACACAGCCGCCGGGCTTCAAAGTAACGTCCTTCGTGGAAGAGCAGCAAGCCTTGGTACAAATCGATGAGCCAGGGCCAAACGAGATTTTTCTCCCGTCCAAACATGTCTCGCGCTTTTGCAAAGCGCTCCAGAGCTTGGACCGTCTTCCCTTGTTGGCCATAGGCCGTGGCTTCGTTCGCCAGCGTCTTGGCGGCCTCATAGCCCATCCCGAGCTTCTCGAACCGGAGGAATCCTTCATGCGCTATTTCCCGGGCTTCTTCGCTAAGGTTCAGCTCGAGATAGATGTCGGAAAGATCCAAATGGCATAACGCGAAGTGATAGGCATCGCCAGTGGCTTCGCAGGCGCGCCGCGCAGCATAGAGCGCCTCGATGGCGCGGCTGTACTCGCCGCGCAGGTAATAGAGATACGCAATGTTGTAATCGGCCTGGGCCACCAGCAGGGGCATGTTGTTCTGCTGACAGAAGGAACGAGCCCCCTGATAGGTTGCCAGGGCCCGCTGGAAATCGTTGAGGCTGATCAGGCAAACGGCCATATTGCTAAGGACCACGGCGATCCCTTCGGCGTCTTTGTATGGCATCAGGTCGGCATAAGCACGCTCGTAGTGTGCAATCGATTCTTCGAACCGGTCTTGACGGTGATAGATGTTGCCGACGTTGATTTCCAACCGCGCCAAGCGCCACGGATCGTTCAGGCGGGTAAAGATTTCTCGCGCACGCTCCGCGGCCTGAAACGCCTTGTCGTACTCTCCCAGCAGGATCATCGGCTGGATGGAGGTGCTCAACGTGCGTGCCGCTTCTTTCCAATGCCCCTGCGATTCGTAAAGCCGGAAAGCTTGTTCGTGATATTCGACCGCGGCACGATTGTCCCCGGAGGAATACAGGGCGTTGGCCTTCTGGCGCAAGGCCAGCGCCAGGAACTCTTTGCGCTTCAGTTTTTTCGCGATGAGCACGGCTGCTTCGGCAAGGTGGAGCGCCTCGCGCGTGCTCACGCGGACCCTCTCGAGGACCAACTGCGCGAGCTGTTCGACAACCTCTTTGCGAATCAGCGTCTTGTGTCGGGCAAAAAATCCGCGGCGGGCCGCATCGCCGGAGAGTTGCCCCAATTTTGCGATGAGGGAATCCCGCGAATTTTTCCTGAGGGTTGCCGGCATCAGTTAAAACCCAGTTCGTCGAGTTGCACCCGCAGCCGTTCGAGGCATTTCTGGCGGGTGAATCCAATGGAGCCCACAGCCAGACCAAGTTCCGCCGCGACTTCCGTGTAAGGCCGCGACGGCGTTTCAAAGAACAGCAACTCCACGAGCCGGCGACATTGCGGCGTCAACACGGTCATGGCCTCTCGCAGCATCTGCTCTTCCTGCGTCTGCTGAAAGAGGCTCTCGGCGATGGCCGGTGTTGTCGGTTCCGGTAAATCCCTCTCCGCATCGCGGCTCACTGTGCGCTGGCTTTGCCGCTTCCACCGGTAACTTTCGTGGTGCGCTACCTGCATCAACCATTTGGGCAGCGCGCGTGGTTCGCGCAGTTCGGGCAGCCGCACGAGAAGCTCCGTGCAGGTCGCTTGAAAGACGTCGGCGGCTTCCTGACGCGACAAACCGTACTTCACGGGAATGGAATAGATCAGCGCCTTGTACTTATCAATGAGCAATGACCACGCTTCTTCATCGCCGGAGAGACATGCTTTGACGAGCCGCGTGTCGCTCCAGGCGGCCGGCGGTTTCTTCCGGGTTTTTGTCACCACCGGGCTCATCGGGTGGCATTCTCCATCCCGTTCTTGAGATAGAGCTGCTCCACATTCCAGAGTACGTAGGGTTCCAGAACGGCGGGATGGAAATTGCCGATGGAGTTTTTGGCGCCGGCAAGAATATTCGGGCTCGCGAGAAAAATCATGGGCTGATTCTCGGCAAGAATTTCTTGCGCGCGATCATACAGTTTCTTCCGTTGTTCGAAAGTACGCGCAGACATTTGTTCTTCGATCAACCGATCAATTTCCGCTTCCCATGATGTGGCGGGATGCGCCTGCGAGGGACTCCACAAGTGTAATCCGCCGCTCGATAGCCAGACACTGATATCGGAATTCGCGTCCGCATCGTAGCTGGCTATCCCCATGATACAGGCATCGTAGTCCCTGCTCTGGGTGACCCGATCGAGGAGAGAACGAGACTCGAGCGGCACTACCTGGACGCGCATCCCGAGTTGCTTCAAGTCGTCCTGGATGAGCGCCGCCATCTTTGCGCGGTCTGCGTTCGTAGAACTCGTGAGGATGGAGAACTCGACGGATTTTCCATCGGAATCCAGGAGCGTTGATCCTCCGTCAGGACCATTGCTCCAGGAAAAACCAGCCTCCTTGAGCAGTGTTCGTGCGCGATCAAGCGACCGCGCGGGATGGGGGAGTTTCTCATTTCCCCATCGGCGATTGCCCGGTGCGACCAAGCCCCACAGGGCGGCACCGCGTCCCTGGTAAACGAGCCGAACGATGGCTTCGCGGTCCACCGCGGCGGAAACTGCCTGCCGGAAGTTCACCTCGCGGAACCATTTTTGCTTCCGCTGGATATCCGGCGATGTTTTTTCGATGGAGTCATTCAGATTGAAGAAAAGAAAGTTGTACTCGAGGCCGGGTCCGGCATCCACCATCGTATAACCATGCTGCTGCTTCGATAACACGGAGAAATTCTCCGCCCCCACCTGGCTGATCATATCGGTTTCGCCCGATTGGAACTTTAAGACCTGGGCATCCGCGTTTGGCACGAATAGAAACACGAGTTCATCCAGATAAGGCAGGCGACCGCCCTGGGCATCCGATTTCCAATAGTAAGGATTCCGCTCCAGGACCAATCGTTGCCCCGCGACGTACTCCTTCAACCGGAACGGGCCGAGTCCCGCCCATTGATCCGCGGCCGTGGCCAAGGATCCGATCTGCCCCAGCTTCCCCTCCTCGTAGCGTTTTTCCAGGAGATGCCGGGGGAGAATCGCCAAGCCATCGAACAGCCTTTCGCCCACACCGTAAGTCTTCGCCAATTGAAAAACGACGGTATGTTCGTCTACCTTGCGCACGGTGATCGGTTTCCCGCCAACCATCAACAGATCTCGTTGCGGGGCATGCACATTTTCATCGAGATAGACCCGAAAAGTGAAGAGCACATCATCCGCATCGAGCGGCTGCCCGTCCGAAAATTTCAATCCCCGCCGGAGCACGATTGTGTACGACAGGCCGTCTGGCGAGATCTTCCAGGACTTGGCCAGTGCAGGTTCCGTTTGTTGCGTCGCGCGGTTAATATGGACGAGGTCGGCCTGCATTACGCCAATCACTTCGCGGGATCGCGCATCAGCGGCGATCAAGGGATTCAAAGTCTTCGGTTCGCCGCGGAGCGATACGACCAGGCGCCCTCCTGCCCGGCCCACTTCTCCCGGGAGCACCAGTAATTCTTCTTTTCCAATTTTCTCTTGAGGAAAGGCAATCGCCTGGTGGCCGACAAACACGAAAAGCAGCAGGAGCACGATCGAGCGGATCCCACAGCATTTGCAATTTGCTGTCGTTTTTTTCACGTTACATTCCCCAGATTCTCGATTCTATCTTGTAGACCGCTCCTCGCTCCTCGAACGAGCTCGCCAGGCCCAAGTATCCTAGGAAGAACGGAACCATTGCCAGCGCGGGCAAATACATCCACCAATAAGAGACCAGCACGCTGTATTGCTGCAAGCCGGAGAGAAGATTTCCCCAGCTTGGCACCGGCTCGGGGACGCCCAGACCAAGAAACGAAAGGGTCATCTCCGCCAGGACATATTGCGGTATCAGAATCGCTGCTTGTGTCAAAAGCACACTGGAAGTTTCCGGCAGAATATGGCGCCGGAGCAAGTATCCATTTGATGCTCCGAAGCCTCGGGCGGCGCGAACGAAGTCGCGCTCTTTGGCACTAAGTACGACGCCACGAACGAGTCGCGCCGGACGGGCCCAGCCTACTGCTCCCAGGACCGCGGTGATGAGAAAGAAGGCTTCCAGCGGGCTGACCGCCAGGGGCAGGAAAGCGCGGAGGGCGAAGAGCAGATACAACCAAGGCAGGGCGAGAAACAGCTCGGCGACTCGCATGAGCAGGCTATCTCTCCAACCGCCGTAGTAACCCGCCACCGCACCGATCGACCAGCCGATGAATAACGTAACTCCCGCTCCCAGCAGGCCAGCGAACAGCGACACCTGGCCACCAAAGAGGAGTCTCGAAAACTGGTCGCGGCCATAAGCATCGGTACCGAGAAGATAGATGCGCGTGTTCTCGCCGCCGAAAAAGTGCATGCGGAGCGGCAGGAATCCCAACAATCGGTAACGAGCCCCACGCAGGAAGAACTTCACGGGATGAGGCTCCGTGGTGTCTTCCTCAAATTGGTCGAACGAACTTTCGCGCAATCTCAGCGCATACACAAAGGGCCGCACGTGGAGATGACCGTGTGCATCTAGGAGATGAAGCCGCATGGGCGGTAGATACGGGCTTTGGCGGTCCTGCTCGACCGGATCGTAGGGTGCGAAAAAACCCGCACAGACCACCATCCCATGCAGCACGCCAAGGACCACCAGCCATTTCGCGAACGTGCGCCGCACTCTCATCTTGCGCCACTCTCGGTCCGGATCCGCGGATCAGCCCAGTAAAGAAGCAAGTCGGCCAATAAATTTCCTCCGACCAAGAAAAGCGTCGAACCCAGGATTCCACCGACGACTACGTAGAGATCACGCGCCAGGACGGCCTCTAGTAACAGCGGGCCGAGTCCCGGCCAGCTCATCACCACTTCGATGAGCAGCGATCCGCTCAACAATACACCGATGCTGAAACCAAAGAGGGAGATCAAAGGATTCGCCGCCGCCGGAAGTGCATATCGATATAGAAGTGTGCGTTTGCGGATGCCATGCCCCACGGCAGCCAACAGAAACGGAGCGTTGAGCACGTCCGCCACGGCTGCGCGCACATGACGGACGAGCAGAGGCAGAGATGATAACACGAGTGCCGTCACTGGCAGAATCATGTGCAGCGCCAAATCGCGCAGCTTGTTGAAGGGTGAAAGCGTTTCAAAATCGACGGAAGCCATCCCTCCTGTCGGAAACCATCCACTTCTCACTGCAAGCACTAAGAGTCCCAGAGCAACCGCCAGGTCAGGAATAACCAGCAGCCCTGCGGTTGCCCACGATAGCAAACGGTCCGGCAGGCGCCCGAGCCGGTCCGCGCTCCATACACCGAGTGGTAGGGCAATCCCCCAGGCAAGCAGCGTGGCGGTAATTGTCAGGAGCAGGGTGTTCCGTGCGCGTACCAGCAGAAGCGGCGCTACCGGACCGTTATAGGCAAACGAGAATCCCATCTCGCCGTGAATTACTGAACGGAGCCAGGATGCATAACGGACCGGCAGCGGCTTGTCGAAACCGTATTGGGCACGCAGCGCCGTTACCGTCTCCGGCGCAATCTGCGGATTCAAGCGCATTTCGTCGAAGTACGTTCCCGGGGCCAACGCCGTGAAGAGGAAGGCGAGAATGGACACTCCGGCCAGTAAAAACAAAGCGTGACTTAGCCGGCGCAGCAGGTAGCGCATCATTGCTCCGGCGCTGGCAGCGCGCGCGTCATTCGGGGCAAAGCCCTGAGCAGCTGGCGAGTAGTTTCATGCTGGGGCTGGTCCAATATTTGCTCTGCCGAGCCCAACTCCACGATTCGGCCGCGACTCATCACGGCGATCTCGTCGGCAAGATAGACAGCCATGGCCAGGTCATGCGTGACGAACAAATACGTCATCCCCAGAGAGCTTTGCAGCTCCCTCAGGAGATTGGCGATTTGCGCCTGCACCGAACAATCGAGAGCCGAAAGCGCTTCATCCAGAATCAAGAGCTTCGGCTGGAGTGCCAATGCTCGAGCAATGGCCAGTCTTTGGCGTTGACCGCCGCTCAACTCGGTTGGAGGCCGCTCCACAAAGTCTGGCGAAAGACCAACTCGTTCGAGCAGAGAACTGGCGCACTGCTTCATTTCTTCGCGCGTGAATTTGCGCCGCAAAATCAGCGGCTCAAGGAGTATCTCGAGCACGCTCCATCTGGGATTCAAGGAGCTTGCGGGATCTTGAAATATGAGCTGGATTTGCGGGCGAAGTTGCCGACGCACGCGTTCCTCGACTTTGACGATGTCTTTTCCTTCAAACCAAATGTTTCCCGCCGTAGGAGATTCCAGACAGGCGAGGCACGACGCCAGCGTACTCTTGCCGGATCCCGATTCTCCGACGACCGCCAGCGTGGTTCCCGGGAAAACCGTGAACGATACTCCATTCAAAGCCAGCAACTCTTCCCCCCTGCCAACGAGACTCCGCCGGGCATAGCACTTCACGAGATTTTCGACCTTCAAGAGTGGCGGCATGTTTTGGCTGCCAGCTGATGCTTCAACTTTCATACTTGAAACACGAAACCTCATGAGACGCGCTCAAGTTCACCAATGAGGGCTCACGCTCTCTGCACACGCTCATTCTTTCCGTGCACCTCGGTTCGAAGGGACAACCACCGCGGGGCAGGGACGAGCGCGCTGAATCGCCAAGGATTACCGGCAGTTTCGTCTTACGACCGCTCCCACGCTCCTCGAATATCGCCGGAATGGACTGGAACAAAGCCTTGGTGTAGGGATGCCGGGGCGACGCGAGCACGGTTGCAGCCGGTCCACATTCGACAACCTGGCCGCCATAGAGGACCAGCACACGGTCGGCAAAGCCGGAGAGCAGGGCTGGGTTATGAGTGATGAAGATCATTGCCAGACCCATTCTTTCCCGGAGCGTTCGAAACACGGCGAGGAGTTCCATTTGTGTCGCGGAGTCGAGCGATGCGGTAGGTTCATCAGCAATCACAACGGATGGACCGCAGGCAATCGCTTGCGCGATGAGCACGCGTTGCCGTTGTCCTCCGCTCAGCTGGTGTGGATAGGAGCGCGAAATGCGGTCCGCGTCTTCAGGAAAGAGTTGTGCGAAAACTTGACGCGTCCGCTCGTTCAGCGCGCTTTTTCCCGGAGCGCTGTGCGCCGCCAGCACCTGACGAACCTGTTCACCCGCGCGCAGGGTTGGATGGAGCGCCAGAGAGGGCTCCTGGAAAATCAGCGAAATGCACCGGCCACGGATTTGCTGCAGTTCATCCGGTGTGGCCCGGAGAAGATCTTGCCCTTCAAAGTGGACAGCCCCGCGAATGATCTCCCCATTCCGGGGAAGCAGCCGCACCAGCGATACGGCGAGCGTGCTCTTGCCTGATCCGGATTCGCCGAGGACGCCGATGATCTCGCCGGGCATGAGATCAAAACTGACGCCGGCTAACGCCGACGACAAGACACCCTCGCGTGACCGATATGAGACCTGAAGATCCTGTATTTCAAGAACGGATGCCATGCGCCGGGCCTGCTTTGGCCCATCCCCCGCGATTCATGTTGCGGCAGGATCATGGGGCGGAACAAGTCAAACGTGATCGCTCGCGCACCAAGGGTAAAACTCTCAAGTGCACCGTCAACTTCGGGGAAGGGGTGGTGGAGTGCGGAGGTCCCAGGGATTGGGCAAACAAGGCAAATCTGAATGCCAGAGCCCAAGCCAAGTCGGGGGATTCAAGGGAGTTGGGGATGGGGAATCCTTGCAATCCCGCACTTGTGCCGAACTCGGCTAGTACATCGGGGACTCCAGCTATGGGCGATTCGCGCTTGGCCTTCGGCGGCTAGCGAACTTCTCCCCGCTGCAACGGTTTCCGTGCCACGGCGACATCCGATCGAGGAGTCATCGAAAGAACAAAATATTCGCGTTCCTTACCGTCGGTTTCGGGAACTCGAAGCACTAGCTTGTCCTTGTGAATCCGGAATTGAGCGGTTTCGCCCACCGGCAGAAGCACCGGATGTTTGTCGTCTTTCGGCCTGATCCGATAGCTGACCCGCTCCGCCTGCAATATGTATTCCTGGCACATGACTACCTTGGTGTTCTTGTGCTGGCCGTCGGTTCCAAAGATTTCGCCGGCAATGGTCTTGCCATCTTTTTCGGCGTAACCACAAGATGAAGAATCCATCTGAAGCAGCACGCCTTTTTCGTATGCCGGCGCATCTTTGGCCTGCATGCCCATCGTCGTTGCGAAAGTGAGAATTGCAACCATCCCAATTTTCATCATTGCCCTCCGAGAAAGCGCTTGTTACTTCCGGCAGACCGCAAAATGAATGCGTCATGCGCTCGGACCAGCAGACTGGGTACAGGAACGCCCGCTCTTCCGCAGGCCGTTTCCAGCCCATGGTATAAGGGATGCCCACGAACAGAAAAATATAAGGATCTTTGGGGCTCGTCGTTCGCTCGGGATGCGAAATCTTCGGCCGTTTCTCTTTTTGCTTCTTTCGCGGCCATGATGGTGGTGCAAATTTCTCTCAAATTACTGTGCGTTTGTCCGCAGATCAAGGGGGGCGCGCCTTGAGAAGGCAAAACACGGTCTGGGAATTGCATTACCAATTCCTGCCCGTTTACTTGAAGATCGTTGGTTGAGTATCAGACGCGGTGCGCTCTCATCTGCTGCCTGATGTACTCCGCCTGTCGCAGCGCCAGCGCCACAATGGTTAAGGTGGGATTCGCTGCGCCAGGACTGCTTAAGACACTACCGTCGGAAATAAACAGATTCTTGATATCGTGTGTCTGGCCCCAGGCGTTCGTGACGCCGTCGCGCGGCGCGACGCTCATGCGCGCGGTGCACAGATTATGGGTGGCAGGAGGAGTCGGGCCGAGGACGATGCGCTTGGCCCCGACGGCATCGTACAGCTTACTCATTTGTCCTTGCGCATGTTTGCGCATGGCCTGGTCGTTCACATGCTCGTCGACATGGACATTGGCCACCGGCAAACCATGGTCGTCCTTCACTGCGAAATTCAACGTGACGCGGTTGTCGGAGCGGGGCAGATCCTCGCCATTGATGAACATGCCGGCCAGATTCCTGTAGCTTTCCATGATGGAGGCGAAATCCCGGCCCCATCCGTAGGGCAAGCCCACCAGGGGAAACGTCGGAAGATCCAGGGTGAGGAGTTCAAGGCGGTATCCGCCGACAAAACCGCGGCGCGGATCGTTGCGCACTTCGTCTTCGACCACTCCTGCCAGCGTGGCTCCACGCCAAGAATAGACGGGCTTGTCAAAGATCCCCCAGACAAAGCCAGTGATATGGTGACAATAGTTGCGGCCCACCTGGCCGGAAGTGTTGCCGAGACCTTGCGGAAATTTCGAAGAAGCAGAAAGCAGCAGCAGACGAGCCGTCTCGATGGCGTTGCCCGCCACGCAGACCAGGCGGGCCTGTTGTCGCTGTTCTTTGCCATGATTATCCCGGTACACGACGGCGTTGACGCGGCCGTCGGCGCCATGTTCAATTTTTGTGGCCATGGATTCGATCCGCAGGTCTAGATTCCCGGTCGCTTCGGCTCGCGGGATTTCCGTGTAAAGCGTGCTCCACTTCGCGCCCATCTTGCAGCCCTGCACGCAAAAACCTTGTTGGATGCAGTAGCCCCGCCCGTCGAAGGCGCGCGAATTGATGGCCATGTGGCCGGTGTGCACTTGCTGGTAGCCGAGCTTCTTCGCTCCCGCGTACATGACCTTGAAATTGTTCGAGGCAGGCAGGCCGGGAACGCCATTGCGGCGTGTCACGCCGAGACGGTTTTCCGCGATTTCATAATACCTCTCGAGTTCTTCGTAGGAGATCGGCCAGTCGATCAGCGAAGCGCCGCCAATATTTCCATAAGTCGTTCTTGCACGAAGTTCCCAGGGCTGAAGCCGCGGCGCAGACGCGGTCCAGTGAACCGTGGTGCCGCCCACGGTCTTGCAGTGCCACACGGGCAGAGCCGGGAAGTCCCGCGCGACGCCCCAATTGCCGCTCTGCGTGCGTCGATCGAGCCAGGTCAATTGAGCAAAGGCTTCTCCGGGCACCTGTGAAAACGTCTCCGTAGATTGCCGCCTGCCGGCCTCCAGTAAAACGACTCTGATGCCGCGGCGGGTCAGTTCATGCGCCAGCGTGCCGCCTCCAGCACCGGAGCCGATGATGACCACAGCGCCGGAGTCATGAAGATCGATGTGACTCATGTCGGAGTTCTCCACTACCTATGAGCTGACCGGCAGCGGCCCGCCGTCCTCGACAGGCACTTCCGGCAACCAGCGCAGATCGTTGAATCCGCGCTGGAGATACCCGCCTTTGGAGAATGCCTCGCCCTCGTAACCAAAGTAGACATAGGCCATGGGCGTGGCATAGAGAACCTGCACCGTCTTCAGCCGCATCGCTTGAAAAAATGCGGAGAATTCCATTTTCTTCAGAGCCGCAACGCGGTCGCTCTCCGAGCTGGCTGCGAATTCCGGGCCGAGTGCAGCGAGACCCTCTTTGAGCATCTTGCGATTGCTCTCGTCTTTCCCTGCATCGCTGTCGATGGCCTTGATAACCATCGCATAGGCCGCATCATCCAGCTTGTCGTGCGGCACAATCGTGCGTGCCACGGCCATAAGTTTGGTGCCCTCGGTGCTCGTCAGGGCCGTCAGATCGACGGCCCAGGCACGCCCCCGCGCGACCAAGGCCAAGGGGCTTCCCGCGACAACCAAGCCGGTCAGCAGCCCGGTAGTAGTTTTGAGGAGTTCCCGGCGGTTCAGATTTACGAGATCATCCATGAATGTTCCGTCTTACGGCAGACTGCCTAACGGGCTGAAATGGCTGGCCCGCCCTCAGGCGTAGTTTGGCGGATTTACGGACTGATCCATCCCCATGCAAGTCTGTCCGCCTCTTGCAACATTGACGCTGATCAATCGCGGTCCGGGCGACTCGAACGCCTCTCTCAGAGCGATCTCGAGGTCTTCCGGTCGGTCGACTTCCTGCGCCGTCATGCCGTAACCCTGAGCGAGCTTCACCATGTTGATGCCAGGCAAGTCCATGCCAGGAACATTTCGTCCGACATTTGTGAAATCGCAGAACCCTTTCAAGGCGGAATAGTCGGCATTACGGAGCACGACAAAAATCACCCCGGCGTTGTATTGCACGGCGCTCCAAAGCGCTTGAATCGAGTACTGGATGGAGCCGTCACCGACCGGGCAAACCACTCTCCTCTCCGGATGCGCAAGTTGCAGACCAACGG
>Ga0209801_1002038_pt1 | contig 12064 bp, 8 predicted proteins | sample GraSoiAngelo_127_FD_185884 | JGI IMG/M metagenome (GOLD analysis project Ga0209801, IMG submission 185884) | Grasslands soil microbial communities from the Angelo Coastal Reserve, California, USA - 14_0927_09_40cm (SPAdes) (version 2) | ecosystem: Environmental > Terrestrial > Soil > Grasslands ... | reverse complement strand
TGATGGCCGTCACCGAGACCTTGTTGCCGCCGATTTGCGAGGCAATGCTCCCCCAGAAGTTTTCGGCGGCAACGACCTGGATTTTCGCGGACGACACGTTCGAATTGGCCGCCGAGCTGGGGGTCGTGGCGCCACTAGAGTCATCGCCGCTGCACGCGCCAAGAAGCAGTACTCCCAAACCCGTAACTGTGAGCGCGACGATACTTAGTATCATTGTTCTCCATCGGATCATAGTTCTCGTCCTACCGTTGTTTGGACTACTGGCTTAATACCTGGGTCGTCTGACTCTCCGGCCGCCCACTTCGTAGCAGCCGGCAGGCCTCACAGCGGCCGTACACTTCGAGCCAATGCCCATCGATCTCGTATTTCATCGCTGCCGCCAGGGCTTGGACGAGCGGCTCGACATCGCACCCTGTGAAATCCTCCACACGGCCACAGTCGTTGCAGACCAAGTGATGGTGGTGGCCCCGGCTGCTGATTCGATAGTGTAGGTTTCCTCCGTCGAGCAAGACCCGACATACGATGTTGAGATCTAGCAGCAGGCGCATGGTGCGAAATACCGTGGCGCGGCCCACTCTGCGCGTACTTTGCAGCACATCTTCAACCGTGAAGTGCGACGGCTGCTTCAGCACAGCCTGGATTACGCGACGACGGCCCTCCGTGATGCGGTGCCCCCGCAACTCGATTCGCTCGATGATCAACTCGATGTCGGACATGGCTGCGCTCCTTCGTGGTACCAAGTATCACATAGTATTGACACCAAGTCTCAATGTCAATGCTTGGGTTCGCATTTCTTGCCGCGATGGCTACCGGTATGTTCTGGGATCCGCGCGCCGTCGCACAGCAGGTTCGTGCCGCCAATAGCGGAACCGTTCAGCATTCGCGGCGGCTCATAGACATTGCTCTGCGTCGCCACGGCCGGTCGTAGCCGAGTGAAACCTAATGATCTCCGCATAAACAGTATCTAGGCCTGCAATGAAGTCCATGGTGCCATCTGTCAAAGAGCCGGTGACTTGAGCCTGGCGGCGACTTACCGCACCCAGCTCGTTTATATGACAGGGCTCGGGTGAGAAATCTTGTTGTGAAAGCGGTCGCTACGATCAAGAGCGCCAGTTGCCGTCCAGGCTAAGTCGATGTGAAGACTCGAATCGCTGCACGTAAACGGTGCAACCCGCAAGCATTCCTGGGCGGGAACAACGGCGTTTACAACGGCGGAGTCCAGATTGCCGTTTACCAGAAACTGATCATCAAGTAAGCTTGAGCTACTGCAAATCGTCCGTGTAGGAAGCTCTACGCAGACCGCGACCGCGGAGGAGATTTGGTGGGGTGGGGGCTGATCCTCAGACAAGTTGGTGCTGGCGTAATCAGTGGCGGTGAAATTGACCTGAGCTTCGCCGCTTTGCCAGCCAGCAATGGCTTCAAAGTTGTCCGAATGGATGTTGAATAACGGAATTTCATCGCTCCGAGCGGAGTCGATGAAGGCCAAGGCTATAACCACCATGCCTGCTGTTACGGCGACGCGAATCATTAGCTGACTCTCCTACTGTGGCGGCAGGGAGGTGGTTGGTTGAAACGGCAGCCACCGGCATGAGACCTCCCGCCACCTTCTAGGCGAAGCCTACAAACGAGCAGATATTTAGTCAAGTGAGTACCCAAATCGGCTGCGTTTTACTAGGCGTGCATCCGTAGAACAGTTCGTGAAAACTAGAGGGAACGGCGGCGGTACGCTAGACCTTTCAGATCGAAGACGCAGCGACGGAGACCGCCGGGAGGGGCGCCTGCGGAAATGGAGCCCGCCGCTAGCGCGAGAAGGCTCTAGCTAAGCCTCCGGCTAATCTCCCCCAATCGTCATCGTGGGCTCAATAGCCGATTCCGTTGCCGCAGTCGCTGCCGGCTCAAGCCTACTTTCCAGCGCCAGCTTGGGCAAGATCCGGTCCATCCATTCAGGCAGCCACCAGTTCCAGCGGCCCATCAGCTGCATGGCAGAGGGGACGAGGATCAACCGAACGAGAGTGGCGTCGAGGAAGACCGCCGTGGCCAGCCCTATCCCGAACTCCTTGATCACCCGCTGGTCACCGAAGGCGAATGAGATGAAGACGGCGCACATGATGGCCGCTGCGGCCGTGATCACGCGGGTCGTAGCCGAAAGGCCGCGTGCTACCGATTCCGTGTTGTCGTTTGTTTTCAGGTACTCCTCCCTGATGCGGCTGACGAGGAATACCTCGTAGTCCATCGAGAGGCCGAACAGCACCGCGAAAAGCATCATCGGCAGGAAGGCTTCGACGGGACCCTCCTTGACGCCGATGAGTCCGCCGAGCCATCCCCACTGAAATATGGCGACAAGCACCCCAAATGCGGCTCCGATCGAGAGCAGGTTCATCGCCGCCGCCTTCAACGGCACGACGATCGAACGGAAGAACATCATGAGGAGTAGGAAACTGAGTGCGATTACGCCGCCGATGATAATTGGCATGCGTGACGAGTTGTGATCGCTGAAGTCGATTACCGTGGCCGTTGCGCCACCCACAAGCGGCTCAGCTCCGATGCCCTTGAACCGCTGGCGCAGGACGTCTCGGAGGTTGTGCACCAGATCCACGGTCCTCTGGTCCTGTGGAGCGAACGCCGGCGTTACGTTGGCCGTCGCAGCGGTCTTGTTGCCGTTGAAGCGAACCGGCGAAATCTCCCGTACCCCCGTGATACCAGATAGCAGCGGCGGCAGTTGCTCGACGACCGGCACCGCCGCCGGATCGTCGATCTTCATTCCGACCACAACGCGGCCGTTTGTGCCGAGGCCGAACCCTTTTGCGATCAGGTCGTACGCACGCCTGGATGTGGACGATTCCGGGTTGTTGCCGGCATCGGACACCCCGATCCGAAGATGCAGCACAGGCGAGGCGATCAGCAGGAGCAGCCCAAGCGAGGCCACCAGGCAGAGGAGCGGCGCTCGCTGGACGAGGCGGCTCAGGCGATAGCCCAGCCCTGCTTCCGCCTCCGCGCTGGGCGCGGCCAGCCCGGGAATCCGCAGGCTATTGATGTAAGGCCCCGCCAGCCGCAAGACCGCAGGCAGTACGATTATCGCCACCATCACGTTGAGCCCCACAATGACGGCACCCGCCGTACCAACCCAACCGATGATCGGGATGCCAGCCGCCCACAAGCCGAGCATCGCGATCACGACCGTGCCCCCGGCGAGGAAGACCGAGCGACCGGCTGTCGAAGCGGCCTTGACCGTCGCCTCCTCAGCGGAGAGACCCTGCGCCATCGCTTCCCGAAAGCGGTTGACAACGAGGAGCGCATAGTCGATGCCGACGCCGATGCCGATCATGGCTGCGAACTGCGGAGTGAACGCTGGTAAGTCTACGAAAGCGGCGCCGAGACCGACCATGAGGAGTCCGGAGCCCACTCCGAGGATCGCGATCGTGATAGGCAAACCCATGGCTACCACCGAACCGAAAGCCAGCAGCAGAATGATGACTGCCGCCCCAATGCCTATCAGTTCGGTGCGGCCCGGGGGATTGCGCTCGGCACGCTGGATGATGAACCCGCCGGCTTCTACCTGGAACTCCGGGGTCGACAGCTCCTTTCGCAGGTCCAGTAGCGCCTCGGCGCTTGACCGGGGCACGTTTTGCGCTTCCTCTGCATACTGCACGTTGATGCGGGCAATCTTGCCGTCAGGGGACACCGCCGCCGAATTGCCGTATGGTGAGGAGACAGCCGTGACGTCCGGCAACCTCGAGAGGCGCTGTGCGAGATCCTCAACCTGCGACTTGACGGTGGGATCGTCAATGCCCCGCGACGCCTGGACGACCACGGTCACCGAATCGCCTGCCGTTGCCGGAAAGCGCTCTTCTAGCATATCGAACAGGTTCTGTGACTCGGAGCCCGGTAACGTGAATGCGTCGGCGTACTTGCCTGCCGCCGTCGAATACAGGATGCCGAGAACCACGATGATAAGCAGCGTGCCGCCAAGCACCTGCCAGGCGTGTCGGAACGCGAACCTCGGCCACCGCTCAAAGAGCAACGATCTATCTCTCACTGCTTGGTCCTCGGGCGTCTGCGAATTCAGATTAGCGATCCGCTTCTGGGAGCGTAATCGGAACTTACCGTTACTGTCATCCACGGTCGTCGCTGAAGCACCGCATATGAACGTCGTCGACGAGTCCAACCACCGGGCGCTCGAGTAGGACACGCCGTTCGGCGGGTATAACACAGCCGCCACGGCCACCCCACGACGACTACGACTTCGACCGAGACCCCTACAGCAACAGCAAGGGCAACTCCACAACGCCCACAGCCAGTGCCACCAGCACGCCAAAAGGAGACAGCGATGGCAACGGTGACAAGCACAGTTGCGGCGACGCCCACGCAAACACTAGGCGCCGGAATGCACGACGGCAGGTTGAAGAAGAGAAACGCCGCACCCCCGCCAAAAGCTCAGCGACGGCATGTCCCCGTAAAGCAAGTTAGCGTCTAGGTGCGCAATGAAGGCCACCACACAGAAGCGATTGGTGTCTACGTGGACATCGTGCCACGGGGCAGGATTACCAACCCCCGCGGTGCACCCCAATCGGCCGAATCACGAATGAGGTAGTTACGCTGGCGCCAGAGAGCAGACTCTCGTCAACACAAGCCAGACCTTCAACTGCGCCGAGGTCCAGGGCGCTCTCAACCACACAACACAATCATGGCCGCGGCCGACGCGTATGCGAACGATTCCGGGAACTGTCCTTGTCGAGGTGGCGAGGATCGCGTCTCCGCAGTGCTGTAAAAGTTGGCGGGTAGCCCCTGCGGTTTCGATGCCATCTTACGCTGTCAGTGCAACTTTCTTCTGATCGATTTGGCGCTCGATCTTGAGGCGCTGAAGTTCCCGCTGATCCAGCTCCGACAGGCCGAGGCTGCGCGCCCCGGCGATGACGAGGTCAAGCACCGCCCAGCAGAGGCTGAGGCAACTGCTCTCGCCGGGGAAGCGGCCGATGACCCGCACGCGGCGTTGCACCTCGCCCAGAGAGCGCTCGAGCAGATTCGTCGAACGCAGCCGCCGGCGCAGGTGGAGCGGGTAGCGCAGGTGGACGCAGAGGGCGGGCAGGTCCTCCGACAGGCAGGCGGCGGCGCTTGGGTACTCGCGCTCCAGCTCGCCGACCAGGCTCCGCAGACCTGCTTCCGCCTCCTCAGGCGAGGCGGCGCTGTCGAGCGCGGCCCAGTAGGCGGCCTGGACCCGTCTGCGGACGTCTTCTCGTTTAGGCAGCTTGGCCAGGACGTTGCGCAGGCGGTGGACGCTGCAGCGCTGGCGGTCGGCCTCCGGCCAGAGCTCCTCGACAGCCCGTACCAGCCCCGGCGCGCCGTCGGTCACCGCCAGCCAGGGCGGGAGTAGGCCGCGCCGCACGAGGTCCCGGCCTAGCTCCCGCCAGTCTTCTGTACGCTCGCGCTGGCCGAGGCCGACGGCGAGAAGCTGACGCTTGCCATCGAGGTCGTAGCCCCAGGCCACGAGCACGCCCTCCTTGGCCCCGCTCGGCCGCGTCGGCAGGTAGACGGCGTCGAGGAAGAGCGCTAAGAGTTCGATCCCTGCCAGGCTGCGGGCGCAGAAGGCGCGGTAGCGCTCGCGCAGCTCCTGGCAGACCCGGCTGGCGCTGCTCCTGGAGAGCTGGCCCAGGCCGGCCTCGGCCAGCAGGCTCTCCAGGTCGCGGTCGGAGAGGCCCCGTACATAGGCGCCGATGATGAGCGCCTCCAGGGGCCGGGTGCGGACGACTGTCCGCGTGCCGGGAATCGTGCGGCAGACGAAGCGCTCGACCGTCCCTCTGACCTGAGGGACCTCGACCACAAGCTCGCCCTCGCCTGTCTGCACGCGGCGGGACCGCACGCCGTTACGCCAGCCTCGGGCGGAGGGCGAGCGCTCGTAGTGTGCCCGCCCCAGGAACGTGCTCACTTCCTCTTCGACGGCGCGCTGGATGATCAGTTGAGCGCCGAAGCGGCCTAGCTCGGCAAGGCGGTCCGGATCCCACTTACCATCTTCCACCAGGCTGGCGATGGCCTGTTCAAGCCGGGCGCTAGGGGGTATTCTTTTCTCCACGGTGCAGTCCTCCTTTGGTGACTGTTAGCTTCTTCACCGCGGAGACTACACCGTTTCGTTTTTACAGCAACTCTGGGACGCGACCGGGGGCGGCCGGGGTATCCCCATAGATCAATGTGATGCTGTGTGAGTCGTCGTGTGAATCAACGAATATCGTGGAGTCTTGGCTAACGCCTGCTGGCAGTAGGGAAGGGACAATAATTGGAAAGTCGACCATTACCTGGCCCTCTGAAATCGATCGCGGTGTCGCTTCAACTATGGTTAGGCTTCTGCGACCCTCTTTTGCGGGTAATCCAGAGGCAAACACTAGAAGCAGGAGCAGCCCAACGACCGACGCGAGCGCAACTCCGATAAGGCCAGTCTTATTGGCCAACGTTAGCCGCCTTTGAGCTCCTTGATCGCCCGCGGCAGCGCGGCCGCGACATCGCCCGCCAGCATGCCCGCCTCCCCCAGCTCCCGCCGCACCAGCTCCCCCGCGAGGCCGTGCAGGTACACTCCCAGCGATGCCGCGTCGAACGGCTCCACGCCCTGCGCGATGAGGCCGGTGATCGCGCCGGCGAGCACGTCGCCCGTCCCGCCGGTGGCGAGGCCGGGGTTCGCAAAGGGGCTGAGGCGGGCGCGGCCGCCCCGCCCGTCTGGGTCGGGGGCGGCGACGACCGTGTTCGCGCCCTTGAGGACGACGGTCAGGCCCCACTGTGAGGCGCGGGTACGAGCGGCGGCGAGGCGGTCTCGCTGGATCTCGGCCGTGTCGACGCCGCTCAGGCGAGATAGCTCGCCGGGGTGCGGCGTGATGATCGCGGGGACGTTCAGCATCTCCCACCAGCGCTCGACTTTCGAGATGTTGTTGAGGCCATCGGCGTCGATGACGACAGCGCGGACGTCGTCCTTTGTGAGCATCGGTAGGAGCGCGCGCACGAAGGCGACGACGTAGCCGTGCTGGGCAAGGCCGGGGCCGACGAGGAGCGCTTCGTAGCCGCGCGAGAGGGCGCGTCGCACCGAGTAGGCCTCCTCGGCCGACAGGAAGCCATCTTTATCGTCCAAAGGTTCGAAGGTGGTCTCTGTGAGCTTGCTCGCGAGCATTGGGTAGACGGAGCGGGCGCAGGCGAGCGTGACTATGCCCGGGCCGACGCGCAGGGCGCCGGTGCAGGAGAGGGCGGCGGCGCCGATGTACTGTGGGGAGCCGGCGACGACGAGCGCGCTACCGAAAGTGCCCTTGTGCGCGCCGGGCGGGCGCTCGGGGAGGGTGGAGCGGGCCCAGGACGCCGTCATCAGCTCCGTCTGTATCGACGATCCGAACTCCGGCGAGATGCCGATATCGACAACCTCGACGCGGCCTGCGTACTGTGCCCCGGGCAGTGTGTGCAGGCCCACCTTGCTCCAGCCGAGGGCGACCGTCTGGTCGGCGGCGACGGTGTGCGGGTCGATCGCGCCGGTGTCGGCGTCGAGGCCCGTGGGGAGATCGACAGCCAGCAGGCGCGGTGGCAAGCGGCGAGAGCGTGTGTCACGAAGCTTATCGAGCACGCCGGCGAGCGGGCCCTCGATGGGGCGGGCGCGGCCGGTACCCAGGAGGGCGTCGATCATTAGCTCAGCCCCTGTGAGCGCTTCGTCGAGCTTCGCGACATCGTCATCGATCACGACAACCGGTACATCGCGCTCGACGAGGGCCTTCAGGTTCGCGTCGTCCTCGCCGCGTGGCTTGAGCAGGACGCCTGTCACGTCGGCGCCCCAGTCCTTGAGGTGGCGGGCGGCGACGAGGCCGTCGCCGCCGTTGTTGCCGGGGCCGGCGAGCACGACGATTTTGCGGTCAGCAAGCTCGCCGAGCATAAGCCAGGCCTCCTGGGCGACGGCGAGGCCGGCGTTCTCCATCAGCTGCTCGACCGGGACGCCGCATTCGCGCTCGGCGTGCTGCATTTCGGCGACGGTGGCAAGCTTCATGTGGAAGGACCTTCTTCCTCGGGTGACAAGCGGGGCGCTGTGCTTCCCACCCGCCCGCCCGAGGTGTTTTTGAATTCAGGGGGACACCCCCTGAAACCCCCGGCAAGGGGCTCTGCCCCCTGCACCCCCGTATGAACATCGCGTTCGGCGAGCTGCATTTCGGCGACGGTGGCGAGTTTCATGGCGAAGGGGTAGGAACGACGGAGGAAGGGGGAAGGAGGCTGAAGGAATGCGCGGCCGCAACCGGACGAGCTGCGTTCGGATGTTTGCCCCGCCCCGGATCCCTTCGCGAGACTGCGCTGTTCTGCGCGCGTGAGTGGTCGTCGCTCAGGATGACGGGGCGGGTGGCATTAGCCACCGTACGCCTCCGGCGAGGCGACGAATTTGCGGAGGCAAGCTTCGGAGCAGAATGCGCGCTCGACGCCTTCGAGTGAGAGGCGGGCGGTGAGCTCCTCGGGGCCGAGCTCCATGCCGCATACGGGATCGACCGCTTTTTCGGCGGCCGGAGCCAGGCGTGAACGCACCACGAAGAGGTCGAGCTTGCCGCTGATACCCTTGAGTTGTCGTTTTCCAAGCCTTATGAACTCGATTTCCTGAAGGTCGCGCGCTTCCTTGCGGACCTCTGCCGTCACGAGTATTTGGTGGCGGCTGGCCTCGTTGGTGATGCGGGAGGCGACATTCACGTTCGAGCCGACGTAGTCGCCCTCGCGGTAGAGGACTGTGCCGTAGTGGATGCCCGCCCGCACGGCGGGGAACTGCGGCTCTTTGGCTGCGCGTGCCTCGATCTCGAGCGCGCAGGCAACTGCCGACTGGGCGTCAGGAAAGACCAGCATGAAGGCGTCCCCGATCTGCTTGACGATGCGACCGCTCCAGGCTCCGACGGAAATGCGTACGATTTGGGAGAAGCGTTCGAGAACGCCGGCAGCAGCGACGTCGCCCATGGCCTCGGCCAGTGGCGTGAAGCTGGAAAGATCGATAAAGACGACGGCCATTAGCAGGTCCGCCGGTGTTGCGGCCCTCTTTACCAGTCCCTGCTGTTCGGCAAGGGTCATCACCATGTCCTCACGAATGGCCCGCTGGAGACCACGTCGATGGAAGTAGAGGATGATCGGCTCGACCAGGGGGTTAAGCTGGTCCGCGGCCGCCTGACTTCGCGCGAGTAACTCTTGCGGAGGCAAATCCTCTGCGTTCAACCTCTGCTGTACATAAAAGCGGAACAATCGCTGCTCAGCTTCACCCACACGATCGAGGTTATCTGCGTAGACACGAATCATCTCGAACTGGGCTTCGTCCGGGATGCCGAAATTCGCGGCCAATGTCCAGCCGTGCATCAATGCGAGCTCTTCCTCGCCGACGAAGTCGTCAGGCCCGAGCGAGCCCATCACCTCGCGGAACCGTTGCATTACCTCGACCTTGACTCCGGTCAACTCGGCCGCTTCCTCGAGCGAGTAGATTTGGCCCTCAGGGGCGCGCCAGGGGAAGTTGTAGAACCAATCGAACGAGTTGGAGCGCATCGTCTCGACGATGGCCTCAAGGTTGATGCCGCGGCGCAGGAAGAGCTGGACGAGCCGGACGCGCTCGACGTCGTCGAGGGACAGGTCATCGCGTGCGTCGTCGCCGATGATCCCGCGCGAGCGCCAATCGCGAAGGCGCTCCTCCGGCTCGCCGGTGTAGCGCGCTAGTTGCTCGATCGTCAGCCCGTCACCCACGATGGGACCCCGCGTACGCCTGTGGCTCAGCCACGAACTTTCGCAGGCATTCCTCCGAGCAGAAAACTCGCTCGGCGCCCTCGATCTGGAGCCGCGCCGCCACCTCTGCGGCGCCAAGCTCTGTCCCGCAGACGGGGTCGACTGCGCGTTCCGCCTCCGGCGCGCCCGCCGCGCGCGCCTCGAACAATTCGAAGGAGCCGCTGAGCCCCTTGAGCTTGCGCTTGCCGAGCCTTACGAATTCCACATCAGGCAAGTCGCGCGCCTCTCGGCGGACTTCCGGCGTGACGAGGACCTGATGCCGCTCCGCCTCGTTCGCGAGCCGGGAGGCGATGTTAACGTTCGAGCCGACGTAATCTCCGTCCCTGTAGAGTAGGCTGCCCCAGTGGATACCGGCACGCACTGCGGGGAACTGTGGCTCTCGCGCCACGCGTGACTTGACCTCGAGGGCGCAGGCAACGGCAGAGCGCGCGTCCGGAAAGACGAGCATGAAGGCGTCGCCGATCTGCTTCACCAGGCGACCGTCCCAGGCGTTAGTAGCCTCCCGGACAATCATCGAAAAACGGTCCAGGACATGTGCCGCCTGGATGTCCCCCATCGCTTCGGTCATAGGCGTGAAGCTGGCGAGGTCGATGAACACGACGGCGCGCTGGAGCTGCCCTGGGAGCTCGCTCGCGTCGAGCAGCCCGGCCTCTTCCGCCATCTGCATCACCAGATCCTCCCGAATGGCCTTTTCCCACGCCTTACGGTGGAACCAGAGAATGGTCGGTTCGAGCAAAGGCCGGGACATTTCGAACGCTTCGTCGGTTACTCTTATCAGCTCGTCCCCGGACAAGCCCTGGGCCTTCAGACGCCCGTGCACGTAGAAGTGGAATAGCTTTGACTCCATCTCTGCGACCCGCGAAAGGGAGTCAGCGAAGACCCGCGAGCCCTCGGCGAGCGCCTCGAGCGGGAAGCCCGCGTCGGAATAGGTCTTGAACGCCCGCATGGCATCGATGTCCTCATCTCGCACCTCTTCGCCCTGCTGGGAGGCGAGGCCGGCATTCTTCCACATGACCCGCGCGACGTCGAGGTCGAGTCCGGCAATCTCGGCGGCCTCCGCGAGCGAGTACGTGCGTTCCGACGGGCCCGGGAGCATCTCGACGTAGCGGTCGATCAGCCGCTGGGCGCGGTTGGCTTCCACCATCGTGTCCAGGTTGATGCCATGACGGAGGCAGAGCTGGACCAGACGTACGCCGTCGAGGTCTCTCGGCGTTAGGCGGTCTCCGTCGGTGCCGATCAGTCCCTGTAATCGCCATTCGCGGAGACGCTCCACGGGCTCTCCGGTGTAGCGCGAGAGCTGCTCGAGGGTCAGCTCGTCAGGCATCGAGCAGGCCTCGTTCGCGAAGGATACCCGCGAACTTCGTCCGCCAGGCCGCGCGGTCCGGCTCTAGGTCCCGCGAACGCCCGACGACGAAGGCTACGGCGAAAGCGCGACTGTGGCTCATGCTGATGTCGAGGTCGTCGAGGCCGATGCGCTCGGCCCGCTCCTTAGCGCGCCCGTGCAAGTAGACGAGTGGCTTACCGCGATGGTTGGGAAGCACCTCGATCTCGCGCCAGGCGACGCCACGAGCGCCGGTGCCGAGCGCCTTCATGACCGCCTCTTTGGCGGCGAAGCGGGCTGCCAGTTCGCTCGATCGGCCGCGGCAAAAGGCGGCTTCGAGCTGCGTGTACACGCGCCGCAGGAAGCGCGGCCCAAACTTCGCCAGGGCGCGTTCGATGCGCTCAATCTCGATGATGTCGACGCCGACGGCGCTGGTGTTCATCGTGGGGACATTGTATGACAGCAGTAGATCGCGGAGGCTCGCCGGATCGGAGGATTGTCTGCAGCAGATTCGGCAAGCGGATAAGCGGATGGGCTCCATCGCTAATACAGTTCCCATTTGTTGTGAAGGACGAGTTTGATAGGGGTATCAACAAATGGGTGCTACCGACGGGAATCGTACCGGTGCTGTCTATGCGACAATTGGCTTTGAGGAGGTTCTGATGGACCAAACGACGACGAAGCAGCCCGCGACCAACGGACAGCCCGAAGGACGGATTGCCCCCGAGCCGAAGGTCATCCGAGAGCCGGAGATCTACATTGTCGGCCGGCAAACGATGGACCAGGAAGCCATCGACCAATTTCTCGAAGATGAGGGGCTGACCTGGGAGACCGACACTGAGGTCGGCGGCGAGCAGATGGTGGAGGCGGGCGGGCGCATCTGCTACATGTCGTTCGGGAAGGGCCGCAAGACCAACCGCGAGTACATCCAGAACCTGGTTTCGATGAAGCACGGGTCGGTACTGGAGCACGCGACGTGGGACTTCATCATTA
>Ga0209801_1002027_pt1 | contig 12092 bp, 11 predicted proteins | sample GraSoiAngelo_127_FD_185884 | JGI IMG/M metagenome (GOLD analysis project Ga0209801, IMG submission 185884) | Grasslands soil microbial communities from the Angelo Coastal Reserve, California, USA - 14_0927_09_40cm (SPAdes) (version 2) | ecosystem: Environmental > Terrestrial > Soil > Grasslands ... | reverse complement strand
GGCGTTAAGAATTGGGAGTGGATCAAGAAAGGCGTCCCGGTCCGGATCGAAATTGGACCCCGCGATCTCGAGAAAAACGCGCTGGTTATCAGCCGTCGCGATCAGCCGATTAAAGCCAAAGAGTCCATGTCGATTCAGGAATTCATCGCCGCAGCACCGGAAATCCTCACGTCCATTCAACAGAACCTCCTTGAGCGTGCAACGCAGTTCCGCGAGGCAAACACGCGGGTAATCGAATCAAAAAAAGATTTCTACGATTTCTTTACGCCTAAAAACCTCGGAAAGCCGGAACTCCATGGCGGTTTTGCCCTCGCGCATTGGAACGGCTCGCGGGAAGTCGAAGAACAAATCAAGAACGATCTCAAAGTCACCATTCGCGTTGTCCCGCTGGATGATTCCTCCGAGCCTGGGAAATGTATTTTCACCGGCGAACCCAGTGCGCGACGTGTTATTTGGCGAAATCGTATTAAAATCCTTGGAGAGCGCATTTTAACTTATGCGAGTGATGGAAAGCATGTAAGTTGACGCGGCGATCATCGTTCGTTTATTTCCGCGCTGCCGATGGAACTGACGCTGTACAGCCGCAAGTGGTGTTCGTGGTGCATCGACGCGAAGGATTATCTCAAGGACAAGGGATATCGTTTCCAGGAAATTGATGTCGGTAAAGACCGCCAGGCATACGAAGACATGAAAAGGCTTTCCGCTCAGACTTATGTGCCCACGTTCGTGGCGGGTGATAAAGTTTTGGCCAATTTCGATACCAATCAGCTCGAGAAATTTCTCACGGAGCACCAGATCAGTCCGCAGAAAACCAGTTGCTGATGCTTTTTGGCTTCTTCCTTACACTTGGCGTAGCCGTGCTCAGCGCGGGCTTTCGCAGTTTTCAAAACTCGTATGCGCAAAAGGCCGGCGCGCTCGGGATTCTCGCTGCCACTTTTCTCGGCGTTTATTTTATCACCGACAGCTGGATATGGGGTTTTGTCGGCGCAATGAGCTGGCTCTTTCTGCCGTGGCTGGAAATTCTCACTCGGATTCGGGCACTTCGGCTTCCGAAGGAAAAACGCCTTCGACCGAAAAGCCCGCCGCCTTCGGACACATTTCCAGCGCTAAGCGAAATCACTCGCGAGATCGAGGACGAAGGGTTTGTCCACGTAGGGGACGCGGGATGGGATTGGGAAGATTATCGGCAATTTTTCCGACTGTTTTATAGAGAGGAAGATCGAGCCCAGGCTGCGATCTGCCTGAACGAACAGCGTGATTTCTCGTTTTATTATCTGCGCATTTCATCGCGCGCCAAAGGCGGGACCGTTTGGACGACGTGGAATTATCCGCTTTCCTACGGTTTGAAGCTCACTCCTCTGTTCCGGATTAATCGACAGCGTCCTGACAGATCGTTCTGGCAACTTTATCAAAGCCATCGCGAATTTCTCCGTCGAAACGGCGTGAACCCAGCCGCAATCGACCTGCTCGACGAGGAACAGATCCAAACGGAAATGGAGAACGATCTGCGCGACCAGATCGCACACAACATTCATAAGGGCGTTCTCAAACAAACGGCAGCAGGCGACGTAAAATATTCATGGCGCGGGATGTTCTATCTTTGGTGCCAGTTTCTGGTCGACCTGGTGCGGCTATAAGTCTGTCCTGCCGACGTAGCCCGGGGATCTCGCGGCCGGAGCCTCGAACACGCTCCCAAGCCGTCATAATGTCATTCTGAGCGAAGCGAAGAATCTCGGATCAGTTGGAGAGCGCCCCCAACAGAACCAGGCCAGAGAGGTTTCGCTTCGCTCAACATGACAACGGTATTCGAAGATGGCGACGCGAGGCATTTCTTCATGTTCATTTGAACTTGCATCCGCGATACTCCGGAGGATGATACAAACATGCTGACCGACCGGCAAAAGAGAGTTCTCGATTTCATCCAGCGCGAGCAACGCGAGAAAGGGCTCACGCCAAGCACGCGTGAAATCCAAAATCATTTCCGGTTCGCCAGCCAGACATCGGTAATGCAGTACATTGCCGCGCTGGAGCGAAAGGGTTTTCTCGATCGGCATGCGCACAAGGCCCGAGCGTTAATCACTCCAGCCATGAAGGTCAGGATTACCGATATTCCGATCTACGGGCAGATTCCTGCGGGTATGTCGGCGCTGACCGAGCAGACCATCGAAGGCCACGTATCGCTCGATGCCCGCTCAGCCAATGTGCAAAAAAATCGGGGCACGTTTGCTTTGCGCGTTCGCGGCGACTCAATGATCGGCGCGCACATTGTTGATGGGGACATTGTGATTTTGGAAGACGCCAAAGAGGTGCACGACGGCGACATTGTTGCGGCATTGATCGACGGCGAAACGACATTAAAACGTTATGTCGTCGAGCGCGGCCGGCCATATCTCAAAGCGGAAAACCCGCGGTATCCAGATCTGGTTCCCGCCCGCGAACTGAAGATTCAAGGCGTGATGGTATCGCTGGTTCGGAAACAAGAGCGCCGGAAACGACAGTAGCCGTTGAAGCGGCCCTCAGTGAGAAGTGAGAAGTGAGAAGTGTTGCGGAATAAGAGTTTCAACCCCTGAGGAGAGATCCAACAAAAAAATGTTGCGACTGGAATTCCGGTAAAACCCTAAAAGGGGTTCGATGAAAACCTGTTAGCCTCCGCCGTGTTGACTCCGCAATCGAGCTTTGGTGGAAAATCTCCTTACACTGATCTCATCGACGTAGCAGCAGCATATCTTTTTTACATTTGTCGTAATCATCCGTTTCTCGACGGGAACAAACGCACGGCAATGATGTCAGCGATCGTATTTTTGCGCCTCAACGGAATCGAGCCGGCTCCCGACAGCGGCCGTTGGGAAAGATTGATGTTGGATGTGGCGGCAAGTAAAATCGATCGGCAAGAAACTACCGAGTGCTTGCCAAGCTGGTAATGGCTTAAAGGTTAATTCATAATTTCAGGTTGTGTGTTTAATGTTCATTTGAACATGTTTCCCTGCCGTGCCATTTTCTTTGATGGCTATGAGCGGGAAGATTCTTGATCTGCGCAATCTTCTTGCGATTCGTTTCCCGCAGGCGCCCCTGCTGGTGGAAACCCGTTTAGTCACCGGTTCAGCTTCCATCGATCAGCCTATTGGCGGTGGTTTGCCCAAAGGGGCGATCACTGAATTAATCAGCCCGCGAGGAAGCGCGGGGAGTGCATCGCTCATTCACACCTTCATCCATGGTGCATATCGCGATAAATATTTCGTGGCGCTGATCGATGGGCGCGATTCGTTCGATCCTTGTGGACTGACCAATTCCATTCTGCGTCAGCTGCTTTGGGTGCGCTGCACTAAAACCCTTGAAGCAGTTAAAGCAGCGGATCTGCTCTTAAGAGATGGCAACTTTCCCCTGGTGATTGTTGATCTGATTCTTAATTCGCCGGAAGAACTGCGGAAAATTCCGCAAACCAACTGGTATCGCTTGCAACGACTGGCCGAATCGGTGCTCACAGCATGTCTGGTTCTCACCCGATATGAAATGGTCAGCAGCGCGCAAAGCGCGCAACTAAAGCTTGTTCTCGAAAATTCCTGGAATCTGGAAACTTTGGAAAAGCAGGAGGCGATTTCTCAACTGCGGATCGTTGTAAAACGATCGCATCTCAAATCAGTGGTCCCGCCTTCACTGCGCTACGGCGGGGCAAGTAATGGTCAATGATGAATTAAATCGATGTTTGCCACGATTTATTTGCCGAACTTTTATTTGCAGGCCGCTATGCGGCATCAGCCCGGACTTTGCGCAAAACCGGTAGCCTTAATCGAAGAACAGGAAAAGAAACCTGTTATCGTTCAGTTGAACGACACCGCGGAAAAGGCGGGGATCTACAAAGGAATGACTCCAAGCCAGGCTCTGGCGCGATCTTTACAGGTCGTGATCAAAGTGCGGGCCCGCACGCAGGAAAAATCGATCCAAGAAATCTTGCTTCATTACGCGTTTTCGCTCAGCCCATTTGTTGAAGCAACCGCACCGGGCATTTGCACAGTTCAATTTACAACGTGGCATCGGCATCCTGCCGATAATCGATTGGCTCGCCACGGCGAGTCCGTCTCGTGGCGGACTGGAAGCCAGTCCCACGACAACGTCTTGCGTGTTATCGAGCAATTAGCCGAATGTGAGATCTCGGGTCAAGCGGGGATTGCTCCTACGCCAGACACCAGTTTTCTTGCAGCGCACCTTGCGAAGCCGGTTTTGCAAATCGAGAATGCAAAAGAATTTCTTGCTCCTTTGCCGATAGAAACACTCGCCATGATCGGCGCAACATAAATTGGAGGGCGGAGCTCTGCGAGGCCGTACGCCGGAGGCTCACAGGAGTTCGCCCCTCCAAAAATTTAGAATGGTCATTCGCTTATTCAATCAGCGGTTTTTCTTCGGTTTCCTGATCGTTTCGGTTTGCTTTACCACGAACGATTTCACGCGCGCATACTCCTTCTGAACGCCATTGGCGAAATCGTGTGGCCCGTACTCGAACAGCACAACGAAACAAAAAGTTAGAACGATGAAGAGAACCAACCAAAAAACGCCGCGCAGGAGCGCCATGCAAACAGGCTAACGCGTGCGGACACGGCGATCAATACCGCCCGACGGGGCGACAACCTCTTGAATGGCATGGCGAAACTGCCAAGCTATTTGGCCATGCGCGTGCCGCTGCTCGATCTGAGTGAACAATATTGTGCCCTGGGCGATTCAATTCGCGAGGCGATTAACGACGTTCTGGGGAGCGGCCGTTTCATTCTTGGCCCGAAAGTCGATGCGTTCGAGAGGGCGATGCGCGCATATTGTAATACGCCCCACGCGATTGGTGTTTCGTCTGGAACCGATGCTTTGCTGGCTATTTTGATGGCGCTTGGAATCGGACGCGGCGATGCCGTTATCACGACGCCTTACACATTTTTCGCTACCGCTGGATGCATTGCCCGGGTGGGGGCGCGACCCCTTTTTGCCGACATAGATCGAGAGACATACAACATCCGGCCATCCGCGATTCAGGAATGCATCGAGAAAAATTGCCAGCCCGACGCGAGTGGCGCATGGAAAACAAAGAGCGGAGAAAAACTCCGTGCAATGATTCCGGTTCATCTGTTTGGTTTGTGCCGCGAGATGGAAGCGCTCCATAAGATTGCGGAGCGTTACCGTCTTGTTTTGATCGAAGACGCGGCGCAGGCGATTGGTGCAGAATTTCCATTTCCTGAGAGAACCGCTAAAGCTGGAACGATGGGCGACGGGGGGCTGTTTAGCTTTTATCCTTCAAAAAATCTTGGAGCTGCTGGCGATGCCGGCATGGTCGTTTGCCAGGATGACGAGCTGGCGCAAAAGCTACGGACTTTCAGAGAACACGGCATGGAGCCGCGCTACTTTCATCATTTCATCGGAGGCAATTTTCGCCTGGATGAAATTCAGGCTGCAGTACTCACGGTGAAGCTTCCACATCTGGAAACATGGGCGGCCGCCCGCCGCGCCGCTGCGGATTTCTACGGAGCCGAACTCGCGCGCGCGGGGTTGACTGAAAAGATCGCTGTTCCCGCCGAACCCTACCGTGACCGTGGCCTAACGAATCATCACGTTTACCATCAATATGTCATCCGCACCCCCGTGCGCGATGCTTTGCGCGAGCACCTGGGCAAACGCGAAATCGGCACAGCAATTTACTATCCGCTCGGACTCCATGAGCAGAAATGCTTTGCCTATCTCGGCTATAAAAAAGGTGATTTTCCCGAGACCGAACGTGCCGCTCGCGAAACGCTCGCGCTACCCATGTATCCCGAGATTTCTCGCGAAGCGCAGCAGTATGTGGTCAGCGCGATTGCCGAATTCTTCAGCTGAAGCGTCGATCGTTGGCCAAAGTACTTGCGAGGCGCAGAGCGCGAGCTATATCAACGCGGAAAGCTTTCGTGGTACTAACGGGTAGGTACCGAAGTGGCCAAACGGGGCAGACTGTAAATCTGCTGGCTTTACGCCTTCGCTGGTTCGAATCCAGCCCTGCCCAAACTTTCGTCAATACGTTGATGAGATGCAGTCGCCTCACCGCATTGAGGCGTTTTGAACGCAATCATCCCTAAGCGCCGGCGACACCCGCCACCACGGGCAAGTTTTGCCGAGGCTACAAAAATAGCCGCGAATCGTGTACGGCTTCTTAGTAGCCTCTTCTTTGGCCGCCGCCTTCGCGGCGTCCGCCACCATATCCGCCACCACCACCACCACCGCCGCCGTAGCCGCCGCGTCCGCCACCGCCGGGTGGCCGCGGTTCCCGCGGCCGAGCCTCATTCACGGTCAACGCTCGGCCTTCAACGGTTTGGCCATTGAGTTTCGAGATGGCGTTTTGAGCGTCCTCGTCGGAACCCATGGTGACAAACGCAAAGCCACGCGATTTGCCGGTGAATTTGTCTTGCATGAGGGAAACTTCCTGCACAGTACCGGCCTGTGAGAAAAGCTCCTGGAGTTCGTTTTCCGTCGTGTTGAAGGAAAGATTGCCTACGTATAGTTTAGTTCCCATTGAGTTTATTCTGGAAAAGGCTGCCAGGTCACTGTTCCCGCTTATCGGATTTCAAATCGCCACTGAATAAACTCAACTGACAATCCACCAACTTCCAGGCTTCCGTTTCCGTCTTCAGCTCACTTGTAAAATGCTTCCCTTAGGAAAGCAATAGAAAATAGCGTAACGATTTTTGCCTCCTTCATGGCCCAATTAAGTAGTACGACCGGAGAAAAAAAACCTGAGCGGGTAGCGGTTGTGGCTGCAGGAGTGGTGAGTCCGTTGGGGTTTGGACTGGCGGAAACGCTCAATTCGTTACGGAGAGCGAAAGACTGCGTCACCACTGTAACCCGATTTTCGGTAGCGGAATGTCGCTGCAAAACCGCCGGTCAAATACCCGATGAGCGCCTGCTTGCTGGCCCGAATAAAAACCAGCGTGCCAAACGCTTGCATCGCGCCTCGCACATGATGATTGACGCGCTAAGAGAAGCGGTGATGCAAGTGCCTCAGTTTGAGCCTGAGTTAACGATAATCGGAACGACAAGCGGCGGCATGTCTTATGGCGAACAATACTACCGATCGCTGTGTCGATCAGGAAATCTGCGACACGCGCCGACGTGGATCGCTAATTATCCAGCGCAAAAGCCGGTAATCGATGCGCAAGAGGAGGTTCTGGGAGTTTCTGTACCATGTCAGGTGATCGCGAACGCCTGTGCCTCTGGCACGAATGCCATTGGTCATGCGTTCGAATGCGTGCGGTCAGGTCGCTACCAGCGCGTATTGACGGGAGGCTATGACGCTCTTTCGGAACTGGTCTTCACGGGCTTCGATTCACTTCAAGCCTCGACGCCAGAAAAATGCCGCCCGTTTGATCGACATCGTGCCGGCATGGTGCTCGGAGAAGGTGCCGCCATTCTTGCGCTGGAAAATCTTGAGCTCGCTCGAAAGCGGGGCGCGCCGGTCCTCGCAGAAATTGTCGGCTACGGAATCTCCACAGATAATTTTCACATCACGCAGCCGGATCCTTCCGGTGTTGGACCGCGACAGGCGATGGAACGGGCTCTTCAGAGCGCGGAGATTTCTGCAGACGAAGTCGATTACATCAATGCACACGGAACTGCCACGATATTTAATGATGCAGCTGAAGGGAAGGCGATCAGCCAGTTGTTTAATGGCGTGCCTGTGAGTTCGACCAAGAGCATGATGGGCCATTCGCTGGGTGCCGCGGGCGCGATCGAAGCCGTCATCTCTTTGCTGGCGCTCCGCCATCAATTTCTTCCTCCCAACATTAATTTTGACGCTTTGGATGACCGCCTCGACCTGAATGTTGTAGCGAACGAATCGCGACCGGCTGTGGTACGTATGGCGCTTTCGAATTCTTTTGGCTTTGGCGGGACGAATGCTTCGATTCTGATACGTAGAGTTGAAGCATGAGTCTGGCGATCGCCGGAATGGGGTGGGTGACCCCTCTTGGAAATAGCGTCGACGCCGTATGGGAGCGTCTGCTTCGCGGCGATGAGGCGTCCGCAACACCAATTTCTGAGCAGCTTGCCGATCGGTCCTACAGCGCCTTCCGCGTACCCGAATCGGCGGTGACCGGCTTGGCGCATCCACGCCTTCGTCGGGCCAGTGTGATTTCGCGATTTGCTGCAACCGCAGGTTTGGAGGCCTTGCAGGCCGCCGGGGTAAAGGTGGATTCGCAAAATGCGGGACGAATTGCGCTAATCTTCGCGATCTCCAACGGAGGTGTGATTTATACCAAGCGCTTCTACCGCGATGTCGTTGAGACCGGTGCGCAGTCGGCCAGTCCTCTCTTGTTTCCGGAAACGGTATTTAATGCCCCGGCGAGCCATCTCGCGGCAATTCTGGGTGTGACCGGGACAACTTATACTGTCGTCGGCGACGGGGCCGTGGGCCTCCTGGCGATAAAAATGGCAGAAGACGTGATGATGGATAAGTCGCTTGATTATTGCCTGGTCGTCGGCACCGAAGAAATCGATTGGCTTTTATGCGATGCCTATCGGCGATGGCGTTTGCTTCGTTCTGCGCCTCCAATTGAGCCATTCGGCAAACAAAAGCGGGGAATGATTTTAAGCGAAGGCGCAGGAGCAATCGTGCTCGCGCGCCTGCCACGCCGTAGCGCAGCGGAGGCAGGAGAAGGGTCGATTACGATCGAATGCGCTCATCCAGGCGGCTGTTACGGGAAGCGAGCGGAAGCAGAGGAAATTCTGAAGCGAATAGTGCGTGATCTCAGCCAAGTCGAAGTCGACTTTGTGATCTCCAGCGCCAACGGCACGTTCATCGATCAGGCAGAACAGGGAGCGTTGGAGCAGGTGATACCAGACGCCGTTACTTACGCGGCAAAGCCAGCGCTGGGCGAAAGCGTAGGCGCCTCGGGCCTGTGGCAAGTCATTTTAGGGGTCCAAGCCTTGCGGCATGGGGAGCTTCCACCTGTGCTTCACGCCGACTCAGCTATTTCATTGCGGCTTGCACGTTCACGCATGACAGTGGCGGGCGCGCGCCGGGCAATCATCTTAAACTCTGGAGTCAATCAGCAAGTAGCAGGCTTGCGACTCGCGCTTCGCTGACGTTGCCTAACAAAAATCTGTCGTTCGGGTCCAGCGTGCGCGGAATTGAGCTCAACGGAGCGGAACCAGCCTCCAAGTAAATTTTTCATCTGCAATTTCAAGCCATGCCGCGCTCGGCGGAGAACCGCGGTTTGGTCGCGTCACGCATCCGGGATTCAAAAATAAAACATTCCCGCGTTTTTCATGTCGCGGAACGTGCGTGTGTCCGTGCAAGACGATATCGACGTCGTTAGGTAAATGATCAGGCGGCACGTGTTGTAGGCGAAACTTCAATCCCCCTCGCACAAGATCGACAACCAATGGCCATTCGTAATTGCTGTCGCAATTCCCTCGCACCACAGTGACTCGAGGCCCAATCGCGCGGAGCTCGTCGAGAATGGTCTCCATGCAAACATCGCCAAGATGCCAGATTTCATCAGCACCTGTGGCGATTTCTCTAACCGTTTCCGGTAAGCGATCGTGCGTATCCGCCAGAACGAAAATACGCAACGGGTCCTTCAATTTCTCAGACGTTGTCATGGGGGGCAAAGTTGCTTTACACACTGTTACGTTGCGCGTGTTCCCGCCGCATGTCTCGATGCATGCGTTGATTTGCGCGACGGTGAATGCTACGTAGCCTCGCCCTCCCTGCCATGAGTCGGAACTACAAAAATACTCTAAATTTGCCACGCACGGAGTTTCCGATGAAGGCCAATCTCGCCGCGCGAGAGCCGGAAATGCTCCGGGAGTGGGAAGAGACGCGACTGTACCAGCAGATTCAGAAGTCGAGGGAGGGCCGCGAATTATTTGTACTGCATGACGGGCCGCCATTCGCCAATGGAGACGTGCACATGGGCACGGCGCTCAACAAAATCCTCAAAGACTTCGTGGTCAAATCGCAGACCATGCTCGGCAAACGCGCCCCGTACCGCGGCCTTTCTCCCCTGGAAGTTCGCAAAAAATCGGAAGCGTTTGCGTGGAAGTTCGTCAACATCCAACGCGAGCAATTCAAACGGCTCGGCGTCTTCGGTGATTGGGAGAATCCGTATCTGACGATGGACCCCAAATATGAAGCAGAAATCTTGCGCGCTTTCGCTGTACTCGTTGACGAAGGCCTCGTTTATCAATCGAAGAAGCCGGTTTTTTGGAGCACAGGTGCGCAAACCGCGCTAGCCGAAGCCGAAGTGGAATACCAGGATCGGGACGACAGCGCGGTTTACGTGCGATTCCCGCTTCCTCCCGACCAAGTGGCGAAAATCGGTTTACCAACTGATAAGCCAGTGAGCGTCGCGATCTGGACGACAACGCCATGGACATTGCCTGCAAACCTCGCGATTGCAGTGGATCCGGACGCCGAATACGAAATTTTGAGTAATCAGAACGAGCGAGTGCTTGTCGCCCACAAACTTTACGATCAATTCATTGAACAAACTGGTTTTGCAGCGCCAGAAGGATTGAATGTTCGTCTTGGCAAGCAGCTGGTCGGGCTTCAGGCGCAACATCCATTTCTCGATCGAAAATCAACCATACTCGCAGCTGATTTCGTGACCATGGATACCGGAACGGGGCTGGTGCACATCGCGCCCGGTCACGGCGAGGACGATTACTGGTTAGGCAGGGCCAACGGCTTGGAAATTCTGTCTCCGGTTGATGATCATGGACGATTTACTGATGAAGCGCGCCTGCCAAATCTCACTGGGAAATACGTGTTCGACGCGAATGCGGACATTATCAACTTACTACGGGAGCGGGGGATGTTGATCGGCGTACAGAATTTTCATCACTCCTACCCGTACTGTTGGCGCTCGAAAACACCGATCATCTTTCGGAATGTCGAGCAGTTCTTCATTCGGATCGATGAGCTACGTGGCAAAGCGCTGAATGCAATTCACAACGAAGTGAAGTGGATTCCGGCGTGGGGCGAAAACCGCATCGCGGGCACGGTCGAATCGCGTCCCGACTGGGTGATCTCGCGCCAACGAAGCTGGGGCGTCCCGCTGCCTGTTTTCTATTCGAAGGATGGAGAAGCAATTCTCGATGCAAAAATTATCCGAAAGCTCGCAGATCTGGTCGCCGAGCGAGGCTCAAACATTTGGTTTGAATTGAACGATGCCGATCTCGCCGAAAAACTTGGCCTTCCGCCCGGTACAACGAAACGCAACGATACGATCGATGTTTGGATCGACAGCGGGGTTTCACACAAGGCTGTCTGCGCGCTGCACCCGGAATTGCGCGATCCAGCGGACATGTATCTGGAAGCGACCGACCAACATCGCGGCTGGTTTCAATCGTCGCTCCTGACGAGCATCGCGGTGAATAATCGAGCACCCTATAAGACTTGCATAACGCACGGTTTCGTTGTCGACCTCGACGGAAAGAAAATTTCCAAATCCAGCGCTTACGAGAAGCCGGTAGATGCCGGTCATTTTTTAAACGAACACGGCGCAGATCTCGTTCGTTTGTGGGCGAGCAGCATCGATTACACCGCTGACGTCCCATTTTCCGAGGAGATTTTCACCCGTCTGGGCGACACCTATCGTCGGATTCGGAACACGCTGCGTATTTTGCTTGGAAATCTTTACGATTTTTCTGCGGACCCTGACCGCGGCGGGCTGGCATCAACGATGCCCGCTACAACGTCGGTCGACCGCTGGATTTTGGAGCGTTTGAACGATGTGATTGCTGATTCCCGATCGGCATATGAAGCGTTTGAGTTTCACAAGGTTTATCACGCGCTCAACCAGTTTTGCGCCGTCGACCTGAGCAGCCTCTACATCGATATCACCAAGGACCGGATGTACTGCGACGCCGCAGATTCGGTGCGGCGGCGCGCGACCCAAATGGTCATGCACGAAATTTTCGGCGCTCTGTGCCGATTGCTGGCGCCTGTGCTCGTATTCACCGCCGAGGAATCGTGGCGACATTCCGCCCTGGGTGGGTCAGTCCATTTGCGGGAATTTCCGCCGCTGGAACATCGAGGACACGAAGCGAGCGACCAGATTTCCGAGCTTCTGAAATTGCGCGCT
>Ga0209801_1001990_pt1 | contig 12211 bp, 10 predicted proteins | sample GraSoiAngelo_127_FD_185884 | JGI IMG/M metagenome (GOLD analysis project Ga0209801, IMG submission 185884) | Grasslands soil microbial communities from the Angelo Coastal Reserve, California, USA - 14_0927_09_40cm (SPAdes) (version 2) | ecosystem: Environmental > Terrestrial > Soil > Grasslands ... | reverse complement strand
GACGCTAAAACCGAAAATCACATTCTCAGGCGACAAAAAGCCGACGACGGAAGAGCTCGATAAGATGCATCACGCCGCGCACGAGAACTGTTTCATCGCGAGCTCGGTCAAAACCGAGATCACGGTTGAGCCGCAAAGTTAACCGCACATAACGCGGATGCTAGACATCTAGTCCGGTGAAGATTTGTCCGCCAAACACGCTAAAAGACGCCAAGGTTCAGAACTAGAAGATCTGTCGTCAGCTCTCTTTTTAGCGCTATTTCGCGTTTTTGGTGGATGAATTCCGTATTATCCGCGACATCCGCGTAATCTGCGGTTAAATCTCTTTCCGTGAGCGCGCCCTCTGATTCCCAGCGCATGGAAAAGATCGTCAGCTTGTGCAAACGGCGCGGCTTCATTTTCCAGTCGAGCGAAATCTATGGCGGATTGAACGGTCTGTGGGATTACGGCCCGCTCGGAGTCGAACTCAAGCGCAACCTGAAGAACTACTGGTGGCAGGTGATGGTTCACGAACGCGACGACGTCGTCGGTCTCGATGGTTCGATTCTAATGAATCGCGCGGTTTGGAAAGCGAGCGGACACGAAGACACTTTCAGCGATCCGATGGTCGATTGTCGATCTTGCAAGGCACGCTTGCGCGCCGATCAGCTGATCGACAAGGGAAAAGGGAGGCAGTGCCCGAATTGCGGTGGCAAAGATTTGACTGAGCCGCGCGCGTTTAACTTGATGTTCAAAACCTACGTGGGCGCGACCGAGGACGAATCGTCGGTGACTTATCTTCGTCCGGAAACAGCGCAGGCAATCTTCGTTCAGTTCAAAAATGTCCTCGAAGTGTCGCGCAAGAAACTGCCGTTCGGCATCGCCCAGATCGGGAAAGCGTTTCGTAACGAAATTAATCCACGCAACTTCACCTTCCGCTCCCGCGAGTTCGAGCAGATGGAGCTGGAATATTTTTGCCGGGCCGAGGAGGGGATGAAGCTGCTCGAATACTGGAAGGATGAGCGGCTGAAGTTTTACGAGAATATCGGAATCGCGCGCGATAAGCTTCACCTCCTCACCGTGCCCGACGAGGAGCGTGCCTTTTATTCAAAAGGGACCTACGACATCGAATACGATTTTCCGTTCGGCCGACAGGAACTTGAGGGCGTTGCTTACCGAACGGATTACGATTTGTCGCAGCACCAAAAAGCCAGCGGCAAATCGCTCGAGTATTTCGACGAGGAAACGAAGCAGAAATTTATTCCGCACGTGGTTGAGCCCAGCGCGGGCGTCGATCGAACGGTCCTTGCCCTAATTTGCGAAGCGTATTCGGAGGACCAGGCGCCCGACGAAAAGGGCAAAATGGAAACCCGGATCGTCTTGCGATTTCATCCGCGAATCGCGCCGATCAAATGCGCAGTCTTTCCGCTTTTGAAAAACAAGGAACCGTTGGTTGCGAAGGCGAAGGAGATTGTCGATCTTCTTCGGCCGCACCTGTTTGTTTTTTACGATGAGTCGGGGGCGATCGGCCGCCGATATCGGCGACAGGATGAAATCGGCACGCCGTTCGGCGTGACGGTTGATTTCGAAACGCTCGGCGAGAAAGACGCAGCTCTTCGCGATACCGTGACATTGCGCGAGCGCGATTCGATGAAACAGGAGCGCGTCGCGATCAAAGATTTAGCGAACATTCTCGTTTCGCGGATTGCCTGATGGATCTCGCGAAATTTCGCGAATATTGCCTGAGCAAAGCAAACGCCGCCGAAAGCACGCCGTTTGGACGTGATGTTCTCGTTTTCCGGCGCACTCTTGGTGGACTTCTAGAAAAAATCGCGAACTTTCTCTGGAGCGTAATGCTTTGTGGTGGCACTCGATCCGTCACATCGCTAGCGGACGTGTCGTAAATTTCGGTTGGAGAAACCTGCCAAGGTTGATCGTTGCTAACTAGAACGTGTTTGCCTCCAAATCCTGAATAAAGCAAGCACGTGGCGACATCCGATTAAAGGCAACTTCGAAAACTTGTACACCTGGGTGCCTCCGGTCACCCGATCACGGTGTCTAATCGGCAGTTCGAGAATCGAAAAGCCTCGCCGATGCACGCGAGCGACAAACTCCCACCAAAATCCCTGCTCCATATCACCCATTTGCGGACTGATCTCATCGATCACTTCTTTGCGTGCTAGCATGTACGGACAACTAGGATCATGCACCGGTACGTGGTAGAACAGTTGCCAGAGAAAATAAAATGTTCGCGAAAGGAATCTACGCCATCCCGCGTCGACTCGATGAACCCGCCAACCTAAAATCACGTCGTGAGTGTTCCGATTTTTCCAAAACTCCGAGAAATCAGCTGGATCGCACTGCCCATCGGAATCGATGCAAAGCAAATAGGGCGCCGAAAGAACCTGCATCCCCTCCCGGACCGCCCGAGAATAACCTTTACGCTCCTCTGCAATTATCAATTTCGTAGGCAGCGCATTCGCCAATCGGGTAAGAAGCTCTCTGGTATTGTCAGTACTACCATCTTCACAAACGATGAACTGCATGGCGACGCTCGGCGAGATTTTACCGTAGATTTCGCGCATCAAGAGTTCAATACTATCGCCTTCGTTATGAACGGGTAAGAGTATTTCAACCTCTGGGTCCTGAAGCAGCATCGAGCGGGCTAAGGGTATCTTCTATCCGCACCTGAGTCGAGTTGTTCGCTTGATCGCGCCTACGCCGAAAAATCTAAGGACGGACGGAGCGGGCTCTTCAAGCTAGTCCTTCCATCCGGAGAAGCCGAACACTTCCTCTTTCTCCCGCGCATCTACCTGCTCGGTTCCATTCAGTGCGATTTTCGCGACTCGAACCGCGTGTTGGCTGAGCAGATTTACAATCTGGCTGTGCCAGAGGTTCAAATAGTCGTCGGGTCTCCAGGCTCTCCCACTTTGGGGTGCGATAGCAACGGGCGGCAACTGATGCAGTTCCGAGAGGCGGAACCTTCCTACCAGAAAGACCTTGTGGCGTGCCTTCAATTTGGATTCGATTCGAAACAGGATGTCCTGGATTGCATCAGGATTCATCATCTCCGCCCGCGCCAGGTAGCCCCTGTGCTGGAGGTGATCACCAACCGCCGGGACAGACGTCCACGGTGCCATTCCGTGATAATACCGCTGAAACGTCGGCGCATGTGTGAATCTCGTTACAATCACTAGATCGTCCTGACCAGCGGATTTCGCGACAACTCCCGCGGCCAAGTCACAATTCGTTCTTCGGAGTTCCGACAAATGGTAGGAGCCTGGAACGAACGCGGCGGCCGTTAATCCGGATCCGATCAAGTTAGCGAGGGTTAAACCGATGTTTTTTCGCCGGGTCGTGTAAGCAACGTGGATCGAAAGACTCGTTGCCGCCATCAATGGCCGTCGGTAGCGGGAACTGTGCAAGCCTGAACCCAACAAAAAGCCGAAAGTCATGATTGCACCAACGAGGACGACGATCACCGCAAACAGAAGCGGGTCACCGCCACCTTTAATGCTAGCGAACAGAGACTGGCGCAGCCTCGGTACCGAAACCGTAATTAAACCACACGAGAACACTAAAATGCAGACCAACATGACCGAGGATCTACTAAACAAATGGGACGAGATTAATGACGGGATTTCACCGGAAATGGTTCTGGGTTCGCTCTGCAGAGCCAGGTGCTCGTAAGCGCTCCGCATAATCCAAGCGTACGGAAGCAGAGATAACGCGGCAATCAGACCCACCGAAAGAATCACAACTGCTGGCCACCATTGCCTTCGTCGGAGCGAGACGAGGATTCCAGCAAAGCAGGTCGCGAACAGAATGAGCGAATTCAGATAAAGCGACTGAACAGCTAGCAGGCCGACGATCGCTGCCGCGATAGCAGTTCCAAGCCGCCATGGCCGGAATGTAAGACGCCAAACCAGCCCGAAACTCATCACGATCCAAATTAAGCCCAGGCCGTAAGCCCGAAGAGAATCGCCTTCGAATAGCGTTGCTGGGCTGAACGCGAAAAGGGCTAGCGGCCACAGCGGCGCCCATCGTTCCTTATCAATCATTCTGCAGGAAACCCAGATCGCGCCAAGCAGGGCAGTGCCAATCAAAAATCCGAGAACGCGCAAATCAAAATCGCTGCTTCCAAAACCGAGCCCGACCCAGATCCGCAGAACGGCAACGAAGAGGATTGGAAATGGATCTAAGACGAGCGAATTCAGAAACTCCTTGAGGCTCGGTGCAGTCGCCACATACACACTGTTGACCTCGTCGCGCCAAAGAGGACTGGTATGAAGCAACAGCCGCGTGTGGACGACGATGAGAAACAATGTCATCAAAATCGCGGCGGCGAATTCGCACTGTGTCAGGATCGAACGACTGTGAAGGACTTTCACCGGAAAGGAGTTTATCCCGACGGCATCCCGGTTTCAAAACAATGAAGGAACGCTTGCCCGCTCGGCCGCTCCGACAATTCGCCGCGGAAAATCAAAAATAGCGTGAGTCGGAAAGCGAGAAACAGAAGAATCAGCGCCAGCCATAGAACCATGCCTGCGATCAACTGCCGGTATGGCTCCGTTTCGCTGGGCCGCGGATCTTTTGCTCGCATCTACGGCAGTGCGCGGATTTCGATCTCGCCCACCTTCAACTGCAGTGCGTCGCGCGCGACGTTAAGGAAACTGTCCGCCGCGTCAGTGAGGGCAACGCGCAACTGGCCGTGATTCAACGGCGCAGCACGGAGCGATTGGTGATCCAACATTTCTTCCACCGCTCGCGCGCAGTTTTGCGCCGAATCGACCACCACGATTTGGCGTTTTAGCACGCGTGCGATCGCGCTGGTGAGCAGCGGATAATGCGTGCATCCGAGCACAAGGGTGTCAATTCCAGCGGCAATCATTGGATCGAGATAGCGCGCGATGGTTTGGTCGGTCAGTTTGTCATCGAGCATTCCTTCTTCGATCAACGGCACAAGCAACGGACAGGCCTGACTGGTGACTTGCACATGAACATTCAGCGCGCGCAACGCATTCTCATAAGCGCCGCTGCGAATCGTCGCGCGCGTGCCAATTACTCCGATGTGTCGATTTCTGGTCGTGGCGATCGCGGCCTGCGCTCCCGGTTCAATCACACCGATTACCGGAACGGAGACATTCGCGCGCAGTTTCGGAATGGAGACTGAGGAAACAGTGTTACAAGCGACGACGATCACTTTCGCGTTCTCCCGCGTCAGCATACCGGCGAGCTCGAGGCTATAGCGCTCGACCGTCTCCGCGCTTTTATTTCCGTAAGGCACGCGCGCGGTGTCGCCGAGATAGAAAATGTTCTCATTCGGCAGCAGGTCGCGCAGTGCCTTCACCACGGTGAGCCCGCCGATGCCGGAATCAAAAACGCCAATCGGTCGCGTGTCGCTCATGCAGCGCCAAAACTCATCGCGGTCACGTCCGGTCGCAAGCACCTTTGGTAGGGGCGACTGCCCTCAATCGCCCGCGGGCGGTTCGGTGAACCGCCCTACCTCTTGCAATCCACGTTCCCTCTCGGATGATTCCTCGCAATGGCTGAGCTTTCGAAAACTTACGATCCGAAGACGGTCGAGCCGAAGTGGTATAAACGTTGGATCGACCATCGCGATTTCGAAGCGGACGCGGCTTCAAAAAAGAAGCCGTTCTCGATTGTGATGCCGCCGCCGAACATCACCGGCGTGCTGACGCTCGGCCACGTTTTGAATAACAGCATTCAAGACATTCTTGCGCGCCGCGCGCGGATGCAAGGATTCGAAGTGCTTTGGCTACCCGGGATGGATCATGCTGGGATTGGAACGCAAACCGCGGTCGAAAAGTGGTTGCGCAAGAACGAAGGCGTGACGCGACACGATCTCGGCCGTGAGAAATTTCTGCAGCGCGTGCTCGAATGGCAGGACAAACACGGCGGCATCATCATTCAACAACTTAAGCGACTCGGTTGCTCCTGCGATTGGTCGCGCCAGCGCTATACCTTCGATGACGCATACGTTCGCGCCGTCGAAAGGATCTTCGTCGATCTTTATAAGAAGGATCTCATCTATCGCGGCCGGCGGATGATTAACTGGGACCCGGCCGCGCAAACCGCGTTGTCGGACGAAGAAGTCATTAACAAGCCACAGCGCGGAAATCTTTACTACGTCCGCTACGAAATTGTTGATCAACCGGGAAAGTTTTTAGAAGTCGCCACTACTCGACCGGAAACAATCATGGCCGACACCGGCGTCGCGGTTCACCCGAAAGACAAACGCTATGTCGATCTTGTCGGCAAAGAAGTGTGGAGACCGTTGCCGCGCGAGAAAATTCCCGTCGTCGCTGACGACGCGATCGATCCTGAATTTGGCACCGGCGTTCTAAAAGTCACGCCCGCGCATGACAAAGTCGATTTCGACGTCGGTCAGCGTCACAGGTTGCCAGTCATCGACATTCTGCATCCCGATGGAAAAATAAATTGCCCGGCGGTGCCGGAGTTGGATGGACTCGACCGTTTCGAGGCGCGCAAGAAAGCCGCTGAATTGTTGCAGAAAAGGGGATTGCTCTCGAAAACCGAGCCTTACGAGAACAACGTCGGCTTCAGCGACCGCAGCGAAGTGCCGATCGAGCCGCGGCTGAGCGAGCAATGGTTCCTGCACTATCCGAAAACGAAGGAAGCGCTCGCGGTTGTTAAAAAACATCTCATCCGTTTCTTTCCCCGGCACTGGGAGAAAGTTTACGCGCAATGGCTCGCGAACATTCAGGACTGGTGCATCAGCCGACAAGTTTGGTGGGGGCATCGAATCCCGGCGTGGTATCGAAAATCGAAAATCGAAAATCCAAAATCCAAAATAGACAAGAACGTCTATGTCGGCCTCAAGCCGCCGCCCGATGTTCAAAATTGGAAACAAGACGAAGACACCCTCGACACTTGGTTTTCATCGTGGCTCTGGGCGTATGAAACGATGGATGAAAAGACGCGGAAGAAATTTTATCCGACAAGCGTGCTCGTAACCGCGCCGGACATCATTTTCTTCTGGGTCGCGCGAATGATCATTGCCGGGCTCAAGTTCAAACCCGGGAAGACGGCCAAGATCGAAGACAACATTCCGTTCCGCGATGTTTTCTTCACCGGACTGATACGCGACAAGCAGGGTCGCAAAATGTCGAAGTCGCTAGGCAATTCGCCCGATCCGCTCGAGTTGATCGACAAATACGGCGCGGACGGTTTGCGCTTTGGCTTGATGCGGATCGCGCCCAGCGGTCAGGACATTCGCTTTGACGAAAAACAAATCGAAGAAGGCCGCAATTTCGCCACCAAGCTTTGGAACGTCGCGCGCTTCCGCCAGATGCACGGACCCACCCAAATTGCCCCCGGAAAACTTGACCGTTTAAAACGGTCAAGTTTTGGCAGCCTTTCAATCTACGCTGTGGAAGTGTTGACGCGATTAGACGAAACGATCGACGCGGTTGAAAAAGCGTATCGCGATTACGAGTTCAATACGGTCGTGCAACGGCTCTACGATTTTATCTGGAGCGATTACTGCGATTGGTTCGTCGAAGCAGCCAAGACCGAAATCTTCAGCGAGGATCAATCGAAGAAAAAGTCTGCGCTGGTGGTAATGGATCACGTGCTGTCGGCAATCGCGCGGCTGCTCCATCCGTTCATGCCGCACATTACCGAGGAGCTTTGGTCGCTGCTCGGTCTCGGAAAAGAATCGATTCAGTTCGCGCCGCTTCCCAAAAAGCTCGCGTTGAAAGGTGTCGATCTTAAGAAGCGAAAACTGATCGCGGCGATTTACGAAACTGTCCAGACCGGCCGCAATCTGCGCGCGCAAGCGCGGGTCGCATCTAATCAGAAGGCGAAGTATGCGCTGCGATCGAAACAAAGCGGGTTAGCGAGCGAGCAGGAGACAATCGCGCGATTGCTCAATGCGTCGGACCTGATCATCGATGCCAAATTCAAAGCCGGAGCCGGCACTCCGATAGCGACAACCCCGCTTGGCGAAATTTTGCTCATCGTTGCCATTGATCATGCTGCGGAGCGCCAGCGACTTGATAACGAGATCGCGAAAGTCGAAGAGGAGTTGCGTACGGTCGAAGAGAAATTGAAAAACAAATCGTTTGTCGATCGCGCGCCGAAACGAGTTGTCGAGCTCCATCGACAACGGCAGAAGAATTTCGCCGAACAGCTGGCAAAGCTAAAGCAAGCGCGCGAACAGCTGACATAAATTTGTGGTGGCAGGCGTCTCGCCTGCATCCGCAGAAGCTGCTAAAACAGAGCTGTGATCAAACGTCGCCCCCAGCGTCTTGACCTGGTTTATTCAAGCGAGCCGGTTTACTTCGTGACGTTTTGCATGCGAGATCGGCGCCGAATTCCCGATCTCGAAAAGGCACAAAGCGCTCTCGAACAATATGCTCGGCGCGGGAGGGACGAATTTGGTGCGGCACTGGGGCGTTACGTGATCATGCTGGATCACATTCATTTGTTCGTATGTGGCGATGCTGACTTCGTGCTGTCCAAGTGGGTGGCAGGATTGAAACGTGCGATTTCCAAGGCACTGGGCGTTCGCGGTGAGTTCTGGCAGCCGACTTTCTTCGATCACATCCTGCGCAGCGACGAAAGTTATTCCGAAAAATGGGAATACGTTTGTCAGAATCCAGTTCGAGCAGGTTTGGTGAAGCAATCTGAGGATTGGAAGTATCAGGGTGAGGTCGTGTTAATCGATCGCGCTTAATTGCAGCCGAGGACGGCTGCCTCCACAGAAGAACCGGCTTGTTGGCACGCTGCGACATTTTCGGTTAAACTTTGATTTCAAATGAGTCTTTGGAAAAAGCTGCTTTGGGTTGCGGTCACGATGCTCGGTCTGGCTTCGCTCGCCGTCTTGGCGCTTTCTCGTGGCGAGCAGATCAGTGCGCTCTGGATCATCGTCGCCGGACTTTGCGGCGCCGCGATTAGCTACCGCTTCTACAGCAAATGGCTTGCGGCCAAAGTGCTTGTGCTTAATGACGAGCGCGCCACGCCGGCGATTGTAAGAAATGATGGGAAAGATTTTGTGCCAACGAATCGCTGGATGGTTTTCGGCCATCATTTCGCTGCGATTGCAGGTCCAGGACCATTGGTTGGTCCGGTGTTGGCGGCGCAGTTTGGATTCCTTCCGGGAACACTTTGGATCTTGATCGGCGCGACGCTCGGCGGCGCGGTTCACGATATGATCGTGCTGTTCGCGTCGGTGCGACGCGGCGGAAGAACGCTCGGCCAAATGGTGAAAGACGAAATTGGCCGCGGCGTGGGCGTGCTCGCCCTCATCAGCGTGCTTGCGATCATGATCATTTTGCTCGCCGTCCTCGCGCTCGTGGTGGTGCAAGCGCTGGCGAAAAGTCCGTGGGGCGTGTTCACGATCGCGATGACGATCCCGGTCGCGTTGATCATGGGTTTCGGGTTGCGCAGTGGGAAAGTGAATGTGACCGCGATCACAATTTTCGGGCTGCTCGGTTTGGCGTTCGGCGTGTGGGGCGGACAATTTCTTTCAAACTTTCCGGCAATCGAAGCGTGGTTCCGGCATGACGCGGTCTGGGTTTCATGGGCGGTCATGATCTACGGACTGGCCGCATCGATTCTGCCGATCTGGATGCTTCTAACGCCGCGCGATTATCTGAGCACGTTTCTGAAATTGGGAACGGTCGCTGCGCTCGCCGTCGCAGTGATTGTGATTCATCCAACGCTGCAAATGCCGTCGCTGACAAAATTCATCGACGGCAGCGGGCTCGTTTTCGCCGGGCCGGTATTTCCATTCGTCTGCATCACCATCGCTTGCGGCGCGGTGTCCGGCTTTCATTCGCTGATCGCTTCGGGCACAACGCCCAAAATGGTCGGACGTGAATCCCGCGTGCGGGACATCGGCTACGGCGCAATGATCACCGAGATGATGGTCGCGCTGATGGCATTGATCGCTGCCTGCGTGCTCCAGCCGGGCGAATATTTCGCGATCAACACGAAGGGAACGCCAACCGAAGTGGTGGCGAAAGTTTCTGCCGCCGGATTTTCGGTGAACGAAAGTGAGATGTCGATCCTCGCGCAGAACCTCGGCGAGAAGACAATGTTCAATCGCGCCGGCGGCGCGCCGACGTTTGCGGTCGGCATGGCGCACATGTTCGCAAAACTTTCGGCCAGTCCGACTGCACTCGCGCTCTGGTACCACTTCGCCATCATGTTCGAGGCGCTCTTTATTTTGACGACGATCGATGCCGGCACGCGCGTCGGGCGGTTTTTGTTACAGGATTTGTTAGGGAACGTGTGGCGACCGCTCGGGAACACCCGCTCGTGGACCGCGAATTTCTTTTCCAGCGTTCTGCTGGTCGCAGCGTGGGGCTGGTTCTTGTATCAGGGAGTGGTCGATCCGCTCGGCGGCATCAACACGCTCTGGCCGCTCTTTGGACTGGCGAACCAGCTCCTTTCCGTGATCGCACTTTGTCTGTGCACCACGATCCTGATCAAGATGCAGAAGACGCGATACTTGTTCATTACGCTCGTCCCGCTTTGTTTCATGTGCGCGGTCACTTTTTCGGCCGGGTACATGAAGATTTTTTCGGCCGATCCCAGGCTTGGATTTTTGAGCGGCGCACAATCAGTTGCGCGCGAAGCCGCAGGGATTGTCGATCCAACGAAAGCGAGCGAGCTACTGCGACAAGCGGCTGTCTGGCAATTTGATGCAGCAGTTGCCGGATTTTTTCTCCTGCTTGTCTTTCTCATCGTCGTCGGCTCAGCGAGCCAATGGTGGCAACTCATCCGCGGGACGAAACCGGTCGTGCTGCGGGAAAGTGAGTTTGTGCCGGTTGGAAGTGTGGAGCTTGCGCACTGAATTATTGTATGGCAGGCGCATCGCCTGCCATTCCACCTAAGCCGGCAACCGATGCGGTTGCCCTACAATTCAACAGTCCGGCTCTTCGTTAAAACGCGAATCGGTACGGCCAATCTTCAAACCGTTGGACCAATCCGGCACGAACGGGATTCTCCGCAACATACAACCATTTACCCTGAAGCGATTCGTCTGATCGGAGTAACCGATCAAAACAGCCCGATTGCCATTGCCACTCGGCGGTTGTAGGGCAAGCGCGCCGCTTGCCGTCTTTCTCGAGCTCTTCGCGCATCCAGCGCTTTAGAGCAGCGGAGAAGTCGCCGATTCGCGCATCGCGATCTTCTGTCGGCGCGGAGATCACGTGAAGATGATCAGGCATGAGAACCGCAGCGAGTACTTTCCAGTGTTTGAGTTTCGACGCGGCGATTTTGAATGCGTCGAACGCGTAATGATTGGCGAGCACCGGTTTTCGATCAGCGACGCAGATTGTGACGAAATAGATGACCGATTGTTCGTCCGGTAACCAGACCGGAATGCGCGGGGGATGCGCCATGAATTTATGATGGCAGGCGATGGCCGGTGGGGACAAGTCGTTAACAGGGTATGCCACGCAGCCCGCGCGATTGTAGGGCAAGCGCATCGCCTGCCGGTTAAGCTAGATGGCAAGCGGAGCGCTTGCCCTACAATTCAGAAGCGCGTTGTCGGCTCGGCCAGTCAGTGGTGGCAGCTGATCCGCGGCACTAAACCGGTTGTGCTGCGCGAAAGCGATTTTGTTCCAACTCGCGCGTCGTCGGTGTTGCGAAATTAAGATTACTTTTTGCTGACGGGCGTGAAGGCGTGGTCGAAGACGTAGTTGGCCACGTTGCGGCCCTGGGCGATCGCCTGGGTCTTGTCGAACGACCAGTGGATGCCGAGATAAATCCGGCTCTGCCCGTTTTCTTCTTCCGCCGAGGAGAGATTGGCGAAGCTGCGCGGCATGTAGGGACGCACGTGGCTAGCGTTGTCTTTGGTCACGCCGTTGAATTCGTCGGAGACGAAGGTGAACGCGATGTTGTCGGTCCCGAAAAATCTTCGCAACGTCTGGAACAGCGCGCCGCCAAAGCCGCCATGCCCGGATGGATACGATGGAAACGGCGGGGTAAAGTTCGGCCCGGTGAGATTGCTCGCGGGCGCGCCCATTGGTGTGAAAGTTAGATCGCCGGTTGTCGATGCGTTGCCGTCGCCGAGTCCGGTCGGGCCGGTTCCTAGATCGGATTCGCGGATGCCGGTGACCGGTCGCCAGAAATCATAATAATATTTGGATTCCCAAATGGTCATGCCGGCATCGGCCATGGCGGTGTTGGCGAGGGCGAGAAGCCGGGCCAAATCGGCGGTGCCGAGATGCATCTG
>Ga0209801_1001986_pt1 | contig 12221 bp, 14 predicted proteins | sample GraSoiAngelo_127_FD_185884 | JGI IMG/M metagenome (GOLD analysis project Ga0209801, IMG submission 185884) | Grasslands soil microbial communities from the Angelo Coastal Reserve, California, USA - 14_0927_09_40cm (SPAdes) (version 2) | ecosystem: Environmental > Terrestrial > Soil > Grasslands ... | reverse complement strand
CGTGCTGGAAGTCGCCGTCGTCGGCAAGGAAGACAGCGATCGGCTGGTCAAGCCACATGCGTTCGTCGTACTCAAAGAGCCGGCCGGCGCCACGGCGGCGCTGGCCGACGAGCTCAAGGGCTTCGTGAGAGACAAGATCGCGCCCTACAAGTACCCACGCTGGATCGAATTCGTGAGCGATCTGCCCAAGACGGCCACCGGCAAGATCCAGCGCTTCAAGCTCCGCGCCGGTTGATGTTCGATCCGGCCCTCGAGACGCTGCCCACGGAGCGCCTGCGCGACCTGCAACTCCGGAAGTTGCAGGCCTTAGCCGGTGAGGTGCTGGCGCCTCGCGGCAACGCGTTCATCAGGCGGAAGTGGGCCGCGGCGGGTGTGCAATCAGCCGGAGACCTCGTGACGTGGGACGACGTTCACCGGCTGCCTTTCACGCTCAAGCAGGAATTCGTCACGGATCAGGCCGAGTGTCCACCCTTCGGCACCAATCTCACGTATCCGCTCGAGCGCTACGTCCGGGTCCACCAGACGTCGGGCTCGAGCGGTCAGCCGCTCCGCTGGCTCGACACGCAGGCATCGTGGGAGTGGTGGGCACGGTGCTGGGGATTCGTGCTCTCTGGGGCCGGCATCACGCCGGCCGATCGGGTCTTCTTCCCGTTCTCGTTCGGCCTCTTCATCGGATTTTGGGCAGGCTTCGACGGCGCGCGCGCCCTCGGCGCGATGGTGCTGCCCGGCGGCGGGCAGGATTCTCCAACCCGGCTCGCCTGGATGGAGAAGCTCGGCGCCACCGCGCTCGTCTGCACGCCGTCGTACGCGCTGCATCTGCTCGAAGTCGCCCGCGAGCACGGCGTCGATCCGGCCAAGCTCCCCGTCCGGGTCACTGTCCACGCGGGCGAGCCGGGGGCCGGCATCCCGGCCGTGCGGGCGCGTATCGAGGACGGCTGGGGCGCTCGCGCGTACGACCACGCCGGTATGACCGAGATGGGAGCGTATGGCTACGAGTGCGCCGAACAGGGCGGTTTGCACGTCAACGAGTCGGAGTTCATCGCCGAGGTGATCGATCCCGTGAGTGGCGTCGCGGCGTCAGAGGGTGAGCTCGTGCTGACCAATCTCGGGCGCGCCGGCTCGCCGGCGATCCGCTATCGCACCGGAGATCGCGTCCGCGTCGCGAACGCGCCGTGCCCGTGCGGGCGCACCTTCATGCGCCTCGAGGGCGGGATCCTCGGCCGGCTCGACGACATGCTGATCGTGCGCGGGGTGAACGTGTTCCCCTCGGCCATCGAGGGCATCGTGCGGCGCTTCCATGCCATCGAGGAGTTCCAGGTCGAGGTCTTCCGCGACGGCGAGCTGGATGAAGTGCGCGTGCTGGTCGAGGTGGAGGACGCGAGCGTTCCCGAGGCTCTGCGCCGGAGCTTCAGCGCCGATCTCGGTCTCCGTCTGGACGTCCGCGCAGTGCCGCGGCGCTCGTTGCCCCGCCACGAGCTGAAGGCCAAGCGCGTGGTGCGCCGCCCCTGAGCGAGGAGGTTCTGGCGGCCGCCGGGCGCGCGCTCGGTGGCGCTCGCCTGGTCGAGCCCGAGGTGCTGAAGTCGTGGGCTCGCAATGACGTCTGGCGCTGCCGCGTCGCCGGAGGGCCGTCCGGCCTGCCGACCTCGGTCATCGTCAAGCACTTCAAGTCCGAGCCCGATCGTGGCTTCGACGACTGGGCCAGCCTGGAGTTTCTGACCCGCGCCGGCACCGCGCCAGCGCTCTGTCCGCGATTCCTCGCCGGCGATGCGAGGGCACAGGTGTTCGTCATCGAGGACCTGCGCGAGGGACGGACGCTGGATGAGGCGCTCGTCGCGAGCGACGAAAAAGCGGCCAGCGAGGCGGTCGTCGCTCTGGCCGATGCCGCCGGCCGCCTCCACGCCGCGACACTCGACGGTCATGCCGAGTTCGATGGGCTGAGGGATGCGCTGGCGCCACGCGAGCTCACGCCGATCTCCCGGGCGGCTGCAGGCTTGAGCGCCGCTGAGCCGGACGTCACGGGCTGGCTCACGGCCGTCGGTACCCGTGTTCCTCGCGGCCTCGCCGAAAGCCTGGCTGCGCTGGCCGATGCGGTCGCGCATCCCGGGCCTTTCACCACGTTCACCCATGGCGACATGGCGCCCAGCAACAACCATTTTTCAGCGACTGGTGTCCGCCTCCTCGATTTCGAGTACGGCGGTGTGCGCTCGGCGCTCTACGACACGCTGCTGTGGAACCTCTTCTTCCCGTTTCCACCCACCGTCATCGAGCGCGCCGACGCCGCCCATCGGTCGGCGCTCGCGACGGCCTGTCCGGCGGCGCGAGGCGATTCCCCTTACGCAGCCGCGCGGGGCGTGGCGGTGGCCTGGCGGACCGTGAACATGCTGCAGTGGTTCGGGCCTCGGGTGCTCGATCAGGATGGCCCCTGGGCGCCCGGGCTCACCGTTCGCCAGGCCTTGCTGTGGCACGTCGAGCGCTTCATGGCCTTCGTGGTCGACGGACCACTGGCGCCGATCACCGACGCCGTGGATGGGCTCGCTCGCGCGCTCGGAGAACGCTGGCGCGCCGAGCGCGAGCGAACGTCCGCGTGGCCGGCGTTCCGCGCCCGCGATCAGTCGTAGTGGAGCGCGAGCCAGATCGTCGGCCGCGACGCGTCCGTCCACTCGACGCGATGTCGGCGGTGGGCGGCAATGACCAGATGATCACCCGGGCGCATCTCCACCACGTCGTCCCGGTCGGCGAATCGTAGCCCGGCGCCGCCTGTCAGCAGCACCACCCATTCCGAGCGTTCCTGGTCGTACCACTCGCCGGGAGGCGTCGCGTGCCCCAGGGACACGATGCGCTCGAGGCGAAACGCGTCGCTCTCGAGCAGCGCTTCGACGAGCTCATCGGGCAGGGACGAGGGGACCTCACCCAGCAGGTTTCTCACGAGGCACCAATCCTACTGGCGGCGCCGGCTCGTAGTAAATGACGAGCGTGGACCTTGTCCGTCGCCGGAGGGTCTGATACTGAAGGGGGCCATGGCCACAGTGGGGGAGGACCTCGTCCGGCGAATGGCTGCCGGCGACGGCGACGCGTTCGCCAGGTTCTACGACCGCTACGCCCCCATGGTCTATCCGCTGGTCCTTCGCATCGTCCGTGACCGCAGCGACGCCGCCGACGTCCTGCAGGACGTCTTCTGGGAAACCTGGCGGGCGGCCGGCACGTACGATCCCGCCCGGGGCACGCCCGAAGCCTGGATCGTGACGCGAGCACGCACCCGGGCAATCGATCGGGTGCGTTCCATGCGTAGAAGAAGTGAGACGTTCGTGGCGCCCATGGACGATGCGATGGCCGCCGCCCCTGCGGAGTCCGGCGGCGATGCCGCCGACCGCGCCTCTGATCGGTCGGTCGTCACCGGCGCGCTGGGCCGCCTCCCCGTGCCTCAGCGCGAGGTGCTCGAGCTCGCCTATTACGGCGGGCTGACCCAGACCGAGATCGCGGAGCGGATCAAGCAGCCGCTCGGCACCGTGAAGACGCGGATGCGGCTGGGGCTGGAACGGCTCCGGGAGATGATGAAACGGTGAGCGGCATGAGCCACGAGACGTTCGACGATCAGGTCGCAGCCTACGCGCTGGATGTGCTCGAGACCAGCGAGCGCGCGGCGTTCGAGGCTCACCTGGCCGGCTGCGCGCGCTGTGAGCGCACGCTCCGTGAGTCGCGCGAGGCGCTGGCCGCCGTGGCGCTCGATGGGCCGCCCGCGGTACCGCCGCCCGACGTCAAGGCAGCGCTGATGCGCAGACTCGCCGAAGAAACGGCGCCCCCGCGCCGTCGCAGCGACACACGCCGGCTCTGGCTGCGCGGGGCGGTGGTGGCGGCTGCCGCGATGGTGGTGGGCGGTTTCCTCACGGGCATGTTCGTGGCCGCGCGCTATGAAGCCGAGCTGGGCCGGGTGGCGCGCGAGACGAGCCGGCTTCGCGAGGACCTCGCGCGTCAGGAGGCGGCGCTCCAGGCGCGTGTGACCGCCTACCAGGCCGTCGTCGATCTCCTGCGTGATCCGAGCACGCGCGTGATCGCTCTCAAGGGCGCCGGCCCGAGCCCGACCGCCGAGGGCCGTGTCGTGTGGCACGAGACGGCGGGCGGGCAGGTGCTGATCACCAAGTTGCCACCGGCGCCGGCGGGCAAAGCCTACGAGATGTGGACGATCGCGGGCGGCAAGCCGACGGCGGCCGGCGTGTTCCAGGTCGATGCCTCCGGCCAGGCGATCCATCGCGTGCCTCCGGGAGCCGGACCCGTGGACGTGTTCGCGGTCACGCTCGAGCCGGAATCAGGGGTGCCGGCGCCGACGGGGCCGATCGTGCTGGCGTCGGCGAAGTAGCTCGGCTCAGCGTCCGAAGCGCCGCGCGGCGTGAAGGACGGCAACGACGGTCATCGAGTCCTTGATCTCGCTGGTCTCGACCATGCGCAGCACGTCCACGAAGGGGAAGGCGCGGATCTCGAAGAACTCGGTCTCGTCGGGACGGGCCGGCACCGGACGCAAGCCCTCACCCAGATAGATCCAGCACCGCTCGTCCATGATGCTCTTGGACGTGTCGTAGATGCAGAGCTCGGTCAGGCGCTCGGCCTCGTAGCCGGCTTCCTCGCGCAACTCGCGCTGGGCCGTCGCCTCGTGGCTCTCGCCCTTGCTGGCGCCGCCCGTCGGGATCTCCCACATGAAGGCGCGAGCGACATAGCGGTACTGGCCGACGAGGATGACGGTCTCGGAATCGAGCATCGGCAGGACGCCGACGGCGTCGGCGCACGTCACCACGCCGTAGATGGTCGTGCGCCCGTCGGGAAGCTCAGCGACGTCCTCGCGAACGCGAATCCACCGGTTCTCGTAGACGGGACGCGTGGTCAGCGTACGCCAGGCGGCGCGCGCCAGGTCACGACGGTCGGTCACAGAAGAACCCTAGCATGGGGGTATACTCGCGAGCGTGACACTTCCGCGCGCGATCCAGGCCCTCTGGGAGGACCTCGAAGGGGCTCGCGCCGAGGTCTTGCGTGAAGTGGTCGGCCTTTCGCAGCGCCAGGCTGACTGGAGGCCGGCCGAGAAGGAGTGGTCCGTCGGCGAGGTGATCAATCACCTCACGATCGCGGAGATCGCGACCGGGAAGCTCACCACCAAGCTCACGCGCGAAGGCGAGGCCGCGGGCGGGCTCGCGCCGTATCGACCCGACTTCGCGATCCGGCCATTGCCGCCGTGGCCACCCGGCCCCGGCGAGGCGCCCCCGGTGGTCTGGCCCGAGCACGGGAAGCCGATCGGTGAGCTGATCACGACCATGAAGGCCACCCGTGAGCGCAGCCGGTCGTCCGTAGAGAAGCTGGCGACCCTCGACCCCGAGCGGCTGGTCTTCAAGCACTTCCGTCTCGGCGATCTCGACCTCGCCCAGTGGTGGCTGCTCCAGGCGCAGCACGATCGCATCCATCTCGGCCAGCTCCGTGATATCAAGCGCCATCCGGGATTCCCACGTGATGGAGCCGCGCGTACCTAGGCCAGGCCACCCACGAATCGAGCCGAGCGCGCGCCACTCGCTCCAATGAAAGTCATCTTGAGAAACCCGAAGCGCGAGGTCCAGGTCGCCGGCGGGCGGAGGGTGAAGGACGTCCTGCGCGAGCTCGAGATCATTCCCGAAACCGTGCTGGTGATTCGCGGCGACACCCTCGTCACCGCCGACCAGATGGTCACCGACGACGACACGATCGAGCTGCGCCCGGTGATGAGCGGTGGCAGTGCGAGCCGAGGCGCGCCGCGGGCGAGGCGAGCGGTGAAATGATCGGAGATGGTCGTGCGCAGCCGCAGCCCGCCGCGGGCGAGGCGAGCGGTGAAATGATCGGAGATGCCTCTTGAAATGCCGGAAGTGCGGCCGAGGGGCGGTCATCGAGCTCAGGCGGCACAACGCCGCCTTCTGCGAGCCGGACTTCGTCGAGTTCTTCCGCAATCAGGTCCGCGAGGCGATCCGCAAGCACCGGATGTTCACGCCCGAGGAGGCCGTGCTGGTGGCGGTGTCTGGAGGCAAGGACTCGCTGGCGCTGTGGGAGGTGCTGATCGAGGAGGGCTACCGGACGACCGGCCTCTACCTCGACCTCGGCATCTTCGACTATTCCATCGAGTCGAAGGCCCGCTGCGAGAAATTCGCGACCGCCCATGGCGTGCCGCTGATCGTCACCGCCGTCGCCGAAGAGATCGGCGCGCCCGTGCCGATCATCAAGACCGTGACGCGACGACCGCCGTGTTCGGGATGCGGGCTCAGCAAGCGCTACCTGATGAATCGCGTCGCCCTCGAGCGCGGGTTTCCCGTGGTGGCCACCGGTCACAATCTCGACGACGAAGCGGCGACGCTGTTCGGGTCGGTCATGCACTGGCAGACCGACGCGCTCCCGCGGCAGTCGCCGGCGCTGGCGGCGACGCATCCCAAGCTGGTGCGTCGCGTGAAGCCGCTCTATCGGCTGTCGGAGCGCGAGACGGCGGCCTATGCGTTCCTTCGCCGCATCGACTACATCGTCGAGGAATGCCCGTTCGCGGCGGGCGCCACGTCGATCGCCCACAAAGAGATCTTGAGCCGGATGGAGGAGGCGTCCCCCGGCGCCAAGCACAACTTCCTCTTCGGCTTCCTCGATCGGGCGCGCGCCGCCTTCGAGCGCGTCGAAGCCGTGGCGCTCCAGGAATGCACGCGCTGCGGCCAGGTCACCACTGGGACCGTCTGCGCGTTCTGCAAGCTCGCGGATCAGGTCAAGCGCGCCACCTGACGGCCTGACCACTCGCGTTCGCGCCTGTCTCGAGCTGGCCGTGGCCATGGCGCTCGTCGGCAGCTCGGTCGTCGTCGGAAAGCTCCTGGTCGCCCACCTGCCTGTCTTCCTGATCAGCGGCATTCGTTTCGCGATCGCCTCGCTGATCCTCGTGCCGCTTGCGCTGTTGGCCGCGCGAGGCGTGCCGGCTATCGGCGCTCGTGATTTCGGTGTGATGGCGCTCCAGGCCGCGAGCGGGATGTTCGCGTTCAACGTCCTGCTCCTCGCCGGCCTCGCCCTCACCAGCGCGGCTGAAGGCGGGATCGTCACCAGCACCACGCCGGCGGTTGCCGCAGCGCTGGCGGCCGTGGTCCTGGGCGAACGCTGGACCGGACGGCGATCGGCAGCGATCGGACTGGCCGTGCTCGGCATCCTCATCGTGACGTCCCTCGGCGCCGCCACGCCGGCCCGCGGACCGCAGCCGGCGCTCGGCAACGCGCTCGTGTTCGGCGCGGTGGTGGCCGAGGCGATCTTTCTCGTCTGCAGCCGCGTGCTGGCCCGGCGGCTCCGCCCCGTCACCGTGGCCGCCGGCATCACGCTGCTGGGGTTTCTGATGTTCGCGCCGCTGGCGCTGCGCGACGCCCGGGCGGTCGATCTCACGCAGCTCGGAGTCGGCGACTGGAGTGCGCTCGTCTACTACGGCGTGGCGGTGACCGTGGTGGCCTTCCTGCTGTGGGCCCTCGGCGTTCGCGAAGTCGAAGCGACCACGGCGGCCGTCTTCACGGGTGTGCTGCCGGTGAGCGCGGTGACGCTCTCGTACGTGGTCCTCGGGGAGCCGTTTCACTGGAGCCACATGATCGGTGGCGGCTGCGTCGTGTCGGCAATCCTCCTGGCCGTGCGAGACCGTTGAACACAGACCGTCGGGAGCGCACAGTCTGTGTCGGTGGCGCACACTCGGGATGTCGACGAGTCAGGCGCCGAGTCTAGCGTCGACGAGGTGAGTGTCGAAGAGCGATTCGATGGCATCGCCGTTGCTGCATTTCCCCGTCGTCTTGAAACAGGAGGGTGGCCCATGAAAGCACCCAGGCTCTGGTTCGCAGTCGGTGTCATCGCCGCCGGTGGCGTCACGCTCGGGGCTCGCGCTCGTCGATGGCGGGCCGGCCGCCGCGATCACGTCAGGGACGTGATGGTCGGGGATGTCGTGGTCATCGACGCCTCGGCGTCGCTCGTGGACGCGGCCGTGACGATGAAGGAAGCCAACGTCGGAATCCTGCCGGTCGTGTCGGGCGGGCGGCTGCGCGGGCTCATCACCGATCGCGACATCATCGTCCGTGCGATCGCCGAAGGCGCTGATCCCGCCACCACGCTGGTGGGCGACTGCGCAACGCGCGACTTGATCTGCGCGCGCCCCGACACCGCGGTGGGTGAGGCGATGGAAGTCATGGCGGAGTGTCAGATCGGGCGGCTGCCCGTGGTCAACGACGAGGATCAGATCGTCGGGATGCTCACGCTCAGCTCGCTCGCGCTCCGGTCCAGCGACGAGAGCGACGCGCTCCACACCGCGCAGCAGGTGTCGAAGCGCTCGTCCAAGGCGGCGTAGCCGCGGCGGCGCCGTTCAGGCCGCCGCGTGTGACCGCCGCTCCATGCGCTCCTGGCAGGGAACGCACGTCTCGGCCTCCGGGATCGCGCGCAGCCGCTTCGGTGCGATGAGCTCACCGCACTCGATGCACACGCCGTAGACGCCGCGCGCGATCCGCTCGAGCGCCGCCTGCACGCGCTGAAGGCGCGCGAGCAGCCGCTGGCGGGTCAGGAATCCCATCTCGCGCCGGGTGTGGTGCTCCACGTGGTCGCCGAGATCACGGACGGCATCGTCGCCTTCGAGACCCGTGCCCGTGTCGCGTGCGCCGGCCTGAAAGTCGCGCAACCGGGCGACGATGTCGTCGCGCTGTCGTTCCAGGTACTTCTGAGCGTCCTGCATCTCGGCCTCCTCGACGTCGCTCCGAGCCAAATTGTTGGAGAGCCGGTTATGCACGTGACGTGCCGTCGGGTACAATCGAAGTACACTCGAGGAGGAAGATCATCGATGAGAGACGCCGTCATCGTAGGAGCCGCTCGCACCGCCGTCGGCAGGAAAAACGGGAAGCTGTCGCCCGTCCGCCCGGACGATCTTGCCGCCAAGGTCCTCGGTGACCTCATTGCACGTGTGGGCGTCGATCCCGCCGAAGTCGAGGACGTCATCCTCGGGTGCGTCGATCAGCTGGGCGAGCAGGGCTTCAACATCGCGCGCAACGCCGCGCTCATCGCCGGATTGCCGCTCGACGTGTGCGGTACCACGCTCGACCGGATGTGCGGCTCGGGCCAGCAGGCCGCCAACTTCGCGGCCATGGGCGTCATGGCCGGCCAGTACGACGTCGTCATCGCGGGCGGCGTCGAGCACATGACCCGGGTGCCGATGGGCTCGAACGCCAGCGGACCGGGTGATGGGCCGCTCTCGCCGCGGCTGTCCGAGCGGTACAACATCGTGCCGCAGGGAATCTCGGCCGAGTTGATCGCCGAGCAGTGGGGCCTCAAGCGCGAAGAGCTCGATGCGTTCGCCGCGCGCAGTCACGAGTGGGCGGGCCGGGCCATCGCCGAGGGCCGCTTCAAGCGCGAGATCGTGCCGGTCACGCTGCCGGACGGGTCCCTCTTCGACACCGACGAGGGCGTGCGCGTGCCCGTGAATCGCGAAAAGATGGCCGCGCTCCAGCCGTCGTTCAAGCCGGACGGCGTGATCACGGCGGCCAACTCCTCGCAGATCTCCGACGGCGCCGCCGCGCTGCTGTTCATGTCGGACGAGCGGGCCAGGGCGCTCGGGCTTCGCCCGCGCGCGCGCGTCGTGGCCACGGCGCTCGCCGGCGTCGATCCGACCATCATGCTGACCGGACCGATTCCCGCCACCCAGCGGGCTCTCAAGAAGGCGGGCTTGCGGCTCGACGACATCGATCTCTTCGAGATCAACGAGGCCTTCGCGTCGGTCGTCCTGGCGTGGGAGCGCGAGCTCCATCCCGACATGAACAAGGTCAACGTCAACGGCGGGGCGATCGCGCTGGGACATCCGCTCGGGTGCTCGGGCGGCAAGCTGATGACCACGCTCCTGCACGAGCTGGAGCGGACGGGCAAGCGCTACGGGCTGCAGACGATGTGCATCGGGTTCGGCCAGGGCATCGCGACGATCATCGAGCGGCTCTGACAACGCCGACGGCACTGCACTGAATCGAGCCCCAGGAGGCGAGAGATGGCAGGGTACCGCTGCGCGAAGTGCGGGAAGGTCGCAATGGCTCAGAAGGTCTGTTGCGGCCGACCGATGAAGAAGACGTGACCCGGCCAGGCTAGATCTTCCAGCCCACCCATTCGGCGCAGGCGCGACCGGCGACCCACTCGCGGTCGCCCGCGCTGAGGAAGCTCATCCCCTCGCGGACGTGACGGACGGCGTCGCGGTACGGCACCGGCAGCCGCGTGTAGTCGGTTCCCCACAGCATCCGCCGCGCACCGAACGCCTCGTGGATCCGCTGCAGGTACGTGTCGAGGCCCCGGAACGGATAGGACTCGGTCGAGTAGGACGGGATCGACGAGACCTTGACGGCCACGTTCGAGTGGCGGGCGAGCGCGAGCAGATCGTCGAGATCGGCGAAGGCGGCATCGTCCTTCAGGCCGCGCGGCCGGGCCATGTGATCGAGGATGAATGGCAGCCGCGGATGCCGCTGCGCGATCCCGGCGATCTTCCCAGGCTGCCCCGGCACGCTGACCATCAGCGGCAACTCGACCCGCTCGGCGGCCGCCCAGAACCAGTCGAGGGAGCCGTCGGCCAACCAGCCCGACGACGGCGGCAGGTGGAACGTGAACCGCATGCCCCGCATGCCCGGCTGCTCGCGCCAGCGTTGCAAGCGCGCTTCGGCGTCCCGCGCGGTCGGGTCGAAGCGGCCCATCACGGCGAAGCGGTCGGGCCAGCGGCGCGCCGCGTCGAGCGCGTCCGTGTTGTCGTCGCCGATCCATGAGGGAGGCACCAGCACCGTCCGGTCCACGCCGGCATCGTCCATCACGCGCAGCACCTGCTCAGCGCTGCAGGCGGAGCCCTGAGCGCGCGGAGTGCTCCCGGGCAGCCAGGGGGGCGAGTCGAGACGTCGGGACTCCAGACGTGGATCTGCGCATCGATGATGACCATGGTCGTCTCCTGGCGTCGGGCTCAGGCGGGGTGAAGCGCGGCCTGGATCGCGGCGTCGAGATCGGGAGGCGGAATCGGCTTGAACAGGCAGCGCTGGACCTTGAGCGCGCTGAGGCGCGGGTTGTCCTCCTCGCGCAGGCCCCAGCCGGTAATGAAGAGCAGGGCCACCTGACGGTCCACGGCCCGCAAGCGCTCGGCGAACTCCCAGCCGTTCATGCCGGCCATCCCGACGTTGGTCAACACGACGTCGAAGCGGTCGCGAGCGTAGCCGGCGAGCGCAGCCGGGCCGCTGGGTGCCGCCGTCACGCGATGACCGAGGCTACGCAGGATCTCGGACAGCGTGGCCAACACCTGGGGATCGTCGTCGATCACGAGCACGCGCGCGATCCGGCGCGGCGCCGTGCGGTCGGGCGCTCCGCTCGGCCCGCTGATCTGGGCCGCGCCCGGGAACGTCAGCGTGAAGGTCGTGCCCCGGCCCGACTCGCTCTCCACCCGGATCTCGCCCCCGTGCCGCTTGACGATCGAGTACGCCATGGCCAGGCCGAGGCCGGAGCCTCCCTCGCCCTTGGTGGAGAAGAACGGCTCGAAGATGCGCCGGCGGACGGACGGCGGCATGCCGACGCCCGTGTCGCGCACGACGACGACGGCGTCGTTGGTGGTGCCGCGGCGGGTGCCCACCGAGAGCACGCCGCCCTCGGGCATCGCGTCGATGGCATTCAAGAAGAGGTTCGTCATCATCTCGGTGAGCGCGGCCGGCCGGCCGTTGACGCTGGGCACGGCACCGAGGTCGAGCCGCAGGTCGAGCTGGCGGTTTTCCTGAGCGAGCTTCTCTTCCCAGCGGGGGCGGATGATGGCGACGGCGTCGTGCACGATCTTGTTGACGTCCACCGGGACGAATTCCTCGTCGGGACGCAGGCGCGCGAACTGCTGGATGCGGCGGACCGTCTCCGAGCCGTCCATGGCGACCGACTCCAGGACTTGGAGCGAGCGGCTCACCAGGTCGGCGTCGCCGATGTTCTGCTTCATGAGCTGGGAGTAGCCGAGGATGGCCTGGAGCAGATTGTTGAAGTCGTGGGCGATGCCGCCGGCGAGCTGGCCGAGCGCGGTCAGCTTCTCGGCCTGGTTGAGCTGGCCCTCGATCTCTCGCTGCACCGTGATGTCGCGCACGATGGCGATCAGGCCGGTGACGGCGCCCTGCGGATCGCCCAGCGCCGACAGCGTGACGGCCAGCGCCGCGGGCCGTCCGCTGCCGCGCGGTACGCTGACCTCGAACGCG
>Ga0209801_1001983_pt1 | contig 12229 bp, 5 predicted proteins | sample GraSoiAngelo_127_FD_185884 | JGI IMG/M metagenome (GOLD analysis project Ga0209801, IMG submission 185884) | Grasslands soil microbial communities from the Angelo Coastal Reserve, California, USA - 14_0927_09_40cm (SPAdes) (version 2) | ecosystem: Environmental > Terrestrial > Soil > Grasslands ... | reverse complement strand
GACTGTAACGCTCATCGTGGGGCGTATGGTCGTTGAGCGCCGCGAGGTCGTTCGTGAAGCCGCCCGCCACCATGTTGAGGTACACGCGGCGGCCATGGAGGAATGCCAGCGAGGTGACCATCTTCGCCACGCTGTAGGGATGCATGTAGGCGGGTTGGATCGCGACCAGCGGGCAGAGCGTGCGCGTCGCGCGAATGATCGCCTGCGCGACGAGCCATGGGTCCACCTGAGCGTTGTCGGTGTAGACCAGGATCCCTTCGCAGCCGGCATCCTCACTCCAGGACGCAATCTCCTGCACCTGGCGCAGATACTCGTCGCGCGCGGCGCGGGCCGAGGGCGGGCAGGTCGAGAAGATTCTGAGTCCGAGATCATTGCGTGCGGCAAGCATTGGCTCATCTCCCGTGGCGGGCTCGCCACGGTCCGACAGTACGCGCGGCAACCTGCACGCCACACCTGCGCTTGCGCTCGCAGACTGGTCCGTTCGGTTCATGGCCCCGGGGCGCAGCGACTGGGCGCCTCGGTGTTGTAACGGAACAGTGACTTGCTGACGCTGAACTGCTACACGGCGATCGGGCGTGCGAAGGATAGTGAGCTGCGCGGGCAACCACTAGGATGAAAGGAATGCTCATCAGACCCCGGGGCGCGTCGCCGAGGCAGCGGCGTTCCGCAGGGGAGGGTCAATGAACGATCTGCATCTTGCTCCGGAGACACTCGATCGCCGGGCGTTGCTGCGCGCGCTGCGCGCGCTGAAGAAGGGCGACTTCACGACGCGCCTGCCGCTCGACCTGACCGGCATCGACGGGCAGATCGCGGAAGTCTTCAACGACATCGTGGAGATGAACGAGTCGATCGCGAGCGAGCTCGCGCGCGTCTGCAAGACCGTCGGCAAGGAAGGCCAGATCAATCAGCGGCTGCGGGTTGCGGGGCTGGTTGGCGCCTGGGCGGGCGAGATGGACTCGGTGAACCAGCTCATCGGCGACCTGGCGCGTCCGACGGCCGCCGTTGCGCGGGTCATCGAATCGGTAGCCGACGGCGATCTGTCGCAGCGCATGCTGCTCGAGATCGACGGCCTGCCGCTGCGCGGCGAGTTCCAGCGCATCGGTAAGGTCGTGAACACGATGGTCATCCAGCTGAACGCCTTGGCGTCCGAGGTGTCGCGCGTGGCGCGCGAAGTGGGCACGGAGGGCAAGCTCGGCGGCCAGGCGCGGGTGCCGGGCGTGGCGGGCACCTGGAAGGATCTCACCGACAACGTGAATGCGATGGCGGCCAATCTCACCGGCCAGATGCGCAACATCGCCGAGGTGACTACCGCGGTCGCCAAGGGCGACCTGTCGAAGAAGATCACGGTAGACGTGCGCGGCGAGACTCTGGAGCTGAAGAGCACCATCAACACGATGGTGGACCAGCTGAACGGCTTTGCGTCCGAGGTGTCGCGCGTGGCGCGCGAGGCGAGCTCGGAGGGCAAGCTGGGCGGTCAGGCGCGGGTTCGGGGGGCGGCGGGCATCTGGAAGGATCTCACCGACAGCGTGAACGCGATGGCGGCCAGTCTCACCGGCCAGATGCGCAACATCGCCGAGGTGACTACCGCGGTCGCCAAGGGCGATCTGTCGAAGAAGATCACGGTGGACGTGCGCGGGGAGATTCTGGAGCTGAAGAGCACCATCAACACGATGGTGGACCAGCTGAACGGCTTTGCCTCGGAAGTATCGCGCGTGGCGCGCGAGGTGGGCACGGAGGGCAAGCTCGGCGGCCAGGCGCGGGTGCCGGGGGTGGCGGGCACCTGGAAGGACCTCACCGACAACGTGAACGCGATGGCGGCCAATCTCACCACGCAGGTGCGCGCGATCGCGGAGGTCGCCACGGCCGTGACCCAGGGCGATCTCACGCGCTCGGTCATGGTCGAGGCGCAGGGCGAGGTCGCGGCCCTCAAGGACAACATCAACGAGATGATCCGCAACCTCAAGGACACCACCCTCAAGAACAACGAGCAGGACTGGCTCAAGACCAACCTCGCGAAGTTCTCGCGCATGCTGCAGGGGCAGGGCGACCTGGTCGCGGCTTCGCAGCTGGTGCTGTCGGAGCTCGCGCCGCTGGTCCACGCGCAGCAGGGCGTGCTGTACGCGCAGTCGGTACAGGACGGTGAGTCGACTCTCAAGCTGGTGGCCAGCTATGCCGCGGGCTCGGAGGAGCAGCTCCCGAGCGTGGTGCGGCCCGGGGAGGGGCTGGTCGGTCAGTGCGCTCTCGAGAAGAAACGCATCCTGCTCGAGGACCTGCGGCAGGACTACCTGCGCATCGAGTCGGCGGTCGGCTCGGCCGCGCCGCTCAACGTGGTGATTCTCCCGGTGCTGTTCGAGGGCGACGTCAAGGCCGTGATGGAGCTCGCCTCGATCCGGCGCTTCAACGCGACGCGGCTGCTGTTTCTCGATCAGCTCGCCGAGAGCATCGGCATCGTGCTCAACACGATCGGGGCCAACATGCGCACCCGCGATCTGCTGGCGCAGTCGCAGTCTCTGACCCGGGAGCTGCAGAAGCAGCAGCAGGAGCTCAAGCAGACCAACGAGCGGCTCGGCTACCAGGCGGGAAACCTCCAGAAGTCCGAGAGCCTGCTGAAGATGCAGCAGGAGGAGCTGCGCCACGCCAACGACGAATTGCAGCACAAGGCGGAGCTGCTCTCGGAGCAGATGCGCCAGGTCGAGTACAAGAACCGCGAGATCGAGCTGGCGAAGGCGGCGCTCGAGGAGAAGGCCGAGCAACTCGCGCTCAGCTCGCGCTACAAGTCGGAGTTCCTGGCGAACATGTCGCACGAGCTGCGCACGCCGCTCAACAGCCTGCTGATCCTCGCGAAGCTCCTCGCCGACAACCCCGACGCCACCCTCACGCCGAAGCAGATCGACTATGCGCAGACCATCTATGCCGCGGGGGCGGATCTGCTCTCTCTCATCAGCGACATCCTCGACCTGGCCAAGATCGAGTCGGGCACGGTTACGCTCGACTTCGGCCCGCTGCGCCTCACGGACCTCAAGGACTACGTCGAGCGCACCTTCCGGCCGACCGCGCTCGAGCAGAAGCTCGATTTCAGCGTCAGCATCGATCCGGGGCTGCCCGTCACGATCGAGACCGACGAGAAGCGCCTGCAGCAGGTCCTCAAGAACCTGCTGTCGAACGCCTTCAAGTTCACCGCCCGGGGCGCCGTGCAGCTGCGCATCGCGCCCGCCGACAGCGGCTGGTCGCCCGGCCGGGCGCAGCTGGCCACGGCCTCGGAGGTGATTGCCTTCATCGTCTCGGACACCGGCGTCGGCATTCCAGCGAACAAGCAGAAGGTCATCTTCGAGGCGTTCCAGCAGGCGGACGGCACGACCAGCCGTCGCTTCGGCGGCACCGGCCTCGGGCTGTCGATCAGCCGCGAGCTGACGGCACTGCTCGGCGGCGAGATCGCGGTCCAGAGCGTCCCCGGAGCGGGCAGCACCTTCGTGCTCTATCTGCCTTTGCCGAGGGAGCCGGTCGTGAGCGCACCGCCGGCTGCAGCCATCGCGGCGGACGAGATCGCGCCTGCGCTGCCGGAAGCTCTGCCGGACATCGCACCGGACGCCCTTGCGGACACCCTTCCGGACACCGTGCCGACGGTGGAGCCGCCGCCCGCCGCGGCGGAGGTGGCTGGCGCCGTGGACCGGGTCAGCGATGACCGCGACGACATCGAGCCCGGCGACCGCGTGGTGTTGATCGTCGAGGACGATGCCGCTTTTGCCGGCACGGTGCTCGACATCGCCCACGAGCGCGGGTTCAAGGCAGTCATCGCCCCGGACGGCGGCGCCGGCCTCGCGCTGGCCCAGGCGCTCAGGCCGGACACGATCACGCTGAACCTGAAGCTGCCGGACGTGGACGGATGGACGGTTCTCGAGCGGCTGAAGCGCACCGCGCACACCCGGCGCATTCCGGTGACCATCGTGTCGCTGGCCGATCACACGCACGACAGCGTGCACCTCGCGGCCGTGGCGATGGTGTCCAGGGAGGAAGCCCGGGAGGCGCTGCAGGAGGCTCTGCTCAGAACCCGCGATCTCACCGGGCGCGATGCGACGGCGCTGCTGGTGGCCGACGGCGACGAGGCGCGCCGCGCGGACGTCGAGTGGTATCTGCGACGCGAGGGTGTGCGCGTTGACTCGGCCGCTCTCGGGGCAGAGGCGCTCCAGGCGGTGCGTAGCGCTGCCTACGACTGCGTGCTCCTCGGTCCGGAGCTCGGCGACATGGGTCCCATCGAGCTGCTGAAGCGACTCGTCGAGTCGGAAGCCATCGCCGAGATGCCGTTCGTGATCTACGGAACGGAGGGTCTCGGGGGCCCTGAGCAGGAGCAGCTGCGCAGGCTCGCGGAAGTACTGCTCCTGAAGCGAGGGCCGACGCGCAAGGCCATGCTGGACGAGATCACGCTGTTCCTGAAGCACACGCTCGGCACCCACAGGGCCGCCGGCCACGAGCGCGCCGCGCCACCCGAGATCCAGCAGGGGCTCGCGAACCGCAAGGTCCTGATCGTCGACGATGACGTGCGCAACGTGTTCGCGCTCACCGGCGCACTCGAGCAATGCGGGATGACGGTCCTCAATGCGGAGAGCGGCAAGGAAGGGGTCGAGATCCTCAAGAGCGAGCCGGACGTCGAGCTGGTGCTGATGGACATCATGATGCCGGAGCTCGACGGCTACGACACCATCCGGATCATCCGCGGGTACCCGCAGTTCAGGACCCTGCCGATCATCGCCCTGACCGCGAAGGCAATGAAGGGCGATCGCGAGAAATGCCTCGAGGCGGGTGCGTCGGACTACATCGCGAAGCCGGTGAACGTCGAGCAGCTGACGTCATTGTTGCGGGTGTGGCTGAACCAGTAGGCCGGAGAGCCGCCGACCGATGACCTCCCTGACCGATTCCGCCTCCGCCAACATCCTCGTCGTCGATGACGAGCCGCACAGCCTCAAGGCTCTCGAGGCGCTGCTGTCCGGGCCCGACCGCACGGTCGTGACCGCTTCCTCCGGGCGCGAGGCGCTGCGCTCGATCCTGAAGTCCGCCTTCGCGCTCATCCTGCTCGATGTGCGCATGCCCGAGATGGACGGCTTCGAGGCCGCCACGCTGATCCGCAGGCTCAAGCGCTCCCGCCACACTCCCATACTGTTCCTGAGCGCGGCGGGCGAGCACACCGAATGGGCGCAGCGCGGCTACGGGGTCGGTGCCGTCGACTACATCGTGAAGCCCGTGGATCCGGAGGTACTCAAGTCCAAGGTGGCGGTCTTCGTCGACCTGTACCGCAAGAGCGCCGACTTGGCAACGCAACTGGTCCTGCACCGGAGTGCGCAGCGGGACCTGCTCAGGGCGAAGGACGACCTCGAGGTCAAGATCCGCCAGCGCACCTCCAGCCTGATCTCGGCTCACGACCGGCTGCGCCGCGAAATGCGCATGCGCGAGCGCGCCGAAGCGGAGCTGCTGGTCGCCAAGCAGGCGGCCGAGGAAGCGAACCGGGCGAAGTCCGACTTCCTGGCCAACATGAGCCACGAGATCCGCACGCCGTTGAACGCGATCATCGGCCTCACTCAGGTTGCGCTGCAGACCGAGCTCAGCGCCGAGCAGCGCGAATATCTCGAGCTCGTCCGGGCCTCGGGCGAATCGCTCCTCGCCATCGTGAACGACGTGCTCGATATCTCCAAGATCGAAGCCGGACACCTGAGCGTGGAGACGATTCCTTTCTCGCTGCGGGAATGCATCGATGACGCGATGAAAACGCTGGTCATCGGAGCCGGCGCCAAGGGACTCGATCTCTCGTGGAAGATCGCGCCGGAGACGCCGGACGCGCTTCTCGGCGATCCCCTGAGGCTCCGGCAGATCATGCTGAACCTGGTGGGTAACGCCATCAAGTTCACGCAACAGGGTAGGGTCTCGGTGCGGGTCAGGCCGCAATCCACTGCGGGGGACGAGCTCTGTGGCCATTTCTCGGTGCGCGACACCGGTGTCGGCATCGCTCCCGAGAAGCAGGCGGCGATCTTTGCGCCGTTCCAGCAGGTGGATGCCTCCACCACGCGGCGCTACGGCGGCACCGGGCTGGGCCTGACCATCTCAGCGCGCCTGGTCGAGCTGATGCGCGGCCGGATGTGGCTCGAGAGCGCACCGGGCAAGGGCAGCACCTTCCACTTCACGGCGCGCTTCGCACTTACCGATCGCGTGGCGGCCGCGGCGCCGCTGCGCAGCGGCGCGCCAGCGCTTGCCGGTCCGGCACGAGAGCCCGCCCGCACCCGCAAGCTCGCCGTGCTGCTGGTGGAGGACAATTCAGTCAACCGCAGGCTTGCCCAGATCGTGCTGGCGCGCCGCGGGCACACCGTCACGGCAGTCGACAGCGGAGCCGCGGCCCTGGGGGCGCTACGCCAGGGGCGCGTCGACCTCATCCTGATGGATGTGCAGATGCCCGGGATGGACGGCATCGAGACCACCCGCGCGATCCGCCGGTCCGAGGAGCGCCTCGGACGACACGTGCCCATCATCGCGCTCACCGCGCATGCGATGGCCGAAGACCGCGAGCGCTGCCTGGGCGCGGGAATGGACGGCTATCTCGTCAAACCGATCCAGCCGGCGGCGCTGCTCGATGCGATCGAGCGGATCGCGGTGGAGCCCGAGCCGCCGGCAGCGGTCGCCGATTGGGGGGCGGTCGCGGCCGACGAAGCGGAGCTGCTCGAGCAAGTCGGGGGCGATGCGCGGCTGCTCGGCGAGATCGCTGACCTCTTCGTGCGCGAGTCCGGCAAGCACCTCGCGGCTCTCCGGCAAGCGATCGGGAGCCGCGACGCGGAAGCGTTCGGGCGTGAGATCCACACGCTGCGCGGCATGCTGCGCGGCCTGCGCTCTGGCGCGGCCGATCAGCAGGCCGCGCGCCTCCAGTCGCTCAATCTCGAGGGGCAGGGGGTTGAGGCCGCTGGGGCCTGCGACCTCCTCGAGCAGGCGGTGGCCTCGTTCAGGGAGCGCCTGGTGAAGCTGGCCGGCGAAGCTCTTTCCGCCGAATCGGCCGAGCACCCGGTCGGGCGGCAGGCGGTCCCCGCGCCCGTGGGCGATGGGCCGTAGGAACCATCCCCGGTGGTGCGTTGCGTCGCAGCAGGCATGGTACTACCCGTATGGGGATTCTTGCTGTCCCGCGCGCATGGTGTACCGGATTACAGCCGAACGAGACTACCTCCGTGCGGACCTCTTCAACCGGGAGACGGCCGAGGAGGCCCGGGAGTTCTTCGAAGCGGTCGCCGACTCCGCCTCGCGGTACCATCGCTCGTGCATCCTCATCTCGGTGCATTCCTCCATGGCGGTGTTCACCGTGGAGCGCTCCGGGTTCCTCACGCGCTTCACGAGTGTCGGCGACGATCCTGCGCACAAGATCGCGCTGATCGCGGACAACCAGGAGCTCGATCACTCCCACGAGTATCTCGCGCTGCTGGGCCGGCTGCACGGCATCAACGTGCGGCACTTTCGCGACGAGCCGTCGGCGCTCGAATGGCTCAAGCACGGGCCCGCAATCGAGCGTGATGCGCGCTACTCGCATGGCTAACATACTGGTTCTCGACACCAAGTCGGTCAGTCGCCGTTTCGTAGTCGCGCTGCTGCGCAATCACGGACACGCCGTGCGGGAAGTCGGCGAGACGTCCGAAGCCCTGACGCTCGTGCGTGACGAATGCCCCGACCTGCTGATCGTCGATATCGCCGCGCCCGACATGGACGGCTGCCGGTTCGTGGTGCAGATGCGCTGCGAGCCGCGCCTGCCGCAGCCGCGGGTGCTGATGCGGGCGGTCGCGGGCGTCGAAGCCGAGGCGCGGGCCCTGGCGCATGCCTTCGGCGCCTCCTTCGTGGTGAAGCCGACGAATCCGGAGCTGCTGCTCGCGACGGTGAGCGCCACGGTCGGGGAACCGGCGCCGCCGCAGCGTGGGCCGCCTGCCGACGGCCAGCCGGGCGAGACGATGGTGCAGCCGATCGCGAGGCTGCTGCGACGCGTCGCGGAGCGCAGCGCCCAGCTGGAGGTGGCGCGGACGGCCCTCGATCTCGAGATCAAGAAGCGCATCTGGGCGGAGCACGATCTGATGCACGCCACGCAGCGGCAGGACGATCAGGCCGTGCGGGACCCGGTGACGGGCCTCTACAACCGCCGCTTCCTCGAGGAATCACTGAGCCGCGAGGGCAGTCGCGCCAGGCGCCACGGCCAACCCCTCGCGCTCATGATGTTCGACGTCGACCATTTCCGGGAATTCAACGACACGCTCGGACACACCTCGGGGGATGCGATCCTCAAGTCCGTCGGGCAGTGCATAGTGTCGCTGTCGCGGGGCGAGGACCTGGTCGCGCGCTATGGCGGCGACGAATTCGCACTGATGATGATGAACGTGTCGGAGCAGCTGGTGTGGCAGCGTGCGGAGCTGATTCGCCAGCGTGCCCGCAGCCTCGAGGTCGGGGGGAGCGATCAGCAGCTCGGGCCGGTCACGCTGTCGGTGGGAATCGCAATCTTTCCGGACCACGGCGACGGCACCGAGGCGCTGCTCAAGGCTGCCGACGAGGCGCTCGCGACAGCCAAGCGGGGCGGGCGCAACCGCGTCGCGATCGGAGAGCGGACGGCTGCCGCTCAGGAGCCGGCCGGCGCGGAGCGTCGCACGGCCGTCTCCGCACGAGGCGCGGTGGCCACGCTGCCGGTGCAAGAGACAGGCGACGCGGCCTAGAGCGCCCCGGGAAATTTCAGCAAGGCTCACGCCGGCATACCTCCGCCGAAGCTGAAGCTCGCGAACAGCTGGCTTGCGCGCGCGAGCCCGCTCGGTGTCAGACGGTAAAGCCGGCGACGCGGCCGGCCGGCAGTCACCGGGTCGATCGCTTCCCATCGGCTCACGAACCACCCGGCCGATTCGAGACGAAGGAGAATCGGGTATACAGGGGTACGGGGGAGCGCAAGCCTGTTCAATCGATATTAAGATCGACGCCCTTTAGAGGACTCGAGACCCAGGGGCTCCAAGGAGAAGACATGCGATCTCGTTACGTTGCGCTGGGCGTCGTGGTCCCGCTGGCCATGGCGGTGATCGACACCGAGGCTGCGTCCGCGCCGGTTGCGGTGGTGCACGAGACTGCCTCCGCCGTGAACCCCAGCCTCTTCAACGCGCTGCAGTGGCGCTGCATCGGCCCCTATCGCGGCGGTCGCGCGCTCGCCGTCGCGGGCGTTCCCGGCGAGGCCAATACCTTTTATTTCGGTGCGGTCGCGGGGGGAGTCTGGAAGACGACGGACGGGGGCGCCACGTGGCGGCCGCTGACCGACGGAACACCGATCTCGTCCGTGGGCGCGCTCGCCGTCGCGCCCTCGAATCCGGACATCATCTATGTCGGCACCGGGGAGGCGGCCCCGCGCGGCGACATGACGTACGGCGATGGCGTCTACAAGTCGGTCGACGGCGGCAGGACCTGGAGCCACGTCGGCCTCCGGGACACCCGCCAGATCGGCGCGCTGATCGTCGACCCGAAGAATCCCGATATCGTTCTCGTCGCGGCCCTCGGCCATGCCTTCGGCCCCAACACCGAGCGCGGCGTGTTCCGCACCGCCGACGGCGGCAAGTCCTGGAGCAAGGTCCTCTACAAGGACGAGCAGACCGGCGCGATCGATGTCAGCTTCGATCCGCACAACCCGAGCATCGTCTATGCCGCGCTCTGGCAGGCACGACGGCTGCCATGGAACTTCTCGAGCGGCGGTCCGGGGAGCGGCCTGTACCGCTCGACCGACGGCGGCTCGAGCTGGACCCACCTGTCGGGCAACGGCCTGCCCGCGGGCGTACTCGGGCGCATCCATGTCTCGGTCTCGGGCGCCGACTCAAGGCGCGTCTACGCGATGATCGAGGCGGCCGAAGGGGGCCTGTACCGCTCGGACGACGCCGGCGAGCACTGGGGGCGCGTGAACGACGACGGCCGGCTCACTCAGCGCGCCTGGTATTTTTCCACGATCCTCGCCGACCCGAAGCGCCTCGACACGGTCTATGCGGAGAACACGGGTCTGTTCCGCTCGACCGACGGCGGCAAGACCTTCAATCTCCTGCCGGCGCGGCACGGCGACCACCACGGACTGTGGATCGACCCGGGCAATGCGGACCGGATCATCGAGGCGAGCGACGGCGGCGCCTCGATCTCCTTCGACGGCGGCAAGACCTGGTCCACGCAGCACAATCAGCCGACGGCGCAGTTCTATCACGTGTCGGTCGACAATCGCTTCCCCTATTACGTGTACGGCGCCCAGCAGGACAACACGAGCGTCGCGATCGCCAGCATGGATGATGAGGGCGCCATCGTGGAGCGCGACTGGTATGACGCGTTCGGCGGCGAGAGCGGCTTCGTGATCGCCGATCCGCGGGACGCCGACATCGTCTACGGCAGCACCGAAAACTTCGTCGGCCGCTTCAACAAGCACACCATGCAGCTGCAGGTCGTCTCGGTATGGCCTATTGACGCCTCAGGCCACGCCGCCAAGGACCTGCTGCATCGCTTCAACTGGACTTCACCGCTCATCATGTCGCCCTTCGATCGGGACACGCTCTATTACGGCATGGAGCGCCTGTACAAGACGACCAATGACGGCGGCAGCTGGACGGCCATCAGCCCCGACCTCACCCGCAACGACAAATCCAAGCAGCAGCCGTCCGGCGGTCCCATCACCAAGGACATCACGAGCGTCGAGTACTACGACACGATCTTCGCCATCGCCGAGTCGCCGCTCGCGAGGGGAATGATCTGGGTCGGAACCGACGACGGGCTGATCCACCTCACCCGCAACGACGGCGGCAGCTGGACCAAGGTGACGCCGCCCGAGATGCCGCCGTGGAGCACGGTGAGCATGATCGAGCCGTCGCGTTACGACGCCAACACCGCGTATGTCGCGGTCGACCGTCACAAGCTCGATGACCTCAAGCCCTACATCTTCAGGACCGGCGACGGCGGCAAGACCTGGGCGCCGATTGGCGGCGGCCTCCCGGAGGGCGCATTCGTTCACGTGGTGCGCGAGGATTCGGCCAGACGCGACCTGCTGTATGCGGCCACCGAGGCCGGTGTGTTTGCGTCCTTCGATGGCGGACGACACTGGCAGAGCCTGCAACTCAATCTGCCGCGCTCTCCGGTTCACGACCTGGTGGTCAAGGGAGACGACCTGGTGGTCGCAACCCACGGACGCTCATTCTGGATTCTCGGCGACGTGGCTCCGCTGCGCGAGGTCTCGGCCGCGGCGCACGCCTCGGCGGCCTACCTCTACACGCCCGAGACCGGCTATCGGCTCTACTATCCCGACCAGGTCGATGATCGTCCGCCTTCGGGTCAGAACCCTCCCGCCGGAGCTCTCATCGATTACTACCTGCCGTCGCGGCCGACCGGTACGGTCAGCCTGGATATCCTCGACGCCGCCGGCAGCGTGGTGCGACATCTCACCAGCGTGAAGCCGCAGGGGGCTGAGCAGCCGCCGGAATGGCCGGACCAGGTGCATCCGGTGGATACACTGCCGGCGTCGGAGGGCATGAACCGCTTCGCGTGGAATCTGCGCTACGACGATCCAACGCAGATTCCGGGCGCGTTCTATGCCGGGCTGCCGCCGCGCGGGCCGATCGCGTTCCCCGGGGAATACAGCGTCCGGCTCACCTACAACGGGGAGACGCACACGGCGCCCCTCGCTCTGCGGGTCGATCCGCGCGTCAAGGGCTCGCTCGAGGGACTGAAGCAGAAGTTCGCGCTGTCCATGCAGGTCTATCATGATCAGGACGCGTTGCATCGCGCCGTGAACGACATTCGCGCGCTCAAGAGCGAAGTCGCGACTGCGCTGAAAGAGGCGAACGGCAAGGCCTCGGCTGCGGCGCTCACCGCCGAAGGCGGCGCGCTCATCAAGCAAGCCGCGCAGATCGAGGGGTTGCTGATGCAGGTCAACATCAAGGGCTCCGAAGCCAACCTCAACTTTCCCGGCATGCTGAACGAGCAGATCTATTCCTTCAGCGGTCTGCTCGACGATGCCGACACGGCCCCCAACGCCCAGGAGATCGAAACCTACGCCGGCCTGCACGCCCAGCTGGTTGCGCAGCTTGCCGCCTGGAACACTCTGGGGAAGAGCGGAGTCGCGAGCTTCCGGGCCCACGCGCAGGGCGCGGGCCAGCGGGCCGGCGCGACGAGCACGGCTCGATAGCGGTGCCGGAGTGCGGGTCGGCCGCCTGTTGGGCTTCGACCCCAC
>Ga0209801_1001975_pt1 | contig 12258 bp, 11 predicted proteins | sample GraSoiAngelo_127_FD_185884 | JGI IMG/M metagenome (GOLD analysis project Ga0209801, IMG submission 185884) | Grasslands soil microbial communities from the Angelo Coastal Reserve, California, USA - 14_0927_09_40cm (SPAdes) (version 2) | ecosystem: Environmental > Terrestrial > Soil > Grasslands ... | reverse complement strand
GGCAAGCTCCGTTGGCCCGACGAGTTCGTGCGGCACAAGGCGGCGGACATCGTCGGCGATCTCGCGCTGACGGGGGCGCGGATTCGCGCCCACATCGTGGCTACGCGGCCGAGCCACGGCGGGAACGTCGCGCTCGCCCGCACCCTGTCCCGGGCCGCCAAGCGCACGGGGGCTCCGACGATGGACATCGGACGCATCATGGACGTGCTGCCGCATCGCTATCCCTTCCTGCTGGTCGATCGGATCATCGAGGTCGAGGGACGGCAGCGCATCGTCGGCATCAAGAACGTCACGATCAACGAGCCGTTCTTCCAGGGTCACTTTCCGGGTCACCCCATCATGCCCGGGGTGCTGATCATCGAAGCGATGGCCCAGGTCGGCGGAATGCTGCTGATGAGCCATTTCGAAGGACAGGACGTCTCGGACAAAGTCGTCTATTTCATGTCGCTCGACAACGTGAAGTTCCGCCGGCCCGTGGTGCCGGGGGACCAGATCCGCTTCGAGCTCGAAATGGTCCAGTTCCGCGGCAAGACGTGCAAAATGAAGGGCGTCGGGTACGTGGACGGACAGGTCGTGGCGGAGGCGGAGATGATGGCGATGGTGACCGAGAAGTGATCCACCGGACCGCGTTGGTGGATCCCACGGCGCAGCTCGCCCCCGACGTGACCGTCGGTCCTTACGCCATCATCGGACCGCACGTCACCCTCGGCGAGCGCTGTCACGTCGCCGCGCACGCCGTGCTCGAGCGCAACGTGCGCCTCGGCTCGGGCGTGAAGGTCGGCTACGGCAGCATCATCGGCAACGATCCGCAGGACTTGAAGTACAAGGGCGAAGACACCTGGGTCGAGGTCGGCGACGGGACCGTCATCCGCGAGTACTGCACCATCAATCGCGGGACGCCGGCCACGGGCCGCACGGCCGTGGGGCAGCGCTGCTTCCTCGTGCACATCGCGCACGACTGCGCGGTGGGGAACGACGTGATCATCGCCAATGCCGTCCAGATGGCGGGCCACGTGACGATCGAGGATCGGGCGATCATCAGCGGGCTCGTACCGATCCACCAGTTCGTGCGCATCGGCACGTTCGCGTTCGTGGGCGGCGGCTCGCGCGTCAACCAGGACGTACCGCCCTACACGAAGGCGGTCGGTAACCCCGTCCACCTGTACGGGCTGAATTCGGTGGGGCTGCAGCGCGCGGCCTTCTCCCCCGACGTGAAGCTGGCGCTCAAGCGAGCCTACCGCCTGCTGTTCAACTCCGACATGACGGTGAGTCAAGGCATCGCCAAGGCGCGCGCCGAGCTGCCGCAGACGCCGGAAGTGGAGAACTTCCTCAAGTTCATCGAAGGCTCGCAGCGCGGAGTCCTGGTGTGACCGTGCGGGTGGGGGTCGTCGGCACCGGGGCGCTCGGCTTTCACCACGCGCGGTTGTTGCGCCCGATGCCCGCCGTCGAATTCGCCGGCATCTACGACAAGAACCCCGCCCGCGCCGCCGAGGTGGCGCGGCGGCTCGAGACCGTCGACCATCCGTCGCTCGACGCCCTGCTCGAGCGGGTGGACGCCGTGACCGTGGCGGTGCCGACCCCCGCCCACGCGGCCGTGGGGATGGCAGTGCTGGAGCGCGGCATCGCGCTCTTGATGGAGAAGCCGCTCGCCGACACCGTGGCTGCGGCCGACCAGCTGGTGCGCCGGGCGGGGGAGCGAGGCGTCGTGCTCCAGGTGGGGCACGTCGAGCGCTTCAATCGCGCGGTGCGCGCCGCGACCCCCTACCTGGAGGAGCCGCGCTTCCTGCAGATCGACCGCCTGGCGCCGTTCCAGCCGCGCGGGACCGACGTGGCGGTGATCCTCGATCTCATGATCCACGACCTCGACCTGGTGCTCGAGCTGGTGCGCTCGGAGGCGGTGGACGTCCGGGCCACCGGCGTGCCCTTGTTGACCACGCACGTGGACATCGCCAACGCCCGCATCGAGTTCGCCAACGGCGCGATCGCGAACGTGACCGCGAGCCGGGTCTCGCGCGAGCGCACGCGCAAGCTGCGGGTCTTCCAGCCGACCGGATACTTCTCGCTCGACCTCGCGCAGGGGACAGGGGATTTCTTCCGCCTCAAGCCCGGATGGCAGAGTCTCGGCGCCACGCGCCTCGAGCAAATCGTCGAGCACGTGCGACTGGAGGCGCCCGAGGCCGAGCCTTTGCAGCTGGAGCTGGAGAGCTTCGTCCGCGCGGCGCGCGGCGAAGAAGACGTCCTCGTGTCAGGCGCCGCCGGCGCGCAGGCGCTGGCGCTCGCCTTCCGGGTCGCCGACGCCATCCAAGCCTCGCCCCTCGCGACCACGCGGCCGTGAGCCCCGATGGGGGGCCGAGGATCTACGTTTCGGCGGGTGAGCCATCGGGGGACGCGCACGCCGCCGCCGTCGTGACGGCGCTGCGACGCCGCCTTCCAGACGCACGCTTCGAGGCGTTCGGCGGCCCGGCGCTGGAGGCCGCGGGAGCCGCGGTCCTGGACCGCATGGAGCGGATGTCGGTGGTGGGCTTCGTCGAAGCCCTGTGGAAGGTCCCGGCCCACTTCCGGCTGCTGGCCCGGGTGAGCCGCGCGTTCCGGGCGCAACGCTACGATCTCGTCATCCTCGTGGACTACCCCGGCTACCACCTGCGCGCGGCGGCGGCGGCGCGCGCCGCCGGCATCCCGGTGCTCTACTACATCGCGCCGCAAATGTGGGCGTGGGGCCCGGGGCGGGTCCGCAAGCTCACCGCGGTCCGGCGCCTGGCCGTGATTCTGCCGTTCGAAGAGCCGTTCTTCCGCGAGCGCGGCGTCCCGGCCAGCTTCGTCGGCCACCCGCTGCGCGACCGCACGCCCGCGCCGTCCCGCGCGGAGGCCCGGCGGGCGCTGGGGCTCGATCCCGGTCGTCCCGTGCTCGGCTTGTTCCCCGGGAGCCGCGTACAGGAGGTCGTTCGCCTGTGGCCCGTCTTTCGGGACACGGCCGCGGCGGTGCTGGCGGAGCACCCGACGACGCAGGTCGTGGTGGCGGGCACGCCGCGGGGCCGGTACGATGGGCCCGGCGCGATCCGCATCCACATGGGCGATCCGCTCCCCGTGTTCGCGGCCGCGGACGCCGGGCTCTGCAAGTCGGGCACGACCACGCTCGAAGCCGCACTCGTCGACTTGCCGATGGTCATCGCGTATCGCCTGAACCCCGTGTCGTTCGCCATCGCCATTCGCTTGCTGCGCGTACCGCACGTCGGATTGGTCAACCTGATCGCGGCGCGCCAGGTGGCTCCGGAATTCCTGCAACGGGCCGCGACCCCGCAGGCACTCGCCGCCGCCGTCCTGCCGTTGCTCGACCGGGAGAGCGACGCGGCGCGGCGCCAGCGGGAGGGACTCGCGCTGGTGCGCGAGCGGCTCGGGCCTCCTGGTGCCGCCGACCGCGTAGCCGCGCTCGCGGTGGAGCTGCTGGAGTGAAGTTGCGCTGGGCCGAACCTCTGGTCGGGAGACTCGGCGCGGTGCTCGTCGGCCTGCTCGCCGCGACCTGGCGCTACCGCGTGCGCGGGTGGGAGCACGTGGAAGACGCGCACCGCCGGCGCCGGCCGATCGTGTACGTGCTGTGGCACAGCCGCATCCTGCCGCTGCTCTATTCGCGTCGCAGCGAGGGCATGGCGGTGCTCATCAGCCGCCACGCGGACGGGGGCCATCTAGCGCAGCTGTCGGAGCGCTGGGGATATCGCGTCGTCCGAGGGTCGTCCAAGCGCGGCGGGGATGTGGGTCTGCTCGGCCTGGTGCGGCACCTGCGCGACGGCGCCGAAGTCGCGCTCACGCCCGACGGGCCGCGCGGGCCCGCCGAGCGCGTGAAGCCCGGCGCCCTCGCGGCGGCCCAGCACGCCGCCGCCCTGGTCATCGCGGTCGGCGGGCGAGCGTCCTCGGCTTGGTGGCTGCGGTCCTGGGATCGCTTCTGTCTCCCCAAGCCGTTCGCGACGATCGAGGTCGCCTACAGCGCACCGTTCACCGTGGCCGCCGGGAAGGACGGATTGCGCCGGGGCATGGCCGACGCGGAGCGCGCGCTGGCCGAGGTCACGTACGGCGGGGCGGAACGGGAAAGGGGGAAAGGGGAAGGGTGATCCGAGCGCGCCTCGTGCGCTGGTTATGGCAGCCGGGTGCTGCGGCCACAATCGCGCGGTTGCCATTCGTCCCATTCGCGATGCTCTACGGTGCGACGATGCGGCTGCGGGCGTCGGCGTATCGCCGCGGCGCACTGCGAGTTCAGCGGCTGCCGCTGCCGTCGGTCGCCGTGGGGAATCTGTCGGTGGGCGGCACGGGAAAGACCCCGCTCGCAGCCTGGATCGCGCGCCACTACGTCGGGCGCGGCCGTACGCCCGGCATTCTGTTGCGCGGCTACGGGGCGGACGAGCCGCTGGTGCACCGCCGGCTCGTCCCCGAGGGTGTGGTCGTGGCGGATCGGGACCGGGCCGCGGGCGCACAGCAGGCCCGCGCAGCCGGCGCGGACGTGCTGGTGCTCGACGACGCGTTTCAACTGCTCGGCGTGGCGCGCGACTTGAACGTCGCCGTCGTGAGTGCCGAGAGCGCCATGGCCTCGCCCTGGCCGCTGCCGGCCGGGCCCTGGCGCGAGGGATGGGATGCGCTGGGGCGAGCCGACGTCATCGTGGTGACCCGGAAACATGCGGCGCCGGACTCGGCCGCGGCGCTAGCGCGCCGGCTGGACGAGCGGCGGGAAGCAGGAAAGGGGGGGCCCCCGCTGGTGTGCGTCGCCCATCTGGCGGTGAGTCACTTGGAGGGGATGCGATCCGGAGCGCGCGTGGCGCTGCCGTTGCTCGGCGGGCGGCGCGTCCTCGCCGCCGCGGGTATCGCCGAGCCCCGGAGCTTCGCGACCCAGCTGCGCCGCCTCGGCGCGATTGTGCAACTCCAAGCGTATCAAGATCATCACGCCTATGACCGGGGCGACATCGCGCGCCTCGTGCAGCGCTCCGCCGGGGCGGATTATGTTGTAGTCACCGAGAAAGACGCTGTGAAGCTCCGCGGCCGCTGGCCAGCGGATGCCCCCGAGCCGCTGGTCGCCGGCCTTGCCGTGCGGTGGGAGCGCAACGGGGAGGCGCTGGAGGAGGCTTTGGATGGGCTGCTCGACACATTCGCGGACTGACGCCGCACGATGAGCGATCCTGCAATCAAGACCGAGCGCCAGCTCATCCGGCCCGAGAAGGACACCTTCCTGGCCGAGGAGAACCCGTTCGAAGCGATGATGGAGCGCTTCGACCACGCCGCCCAGCTGCTCAAGCTCGACCCCGGGCTCTACAAGGTCCTGCGCAACCCCGAAAAGCAGATCATCACCTCGGTCCCGATCGTGCGCGACAATGGTGAAGTGGAGGTCTTTACGGGCTACCGGGTGCTGTACAACACGTCGCGGGGGCCGGCGAAGGGGGGCATCCGCTTCGATTTGAACGTGACGCTCGAGGAAGTGAAGGCGCTCGCCGCCTGGATGACGTGGAAGTGCGCCCTCGTCAACATCCCGTTCGGCGGAGCCAAGGGCGGGGTGGTGTGCGATCCCGCGAACAACGAGCGGGTGATGGCGTGGATCATGGATACGTACTCCATGCACAAGCGCCACACGGTGACGGCGGTGGTGACCGGCAAACCAGTCGAAATGGGCGGGTCGCTGGGCCGGCGCGAAGCGACGGGGCGGGGCGTCATGTTCGTGACGCGGGAGGCGCTGGCGCGGCTCGGCATGTCCCTGAAGGGGGCGCGCGTGGCGATCCAGGGGTTCGGGAACGTAGGGTCGGTCAGCGCGGATCTACTGTCCAAGGAAGGGGCGGTGATCGTCGCCGTGTCGGACAAGTCGGGAGGCCTGTACCGCCCGCAGGGACTCGACATCGGCGACGTATTGAAGTGGGTGCGCGAGCGCCGCCACCTCGCGGGATACCCCCAGGCCGACGCGATCCCGAACGATCAGGTGCTCACCCTGGACTGCGATGTCGTGGTGCCTGCCGCGACCGAGAACGTCATCACCCGCAAGAACGCTCCTCACATCAAGGCCAAGATCATCTGCGAAGGCGCCAACGGTCCCACGACCGCCGCCGCCGACGAGATTCTCGAGAAAAAGGGGATCTTCGTCATTCCCGACATCCTGGCCAACGCGGGCGGCGTGACCGTCAGCTACTTCGAGTGGGTGCAGGACCGGGGCGGCTACTTCTGGGACGAGGAGACCGTCAACCGCCGGCTGGAGAGCATCATGGTGCGCTCGTTCTCCGAGGTCGTGACCTGGGCGGAGCGCCACAAGGTGAACACGCGGATCGCGTCGTACATGATCGCGATCGATCGCGTGGCGGCGATGCACCGGCTGCGTGGGATGTATGCCTGATGCGCTATCACGTCGTCGCGGTGGGCCGCATGCGGGACGCGGCGCTGCGGGCGGCGTGTAACAGATACCTCGAGCGGCTGCGGCGTTACGCGAAGGTGGAGGAGCGGGAAGTGAAGGCCGAGGCGCGAATTCTCGACGCAGTTGCCGAGGGCTCGTGCCTCGTCGCGCTGGCGGAGCAGGGAGACCAGTGGACGTCCGCCCAACTGGCGGACTGGACCGCCCGCTGGGAGCTGGAGGGGCGCGACGTGACGTTCGCCCTGGGCGGCGCCGAAGCCCTGCCGGCGCCGGTGCTGCGCGGGGCCGAGCGGATCTGGAGCCTGTCGCGCCTCACGTTTCCACACGAGCTGGCGCGCGTCGTCCTCTACGAGCAGCTGTATCGGGCATACACGATCCGTCGCGGGGAGCCGTATCATCGCGGACCCTGAGTTGACGGCGGCCGACCGGGCCGCGCTGCTGCGCCTGGCGCGCGCCACCCTCGTCGCGCACCTCGCGGGCCGGCCGCTGCCGTCGCTCCCCGGCTCCCCTGGTGCCGCCCTCAGGCGGGGGGCGTTCGTCACCATCACTGAGCGGGGGGGAGCGCTGCGCGGCTGCGTCGGCCACGTCGCGGACGAGCGGCCCCTGGGCGAGGTGGTGCGCGAGATGACGGTGGCCGCCGCGCGCGACGACCCCCGCTTTCCCCCGGTCGAGCCGGAGGAGCTGCCGCGTCTCGCCCTCGAGATCTCGGTGTTGACGGCGGCCGCGCCGCTGCCGCTCGACCCCGTGGATCCCGCCCGCATCGTGATCGGCCGCGATGGTCTGATCGTGCGGCGCGGGCGCCAGATCGGACTGCTGCTGCCGCAGGTGGCGGCCGAGTATCATTGGGGGCCAGCAGTGTTCCTGGCAGCCGCGTGTCGCAAGGCGGGACTCGCTCCGGACGCGTGGCAGGAAGCGGGGACCGAGGTCTTGAGGTTCGAAGCGGACGTGTTCGGAGAGACGGGGGAAGGGGGAACGGTGAAGGGGGAAGGGTGATCCCGCATATCGTGCCGACGCCCATCGCGCCGCTCGAGCTGCCCACCGAGCGAGCGACGCCGCGGCGCGTCGCGCCCGAGGTGGTGGCATCCACGCTTCCGGGTCCCGGGCGCGACCGGCTCGCCGGCGGGGCGGTGCTCGCGGTCACGACCGGCCAGCAGCCCGGCTTGTTCACGGGTCCGCTCTACACGATCTACAAGGCGCTGTCCGCGATAGCGCTGGCGCGCCGGCGCGAGCGCGAGCTGGGGGGGGGCGTCCCCGTCGTGCCGGTCTTCTGGGTGGCCGGCGACGACCACGACTTCGCCGAGGCCAATCACACCTCGTTTCTGAACGCCGCGGGTGATCTCGCGCACATCGTGCTGCGCGAGCGGCCGGCGGATGCGGCGCTCGCGCCCCTGGCGCGGGAGCGCTGTGGCGACGAAATCCGCGCGGCCCTGGAACAGCTCAAGTCCGGGACGCCGGAAACGGAGTTCAAGGCGGACGTGGTCCGCTGGCTCGAGGCGGCGTACCGGCCCGAGGCGACGCTCGCCGACGCGTGTGCGGAGGCGTTGAACGCGCTGCTCGGGCCGCGCGGGCTGGCCGTGCTCCGCGCCTACGACCGCGGCGCCAAGCACGCCGCCGCGCCGTGGGTGCTGCGGGGGCTCGACCAGACGTTGGCCGACGGCTACACGCCGGTCTTCGTCGAGGCCGCCCAGGGGCGGGACCGGCTGGAAGCGAACGGCGACGCCTACGTCACGCGACGCAGCGGGGAGCGGTTCAGCCGAGCGGATCTGGAGCGGCTCGCCCGGGAGGCCCCGGAGCGACTCTCGCCCAACGTGCTGCTGCGCCCGGTGGTGGAAGCGGCGCTGCTGCCCACCCTTGCCTACGCGGCTGGGCCCGCCGAGCTCAAGTACCTGCGCGATGCCGCGCCGTTGTACGACGCGCTCGGCGTGACGCGGCAGACGCCGGTGCCGCGCTGGTCCGGCGTGATCGTAGAGCATCGCGTGGAGAAGCTGCTGCAACGACACGGGCTCGCGCTCGACGCCTTGGACGGCAAGCCCGGCGAGCTCGAAGCGCGCCTGGTGCGGGAATCGCTCCCCCCCGAGGCGGCGGAATCGTTCGGCACGCTGCGCCAGGAGATCGAAGCGCGCTACGCGGGACTGGCGCGGGTCGTCTCGGCCGTCGATCCCACGCTCGAGCGCACCGTCCAATCGGCGCGCAACGCGGCGTTGGCCGGCACGCAGGAGATCGAGAAGAAGCTGATCGCGAGCCTGAAGCGCGAGAGCGAGACCCTGCTGCGACAGATCAGCCGCGCCCGGGACGCGGTGTATCCTCGGGGCGAGCCGCAAGAACGCGTGCTCACGCTCGCGTCGTTCCTGATCCGCTACGGCCCCGGGTTGCTCGATGCACTCGGCGATGAGGTGGCGCGGTGGGCGGGCGCTCCGTAGAATCCTGTCCATGTGGATCGTCATCATCGTGTTGCTCGGCATCGCCTTGATGATTCCCATCACGGCGATCCTGCTCGATTCGCCGCTCGGCCGCTCGATGGCGCGTCGTCTGGAAGGACCGACTGATGGCGCCCCCGGGAGCGTGCGCGAGCTGGAGCGGCGCGTCGAGGGGCTCGAGACCGACATCGCGGACCTGACCCGGTCGGTGACCGGGATGCGGGAGGAGATCCAGTTCGTCCAGCGGTTGTTGGAAGACCCCAAGAAGAAGCGCACTTGACGGCGCCGGAGGCGACCGGCGGCGGACGCCAGGCGGCCCACGTGGCGGCCGGCATCCTGCTGTCGCGCGTGCTCGGCTATGTGCGGCAGCGCGCGATCGCCTATTACATCGGTAACGGCTGGGCTGCGGACGCCCTGAGCGTGGCGCAGCGGATTCCCAACATCATCCGCAGCCTGCTCGCGGAAGGCACACTCTCGGCCTCGTTCATTCCGGTCTACGCGGCGCTCAACGCGCGGGCGGACAAGGGCGCCGCCCGCGCGCTCGCCGGCGCGATCCTGGGTCTGTTGCTGCTCGCCACCGGTGTGCTCGCCGTGATCGGGATCGCGTTCGCGCCGGCGCTCACGGCGGTGTTCGGTGCCGGCCTGACGGGCGACGCGCGCACGCTCGCCGTCAGCCTGATGCGCCTCTTGTTCCCGATGTCCGGCCTCATGGTGGTGTCGGCGTGGTGCCTCGGCATCCTCAACACCCACCGGCGGTTCTTCCTGCCGTATGCGGCGCCGGCGGTATGGAACATCGCCGGGATCGCCGCCCTCGTGGCGGCGGGCACGTGGCTCGTGGCGCCGACGCTCCCGACCACGGTGCTCCTCACGCGGCTCAGCCTCGCCCTGGCGTGGGGCACGGTCGTGGGGAGCGTGCTGCAGGTGGCCGTCCAGCTGCCCGCCTGCTGGCGGGTGCTGCACGGGATACCGCTGCGGTGGAGTCGCTCGACCGAAGGCGTGCGCGACGTGCTCGTGGCGTGGCTCCCCGTCGTACTCGGCGCCGGCGTCGCCCAGATTTCCGGGCTGATCGACACGCTGCTCGGCACGCTCGCGGGGGAGGGCGGGGCATCGAGCCTGCAGTACGCGCAGCTGCTGCAAGTACTGCCGATCAGCCTGTTCGGAACGTCGGTGGCCGCGGTGTCGCTGCCCGACCTGTCGCGGGACGCACAGGGAAGCACTCCCAACGAGCAACTGCGTGCGCGCATCGCCGTGGGCTTCCGGCGCATCGTGTTTTTCATCCTGCCCTCGTCCCTCGCCTTCGTCGCGCTGGCGCCCGTGATCGTGCGCCCGCTGTTCCAGACGGGCCGCTTCGGCGCGGCGGACACCGATCTCGTGGGCGGCGTGGTCGCGGCGTACGGTGTGGGGTTGTTGGGGCAGGCCTGCGTCAAGCTGTTCCAATCGGGATTCTACGCGCTGCGAGACACCAGAACGCCGGTGAAGATCGCCTCGGCGTCGCTGGTGTTGTCGAGCGCGCTCGCCTATGTGCTGATGCGCCGGTTCGGCCCGGCGGGGATCGCGCTGGGCTCTTCTCTGGGCGCGACGGTGAACGTGGTGTTCCACCTGCGCGATCTCGATGCGCGGGTGGGGGCGATCCTGGGCGGCACCGAATGGCGCGCGTTCGGCGTGAGCCTGCTGGTGAGCGGCGCGGCCGCCGCCGCGGGGCTCGGGGGCGCGCGGATCGCCGCGGGGGCTGGGGGGGGCGCGTTCGCCGCCGCGCTGCTCGCCCTGGTTATCTTTGGGGCAGTGTACTTCGGCGGTACCATCGCCCTGCGCCACCCCGACGCCCGTCGCCTGTGGACGTTCCTGCGCTGATCGCTCGACAACTGAAGGCGCTTCCCGACAAGCCCGGCGTGTATCTCTGGAAGAACGCGGCGGGCGAGATCGTGTACGTGGGCAAGGCGAAGAGCCTGCGCGCCCGGGTGCCGAGCTACTTCGGTCCCGAGGGCGACTCCACGCCGGAGCGGGCGGCGCTGGTGCGGCAAATCGCCGAGCTCGAGACGATCATCGCGCCCAACGAAGCCCAGGCGTTGCTGCTCGAGAACAACCTCATCAAGGAGCACAAGCCGCGGTTCAACATCCGGCTGACCGACGACAAAAGCTACCCGCGCGTCGCGGTGACCGTCACGGAGCCGTTCCCCCGCGTGCTGGTGGTGCGACGGGTGAACATCCCCGGCGCGCGGTACTTCGGGCCCTATACCGACGTGGCGACGCTGCGCCAGACGTTGAAGATCATTCGCCGCATCTTCACGGTGCGGTCGTGCCACTGGGACCTGCCGCACGACGCCCCGAACCGGCCGTGTCTGGACTACCACATCGAGCGGTGCCGGGCCCCGTGCGTCGGCTACCAGAGCGAAGCGGACTACCGCCGGATGATCGACGACGTCCTGCTGTTTCTCGAGGGCAAGACGGTCGACGTGCGGACGCGGTTGCGCGAGCGCATGCACGACGCGTCCCAGCGGCTCGACTTCGAGCGCGCGGCCCAGCTGCGCGACGCGCTCAAGTGGCTGGACCAGCTGGAGCAGCCGCAGACGGTCGAGCTGGTGGGCGGCGGCGACGCCGACGCCATCGGGCTGGCGCGCGACGGGGACGACGCGTGCGGCGTCGTACTGCGCGTGCGGGACGGCCGGTTGATCGCCCGCGACCACCGCTTCCTGGAGAACGTGGAGCACGAAGCGGAGGGCGCGGTGTTGGCCGCGTTTCTGGTGCGTTGCTACCTGCCGCTCGAGGCGCGCGCCCGGCACGCGCTGCTGCCGTTCGCCCCGGACGACCTCGACGCGTTGCAGCAGGTGGCACCGGACAGCGACTGGCACGTCCCCCAACGGGGGACGTTCGCCAAGCTCGCCCAGCTCGCCGATCAGAACGCCCGCCATCTGCTCGACAGCCTGAAGATCGAGAGCTTCGACATCGACGAGCGGTCCGCCGATCCGGTGTTCGCCCTGGGGCGCGACCTGGGCCTCGCGGCCGTCCCGCGCTCGTTCGTGTGCATCGACATTTCGACCAACCAGGGCCGGGATACCGTGGGGTCGCTGGTGTGGTTCGAGGCGGGACGGCCCAAGAAGGCCGAGTACCGTCGCTTCCGGATCCGCGGCGCGCCCCAGGACGACTTCGCGGCGGTGCACGAGGTGGTCACGCGCTACCTCGGCCGCCGGATCAGCGAAGCGAAGGCGCTGCCCGATCTGGTGGTGATCGACGGCGGCAAGGGCCAGCTCGGCGCTGCGCTCGACGCCGCGCGGGCCCTGGGGCAGGACAAGCTGCCGATCGTGAGCCTGGCCAAGCAGCAGGAAGAGGTGTTTCTGGCCGGTCGCTCCGACGCGTTGCGCTTGTCCCGGCGCAGCCCGTCGCTCAAGCTGCTGCAGCGCGCCCGCGACGAGGCACATCGCTTCGCCGTGAGCTACAGCCGCAAGCGGCGAGCTCAGCGCACCATCACGTCCG
>Ga0209801_1001966_pt1 | contig 12298 bp, 9 predicted proteins | sample GraSoiAngelo_127_FD_185884 | JGI IMG/M metagenome (GOLD analysis project Ga0209801, IMG submission 185884) | Grasslands soil microbial communities from the Angelo Coastal Reserve, California, USA - 14_0927_09_40cm (SPAdes) (version 2) | ecosystem: Environmental > Terrestrial > Soil > Grasslands ... | reverse complement strand
CTCAGCAGCCATGCCGTTCCGCGTGACGTACCTGGCCGGCCAGGAACTGGATCGCTATCCGCTGCTCTTCGCGTTGATCCGTCTGTTCAACCCCATCTTTGTCCGGCGCGGGGTGGGGGATATTGGTGCGCTGAAAGCCTGTCTGGAACGGCTCGCGCGGGGCGAGGTGCTGGTGGTATTTCCGGAGGGCGGAGTGGTGCAACCGGGGCTGGGGACGCTGCATGAAGGGGCGGCATTTCTCGCGATCCGCGCACAGGTCCCGGTGGTTCCGGTGGCTCTGCTCGGTCTCACCAAGATGTGGCCGCTGAGTGCCCGGTTCCCGAGACCATCCCGGGTGACGGTGCGCATCGGGGACGCCATCACTCCTCCGTCCCGTAACGAGCAGCGGACGACGGAATTGATTGGCCAGATCCGGTCGACCCTGGACCGTCTGTTGCAGCGATGACTCGCCGCCTCACATCCTCGACGAGCGCGGTCTGCCTCGTGATGGCGGCCCTGGTCCTGACGGTCGCGGCGTCAGCACCGGCCGCGCCGATCCTTCCTCCCTTGAAGTTTGCCCGCGCCGTCACCGAGGTCCACCGCGGGCGATGTGAGGCGGTGCTGGACGACCTGCACGCGCTGAGTGAGGAGGCCGGACCGACAGGAGGGCGCGCATCCTATCTGCTGGCGCATTGCCTGCTCAAGCGCGGCGACATAGACGCCGCGCGCAGTGCATTTGATCGGGTGGCTGAACACTTCCCCCCGCTGGCCGACCACGCGCGCTTGTATGCGGCAGAGGCGGTGATGCAGAGCGGGCAGAGCGAGGAGGCAGCCGCCCGTCTTGAGCAACTCCTCACCGCCACCCCGGTGTCATCGGTGGCCCGTCGCGCCCGGCTGATCTACGCGGATGCCCTGATCCACGCCGGCGAGCCCGTGAAAGCGGTCGTCACCCTCTCGCGTCTGCTCGCAGGCTCGCTCGACGATGCATCGTATACGCGGGCCTGGTCGCTGCTTGGCCAGGCGGCGGAGAACGCGGGGGACCGCACGCTCGCCGTCCGAGCGTACTCGATGGCGTGGTGGAGTGTGCCAGACGCGCCGGGAGCTGACGCCGCATACCAACGGTTGCTCGGCTTGCAGCCCGAGCGGCTGCCCGTCCCGCCTGCAGACGCGCGGCTCCAGCGCGCGGGTCGCCTGGCGGCCGCGGGGGAGTTCGCGGCCGCAGAAGGCGAGCTCACCGATGCCCTGCATCAGTCCCTGCCGCCGGACGTCGCCGCAGATGCCTGGTTTCGCCTTGGGATCCTCCGCCTGAGGTCCCGTGGAGCAGCGTATGCGTTTGAGCAGTCGGCAAGCATCCCCGGCCCGCACCGGCCACGGGCGCTCTACTGGTTTGGCCGCGCCCTGGCCAATGACGACCGCGACGGGGAAGCGATGGCCATCTGGCGCCGGCTGGCTGCTGAGGAGGTGGAGTCGGCCTGGGCGGCCCGGGCGATGGTGTCGCTGGCAGCGCTCACCGAAATTCACGGCGACCTAGCGGGAGCTCAGCCGTGGCTCCGGCTCGCGGCGCAGCGATACCCGGAGTCGCCCGCTGCGGACGAAGCGCGATGGCGGCTGGGGTGGCTGATGTTCCGGCAGGGGCGCTTCCGCGACGCCGAGCGACAGTTCCTGGATTCGGCGGCACGATTTCCGGCGACACCCAGGGCGGCCGCCAACCTGTATTGGGGAGCGAAGGTCAGGGCCCGCAGAGGCGTCGATGCGCGCGGACTGCTGCTCGACGTAGCCCGCCTCTACCCGATGACGTTCTACGGCTGGCGCGCCCGGGAGCTGACCGGAGCAGCTGAGCCCGCGTTGCAAAGCGCGCCGGCCGCGATGCGCCTCGGGGATGATCGATCCGCCCCGACGCTGGAGGAGCTGGCCGCGCTTGGATTCGACGACGATGCGGTGGACCTTGTGGAAATGGACCTTGACACGACCACCGACACGCCCATTCTGCAGACGGCGGCATGGTTGTGGGGGCGGATGGACATCTATCACCGGTCGGTGGCTGCCGCGGAGCGGGCCATCCGGCCAACGCTGCGTGAGGGGACGCTCGCCGATCGCGAGTTGTGGACGTTGGCCTATCCGCTGGCGTACTGGGAGGATCTCCGCCTGGCCGCCGAGGCGCAACGCGTCGATCCTTACCTCGTGCTGGCGGTGGTGCGAGAGGAGAGCCGCTACAATCCGAGGGTTGTCTCGCTGGCCGGGGCGGTGGGGCTCACGCAACTCCTCCCGACGACGGCGTCGGCCGTGGTGGGAGAGGAAGTGCGTCCATCCCAGCTGATGGACCCACAAACGAACATCACGATCGGGACGCGCTACCTGGCCGGGCTGCTGCGGCAGTTCAAGGGAGACGCCGTCCTGGCGCTGGCCGCTTACAATGCTGGCCCGGTGGCGGCACGGCGAATCGCGCGGCTCCCCCGGGCCGACTTTGACGTCTTTCTGGAAAGTATTCCCATCAGCGAGACGCGGGCCTACGTGCAGCGGGTGCTGCAATCCTATCGCATGTACCGGTGGCTGTATCCGTAGGCCTCAGCCCTCCGTCTGGACGCTATTCCCACCGCGGTCCTTGGCCTGCCGGAGCGCCCGCTCCGCGCGGCGCAGGAGCGTGTCGAGTGACCGGTCGGCGTCCTCCCGTGAGGCAACCCCGGCGCTGGCGTGCAGGGTCACCGTGCCTTCGCCCACCGGCACCGGGGTGGAGGCGAGCCGGGCGCACACACGCTCAGCCACCGTCTCGGCACTGTGGACGTCGGTGACGGGCAGCAGGCACACGAATCTATCGGCCCAGTAGCGGGCCAGCACGTCTTCAGTGCGCAACAACTCGCGGCAAATCCCGGCGAACTGTATCAAGGCGGTATCGCCGGCGGCGGTGCCGTACTGGTCGTTGAGCTGCGCGAACTGGTCGAGGTCGAACATAATCAGCGATAGCGCTTCGTGATGGCGGGTGGCGCGGGCGAGCTCGCGCTCTCCCACGTCGAAAAAGGCCCGGCGGTTGAGCGCGCCGGTCATGGGGTCCGTGGACCGCGATCGCTCCAAATCCCGCATCAGCCGTTCGTTTTCTTTCCGCAACGCCCGTCGTTCCAGCGCCCGTTCGATCGTCGCGCGGAGAATCTCGACGTTAGGAAACGGCTTCATGATGTAGTCGAAGGCGTCGCCTTCCCGCAGCGCCTTGACCACCGTGCTCAGGTCGGGCGCCCCGGTCAGGAAGATCACCTCCACGAAACGGTCAGCCGCTTTTGCCGCCCGTATCACATCGAGCCCATTCGCCCCGGGCATCAGCACATCTGTAATCACCACGTCGTACTGACCTGTCGCCAGCCGGCCGACGGCCGCGGCGCCATCGGCGCAGGCTTCCACGCCGTGTCCCAGCGAGGTGAAGTAGCGGACCAGGAGCGCGCGCAGATTCTCGTCGTCCTCGGCCACGAGGAGGCGTCCCGGCGTCAGCGTCATATGAGGGGACTTCGCCACAGGCACGGGTTTCCTCCGGAACGGCCCTGGATGCGGCCGTCCTTGCCATCAATCCTTGTGCACGTTCCGTGCCAAGGGCGTCTCGGCGCCGGATGGGTGGGGCATAACCTCAGCGATAGTGCGTACAGTCCGCAGCGGAGCGGAGCCCCCATGTACGTCGAATCGGTCGACTTCAAGCGTCAGGCGTGGGACGCCAAGATTTTGGGCGACCTGTTGACGCGCCTGATCGCCAATGGGTATCAAGGACTCCTGGCTGAGATTCATCAGGCCGCCGGGCGTTTCTCTCGACCGCGTCCAGACCGATCCCTGCCAAACTCGCTGGGGCAGGCGGACGGTTTTACGGACGTGCTGATCCCGCCGGCCCAACCGCATACCCGCGTCATTTTCTTTCTCGCCCAACCTGATCTGCTGCGGATGATCGTCGCCGGGCGCAACCAGACCGAAGTGCGGCGGGTGGCGACCGCAACCAAAATGCATCTCGAAGCCGCGGTGGGCGGCCATCTCAGCGAACTGCTCCCCGCGGTGGCCGACCGGGAAGGCCCCGACCGGTTCCGCCGCGAGGTCGTCCCGGCGTTGCACTTGACGGCCAGTGGTGGCCTGGTCGTCGGACTGCGCGACGGCGCCCCGATGCAGGTGATGCTGGCGCTCCGCCGGCAGCCGGCCTTTCGCGGCCGGCCGACCGCGCTGGGGTCTCAACTGACGACCCTGCTGCCCGACAAGCCGACGGAGCAGGCCCGCGAAGCGATGGAGCGATTGGTCTCGTCGGGGATCGTGGAGCGGTGGCACGTGGTCATCTGCCGGACGGGCGGCCAGTGGCTGGCGGTGGCCCAAGGGCCGGATGAAATCAAATCGTTGATCGGATCCAACGTGGCCTGCCCGCATTGCGGCGTGCGCATGGGTGAGGAGATCCAGGAGGTCGCCTACCGGTTGACCGAGGCGGCGGATGCCCAATTCGCGGATAACCGCCCGCTCTGCGAGTTGCTGGACGCTGCCCTGCGGCGGGCCGGCGCGGAGGCGGTCGTCATCGATCCAGGGCGCGGAGCCGTCGACGGCGCCGCACTCTATCACGGCACGGTCCTGGTCTTCCGCGCCAGGTCTGGTGCGCCGTCTGCGGAGGAGGCGGCGCAACTGCTGGAGCAGTCGCGCCACGTGGAGCAGCAAGGGTGGCGCGTGGTCTCCATGCTGGTCTGTGATCAGCCGGCGCCCGCGGATCTCCGCCAGAGCGGAGTTTTTGTCGTTGACAACGTCAGCCGGCTGGACGCGGCGCTGGAGGAGATCTTGAGCAAAGTGCGAGAGCAGCAGACGTCGGCATTGCTGCCCCCGGTGTTGCGCCCGCTGGCCATCTCCGTCGCCGATCTGCTGCCTCCCGACTGACGCCCACCGCAGGAGTTCGCTGTCCGCGGGTCGTAGGTGTGTCTCGCGCCATTTCCGCGGAGGCCTCGCGTGAGCCGACCCAGAGTCTACGTGACCCGCCGGCTGCCACAGCCGGCACTGGATATCATCCGTCCTATCGCAGACTTCACGCTTTGGGATCGTGAGGACGTCCCGCCCTCACGCCAGGTGCTCCTCCGTGAAGTCACACAGGTCGATGGTCTGCTCTCCCTCCTCACCGACCGCATCGATGGGGAGGTCATGGACGCCGCGCCGCGGCTGCGGGTCGTCAGCAACTTTGCCGTGGGGTTCGATAACATCGACATCCCCGCGGCCACGCAGCGCCGCATCGTGGTCACCAACACGCCGGAGGTGCTGACGGAGACGGTCGCCGACTTTGCGTTCTGCCTGATGCTCGCCGCGGCCCGGCGGCTGGTAGAGGGAGATCGGTACGCCCGGGACGGGAAATGGAAGACCTGGGAGCCGCTGCTCCTGGCGGGCCAGGATATGTACCGGGCCACGCTGGGGCTCATTGGGTTGGGGCGCATCGGCTCCGCGGTTGCCCGCCGCGCAAAAGGATTCGAGATGCGTGTGATGTACTATGACCCGTTCCGCCGGGAAGACCTGGAGCAGAGCCTGCAGATTGAGTACCGGCCGTTCACTGATGTGCTGCGCCAGGCGGACTTCATCAGCGTGCACGTCCCGCTGTCAGAACAGACGCGCCACCTGATCGGACGCGACCAGTTTTCGATGATGAAGCCGACGGCGGTCTTCGTCAACACCTCCCGCGGGCCGGTGGTGGATCAGCAGGCGCTGGCCGAGGCCCTGGCCGCCCGCCGCATCTTTGCCGCCGGTATCGATGTCTTCGAGCGAGAACCAGTGCCGACGGACGACCCTCTGCTGGCCCAGGGGAACGCCATCGTCGCCCCTCACATTGCCAGCGCAAGCATACCCACCCGCATCCGGATGGCGACGCTGGCCGCTGAGAATCTGGTCGCGGTGCTGCAAGGGAAGCGCCCGCCGAACCCGGTCAACCCGGAAGTGCTAAAAGGCTGATTGTGAATTGTAAATTGTGAATTGTGGGTTGATAACGGAGACTACGCAGTTCAATTTACAATCCACAATTTCTCCTTTTATTGTCGTAATCGTGGGTCGAGCGCATCGCGCAGGCCGTCGCCCAGCAGGTTGCAGCCGACCACAGTCAGCAGGATGGCAATTCCTGGGAAGGTCGCGGCCCACGGGGCGTCGCGGAGGTACTCGCGCGTATTCGTGAGCATGGCGCCCCACTCCGGCGTCGGGGCCTGGGCGCCTAGCCCCAGGAACGACAGACCCGCCGCCTCCAGAACCGCCGAACCCACCCCGAGCGTGGTCTGCACGATGACCGGCGCCAGGGTGTTGGGCAGGATGTGCCGGCCGATGATGCGCACCTGGCTGGCGCCCAGCGCCCGGGCCGCCTCCACGTAGTCCTCCTGCCGGGCGCGGAGCACAGAACCGCGCACAATGCGGGCGAAGATCGGAATGTTGATCACGCCGATCGCCAGCATCGCGTTGTTGAGCCCCGGCCCGCGGATGCCGACGATGAAGATCGCCAGGAGCGTGGCCGGAAACGCCAGCATCACGTCCATCAGGCGCATCGTGACGCTTTCGGCCCATCCACTGTAGTACCCCCCCACCAGCCCCAAGAGTGTGCCGATGGCCAGGGCGATGCTGACGGATACGATGCCTACGGTCAGTGAGGTCCGCCCGCCGTAGATGATCCGGCTGAGTAGATCGCGACCGAGGTCGTCGGTGCCCAGCCAGTGCAGACGCGAAGGGGACAGCAGGCGTCCGCTGAGGTCCTGCGTGATCGGATCCGGCAGGTTCAGCAAGGGCGCTCCCGCGGCGAGCACCGCGAAGACGCCCACCACTGCCATCCCGAGCACGGCCCAGCGGTTCCGTCGCAGCCGGCGCCATGCGTCCGTGTAATAACCGCTGGGAGCTCGGGCCGCCGGGATGGATGGGATGGCCAGAGCCTGTTCATCCATAGCGGATGCGAGGGTCGAGATACGCGTACGACAGATCCACCAGCAAGTTGATCAACACGAAGAGGATGGCGATGACCAGCACGGCGCCCTGCACGATCGGGTAGTCTCGCGCGAAAATGGAGTCCACGACCAGCCGGCCCACGCCCGGCCATGCAAAAATTGTCTCGGTGAGGATCGCCCCGCCCAGCAGACTCCCGACGTTCAATCCGATGACGGTTACGACGGGGATGAATGCGTTTTTGAGCGCATGACGGGACACGACCCGTTGCTCGGCCACGCCCTTCGCGCGCGCCGTGCGCACGTAATCCTGCCGCAGGACTTCCAGCAGGCTGCTGCGGGTCATCCTGGCAATGATCGCCAGCGGCACACTGGAGAGCGTCACCGCTGGGAGGACCAGGTGGCGCAGGGCATTTCCCAGGGCGGCCCAGTTCCCGGAGAGGATCGAGTCCAACAGGTAGAGATTTGTGACGCGGGTCAGTTCAAGCGTATAGTCGAGCCGGCCGGAGATAGGGAACCACCCCAGGTACCAGGCGAAGAGCAGAATCAGCATGATCCCCAGCCAGAAGATCGGCATGGAGAACCCAAACAGCGCCACGAACATGCTCAGCCCATCGAACCACGAGTGCTGCCGCGTGGCGGCCACCACACCCGTCAGTACGCCCACCACGGATGCAATGAGCATGGCCCCCAGAGTGAGTTCGATAGTTGCAGGGAAGCGCTTAGCGAGCAGCACCGTGACGCGTTCGCTGTTCTGAATCGATCGGCCCAGGTCCCCTTGCAGCACCCGCCCCAGATACTTCACGAATTGCACCGGGAGGGGGTCGTTCAACTGCAGTTCCGCCCGGACCTTCTCCACGGCTGCCGGAGTGGCATGCTCGCCCAGCGCGATCAATACAGGATCGCCGGGGGTGAGGTGGGAGATGGCAAACACAACCAGGAGGACCCCGAAGAACACGGGGAGGATCTCAATCAGTCGGCGCCCGACGTACCAGCCCATCGCGCTCCCATGCTAGCACGTCGAGAGACCGGGGGACGATGCATCGTCCCCCGGTCTCTCACACTGCGGAGATGATGCTACTTGATCCAGACGCGGTGGAGCCACCAGATCTGCAACGGATGCAGGAGGAAGTTCTCCACCTGATTGCGGTAGGCTCCGACTCGGGCGGCATGCACGAGGGGCACCCACGGCGCGTCGCGGTGGATCAATTCCTGCGCCTGCATGTAGAGTTTGACCCGCGCAGCCTGATCGCTCGCCTGCTGAGCATCGATGAGGAGACGGTGGACCGAGTCGCTCTTGTAGAAGGCAACGTTGGACGCTTTGCCTATTTGTGCATTGTCCTTGTCCAGCAGCACATACAGGAAGTTGTCCGGATCGCCGTTGTCCCCGATCCATCCGAGGATCGCCATCGGGTGTTCTGCGCTGCGTGTCTTCTGGAGATAGGTGCCCCACTCATAGGTCACCAGCTTGGCGCGGATCCCGCCCTGGGCGAGCTGCTGCTGCAGCGCTTCGGCGATCTTCTGCGGCTGCGTCAGATAGGGACGGGCGCGGTTCGGCCACCACAGTTCGGTATCGAGGCCGTTGGGGAATCCCGCCTCGGCGAGTAGTTTCTTGGCCGCGTCAGTATCGTACGCATAGTCCTGCACGCTGTCCGCGTAGCCCCAGATGGTGGGTGGCATCGGGTTCTTGGCCGGCTGCCCGACTCCGCCGTAGAAGGCCTGGACGAGCGCAGCCTTGTTCACCGCATGGCTGACGGCCTGGCGAACCCGCCGGTCGTTGAATGGAGGATTCTGCGTGTTCATGGCAATATAGCCGGTGTTGAGGCCCGGGCCGGCGAAGAGGACGAGGTCCTTGTTGTTGCGGATCCGGTCGTAATCCGGGGGGTTGACCTGATCCATCATCTGGACCGTGCCACGTTCCATCTCCAGCAGCCGCACGGTGTTGTCAGGGATCCCGCGGATGATCAGCCGGTCGATGCACGGGCGGCCGGCCCAATAGTCCTTGTTGGCCTCGTAGGTGGCGTGGTCTTTCTCCACCCATTCCACGAACTTGAATGGTCCGGTCCCCACCGGATTCTTGAAGAAATCCTTCCCGTATTTCTGGATAGCCGTGGGGCTGGCGATGCCCGTCGAGAACATCGCCATGTTGGTCAGAAACGGCGCAAAGCGCGCGCTCAGCGTAAACCGCACGGTCATCGGGTCCACGACATCGACGCTCTTCACGTTTTGGAATGTGAACTCGGCGTATTCGAAGGTCCCGGTATGGTACGGGTTCTTCGCGTCGACCTGCCGGTCGTAGTTGAACTTCACCGCCTCGGCATTGAACGGAGTGCCGTCGTGGAATCTTACTCCGCTGCGCAGTTTGAACGTCCAGACGAGTCCGTCAGGTGACACGGTCCACGACTCGGCGAGCGACGGTTCCACCGCCGTGGAGTCCATCTTGAAACGCACCAACGTATCAAAGACATTGGACGTATTGTTGACCGAGAACCCGTCGACGGCATCGTGTGGATCCAGCGTGACCGCATCCTGGGCCTGCGCAAAGACTAACGTGCCGCCTACCCGGCCACACGCCTTGGTGTCCCAGGAAGACATCGGCGCCCCGACCGAGGACATCGGAGCCAGCAACAGCCCGACGGCCAGGACGGCGACAGGTATCGCCAGGCGTCTTGCGCGATAGTTCAAGCGTATCCCTCCCCTCGAGTCTGGTAGCGGTGCCTGAGGTATTTCGGGGGACCCGCAGAGCATCCCTTTCGACCGCTCTTCCAGGTGTGGGCGGAGGAGTACCCTCCCGGCCGGAGAAACACTCCCGATGTTCCCACAGGCTTCCAGGGAGGTGGATTGGAATGGTTAGACGGAGATGGCTGGTTGCGACCATGCTGGTGGTCGTCGCGCTCATTGCGGTTGGCTGCCAGCGTCCCCAGGCCCAGCAGCCGGCAGCCCCGGCCAAGCCGGCTTCGCAGGTGCCGGACCTGGGCGGGCAGACGGTGCGCGTGGCCACCGACGCCACATATCCGCCGTTTGAGATGCTCGATAAGGACAAGAACATCGTTGGCTACGACATCGACCTGATCAACAACATCTGCCAGCTGGCAAACTGCAAGCTGGATATCAAGAGCACGGCCTGGGACGGGATATTCCCTGCGCTGCAGAAAGGCGACTACGACACGGTGATCTCGGGCGTCACCATCACTGCCGAGCGGGCCAAGACGATGGACTTCAGCGAGGCGTATATGGATGTTGGGCAAGTCGTCTTGGTGCGTGCGGACGAGACCCGGATCAACGGCGTGGACGACCTGGCCGACAAGAGCGTGGCGGTGCAGCGCGGGACGACCAATGCCGAGGCCGCCACGAATTTCCAGAAACAAAAGAAGGTCAAGACGGTCAAGCAATTCCCGACGTTCGATCTCGCCGTGAAGGCGCTGCTGAACAAGGATGTCGACGCGGTAATCATCGACAACACGGCCGCCTCAGGCTATATGGGAACCAACCCCGATAAGCTGAAGGTTGCGGGGGAGAAGTTCACGAGCGAGGGCCTGGGCATCGTGGTGCGCAAGGGCGATACTAAGCTGCAGTCGGCATTTAACGCGGCGCTGAAAGAGCTGAAGGATAACGGGATCCTGGAAAACCTCTACCAGAAGTGGTTCGTGGAGTGGAAACCCTCTTGAGATGAGCACCGGACCGACGTGCTGAAGGGGTGGGGGAGGCGCAATGCCTCCCCCGCTGCGCACGTGCCCCCCGCAGCATGAGCTCCCCTCCTGGTGGCGCGCCTGCCGAGAATGCGCCCCCACTTCCGGGTCAGGGGCGGCTGATGTCGTTGACTGCGCTGGAGCGAGCACCCTGGTGGGTGCTCGCGCTGCTCGTGGGCGGATTGTTTGCCCTGGTGGGCATCCTCCGCTCGCCGGTTTACGTCGAGACGTACAAATTCCTCGCGCCGGCGATCCTCATCACGATTGAGCTCGCCGTATCGGCCTACGCCCTGGCCATGGTCCTGGGTCTCATTGCCGCGTTTGGCCAGCTGTCCCGTAATCCCATCTTCTATACGCCGGCGCGCTTGTACGTGGAGGTCATCCGTGGCGTCCCGCTGTTGGTGCAGCTCATCTACATTGCCTTTGTCCTCACGCCGGTCATGGCCGACCTCACAGGCGCCCGCTGGCTGCGCAACGATATCGTTCGCGCCACGATGGGGTTGGGGATTGGATACGGTGCCTACCTGGCCGAGATCTACCGGGCCGGGATCGAGTCGATTCCGCGGGGCCAGCGCGAGGCGGCGCGGTCATTGGGCATGTCGTCATGGCAGTCGATGCGTCACATCATCCTGCCCCAGGCCATTCGCGTCATCCTGCCGCCCCTGGGCAACGACTTCGTCGCCATGCTGAAAGACTCGTCGCTGGCCTCAGTGATCTCCGTGCAGGAACTGACCTACTCCGGCAGCCTGTTGAACGCACGGACGTTTCGTTCGTTTGAGACCTACAACGTGGTGGCGCTGCTGTACCTCTGCATGACGCTCCTGGGCTCGCTGGGCGTCCGCACATTGGAGCGCTGGACGTCGAAGGGCTATAAACACTGACGGGAACGCGGGAACGGGGGAACGCGGGAACGCGATGCTTCCCAGTCGTCATTGCGAGGCGCGACGCGCCGAAGCAATCTCTCGCGCCGATCTGCTTCACTATTCACTGTTCACTCACTCAGTTATAATGTGTGGCGCGGGCGGTTAGCTCAGGTGGCTAGAGCGCATCCTTGACATGATGGACCCCACTCAGAAACACAGGCAGGGAGCCTGGATTGTGGGCGACTCTGCTAATCAGATGCGAACAGAGGGGGGCGGGAACGATGACAGGTGAGCACGGGTTCTACCAGCGCAGGTTGAAGGTTACGCGCAGGAGTCGGCCCACGGCTAGAAAAGCCATGCTCCGGCGCGTTGAGAAGATGCGGGCGGCGTTTGACGCTGACCCGAAGAATTTCCACGCCAGGGAGGCATATCTAGACGCCATTCGAGCCTGGGAGCGATTCGAGACAGGCCGTTAACGTGAATGCTAACGGGAACGGGGCGTTTGACAGGCCCCCCTAAACGCGAGAGAATGCGCCCCAGGAGCGGCCCGAGGGCGGTTAGCTCAGGTGGCTAGAGCGCATCCTTGACATGGATGAGGTCGCAGGTTCAAGTCCTGCACCGCCCACCAATGCAGCGAGGCCCTTCGTGGTTTGAGGGGCCTCGCTGCATTGGTGGGTTTTGGAGAATGAACCTGCGACCTGAGGGGGGATGTGGGGGGACGTCAGGTCCCCCCGACCTGATGCTCAGTGCGGTTTGTGGGGGCCCGTGATGATCTCTAGGATGGAGGCGATCCGCCGAAGTTGCTCCTGGCTTAGGCGGCCGGTAAAGTGTTCACGAATGCCGCGGAGGTGAGTTCTCGCAGCTAGCTTCAGGG
>Ga0209801_1001963_pt1 | contig 12302 bp, 14 predicted proteins | sample GraSoiAngelo_127_FD_185884 | JGI IMG/M metagenome (GOLD analysis project Ga0209801, IMG submission 185884) | Grasslands soil microbial communities from the Angelo Coastal Reserve, California, USA - 14_0927_09_40cm (SPAdes) (version 2) | ecosystem: Environmental > Terrestrial > Soil > Grasslands ... | reverse complement strand
GGCCGACATGTCTTTCATCCCATGCCAGTCACGCGTTTGGGCCATCGACATCTCCGTCCTGCGGCCGCCGCCGGAGGGGTGGATCGCAGGAGTCAGCGAAAGAGCTTTCGTGAGTCGCTTTGACTTGGACGATCGCTAGAAAAGGACACGTTGGTCTGAAGGGTTTCGCGGCGACCTTGTGCGGGACCGCCTGCTGAGCGACACTAAATAAGCTAGGTGTTAAATAATCAATCTGTTATACAGTGCCGGAGACGGAAACCATGATCGAGAAACTGACGCACGTTCCGATTGTCGTGAGCGACCAAGAGAAAGCCCTGAAATTCTACACCGAGGTGCTCGGCTTCGAGAAGCGCGCGGACTACCAGAACCCTGGCAACCCCCGCTGGCTCACCGTCGCACCCAAGGGGACGGACGTCGAGCTGATCCTCTTCGAAGGCAAATACAAGCTGGATCCTCGCGCGCCGCCTGAAGCGGGGAGCGGAGGCAATCACTTCGTTTTCAGGACGAACGATTGCCGCAAGGACTTCGAGATCTTCAAGGCGCGCGGACTGATGTTCAAGGACCCCGCGCCCGTCGAGGCGAACTACGGCATCGCAGCCTACTTCACCGACCCGGACGGCAACCACCTAACGCTGCTCCAACCGGGTCCAGTCCCTGCCCAGAATCCGCGGAAGGCATGACCCGTGCTCGGGATGAAGAAATACCCGAAGGCGTACATCGCGGCGTGTCGCGCGAGGGTCGATGCCGATCTCCGTGCGTACCGAAGCGCGGTCGGCAAGACGCCCTCCCGAGAGTTCGAGGCTCGCTTCTTCGACGACCAAGTCCTCCTGTTGGACTACATGTTCGTGCACCGGCTCTCTGGCATCGAGGGCAAGGACGGCAACCCGCTGAACGAGGTCCGCGTCCTGTGCAACTCGATCCTGCTCAACCGGGGCAAGCTGCAAGTCGACAAGCTCCCAGAGTGGCCGAACTCGGCCGTTGCGGGAATCAAGCTCCCCCCGGAGAAGTCCGTGCTGAAGCTCAAATCGAGTGACGAGGTCCGGTTGAGTGAAGCTGACTTCGAGCGCCTCTCCAAAGCCTTTTTCGCCGAGCTCGAGAAGAAGTTCGGGTGAGGACAACCGTGACGACGAACGTCTTCCTCGCGATCTCAGACCCGACGCGCCGCGCGGTCCTCGACCTGCTTGCAACCGGCAGCCGGAAGGCAGGCGATATCGCCGCCCGGTTCCGGCACCTCACGCAGCCCGCCGTGTCCCGCCACCTCAAGGTCCTCCGCGAGGCGGGCCTCGTGAATGTCGAGGTGAATGCGCAGCAGAGGATCTACGAGTTGAAACCGGAGGGACTCACGGAACTCTACGAGTGGGTCGCGAAGTACCAAGCGATGTGGCCCGATACCCTCGAGGCCCTGGAACGGTATCTCGATGCCCGGGCGGTCCGTCAAAAGCCGAAGGGGAAGAAGCGATGACGAGCGGAATCCTTCAAATGGATCCGAGGTCCCTGCGCGAGAAGCGAGCGGCGGTTTGAATATGCACCGACAGGTATCACGGCACGCGGATCCGGGAGACCGAGTCCTAGTGACGACGCCTCACTCCTCGCGGGCGGGCACCCTGACGTTCGAGGGGGACTACGCCACCATTAGCTTCGAGCGACGCATCCGCCACCCGATCCAGGTCGTGTGGGAAGCGCTGACCGAGTCCGAGCACCTCGCGCGCTGGTATATGACAAGGGCTCACCTCGAAGCGCGCGAAGGAGGCAGCATCGACTACTGGAGCGGGCCCGCCCAGTACCATGTGACGGGGAAGATCCTCACGTGGCAGCCGCCGAGGGTCTTCGAGCACGAATGGAACGTCGAGCCCCGGAAGGAGCTCCCGAAGGGCGAGAAAAGCATCGTCCGCTGGGAGCTAACCCCGGATGGCGAGGGCACGATCCTCCGGATCACCCACAAGCGGCTCACGCGCCCGACCGCGATCGGCTTCACATCGGGCATCCACGCCTTCCTCGACCGGCTCGAGGACGAACTCGACGACGTACCGCTCGTGGACTGGCGCACCCGCGTCGACGAGGTCCGGGCGAACTACCCGGGCTGGGAGGCGCGCCGATAGGACGAATCGTTCCTCGCCGCAGCCTAGGCCTTGCGCCGTTTGGTGTTCCGTTTCGGGCGCGCGGTCCCCGTTCGCTTGGCTCGGCTCGCCTTGTCAGCGGGTCGGTACACCAGCTTGACGACGCCTTTGCTGAAGGTCGTTGATTCGACGAGGTTCAGGCTCGCCTGGCTTCCTTCGTCGAAGAGGCGCTTTCCTTGACCCAAGACAAGCGGGTAGACGAGAAACCGGAATTCGTCGATCAGGCCGTGCGGCAGCAGAGACCGTATCAGGCCGGGACTCCCGTGGATCACGATGTCCTGCCCCGGCTGCTGTTTCAACTTCGAGACTTCGGCCGCAAGATCGCCCTTGATCAAGTGCGAGTTGTTCCACGCGAGTTTCTTCAAGGTCCTCGACGCGACGAACTTCGGCATGCTGTTGAACTGGTCCGCGAACCCGTCCGGGTCTTTCCGGCCGGGCCAAGCTGCCGCGAACCCCTCATACGTCACACGCCCCAGGAGGAGCGCGTCCGAGGCGCGGGTCTCGTCGAGCTTGAACTTCTGGGTCTCCTCGCTCCAGAATGGGAAGCTCCACTTCTCGGGCGACTCGACGACGCCGTCCAGCGACACGAACAGGGTGGCGGCCAAGGTGCGCGTTCCAGGCAATTGACTCACTTCCGTCCGAGCAACCGAAGACCAATACTTCAGTCTTCGGGGAGGCCGAGCGGCAAGGTCATGAATCGGAACTCGATGAACCGGCCACAGTGGGCGCCGCATTGGAGCCAATCCAGGAAGGCCGTGCGGGATCCCCTCCGGCCCTGCGCCGTGTGATCACGCTCCGCCACGCGGTCGCCATCTACGTCAGTTCGCTCCTCGGATCGGGCATCTTCGTCATCCCTGGACTTGCGGCTCGGATCGCCGGCCCCGCGTCGATCGTCTCGTGGATGTTGTTGTCGCTCGCGAGCTATCCGTTCGCCTACACCTTCGCGAAGCTCTCAGCCAAGCGACCGGAATCCGGAGGAATCTACGCCTTCGCGCGAGACGGCATCGGCCTCAGCGCCGGGGCGGCGACTGCTTGGCTCTTTCTGGCGTGGGCCGTCCTCGGCGCCCCCGCGGCGACCGTCGCGGCGGCGTCCTACCTCGCCTTTGTCCTCCCCTTTACCCGGCTTGACATCTACCTCGCGGCCGCGAGCATCCTCATCCTGGCGTTCGTGGTCAACTACGTCGGCATCCGCTTCACCGGGCGCGTGCAACTCGCCACGGTGGCCGCCATTCTCGTCGCCCTCGTCATCGCGGTCGTCGCATCCGCCCCGAGAGTCCGACCGGCCAACTACACGCCGTTCCTCCCGAGCGGGCTGGGTTCGATCGGCACGGCGGCCGCCCTGATTGTCTGGTCCTACCTGGGGTACGAGAACACCTCCAACGTGGCGGAGGAGTTCAGGAATCCGGAGCGGGATTTCCACCGCAGCGTGGTCATCAGCGTCTTCCTGATCAGCGGCCTCTACCTCGCCATTGCGGTCGTCACGGTCGGCACCGGCGCATACATGGTCGGGGGCGGGGCCACCCCCTTTGCCGCGATGATGTCGGACGCCTTCGGTTCCTACGGCGGGGCAATCGTCGCACTCCTGGCTGTCTTCGTCACCTTCGGAACCGTGAACGCGTACGTCGCGGGGATGGCCAGGGTCTACTACGCGGCGGCCCGGGACGGCGTCTTCCCGAAGATGCTCGCCGCCGTCGATCGCCGGACGGGTGCGCCCCATCACTCACTCGTCTTTCTGATTGTCTTGGTGCTTCTGAGTCTCCTTGCCTTCTACATCCTTGCCGTGGACTTTGTGTCCGCATTCCTCATGGCCAGCGGCGCAGCGATCCTGACCTACGTGATCGGCTCCATCGCGGGAATCCGGCTTCTCAAGGAACGAGGGATGCGGCGGGCGCTTCCCTGGATCTCCCTCGCGGTTTCCGTGAGCCTCCTGCCATTCATCGGCTCGCTCCTGGCGGCGAGCGTTGCGATTGCGGGTGTTGGACTCCTCATCAGCTGGGCGCTCTCGCGACGAAGAACCGGTGGGAACCGACGAACGTGAGGCAACGCACAGACCCTTGCGCGCTCCTGACAAGGAGCCGCAGTCTCGTTCGAAAAGGAATGTGAATTAGCTCAAAGTGATGACGACGTTTCCCTTTTTGTGGCCTCCCTCGACATACCGGTGAGCCTCCGCAATCTGCGCGAGCGGATAGCGTCGATCGATGACCGCCCTTAGCTTTCGCGCTTCAATGAGGTCTTTGAGGAAGACGAGATCTTCCGTCTTCGGCTTTGCGATCCCACCGATTACCCTCTTGCGTCCGCCTACCGAGGCCCAGGGCTTTCGGAGAACTGCTCCCAGCAACAAGTCGCTAGCATAGACGCCTCCTTTCTTGAGGGATTTCATGCACGCGGAAAACGAAATCTTGCCCACGGTATGGAAAATGAGATCGTACGTTGCGGGCTTGGTGAAATCCTCCTTCGTATAGTCGATCACATCATCCGCGCCGAGCGACTTCACCAATGCTAGATTCGCGGTGCTGCAAACCCCTGTGACGTCCGCCCCGAAGTATTTGGCAAGCTGTACTGCGGCCGTACCCACCGCTCCGGATGCTCCATAGATGAGGACTTTTTGACCCCGCTGGATATTTCCCTTCCTCAGGAAGTGCAGCGCAGATAATGCCCCAAAGGGAATGGCGGCTGCCTCCTCGAAGTCCATGTTGGCCGGTTTCGCGCCACGTGGGCCCTTTTCAAGGAGACACGTGTACTCGGCATACGTGCTCACACCCGCTCCGAAGACTTGGTCCCCGGGTTTGAATCGTTTCACATCTTTGCCTACGGCTTCGATTTCTCCGGCTAGCTCAGATCCGAGTATGGGTCTCTTCGGTCTTGTGAGCCCAGCGAAAAACCTCACGATGAATGGGTCGGCCTTTCGGAGGCGGACATCCCCCGACGTCACGGTTGTCGCGAATATCCTGATCAGTACCTGATTGTCCCTGGGGGTGGGTTTCTCCACCTCTTTGACCTGAAGAACTTCGGGCGGTCCGTATCTGGTGCATACGGCCGCTTTCACTCTTGTTCCCTCCCTGACACCCATTCTCATTCATCAATTGCGGTCGTGAAACCCCGTCTCGAGGGACGGAGAGGCGATGCTGACCCCCGCATGCCAATCGGAGTAAAGATACGTTTTCCGGCCCCGGCTCTCAATTCTGGCAGCCCAGTCAGACGCAAGGGCCGCAGGGGGAATTGATTCGAAGACAAGTTCAATATGCGGCGGGCGGTTTGGCGTCCCGCGAACCCACAAGGAGCTACCGAAACATGCCGCAGAAGACGAAGAGACCACCACGCGAGATCGAGACCGCCGTGAAGACTGTCGTCCCGTGCCTCTGGTTCGACCGCCAAGCGGAGGAGGCCGCGAGGTTCTACGTATCCCTCTTCCCGGATTCGCATGTCGACAAGGTCGTCGAAGCGCCTGCGGACTTCCCGAGCGGGAAGAAGGGAGACGTCCTGTCCGTTGACTTCACCCTGATGGGCCGAAAGTTCAGCGGCCTGAATGGGGGCCCGTACTTCAAGTTCAACGAAGCCGTCTCCTTCACCGTCCCGTGCGAAAGCCAGGCGGAGGTGGACCGATACTGGAACGCCCTCTCGGCGGTTCCCGAGGCCGAACAGTGCGGTTGGGTGAAGGACCGCTACGGTCTCTCGTGGCAGATCGTGCCGTCGATGCTGTATGGGCTCCTTGCCGACCCGGATCGCAAGAAGGCCGGGCGCGTGATGGAAGTCATGCTCAAGATGAAGAAGCTTGACATCAAGACGCTGCAACAAGCCTATCAGCACGCCAAGTGAACTCTCGAACTCTTCGCAGAGTGAAATGGCATCAGTCGACCCTGTTGCGCGCGCATGCCGCGGCGCCAGGGGAAGTCAAAGCCAGCAAGTAGAGCCGCAGGGGGGAATTGAACCCCCGACCTGCGCCTGTTTGGGCCGCCCGCGGCGGTTTACCAAGGCGCCGCTCTACCCCTAAGCCAGTGACGCGGACCAAACGATGGAACTTACTTAGCCCTATCGGGCCGCGGACCAATGATTAAGTAAAGCACGGGTCTTCGCTTCGACGAAAATGAAGACAGCCCTTTCCTCCTTCGATCTGCGGGCTCTCGTCGCGGAGTGGCAAGAGCTCATCGGCGGTCATGTCGACAAGGCGTACCAGAAGGGAGACGAAGTCATCCTCCGAGTCAACGCACTTGCGCGCGGCAAGGTCGAACTGTTCTACCAGGCGGGGCGCTGGCTCTGCCTCCACGAGGTCGAGAACAAGCCGGAATCCCCGCCGCCGTTCGCGCAGACTCTGCGGCGGCTCCTCGACAACGCCCGCATCCAGGGAATCGAGCAACACGGGTTCGACCGGATTGCGGTCTTCCATCTCGAGCGCGGAGGAGAACCGATCGACCTCGTCTTCGAGGTATTCGGCAAAGGGAACATCGTCGTCGCGAAGAAGGACACGATCGCCGCGGTCCTCTTTCCGCAGACGTTCAAGGACCGAGCGGTCCAAATCGCCGAACCGTACCGATTCCCGCAAGCGGGACTGGACCCGCTCGAGCTCGACCGAGGCGCTTTCGCAAACGCACTCCGCACGGCCAAGGGTCAGGTAGTCCGGGTCCTGGCGAGCGTTCTGAACTTGGGCGGTACGTACGCCGAGGAAGTGTGCCTGCGGGCCGACGTCGAGAAACAAACGAAAGTGAAAGAACTCAGCGACGCCCAAGTGGACGGACTCTACACCGCTCTCAACAATCTCGCAGTGGCCGTCGACCAGGAGCGACGCCCCGTCGTCGTCTTCCAAGACGGTCGGGCGATCGACGCGACGCCCATCGAGCTCGCGCAATATCGCGGGTTGGAGCGGCGAGACTTTCCGGCCTTCAATCAGGCCCTCTCGCACTACTTGACCGTGGCGGAGCCGGAAACGGCGGCTGTGGGGGACGCCGCGGCGAAATTCGAGCGGCGGATCGTGCAACAGCGGGAGTCGATGGAGGCCCTGCGGTAGGAGGCGATGCGGCTCGAAGCCCAGGCGGTCTTCCTCTATGGGCACTATGGCGTCTTCGACGAACTCATGAAGGCGATCCGCGAGGGCCGCACCCCGCCAGAACATGCGCAGATCAAAGCGATCGACCGGAAGGATCACACGGTCACGCTCGCGATCGGCGACTTCGACGCGATCACGCTGGACTACGAGAAGGACGTGACCGCGAACGCCCAGGCGCTCTACGACCGCCGCAAAGACGGATTGGCCAAGGCCCAACGGGTCGACGAAGCGACCGCCGCCACTCGGGCGGAAATGGAAGTCGCTCAGGCGAGAGCGATCAAGGTCGCAAAACAGCCGCGGATCAAGTCGACGAAGTCGATGTGGTTCGAGGCGTACCGCTGGACACTCTCCTCAGAAGGGTTCCTCATCCTCGGGGGTCGAGATGCGCGCACGAACGACCAGCTCGTGAAGAAGCACCTGAAGGAAGGGGATCGATACGCCCATGCCGACGTCCACGGGGCGCCTTCCACCGTGGTCAAGGACGGTGCGCGGGCTTCCGACGTCACCTTGCGGCAGGCATGCGAGTTCGCACTCGCGTACAGCAAGGCGTGGTCTGCGGGACTTGCCAGTGGCAGTGCGTACTGGGTCTTGCCTGAACAGGTCTCGAAGCAGGCGGAGTCCGGCGAGTTCCGCCCGCGGGGCGCGTTCGTCATCCGCGGGAAACGGAACTACATCCACGACCTGCCGGTCCGGATCGCGGTCGGCGAGGTCGAGGTCGAGGGCCACCGCAAGATCATGGGCGGGCCGGTCACCGCGGTCGCGGGCCGCTCCGCCCGATACGTCGTCTTGGCCCCGGGGAAGGGAGACCGCGAGGCAATCACGAGGAAACTCGCATCGGTCTTCGCGGTGCCGATCGAAGAGATTGCCCGCGCGATGTCCCCCGGCAGCGTTCAGTTCGTCGAGTCCCACGGCATCGAGGTGTAACGGTGCGACAATCCGTGGCGACAAGCCCTATACATCCGAGCGCCATTACGCTCCAACGGATTTTGGGGGATTGATGTCTCAGGCCGATGCGTTCGTCGTGCAGCTCGCGGACGATGAGCGGCCAACGAAGTGGTACAACATCCAGGCGGACCTCCCGGAGCCCCTGCCGCCCCCGAAGGATCCCGCGACCGGCCCTTCGCGAATCAAGGCGCTCCCGGACCTGTTGGTCGGCGAATGCCTGCGCCAAGAGAACTCGACGCAGCGATGGATCGACATCCCGACGGAGATTCAAGACCTGTACCGCCAGGCGGGTAGACCGAGGCCGTTGATCCGGGCACGCCGCCTCGAGGAACGACTCGGTACTCCCGCGCATCTGTACTACAAGACCGAGTTCTACAGTCCGACCGGCAGCCACAAGGTGAATACGGCTCTCGCGCAAGCCTGGTATGCGAAGCAGGAGGGGTACGAGCGCCTCACCACGGAAACCGGGGCGGGGCAATGGGGCACGGCCCTCGCGTACGCGGCGAGCCTCGCCGGCCTGAAGACGACGGTCTTCTGGGTCCGCGCGGTCCACGATTGGAAGACGCAGCGCCGCCAGTTCATGCGGTTGTACGGCGCGACGGTCCACGCTTCCCCGAGTCCGGAGACGGCGACGGGACGCGCCCTCCTCGAGAAAGACCCGCACCATCCGGGCTCCCTCGGCATTGCGGTGTCAGAAGGGCTCGAGGACGCGGGGCGCGATGACAAGGCGATCTACTGCCTCGGCTCCGTCCTGAACCATGTCCTCCTCCATCAGACGGTCATCGGCCTCGAGACCCAACGGCAGTTCGAGCAGATCGGCGAATATCCGGACCTGATGGTCTCCAGCCTCGGCGGCGGCTCGAATTTCGGGGGATTCACCCTTCCGTTCTTCGCAGATGCGCTCCGCGGCAAGGAAATCCGCTTCCTCGCGGCGCAGAGCGCCGCGGCCCCGAACCTCCAAGGGGAGTACCGATACGACTTCGCGGACCACGCCGAGCTCACGCCGATGCTGAAGATGTACACCCTCGGCCACCGCGCCGAGATGAAACCGGTCCGGGGGGATGGCCTGCGGTATCACGGGTGCTCTCCGATCCTCTCCCTCTTGCGCCACCGCGGATTGATCGACACGATCGCATACCCGACCGACGAGCGACACGTGTTCGAGCGGGCGCGCGTGTTCGTTCAAGCGGAGGGCTTCCTGCCCGCCCCGGAGAGCGCCTACAGCATCGCATGCGCGATGGATGAGGCCCTCAAAGCGAAGGAGAGCGGGGAGCGCAGCGTCATCGCGTTCAACGTGAGCGGCCACGGATTCATGGACATGGAAGGATACGCGGACGTCTTGGGCCTCTGAGCCTCGGCGGCCTTCCCGCATCAAGTTGATTAAGGACGTCCGAGTGCTCAGGAGATACCACTCAGTGGGGTGGGGAGTCCATGGGAGCGTATCTGCGTACCTTCGCCCTCTTCGTGTTGCTCACGGGCATCTTCGTCGTCTTCGGCTGGGCGATCGGGACAGTGTGGCTCGGGAACGCGCTCGGCGGAATCGTGACGTTCCTCCTCCTCGCGGGCGCGATGAACGCGATCGCCTACTTCGCCTCGGCCCGCATCGTGCTGTGGTCGTATCGAGCGAAGCTCGTGACGGAAGCAGAGGCCCCAAAGCTGTACTGGATCGTCCGTGAGGTTACGCAGCAGGCGAACCTTCCGATGCCCAAGGTGGCCATCATTCCGACCCAGACCCCCAACGCGATGGCGACCGGCCGGAATCCGAAGCATGCGGTCGTCGCGGTGACCCAGGGAATCCTGACCCTGCTGACGGAAGACGAACTTCGTGGCGTCTTGGCCCACGAAATCTCCCACGTCCGGAACCGGGACATCCTGGTCATGTCCGTGGCTGCGACCCTCGCGGGCGCGATTTCGTTCATGGCCCGGATGTTCGGCTGGAACATGCTGTTCGGAGGCGGCTCCCGGGATCGAAACGGGAACGCGGGCACGCTCATCTTGGCGCTCGTCGGGATGATTCTCGCGCCCATTGCGGCCATCCTCGTGCAGCTTGCGATCTCACGCAGCCGCGAGTACAAGGCGGACTACAGCGGCGCGAAGACGATCGGACAGCCTCTGGCGCTGGCTTCGGCGCTCGAGAAGCTCGAGGTGGAGAACAAGCGGAGACCCTTTACGTTCGGCAGTCCCGCGTCCCAGAGCCTGTTCATCGTGAACCCGTTCGCCGCCGGCACCTTCGTCCGGATGTTCAGCACGCACCCGCCGATCCACGAGCGGATCGCGCGCCTGAAAGCTCTCGCCCAAGGCGTCGACAAGTACTGACGGCTCACCCGAACTCGTGCCCGACGTGTCGACCGTGGCGGGCATCCAAATCGCGGATCTTGTCCCGGACCTTCGGGTTCGGTTCGAGGATCTCGTACTCCTCGAGGTAGTTTCGGTCCTTGTAGACGACCGTCGTGCGCCCGTCTTTCACGATCCGGATCACCAAGTTCAGGTCGCCCCCGCCCTCGGGGCCTTCGTACAGCGTGTAGAAGCCCAGGAAGTGACCGATCATTTCCTCGAAGCCGGAGTGGGGATAGTAGAAGCGGAAACGCACGCGGTCCCCCGGGAAAATGTCCATCTTCTCGAGGAGCTTCTCGTCGAGGATCCCCGCCTCCTTGAGGATGCGACGCTCCTCATTGATGTCGTCCTTGAGCTCCGCCATGGTGCCCAGCGAGACAGCCGCCGTTCGTCTTAAACCAGCGCCTCGCGTCACTCCTTCGCGTGCGATGGTCGCCGCGTGATCACGCGGCGCTCCGAATCTCCGAGACCTTCTTCCAAGCGGGCCAACGCCTCTCGATGGCGTAGTCAAGAGACCATCGGCTCGGGCCGAACGCGGCGTTGATGATCATGAGGAGCAGGAACACGAAGGCGTAGATGATCCCGGTCCCGATGTCCGTGGAACTTGGACCATAGGGACCTCCGAAGCCCTCGGGCACCGACCAGATGATGAGACTGAGGAAGATGCCCGCTGTGTACGCCACCTTCCGCATGAATCCGAGGAGGAGGGCGAAACCCAGGGCCAATTCCAGCGCGCCGATCGTCGTGATGAAAAAGCCGGGGTTCGCGCCCACGGTTTGGCTCCAGAAGGCGAACCAGGGCTGCAGCCAGCTCGGCTGCCCCTGGCCCGCATCCGAGATCATCTGAGCCAATGAGTCGGCGAAGCCCGGTTGGAATTTGAATGCTCCATCAATGGTCCAGACTACGCCGAAGATCACTCGCATCGTGGTCTTCAGGGATCCCAGGTGCCGCACGAACCAGTTGTCGAGGAAGACCTGAACGGATGCCATGGATGCTCGCCTCGCGAGGCCAGCTCCCGGGGCGGTATTTGAGAGCTGGACACGTACAGACCGTACTCGCGCGTGCTAGACTTCGATTCCGGCACTTGGCCATCGGACGACCGCGGTCGTCTGCGGAGGCGTGAGGGACCCGAGGCCCGCTTGGTTCAGGCGTCCATGTACCGGTAGAACTCGTACGGCGAGGGCCGCAGCGAGGTCTGCAGGTGCTCGTCGAGCTTCAGCTCCTCGTACTTTTCGAGGAGGTCCTGCGGGAAGACCGTCTTGAGGAACATGTAGTCGGTCTGCAGGTGCTCGATCGACTCCTTCAGGGATCCCGGCAGCTCTCGGACGCCGTACTCCTTGCGCTTGCTCGCGCTGAGATGATAGAGATCCTCGTCGACGGGGTTGCCCGGATCGATCTTCTTCTTGACGCCGTCGAGGCCCGCGCACAGCATTGCGGCGAAGGACAGGTACGGGTTGCAGGCCGGGTCCGGCGTCCGATACTCGATGCGCTTCGCCGCCTCGATGCCCTGGTAGTACATCGGAATCCGGATGTTCGCGCTCCGGTTGCGTTTGGACCAGGCGATGAACACGGGCGCCTCGTAGCCCGGGACGAGCCGGCGGTACGAGTTCGTCGTCGGGTTCGTGAACGCGCACAGGCTGCGGGCGTGTTCCATCAACCCTCCGATGTAGTACCGGCACGTCTGGCTGATCTCCGCGTACTCGTCCTTCGGGTCGTACATCATGTTCTTGCCTTTCGTCCAGAGGCTCTGGTGGACATGCATCCCGCTCGCGTTGTCGCCGAAGATCGGCTTCGGCATGAACGTCGCCATCATGCCCATCTTGTGGGCGACCATCTTCATGACGTAGCGGTACGTGACGACGTTA
>Ga0209801_1001956_pt1 | contig 12320 bp, 12 predicted proteins | sample GraSoiAngelo_127_FD_185884 | JGI IMG/M metagenome (GOLD analysis project Ga0209801, IMG submission 185884) | Grasslands soil microbial communities from the Angelo Coastal Reserve, California, USA - 14_0927_09_40cm (SPAdes) (version 2) | ecosystem: Environmental > Terrestrial > Soil > Grasslands ... | reverse complement strand
CGGACATCCCGTCGCTGAATGGCTCGTTGTTCGGGTCTGCGCCGATGTTGACAAACGGCAGCACCGCGATGGACCGGGCCGGATCGCCGGACGAGCCGGGCCGGCGCGTAAGAAGGACATATCCGGCCACGAGCGCGGCGACACCGGCTGCGACGAACACGGCCGGACGAGCGGCCTGCCTCGTCAAGGACGGTGGAGCGCCGGTTTGCGTCAGCGCCTCGCTGAAGGCCGCCGCGCTGGGAAACCGGTCCGCCGGCGACTTCGCCAGCGCCTTGAACACGGCATGCTCCACGGCCGGGGGCACCGCGCGGCGGATCGTGCGCAGCGGCGGCACCGGATCGAGCGTGTGTCGGGCAAGTACTTCCTGGGCCGTCGTGCCCAGAAACGGCGGATGCCCCGCCAGCATCTCGTACAGCACACAGCCCAGGGCGTAGGTATCCGCCCGCCCGTCGATGTGCGCTTCGGCCGTCGCCTGCTCCGGGCTCATATAGCCGGGCGTGCCCACGGCGAGTCCGGTGTCCGTCAGCTTCTCCGTGCCTGCCGCCACGATCGCGCGCGCAATGCCGAAATCCGCGACGACCGCCTCCCCGCCGGAGAGCAGGATGTTCTCTGGCTTGATGTCCCGGTGCACCACATCGTGGCTGTGGGCGTAGCTCAAGGCGCTCGCCACCTCCCGGGCAATCCGCACGGCTTCCTCGACGGGCAACTGCGGTTCGCGGTTCAGCCGGTCCCGCAGCGATTCCCCCTCCAGGTAGGGCATCACATAGTAGAGAAACCCGTTGGCCTCGCCGGAGTCGTGCAGGGGGAGGATATGGGGATGGGTGAGGCGGGCCGCGATCTCGATCTCACGGAGGAAGCGCTCGGCCCCGAGAGCGGCCGCCAGCTCGGGCCGGAGCACCTTGATGGCCACGGGGCGGCCGTGTTTCAGGTCCTGAGCCAGGTACACCGTTGCCATGCCGCCGTGGCCGAGCTCCCGGTCGAGCGCGTAGCGAGCGACAAGGGCGGCTTGCAAACGTGCCGGAGTCTCGGCCATGCGGCCCCTCGAAGGCGGACGAAGGTCCATCATACGGACCGGGCCGGCATGCAGCCAGTGGCGCAGGGGCGGGGTGCGTTGACGCGGCGGCCGCGCTTCGCCATCCTCCAGTTGTGACCAGCACCGCCCCCATCCTCGCGCCCGAGCTCGCCCGGGCCGTGGCGGCCCAGCGCGACCGGCTCGACCTGGACCTCGTCTCGCGTGCGTATCGCGTGAGTGCCCAGGCCCACCGCGGCCAGAAGCGCGAGTCAGGGGACGACTACGTCTCCCACAGCGTCGCCGTGGCCACGATTCTCGCCGAGCAGTTGATGGACTCCACGACCATCGCCGCCGCGCTGCTGCACGACGTGGTGGAGGACTCCGACACCTCGCTCGAGGACATCCGCCGCGACTTCGGGGCGGAAGTGGCCGAGCTCGTCGACGGCCTCACGAAGCTGTCGACGCTGACGTTCCGCTCGACGGCCGAGGAGCAGGCGGAGAACTACCGCAAGCTGCTCCTGTCGGTCGCGAAGGACGCCCGGGTCATCATCATCAAGCTGGCCGATCGGCTGCACAACATGCGGACGCTCGAGCACCTGGACGTGGAGAAGCAGCGCCGCATCGCCCTCGAGACGCGCGAGATCTACGCGCCGCTCGCCCACCGGTTCGGGATGGCCGGGGTGAAGGCGGAGCTCGAGGACCTCGCCTTCAAGTTCCTCGAGACGGACGACTACCGCGAGTTGGCCCGCAAGGTCCGGGCGAAGAAGGCGGAGCGCGAGCGCACCATCGAGCGGCTCCGCGACCCGCTCGCCGCGGAGCTCACCGGCGCGGGGCTGGTCGGGTTCGAGATCACGGGGCGGCCGAAGAACCTGTGGTCCATCTACAAGAAGATGAGGAAGCGCGACAAGCCGTTCGAGGAGATCTACGATCTCCTCGCGGTCCGCGTGCTGGTGAACACCATCCCTGAGTGCTACCACGTGCTCGGTATCATCCACCACGAGTGGACGCCGCTGCAGGAGCGCATCAAGGATTACATCGCCAGCCCCAAGTCCAACGGGTATCAGTCGCTCCATACCACCGTCTTCGGGCCCGGCGGCCAGCTGTACGAGATTCAGATCCGCACGCGCGAGATGCATCACACCGCCGAATACGGCATCGCGGCGCATTGGCTCTTCAAGGAAGGGAAGAGCCCGGACGAGCTCGACCGCCACCTGGCGTGGTTCCGCCAGCTGCTCGAGCTGCAGCAGGACGCGCACACGCCCGAGGAGTTCCTCGAGTTCCTCAAGGTCGACCTCTATCAGGACGAGATCTTCGTCTTCACGCCGCGCGGCGACGTCAAGCGACTGCCGAAAGGGGCCACGCCGATCGACTTTGCGTTCGCTGTGCAAGGACGCGCACACGCCCGAGGAGTTCCTCGAGTTCCTCAAGGTCGACCTCTACCAGGACGAGATCTTCGTCTTCACGCCGCGCGGCGACGTCAAGCGACTGCCGAAAGGGGCCACGCCGATCGACTTTGCGTTCGCTGTGCACACCGAGGTCGGCCAGCACTGCCAGGGAGCCCGCATCAACGGACGCATCGCGCCGCTGCACCGCCCGCTCAAGAACGGTGACACGGTCGAGGTGATCACCAGCTTGCAGGCGAAACCGTCCCGCGACTGGCTCGCGCACGTTCAAACGGCCCGCGCCCGCCACAAGATCCGGCAGTGGATCCGCCAGGAAGAGCACGAGCGGAGCCTCGAGCTGGGGCGCGACATTCTGGCGCGCGAGGTGCGGCGCCGCCGGTTGGAGCCGCCCGACGCGGCCCGCCTCGAGCGGGCCGCCGCCGCGCTGTCGGTGGGCACGCCCGAGCAGTTGCAGGCCGCGCTCGGTACCGGCGATATCGCGCTCGGGACGATCATGCGGGCGCTGTACCCGGATCTCCCCGTGGACGAGCTGCAACCGCCCAAGCCCACGGCCTTCGGCCGGGTCATCGAGCGGCTGCGGCTCGGCCGGGGCATCAAGATCCAGGGCGTGGACGGCCTGATGGTCCGCTACGCCCAATGCTGCCAGCCGGTGCCGGGCGATCCCGTCGTCGGCTACGTCACGCAGGGGCGCGGCATCTCGATCCACCGCAGCGACTGTCCCAACCTGCTCGTCCTGTCGGCCGAAGCCGAGCGCCGCGTGGAGATCGACTGGCAGGAATCCGAAGGCGAGACGTTCGTCGTGCGGCTCGCGGTGGGTGGCGAGGACCGGCGCGGCCTGTACGCCGACATCTGCACCGCCATCAACGAATCCGGCACCAACATCAAGAGCGCCGAGCTCTCGACCAAGGATGGGGCGGTCTTCGGGACCGTGCTCGTTGAAGTCGAGAACCAGACCCACCTCAACAAGGTGATCCGGGCGATCCGGCGATTGAAGGGCGTGACCGAGGTGGCGCGACGCGAGTCGGGTCCCCAAGGGCCGCCGCCGGTCGGTTAACTTTCCCGCGATGCCTTTCGACCTCGTTTCCCCCTACCCACCGGCGGGGGATCAGCCGCGCGCCATCCGCGAGCTATCCCAGGGCCTCGCGCGGGGAGACCGCTATCAGACGCTGCTGGGCGTCACCGGCTCGGGCAAGACGTTCACCATGGCGCACGTGCTCGCCGGCTTCAATCGTCCGACCCTGGTGCTGTCGCACAACAAGACGCTCGCCGCCCAGCTGTACGGGGAGCTCAAGGGATTCTTCCCGAAGAACGCGGTCGAATTCTTCATCTCCTATTACGACTATTACCAGCCCGAGGCGTACGTTCCCCAGACGGACACCTACATCGCGAAGGACTCCTCGATCAACGACGACATCGACCGCCTGCGGCTGCGGGCGACGTCGAGCCTGATGGAGCGCGACGATGTGATCATCGTGGCGAGCGTGTCCGCGATCTACGGCCTGGGCGATCCCGAAGTGTACCGCCGGCGCCTCGTGACGGCGGCGGTCGGGGAGGAGCGCGGCCGCGACGAGCTGCTCGAGGCGCTCGTGGCCGTGCAGTACCAGCGCAACGACGTGGCCTTCGAGCGCGGCACGTTCCGCGTGCGGGGCGACACGGTCGAGATCTTCCCGGCCTACGACGAGCAGGCGGTCCGCATCGAATTCTGGGGCGACGCAGTGGAGCGCATCGCGAAGATCGACCCGACGACCGGGAACACGATCGCCGAGCTGCCTCGGGCCGCCGTGTATCCGGCGACGCACTTCGTCACCGAGCGACCCACGATCGAGCGCGCCGTCGCCGCGATCCGCCAGGAGCTGCGCGAGCGACTGGCGGAGCTGCGGGCGCAGAACAAGCTCCTCGAGGCTCAGCGGCTCGAGTCGCGCACCAACTTCGACATCGATATGCTGCTCGAGGTGGGGCGGTGCACCGGGATCGAGAACTATTCCCGCCACCTCACCGGGCGCCAGGCGGGAGAGCGTCCCGCGTGCCTGCTCGACTACTTCCCCGACGACTACCTCTGCATCATCGACGAGTCGCACCAAACGATGCCGCAGGTCGGCGGGATGTACGAGGGGGACCGCTCCCGCAAGCAAACCCTCGTGGACTACGGGTTCCGGCTGCCCTCGGCGCTCGACAACCGGCCGCTCCAGATCGCCGAATTCATGGCTCTGGTGCCGCGCATGGTGTTCGTCTCGGCCACGCCGGGGGACCAGGAGCTCAAGCTCTCGGGGGGCGTCGTGGTGGAGCAGATCATCCGTCCGACCGGGCTCGTGGACCCCGCGGTCGACGTGCGTCCCGTGAAGGGGCAGGTGGACGACCTGTTGCACGAGATCCGCCTGCGGGAGAAGCGCAACGAGCGCGTCCTCGTCACCACGCTCACCAAACGCATGGCCGAGGACCTCACCGACTACCTGCAGCAGCACGGGGTCCGCGTGCGCTACCTGCACTCCGAAATCGACGCGATCGAGCGCGTCGAGATCATTCGGGGCCTGCGGCTCGGCGAGTTCGACGTGCTGGTGGGGATCAACCTGCTGCGCGAAGGGCTCGACCTGCCCGAGGTATCGCTCGTCGCGATCCTCGATGCCGATCAGGAGGGGTTTCTGCGCTCCGATCGCTCCCTTATCCAAACCGTGGGACGCGCCGCGCGCAACCTGGGCGGGACCGCGATCCTGTACGCCGACCGCGTCACCGGCTCGATGCAGCGGGCGCTCGACGAGATGGAGCGCCGGCGCGGGCGGCAGCAGGCGTACAACGCCGAACACGAGATCACGCCCCGCTCGATCGTCAAGTCGGTGGACCAGGTGCGCTTTGCCACGCGGGTTGCGGACGCGAAGACCGCCAAGCCGACGGGTCCGGCGCTCCGGCGCCCCGCGGACGCGCGGGAACGAGAAGCGCTGATCCGGCTGCTCGAGCAGCAGATGCAGGCCGCCGCCGAAGAGCTGGACTTCGAGCTCGCGGCGGTGCTGCGGGACCAGCTCCTCGAGCTCAAGGCTCAGGGAGATGCGGTGCAGCATGCGCCTCCGCGCGGACGAGCTCAACCGGTTCGGTGAGGAGCTGGGCCGCAGCCTGTCGCCCCCGGCCGTCATCGGGCTCTCGGGCGAGCTGGGGTCGGGCAAGACGACCCTGGTGCAGGCGATTTGCCGCGGCTTGGGGGCGCGGGCCCTTGCGACCAGCCCCAGCTACGCGCTGGTGCATCACTACGAAGCTCGGGCCGCCCCCATCTACCACGTCGACTGTTATCGCCTCAAGTCGCCTGACGAGGCCCGCGACATCGGATTCGAGGACATGACGCGCGAGCGTGCCACCGTGCTCATCGAATGGCCGGAGCGGGCGGGCCCATGGGCACCGGCGCTTGATCGCCATTTCCGGCTCTCCCACGGTGGCGGCGCGGACGTCCGGGAGCTCGAGGAGATCCGCTGATGGGAACGCGCTGGCTGGCGATCGACACGGCGACGGATATCGCGAGCGTCGCCGTGGGAGAGCCTCCAGGCACCGACGCGGGGGTGTTCGTTCAGGGCGCGCGCCGCCACGCGGCCGAGCTCATCGTGCTGATCGATCACACCCTCGAGCAGGCCGGTGTGCGGCTGACCGATCTCGAGGGCATCGTGGTCGGGGACGGACCCGGGAGCTTCACCGGACTGCGGATCGGGTGGGCTGCGGCGAAGGGACTGGCGCAACAAGCGGGATTGTCACTCGCGGCGGTGCCTTCGCTCATGGCCGCAGCGGCAACGGTGGCCCGGCAGCTCGGCCCGGTGCCCGTGGCCGCCTGCTATGACGCGCTGCGCGGTCAGGTCTACGGGGCGGTCTACGTGTTCCGCCCCGACGCAGTGGAGACGCGCGTAGCGCCGACCGTCACGACCGTGCCGGAGCTGGCTTGCCTCACCCCTCCCTCGGCTCGCCCCCGTGTCGTGGTAGGCGACGGGGCGATGCGCTACCGGGACGACGTCCTCGAGTGGAGCGGAGCCGAGCCGATTCCGTTGGAGAGTCTCACGCCGAACGCCACCACGCTGTTGTCGCTCGTCGCTCGCGCTGGGGCGACGCGCCAACTCGACGACCCGCTCGGGGCCGAGCCGATCTATGGTCGGCCGGCCGAAGCCCAGGCGAAATGGGAGGCCCGCCATGGCCGCCCCCTACCGGATCCGTCCCGCCCAGCCGGCTGACGTGGCGGCCGTCGCGGCGATCGAGCGCGCGGTCTTCTCGGACCCCTGGTCGGCCAACGATTTCAGCGAGTGCCTCGCCGCCGAGACACCGTTCCTCGTCGCCGTCCGCGGGCCGACCGTCGCGGGCTACGCGGTCGCGCACTTCGCGGCGGACGAAGGGGAGATCCTGAACTTGGGCGTCGCCGCGGCGCACCGGCGCAGCGGCATCGGACGAGCCCTCGCGGAACGGCTGCTCGAGGACCTACACGACCGGGGGGTGCGCGTCGTCTATCTCGAAGTGCGCGAATCGAACGCGGCGGCACGCCGCCTGTATGAGCGCCTGGGGTTTGCGGCCGTGGGCCGACGGGCGCGCTACTACCGCCGGCCAGTGGAAGACGCGGTGATTCTCCGAGCTGCCATCCCGGCCGCCGGGGTATCCGCAAAACTTTAGCCCAAGTGGCGTATCTTTGATTGACAGAATAACTTGCGATTCATATACTGTTGACGCCCTTGGTCCCCGCCCGCCCATCGTTTGGAGGCCTGTTGTGAGCCGGAGCCTGAATAAAGTCATGCTAATCGGGAACTTAGGGGCCGATCCCGAGGTGCGGAGCACCACCAACGGCTCCCGCGTGGCGAACCTCTCGCTGGCGACCAGCCGGCAGTGGACGGGGCAGGGTGGGGAGAAGCAGGAGAAGACCGAATGGCATCGCGTCATCTGCTGGAACAACAAGGGCGCTCAGCTGGCCGACCTTGCCGAGAAGTACATGAAAAAGGGCGACCGCATCTACGTCGAGGGGCGGATTGAGTACCGCACGTGGGAAGATCGCGAGAAGCAGACGCGCTACGTCACCGAGATCATTGCGCGGGAAGTGATTCTGCTGTCGTCCCGCGGCGGCGGAGGTGGCGGCGAAGGCGCTGGCGACTTCGCTCGCTCCAAGGCCGCGGCGAAGGTGGCCCCGGACGGGGGAGCCGTGGCTGAGGGCAAGGCGGAATCGCTCGAAGCGTTCCCGGAGGCGCTGGATGAGGAGGACGACGATCTGCCGTTCTGACCGAGCAGCCCTGCTCGCCCTTGTGGCAGGGCTGCTCGCGGGGGTGGTGGCGCCGTCGCTCGCGGCTCAGGATACGACACAGGCACGAGCCGACAGCGCACGAGCGGCGCGGGACACGTCGCAGGCGCCGCCGCCCCCCGCCGTCCCCGAAGGGCAGCTTCCCGCCACCCACACCGTCGTCGCGGGCGAGACGCTCTGGTCCATCGGCCAGCTGTACTTCAACGATCCCCTGCTGTGGCCCGAAGTCTACCGGTTGAATACGTCCGTGATCGAAGATCCGCACTGGATCTATCCCGGCGAGGTGCTGAACATCGGGTCCGTGGTGGCCGTGGCGCAGGCCCCGGTCGACACCACGGCGGTCGTCCCCCAGCCGGCGGGCGCCGATACGGTTCGGGCCCAGGCTCCGGCGGACACGGTGACGGCCGTCGCGCCCGACACGTCGATGGTGCCGGATACGACGCAGGCCGTAGTGGAAGCACCGCCGCCGGCGCCCACGGAAACCTATCAGACGATTTTCGAGCGGCGCCGCACGCCGGGGGAAGCCGTGAAGGACGTGCTCCGTGCGTACGCCAACCCGTTGTACCGTCCGTTGCGGCGCGGCGAGTTTTACGCGGCGGGCTTCCTGACCGAAAACGAGAGGCTGCCGTGGGGTCGCGTGTTGGGTAACACGTCGCCCCCCGCGATTCCGCGCCTCACCGAGCGATCGACCGCTTCGCAGTTCGATCAGATTGCCATCCAGCCGCCGCGCAACGCCTCCTATCACGTCGGCGACTCGCTCCTGATCGCGCGCGTCGATCGGGACATCGAGGGCTGGGGCGGCGTCGTGGTGCCGCTGGGCGTGGCCCGCGTCACGGAGCTGCAGCGCAGGCAGGTGCTGGCGGACGTGATCATGCAGTTCGGCCGGATTCACGACGGGCACCTTGCGATGCCGCTCGAGCCGTTCAAGGATCCGGGGCTGACCCGCCCCACGCCGGTCGAGCAGGGTCTTGAGGGTCACGTCGTGGCCGCGCGTGACCTGCACGACCTGGCCGACCTCCAGCAGATCCTCTTCATCAATCGCGGTCGTGCCGAAGGGGTCACGCCGGGCGATGTGTTCGAGGTCTTCCGGCCGGCCTCGGGTGTTCCAGGCACGTCGTCCGAAGAGGTGCGTATGGTGCTCGAGATCGTGCACACCCGGGAGCATTCGGCCTCCGGACTGGTGCTCACGATCAACCATCCCGACGTCCGCCCCGGAATGCCGGTCCGTCTCGTCCGGAAGATGCCTTCCTGACCTGCGGCCGGCCCCGTTCGGGACCGGCGTCTCGCGCCCCGTGGTTCTGGTCTCTCATCTCCTGGCGCTGGGGCTGTACGGCGTGGCCACGGCGCTCGCGCTCACGCCGTTCGCGGGCCTGCGGCCCGCGCCGCGCGCCCTGACGCTCGGCGCGCCTCTGGCGGGCGCGGCTGTGCACGTGGTCGGAGTGGCGCAGCTGACGCCGGTGGGCGTCGCGCCCGCGCTCTCGATCCTCGCGCTCTTTCTGGTGCTGCTTCAAGTGGTGAGCGAGCGCGTGTTCCGTGCTTCGGCAGTGGCGCTGTTCACCGGGCCCCTGGCCACCGGCCTCGTCTCGCTCGCTCTGCTGATCGGGCTCGGGCCCGATGCGCGGCCCGTCGTGGGTGGAGGCCGGTGGTCCCTCCTGCACATCACCGTTAGCATTCTTGGGCTCGCGCTGCTCGCGCTGGCGTTCATCGCGGCGGCCCTGTACCTGCTCCAATTCCGCGAGCTCAAATCCAAGCGGTTCGGACAGGTCTTCCGGCTGTTCCCGCCGCTTGAGCGGCTGGACCGGCTCAATCACCTTTCGCTGGTGATGGGGTTTCCGACCGTGACCCTGGGCGTGCTCCTGGGATTCGGGCTGCGCTACGCTGGCGGCGTCCCGGTCGACGCCGCACAGATCGTGTGGGGGATGCTCACGTGGTTGGTACTCGGCTGGGCGGTGGGCGTGCGGGTGGTGCGGCATTGGGCGGGCCGTCGGGCGGCGTTCGCGAGCATCGCGGGCTTCGTGGCGGTGGTCCTCGTGTACCTCGCCCTCAAGCTCGCCGCGCCGGGGACCGAACGGTTTCTCTAGAAGCGGGCCTGAAACGATGAGCATTGCGGTCGTGGGTGTGAATCACCGCACGGCGCCGTTGGAGGTGCGTGAGCGGTTCGCGCACGCTCCACGAGAGGTGCCGGCCGCCCTCGAGCGGGTGCTCTCGGCGGGCGCGGGCGGGGGGGTGCTGCTGTCCACCTGCAACCGTACCGAGTTCTACCTGGCCGAGCCGGGCGACGCGACGCCGGCGACCGTGTGGGCCATCCTCACCGAGCGTCTCGGCGAGGGTCGCAGCGCCAGCGAGTACGGCTATCTCGTGCGGGACCGCGATGCCGTGCGCCACTTGTACCGGGTGTCGGCGGGCCTCGACTCGATGATCTTGGGCGAGTCACAGATCCAGGGCCAGGTGCGGGAAGCGTGGGAGACATCCCGGTCCCTGGCCGGTCCCGTGCTGCATCGCCTGTTCCAGTCGGCCCTGCTCGTCGGCGCCCGTGTGCGCAGTGAAACGGCGCTCGCTGCGGGGGCGGCCTCGGCGCCCTCCGCGGCGGTAGCGCTCGCCGGGAAAATCTTCGGCCGACTCGCGGGCCGTGTGGCGCTGGTCCTCGGCGCTGGTGACATGGCCGAGCTCGCCGCGAGTTGCCTCGTGTCCGAGGGCGTGCGCGTCACGCTCGTCGCGAATCGCACCTATGAGCGCGCTCAGGCGGTCGCCGAGGAGCTGGGCGCCCGCGCGCTCACGGAGGGCGTGCGCGTCACGCTCGTCGCGAATCGCACCTATGAGCGCGCTCAGGCGGTCGCCGAGGAGCTGGGCGCCCGCGCGCTCACGTTGGATGAGGCGTGGGAGCACTTCGCCAGCGCCGACATCGTCCTTACTTCCACGGCGGCGCCGCACGCCGTCGTGACGTGGGAGCGCGTCGCCCCCGCCATCGCTCGGCGGGGGGGGCGGCCGCTGTGCATCCTCGACCTGGCCGTGCCGCGCGATGTGGAGCCCGCGGTCGGCCAGCTCGAGAACGTGTTTCTGTACGATATCGACGACCTGCAGGCCGTGGCCGCGCACGCCACTGCGGACCGCCATCATGAGGTGCCCGCAGCCGAGCGCATAGTGAGCGACGAAGTGGACCGCTTCTGGGCCTGGTACGCCGGGCTCGCCGCCGTGCCCGTGCTCAAAGAGTTTCGGGAGCGGCTCGACGACTTGCGTGCCGCTGAGTTGGAGCGCGCGCTCAAACGTCTCGCGCATCTGTCTCCCGAGGATCGCGCCCAGCGACGACATGCGTGCCGCTGAGTTGGAGCGCGCGCTCAAACGTCTCGCGCATCTGTCTCCCGAGGATCGCGCCCAGTTGGAGCAGTTCAGTCACGCGCTGCTCAACAAGTTCCTGCACCATCCCACGATCGCACTCAAGCAGGCCGCGCAAGCCGGCCGAGGGTACGGTCTCCTCGAATCGCTGAAGAAACTGTTCGGTCTCGAGCGGCACGATGGCCCGTAGCATCCTCGTGACCGGTGGGGCCGGGTACATCGGCAGCGTGGTCGTCGAGCAGCTGCTCGCGCTGGGCCACTCGGTCGTCGTGCTGGACGACTTGAGCCGGGGTCACCGCGCGGCGGTGGATTCCCGGGCGGAGTTCGTGCAGGGCGGCATCGCCGATCGCCGCCTCCTGGATGACCTGCTCGCGCGCCGGCCATGCGAGGCACTGGTGCACCTCGCCGCCTACGCCCTGGTGGCGGAATCGGTCGCGCATCCCCAGATGTACTTCACGAACAACGTGACGGGGGGTCAGGTACTGCTCGATGCGGCCGTCGGGGCAGGCGTGCGCCGGGTGATCTTCTCCTCCTCGTGCGCGGTGTACGGCCACCCGCCCGTCATCCCCATTCCGGAAGATGCGCCCCGTGCACCCGTCAACCCCTACGGCGAGACGAAGCTCGCCTTCGAGCGGTTGCTGGCGGACTACGCGACGCGGCACGGAGTGGGCTCGATCAGTCTCCGCTACTTCAACGCGGCGGGTGCGACGGCGCTGTACGGCGAGGATCACGATCCCGAGACGCATCTGATCCCGAACGTGCTGCAGGTGGCGCTGGGCCGGCGTCCGGCCGTGGAGGTGTACGGCACCGATTATCCCACGCCCGACGGCACCGCCGTACGCGACTACGTGCACATCGCGGACATCGCGGACGCGCACGTCCGGGCGCTGGACGCCGACTTCGTGGGCGCCGAGGCGGTCAACCTCGGGACCGGGGCCGGTCATTCCGTGCTGGCGGTGACCGAGGCGGCCCGGCGCGTTACCGGCCGGCCGATCCCCACGGTGCCGTGCCCCCGACGCCCGGGAGACCCGCCCACCCTGGTCGCCGCTCCGGGCCGCGCCGAGCAGCTGCTGGGGTGGCGCCCGCGCCGCTCGCGGCTCGACGAGATTCTCGCCAGCGCGTGGGAGTGGCACCGGACGCACCCGTCCGGGTATCCGAACTGACCTGTTCGCCTGCTTCTCTGGGGGAGGGCTGAACCCGTGCTGCTGCTACAGGTGGGTCGGGCGGTGCCGACGACGCCCTGGGAGCTGGTGCTCACCTCGAGCCGCGAGACGAAGTTCGTGCTCGCGATCCTGGTCGTCTTCTCCGTCGTCTCCTGGTACCTCAT